>Ga0073932_1003657_pt1 | contig 20002 bp, 8 predicted proteins | sample DewCreD2012metaG_FD_76967 | JGI IMG/M metagenome (GOLD analysis project Ga0073932, IMG submission 76967) | Hot spring sediment bacterial and archeal communities from British Columbia, Canada, to study Microbial Dark Matter (Phase II) - Dewar... ...
ATCCTTGCCACATCGCCCAACGCAGGATGGGCGCATCTGCCATCATCTCAGCAGCCTGCGCAGTGACGATTAAACTGGCGGAAAGATTCCCGCTATCCACCGTCGAAACGTAACGGGGATGCAGCGGCTGGAGCGTCTGGGTATCGTACCAATTCAGAAAATGCCCACGAAACCGCTCCAGCCCTATCATTGTATCTAAAGTGGCAGCCAACCGGGCTGAGAGGCCAATCAGGTCCAGGTACCCCAGGTCGTAGGCCGCCAGGGTTGAATTGAGGAATAAACCGATATTGGTCGGTGAGGTGCGGTGCGCAACGACACCTACCGGCGCTTCCTGAAAGTGGTCTGGTGGCAGCCAGTGATCTTCTGGGCCAACAAAACGCTCAAAGAACGACCAGGTGCGTCGTGCTAAACGCCGTAGCAAGGCCGTTTGTTCAGGTGTAATATCGCGTTTGGCGACCGGGATGGGTTGGTTGATCCTGTGTGCAATGAAAGGCGCAGCCATCCACAACCCCAGCACCGGAGCCGTAATCGCCAGCGCCCTCGGCGAAAGCCACAGCAGTGCAGCACCTAACCCTACCCCTAGAATTGTCTGGGCGCCCAAGGTATCTCGGGCCAGGTTCCCGTGCTTGTGATTCAACAGGCGCACGGTATGAGCGGCGGTCGTCCATTGCAGCAGGTTGCGGCGCGTCACCAGCAACCGGCACAGAGTAGTCAAGATGGCATCTAGCGCCTCATAAGCCTCATAGGGTAAAAAGGCAATTGCCAACAGCCAACGCAAGAAATCCGCCTTGATCGAATGAATTACGAAGACGCTTTTCTCACCAAACAGGGTGTGCTGTGCTCCACGCGCCAGCCCCGTAAGCAACGGAATACCCAAAGTCAACAGCAGACCGGCTACCCACAGCCATGCCAGTTCAGGCCGCCAGAACACCCCTACCCCCAGCATTCCCAGCAGGGCGGCAGGCACCAGCGAGCGCCTCAGGTTGTCAAATATCTTCCACCGATCGATGGCAGAGAAGCGTACCCCGAAATGGCGAGAGAACAAGAACCAGGGCAGTAGTTGCCAATCCCCCCGCACCCAACGCCGCTGGCGCTGTACCTGGGCAAAATAGGTAGGCGGGTAATCTTCCACCATCGTAATATCTGTTACCAACCCCGCCCGGCCCATCAGGCCTTCTAATAAATCATGCGAAAGCAACATATTGTTGGGGATGTGCCCCGCAACACTGCGATCAAAGGCGGCCACGTCATATAGGCCCTTGCCCACGAAGATGCCTTCACCAAACAAATCCTGGTACACATCCGAGACAGCCCGGGTGTACAAATCGAGACCGGTATCGCCCGCGAAAATGCGCGTGAACCTGGTTTGAGTGGCGCTCCGAGGACTGATCTCGATTCGTGGCTGCAACACAGTATAACCAGATACAACCTGACCAGTGATGGGGTCAAAAACAGCCTGATTGAGCGGGTGCGCCAGGGTTCCCACCATGCGGCGTGCCGCCCCACGCGGCAGAAGCGTGTCGGCATCTAACGTCAATACGAAGCGGATGGACTGCAGCAAGGACAGGTCCCCGGCGCAGTGGGAGAACGAGTCTAAGCTGCCTCTTCCAAGCAGGATTTGATTCAGTTGGTGCAGTTTCCCGCGCTTGCGCTCCCAACCCATCCAGACTCCCTCACTGGCGTTCCATTGGCGAGGCCGGTGAAAAACAAAAAATGGCCGCGCGCCGTTGGGCCGCGTATAGCGGGCATTCAGAGCATTTATCCCCGCTATAACCCGCTCGACCAGCGCAGCATCTTCAGGCATCTTCTCATGGTCTGCATCGCCAAAGTCGCTCAGCAGGGCATAATACAGCCCCGGTTCTGGATTGCGCAGATAATGCATTTCGATGCGTTGTAACAGTGAATCCACTTCTTCGGCGTGTGTGATCAGCACTGGGATCACCACCAGGGTGTGATACGACTCGGGAATAGCCTCGCGAAACGACAGCTTGGGTAAAACGCGCGGGGGGGTAAACAGCGTTACCAGCCAGTTCACCAGGCTGGTAGCAATGGTTAATGCGGGAAGAATCACCAACCCTGAGACGCCCAGGGCAGACAGCGTGCTCTCTGTTCCCGCCAGTCCAAGCGCCAGCGCTACCCATACGGCGGTCAGGGCCAGTATACTGCCCAAGTATAGGGCGCTGTTATGCCGCGCGGCCCAACGCCGCACCGCCAGCATGCCGCGCGGGCGATGCCCAATCTGCGCTTCCAGCGCGGCGCGGCCCTGATCGAGCAGTACATACCCCACATGGGTCTGGCGCTCCACTGCTGCGCTTCCATCGGATGCGCGTGTAGCGCGCGCCAGTTCTACAGCCAGGCGCGCCAGTTCGTTTTCACCACGTCCAGTGGCAAAGGCCAGCGCTTCAATTTCTTTGCGGTACAGATCATGCGACCGAAAGTCCATCTGCGCATACACCCCCGCAGGGTCTTGCCGCAGAGTCTTCTCCACCTGACTGACACTTTCAAAAAAGTCGTTCCAATCCTGCTCTGAGATGGCGCGCAGACTCAGGATCGCATTGGCAATCATGCTGGTTGCATCCGTGACGCCGTTGGGTTCTGCTTGCCCCTTCACGGCCAGGGTCATGTTCGAAGTGGGCAGCGGGCGGCTGGGATACAACCGCCCGGTCAGATTTTGTTCCAACGCAAGAGCCAGAGCCTCAATTAAGCCAATACGCAGAAAGGTCGGAACGGCCCACAATTCTCCCATCGTCAGCGGCACACGCTCTTGAAACTGGATCAAAATATTTTGCAACGCTGTGACATTGAGCAGCAGGTTCTGGCGCACCAGCACTTCTTTGACCACAGCGTCAATGCGCGCAAATCCGGCGCGCGGCCCCTGCACCAACTTGGGTAGTTGCGCATAATACCCAGCCGGCAAATCTTCGGCAATCTGGCGCTGGGCCTGGCGAATAATGTAATCATTGTCCAACACCCATTCCGAAGCATAAGTCAGAGGCAGTTCTTCGCGTGAGGCATCGCGGAAGTAGTCATGGGCTTCAGTCAGCCACCGTCCAAACGTTTCCAGATCACCAGTAATGGGATTTCCCACCTTGTGCGAACGAGCGGGGCCGTATTGGTCTGCCAGCCAGTTGACAAAGTCATCACTTCTCGGTTCTGATGCCATTTCATCCGTGCCGTGTTCGATGGAATGTACCTGCGCCATGCTCAGCGTTTCCCATACCTTTCGGCGGCGACTTCCGCCGCCGAGGGCCGCACTTGCGAAAGCGGCACATCCTGGATCACCAGAACGTTCTTCGTTCCGTATTCAAGATAATTGCGCGTGATGCTGCCGTAGGGGTAACTGGTTCCGCCCGTCTGGCCGTGTGCGCACAAGATCACCAGGTCCGCGTTTTCCTTTTCTGCCAGATCATGGAGGCCCGCTACCACGTTATTCTGTTCCACAATGCGAATTTCACAAGCTCCAGGAATCCGCTGACGCATTTCATATAAGTAATTCTCGACCGCCGTCCGGGTAATCTGCATGAATCGTTCGATCAGTTGATGAACCTCTTCCGGGTAGGGCATTGGGAGCGGCAGATTGGGCGGAGCGATCACCGCCCCCATAATCACAACAGTGGTAGACTCGCCGTCCTGAGCCATCGCCAGGTTTGTAGCCGCTGGAAGGGCGCATTCAGCTCGTCGCGAGGAATCGATCGGCAGCAAAATACGCCGATAGAGGAACGGGAGATGAGCTGCTGTGCTCATCGTCATCCTTGCCGCAGAGGTTCCCGGATTGGCAGTGTACTCACTGGAGGAAGCGGCCTCTGTGGTCTGCCCGCGCTCAGCGGGTCCTCCCGCCTCAGTCGCCCCGTGATAGGCACGCACCAGCAGCACTGGCAGGTAGATTTTGTCAAGCACTTTGGATACCACGCTGCTGATATTCCACCGGCTTAACCCACTGGCCCCGTGCGAATTCAGTACCACCAATTCGAATCCTTCGCTTTGAGCAAAGCTGACAATATTTTCTGGCGCGTTTCCTTCACGCAAGGCATAGGTCGTTGAAATCCCCATCCGTTCCAATTGGGCGGCGACAGCCTGCAAATACATCTCGGCCTGCGCCTTCAAAATTTGCCAATCCAACGGTTCAACGGCGTGTTGACCCTCCTGGTAAGGGGCCGGGTCTAGTATCTGCAACAAGGTAATCCTGCCCCCAAATATCCGCGCAAACTGCGCAGCATGAATGATGACCCCCTCAGCGAGCAGAGATCCATCCAATGGGACAAGGATTCGATTAAACACGTTGACCTCCTGATCAGAGCAAAACCAATCGCAAAAAATGATTTATCTGGTCAGATTACTGGATGGTAAAACACACCACAATCCATAGAATCCCTCTGATCACCTCAGGGTTATTCCTATCCGTGAGAATTGTCCGGGGTGCAACGATATCTGTTGAAGATGATGCGAATATCATCGGCGACTTCGGCCTGCATTTCTTTGCGCGGCACATACGCCTGGGGGTTCTGCTGGAGGTGGAACCGGCAGCGCTGTCAGAGAATGCCGCCGAACCGCGTAGTGGGGTCCGCGGCCATCCGGCCTGACGTTCCAACAAGGTGAGCTAACCATGCCAGCCCGGGAAATTGCTGCCGGACTTGTGCGGCAGATGGAAAATCTGGAGTAGGATTAAGAATGGCTCCGGTTTCCTCAACTCTTGAAAATATCAAAAAGGAATGTCGCCGCAAATGAATACCATCGAGGTCGAAATCTCACATGGAAAGATCCGAGGGATCCGAGAAGAAGGCGTCAATATCTTCAAAGGAATCCCGTACGCTGGTCGCGTTTCAGGGGACAGGCGGTTTCGCCGCCCCGCGGAACTCGAACCCTGGTCGGGCGTGCGAGATACAGTGCAGTTAGGCGCTCCCGCGATTCAACCTTCCAGACAGAACGAACCTGAACCAGCAGAAGATTGCCTGTTCTTAAACGTATGGACTCCTGCGAATGACCACCAGAAACGCCCGGTGATGTTCTACAATCACGGCGGGGGGTTTGTCATCGGCTCTGGCGGCACAGCGATACAAGATGGATCGAACCTGGCGCGCAACTTTGACGTGGTAGTGGTGCAAACCAATCACCGCCTGGGCCTGTTGGGTTTTCTCTATCTCGATGAGATCGCCGGCCCAGAATACGAAGGCTCTGGGAATCAGGGCCTTCTGGATATTGTTGCGGGGTTGAAATGGGTCCATGAGAACATTGCCGCATTTGGCGGAGATCCCGACAATGTGATGATCTTTGGCGAGTCGGGGGGTGGCGCTAAAACATCCTGCCTGTGTGCCATGCCAGAGGCAGCGCCCTATTTCAACAAAGCGTCAATTGAGAGCGGTCCTGGCGTGCGGATGAACACGCGCGAGATGGCGGCGCGGACGACATCCTGTGTGCTGAAAGAGCTCAATCTTGCTCCGCAGGATTGGCGTAAACTGTTGGAAGTGCCGGCTGCCGAGCTGCTGCGGATTCAATATAACCTGCCGTTTGTTCCCCCGTTCCAAAGCAAGCGCGCCTCGCCTAGCGCCGTTCCGATGGGCTTTGGGCCGGTTGTTGATGGCGTGACCCTCCCAGCCCATCCCTTTGACCCAGAAGCGCCCGCGATTTCTCGCAACAAACCGCTGATGACCGGCTGGAATGAGGATGAATACACCTTCTTCGCCTGGGAACGGAAAGATACCAGCGCATTCTTGTTAGATTTTACCGGCCTGGAGGCTAAGTTAACCGAGCAGTACGGCTCCGATGCCCACCGGATTATGGAAACTTACCGCCTGGCGATGCCCAACGCCTCGGCGCCGGAAATCTATGTTGCCATTGCCTCGATGACGATGATGGGGTTGGGGTCAGTAGAGATTGCCGAGAAAAAAGCGGCGCAGCAAGGCGCGCCCGTCTACCTGTATCAATTCGGGTATAAGTCCGAGGCAAAAATCCCGGGAACGGATTATCCGTTGGGAACCCCACATGCCATGGACATTACTTTTAAATTCAACAACGAAACTCTGGAGAACGGTGGCCGGTATTTATCTGGAAACCGTCCGGAGCGTGTGATCGCCTCGCATCATATGGCGGAACTGTGGACCACCTTTGCCCGCACCGGCAAACCTGCGGCGGTTGGCGTGCCGGAATGGCCGGCGTATAATTTCAAAGACCGGCCATCCATGCGAATTGATACCACCTGCGAGGTGATCCACCATCGCTACAGTATGGAACTGGCTCTGTGGCGGTCCATTGGTTACCTGTGCAGCGAAGAAAGATAGCTACACATTCGTTAAACGGCAAAGTCCACAAAAGGTAGGGTTCTATGCGCGTTTTACTCGATTATAACCCCCTGGCTCCCAGCAATCTGGCCCCGTCTGATTTCCAGGCGGCATTTCGCGCCCGTCCGGCCTGGATAACACCGCCAGCGGCAGGGCTTGCGCCCAGTGTGACCGCTTATCGGCTGCGGTTTGATCTGCCAGAAACGGCCGTGATCCGCGCGCACGTGAGCGCGGATGAGCGCTACCAATTGTTTTTGGACGGGGAGCGGGTGGGGCGCGGGCCAGAGCGGGGTTCCGATCGGATCTGGTTCTTTGAAACCTATGACCTGGATCTTTCCGCAGGGCCGCACCTGCTCACGGCGTTGGTCTGGCAGTTGGGGGACATCGGCCCGCTGGCGCAAATTGGCCTGGCGGGTGGTTTTCTGCTGGAGGCCGAAGGCCCGTTTGGCGAACTGATCTCCACCCGAACCGCAGTTTGGGAAACCCGGCCGGTGGATGGAATCAGTTTCAGTAAACCGCAACTGCCTGGGATGGGAACGGCCTGGTTTGTCGAACCAATTCAGACGACGGATGGCTCGGCTTACCCCTGGGGGGTTGAAAAGGGCGAGGGGCAGGGTTGGATGCCCGCTGCAGCACGGCGGGAGGATGTTGCTTTTCCCTTTGGGATCCAGGCCGAACACGTGCTCCATCCGGCCATGCTGCCGGCCCAAATGGCCGCCAGAAGGCAGGGGGGGCGGGTCCGCCATGTTGCTGAAGGGATCTGGCGTGACGAACAGTCGGTTCAGGTGGATGCAAGCGCCAACTTGACTGCCGAAGGAGCGGCCTGGCAAGCGCTGTTCGATGGAATTGCGCCGCTGGTCGTCCCACCCCGAACCCGTCGTCAGATCATCCTCGACCTGGAAGATTATGTTTGTGCCTACCCACAGATTCTGCTTTCCGGCGGCGCGGGCAGCCGGGTGACGATTGGCTGGGCCGAAGCACTCCATCTAGATGCATCTGGACACGCCAAAGGGCCGCGTGACGAGATTGCAGGCCGCACGTTTATCGCTTTGTGCCGCGATGTGGTCATCGCAGATGGCGGTGAAAAGCGTCTGTTTGAGCCGTTATGGTGGCGGGCCGGACGTTTCATCGAACTGCTGGTCGAGAGCGGAGACGAGCCTTTAACCGTTGAAGCATTTCACCTGCTTGAGACGCGCTATCCTCTGGAAATGGAGAGCCGTTTCAACAGCAGTGATGAACAACTGAACGCGGTAACGCCCGTGGCACTGCGCGGACTGCAAATGTGTGCGCATGAAACTTACATGGATTGCCCTTACTACGAGCAGATGATGTATGTGGGTGATTCGAGGTTGGAAGCGCTGACCACCTACGCGATCAGCGCGGACAGCCGACTGCCGAGAAAAGCGATCCATCTGTTTGGCCTCTCGCGTCTGCCGGACGGGTTGACCCAGGCGCGCTATCCGGGTCGGGATGTGCAGATCATCCCGCCGTTCTCGTTGTGGTGGATCGGGATGGTGTACGACTATGCCTTATGGCGTGGGGACCGTGCGTTTATCGCTGGGCTGCTGCCGGGCGTGCGCGCAGTGTTGGATGGTTTTATGGCGAACGTCCAATCCAACTATCTATTGCGCGCCCCCCAGGGTTGGAACTTCTCGGACTGGGTTGCCGATTGGCCGCTGGGCGTGCCGCCGGATGGCTTTGACGGCTTTAGCGGCCTGCTTAATTGGCATCTGGTATACACCTTAGGGCTGGCTGTCAGCCTGGAAGAATGGGCCGGAGAAGGACTCTTAGCGCAGCGATGGCAGGGCCTACGGGACCGGATTGCCAATGCTGTGAAAGCGGCCTTTTGGAATGAACCGCGCGGCTTGTTTGCAGACGACCTTGCGCACACGCGCTTTTCTGAGCATACCCAATGCCTGGCTCTGCTTTCTGGTGTGTTGGATGGCGAACAACGCCGCCTGACGGGACAGAACTTGCTTAACAGCCCCGATTTGACGCGCACTACGATTTACTTCAACCACTACTTGTTCGAGACTTACCGCCTGCTCGAACAGCCTGGAGCATTCTTCGATCGCATGCGGCTCTGGTTTGATCTGCCAGCGCAGGGCTTCAAAACGACGCCAGAACAGCCCGAACCGACTCGCTCTGATTGCCATGGGTGGGGGGCACACCCCCTTTACCACGACTTTGCCAGTCTGCTAGGCATCCAGCCAGCTTCATTCGGTTTTGAGCGCGTAGAGATCGCCCCTATGCCAGGCCACCTGAAGACCTTGTCGGGAACCATGCCCCACCCGCGCGGGCAGATTGATGCGGTCTTCGAATTTGAGGCGGGTCATGTCCGCGGCAGTGTATCACTGCCGGCAGGCATCTATGGCACATTTCGCTTTGCTGGAAAAACCGTGAACCTACAGCCGGGGGCTCAGTCCATCGCTCTTTGATGGACCATCGCAACCCACGCGCATCGGTCAACCCACCGCAGCAGCACCGCATCCTTCTTTGAACATTCAACCGTCCGGTATTCCCGATGTCATAGGGGCAGGCCCCTATGACATCGGGAAGTTGGAAATGATGGTCTTCTAACGAATGACGCGCAGGGAGAATACCTGGCGTCTGATCAGGGCGGTTTTTCCTTTGACGGCTGGACTGTGTATGGCCCACCGTTCTGTGCCGGTTATTTTTGAATCGATGGGAGAGGGGAAATGAATCAATTCAACAGGTATTCCACAAGGTTTGCTGGCGTGATGCTGATCATTGGCCCGCTGCTGCTGATGTGTGCCGCGGTGCTGGCCGCTGCGGGGCGGGTGGTAGACCGCGCTCAGGCGATCATCCAGGCGCGCCAGGCCGGGATAGGCGAATAAGGAGGAGAACGATGCACAGAATTGGCTTAACAATCATGATGATCGTCAGCATTTGTGCTTTTATGCCTCTGCACGGCCTGGATCTGGCCAGGGGCCAAATGCAATGGAATGGGGAGTCACGACTATCAGTCAATCAGACTGCGCTGGATGCCTATATCGAGAAGCAGATGCGGGAATTGAAGATTCCAGGGCTGGCATTAGCCATTGTGCGCGGTGATCAAATCGAGTACATGCGGGGGTATGGCGTGGCCGACGATACCGGTCGCCCAATGACCCCCGCAACGCCGCTTCTGATTGCCTCGTTGAGCAAGTCGTTCACGGCACTGGGCGTGATGCAACTGGTCGAAGCGGGGAGAATAGATCTGGAAGCCCCGGTTCAAACCTACCTGCCCTGGTTCCAGGTGGCAGATAAAGAAGCTTCCGCACGGATCACAATCCGCCATCTTCTCAACCACACCAGCGGGTTTTCAGAACTGGAAGGAGCCTTAAGGAACCTGGACCGGAACCTGGCAGAAGATGCGCTGGAAATGAGCGTGCGTGCTTTATCCGATACTCAATTGGCCGCCGCTCCAGGGGAACGATATGAATATTCCAACACCAATTACGATATTCTAGGACTTCTCATCCAAACCGTTAGCGGAATCTCATACGAGACTTATATCGAGGACAATATCTTTGCTCCGCTCCAGATGTGGAACTCGTATACCTCATTAGAAAAAGCCCGCGCCGGTTCATTATCAACCGGATATATCTCTTTCTTCGGTCTGACGACCAATTACGACCGCTTCATGCCCTATTCGCGCACAGTGGTCCCGTCAGCAGGGTTATTCTCCAGCGCGGAAGATATGGCACAGTATCTTTTGGTTCACCTGAATGAAGGCCGTCATACCGGACGATCTGCCGTTCTCTCTCCAACCGGCATGGCCGAACTGCATGCTCCGGGGGTAATCATTAACGGTGCAGTCAAATATGCCATGGGCTGGATTACCTGGCCGTTTCCACAACTGACTGCTGCGAACGGCACCAACGGTGATGTGCCATTCGCGCTGTCTCACGGCGGAGAAGGGGCCAACTTCCGATCGCTGATGGTCATGGTTCCCGACCTGCAGCTTGGCGTGGTCGTTTTGATAAACAAGATTGATCACCGCCGGGGAGAGGCATATGATTATATCGCCTGGAATACAGTCTTACTGGCTGCCGGGCTGAAGCCAGAAATGGTGCCGGGCAGTCCGGATTTTCTTGTCCGCTATGGTCAGGTGGCTGGATTGGTTTTGATTGTGCTGCTGGCAGGCAGTTTTATCTGGTCGGTGCGTCTACTATTCCGGCGGACACTTGACTTCACTCCGAGGACAATTCTTGCCTTTGCGATCTTACTGCTGCTTGATCTGGTCATTGCCGGATACATCTTGTTTGTCGAAATGTCACCTTCTGAAACAACACTATTATTGACCTTCACCTATTTCCTTGAAACCGGCGTCATATACATCATTATCCTGATTTTGACCCTGGGCTGGGGCTTCCTGCGCACGGTTTTATTACTGATGCGGCTGTCCAAGAAGGGGGCATAGGTCAGACGGTTCAAATGAACGAAATAGTGGTCATCAGGCTGGATCAAGCGACGACAGCCTGGTTTACTGCGGTCCCCACTCGCAAAGGCGCGCCCACAACCGGCGCGGCGTAGTCTTTACAGCAGGCACGGCGAGATTTTCCGGTCCGTAATCTCTCCACGGCAATTCATTCTCAATCCCAATGTGAAGCACACCGTACATAAGGCGCGTTTGGCCCCAGCGATACTATAAGGGCTCAACGGACCGCTTTACATGGCACCAAATGAAGAAAAGGCTGGTCAGGGCGAGTGCCCCCAGGCCAATGCTCGACGCTTCTGCGCCAGGAAAGATGTGTTTAACAGTCGGCCAGCGAATAAAAAATGGCGCTGATAGGGCATGGATTTTCAGGCTATACCAGATTTAAACAGATTCACTGTAAACGCTGAGAGATTATCCTATTCCAAACACCTCTGGGTAATTGCAAATTTGCTCTTCCAGATCACGGTCATAACGGATGACGATAACCCGATAGCCACGCTTTAATAATTCGTTACGGATGCGATCATCTTCCAACCGTTGAGCCGGTTCATCATGTATACTGCCATCGCAGAAGACACAAATATTGGGCTCGTAGAAGAAATCGGGGACACAACGAGGTTCGGAGATAGACCGCTGGGCATCATCAGGCAACCGGTATTGATGCGTAGAAAGCACATCTAGGAACCGACGCTCTAATGCAGAACGCGAGTCGGTGAGTGAGCGCAGCCACTCCAGATGCTCGGAATAGGTCCGCCCGGCTTTGCGCGGCAGGACAGAACTTCTGGCAAGTTCTAACAGAACTTCACGCACCAGGCGGCGATCGAGGTAAATGGCTTCTAATTGATTGCTATAACTCATTAAACACTCATAACAGGCGGCAACGCAGTCGGGTTTTTGGTCTTGCCCGCTTTCGTCATAATGAATACGTTCCAGTGCGGCACGAGCGACTTGGGCTAAAGCGTTGGGTTCTTCAATGAGACGGCGTAAAACACCACTGCCGCCCTCAGAAGTCTCATAGAATAAAAGGGAACGGTGTTCGTCTCTGCCAACGCTCTCAGCCGCAAGTTCGTTTTCTTCTAACTGATACACCTGCTCCAAACCCCGCTGTAAGGCAACACGTAAGGTGATTTCAAATTCATGCCGCTGAAACAGTTCCGGATCGGTCGGTCGGAGTAAGAGCAGGTTTTGGGTATCTTGCACACTCAGGCTTAAAGTCTGCACCCGGCGGTGACGGTTCTGGACAGGTGGTTGGGTGTTATCACTCACCATCTCACCGCTGTCCAAATCCACCCGAAAACCTTTGGCGTCTTGAGAGCGCCAGCCGTGATTAACTCGAAGAAGCGTTGCCGAAGGCCCGTAGGTGAGTTGAAAGCGCGGGGCGTCGGCTTCTTCCGTTCTTCTCTGCCATTCACCCTGAGAGACGGGGGCAAACTGGTAGAAAGTTTCAATAATATATCCGCGGCGGCGGCGTTCCTCTTCGTCAGAGGTAATGCGCTCAACACGGCGGGTTTTGACGTTAGGCATGTCAAGTAATTCAGCGGTCAGGCTGTTATCGGCGTTGAAGCGAGTATTACAAGCCGGACACAAATCTAAATCTGGAGCGCAAAACGATCCGCACGTATAGCACAAGCGCATCTTCCGGCGGCGCTCTTCCAAGCCGCCTGGGGGTGATTGGAAGCCGTAAATTTCCCAGCGAGCGCCTTCATGATACAGGTAATTGCCCGGGGCAAATTCACGCAAAGCCAGAAAACGGGCACGGGGAATGAACTCCCCGTTACTGCGCGGTACCCAGGCGCGCACGGGAAGAGCAGGGAAGTTGTATCCGGGCAGGAATCCCTCGCTTGCCAGGTAGCGGTAGGGGTAGAAATCACTTTCTTCGCGAGTGGTCTCAATTTGCAAAAGCAGATTGCGCTGGCGGACGGCTTCCTGCTGAAGTCTGCTGGCTTCTTGCTGATCTTCAGCCCGGCGAGCGCGTAAAAGTGCAGACTGGGCTTCCATTAACTGACGCGTAGCCGCACGATAGAGTTCGCGCCACCGGTCAAAAGCGTGATCAAATTTTTGGGGCGCATCCTCAAGGACCCGGTCGAGCCAGGCATCAGAGAACCAGGGCGCAGACCCTAAAAGAGCTTCGTCTGCCTTCAAGGCGCGGCGCATCCGTTCCCGTAGATATTGAAGCGTGGACTTACTCAACTGGATGGCAGACTGCACTTCCTGCCGCAAAGGTAAATCGTCACTCTCAACATCAAGTACCCCTTCAATAGACTGGCGCATGTTCAGGCGCACTTCACCCAGCCAGAGAGCATGTAGATGAGCACGGATGAGGTTTTCGTTGGTGAGGTCCAGTTTGGGAGCGCGCACACTCCCAGCCACCATTTCCTGGCGGTTGCGGAAGAAGTACTGGTCGTGCGGGTTGAGGGCTCCGCAGTAGGTAAAGATCAGCCCCGCCTGACCCTGCCGCCCGGCACGTCCACTGCGCTGGGCATAGTTGGCGGGCGTGGGCGGCACATTGCGCATGTGGACAATGTCTAAATCGGCAATATCAATGCCCAGTTCCATCGTGGGCGAACAGACCAGATAGGGCAAACGTCTGCCCAGTTCGCTCTCTTTAGAGGTATCTTTGTCTTCCCAGCGGAAGCGGCGCTCGCGTTTTTCGCGTTCGCCAGGCGCAACCACCTGCGCCGTGTGTTCACGGGCTTCCAGCCCAGCAAGGTCGGCGGCAGATTCCTGGTAAAAGCGCTGGAAGAATGCATTGACCGGTCGAGAGTTGTTCACATAGATTTCGGCGGCTGCACGGCGGGTGTACAGCGGGTCGGGTTGAGGGGGCGTACCGCCGCCAGCCTTCCAGATCAAACAAGACACATCCAATTGGAAACGCTGATGATCCTGGATGGGGTCCATTCGCACCAGGAAACCCTGCCGTACCAACAAGTTGAGCAAGAATTCAATCAGCGAGCGGTATTCACTGGTAGAAATTTGCAGAGTCTTAATCAGATAGCGTCCTAAGGTACTGCGCTCCCCCAGGCTCTTCCCCTTCACGAAATTGTCGGCTTTACCCCGCAGAAAGAAATACTCTCCGGGGTTGAGTTCCTGACCATCGAGATCCAGGCCCCAGAATTCGTTGAGGTTCTGCTCACAGCGGCGCCGCAGTTGACTTTGCGTTTGCTCCTCAAAAATCCTGGCATTGAGCGTGCGGTTGCGGCGGAAATAATCCAGAATCACCCGCATCAGCTTGAACCGCTTTTCCGGTTCCTGCGCAGAAAGAGCAGGGTGACCATTCCAAAGATCTTCCTGCTTACACACTTCTTCGAGACCACGGTACTCGATGAGAAGCAGACCCAGTTCTTCCAAATTGGGCTGAAGTACGCGCCAGCCGCGGCGCAGATCTTCATACAGGCGGTACTCGGTCAGATTCGTGAAGGTATCCCACACAGCTTGCGCGGCTGAAGAAGCAGGATCGAGTTCAGGGTTGCGGGCAATATCGCGAATACGAAAGCTGTTTTTCAACTCTGCCACTACTTCCTGGGCGATAGAGTCATGGGTAAGCGTGCCGTGTTTCTTGAGCGCCGAGACCAGCGCCGAACGCAGAACAGCCAGATGAATGAAGTCGTTGAAATGTCCTGCCTGCAAGGATGCATCCTGGCGGTTATCGGTAAAGGTAAGCAGTTTGTCGCGGGCGGTCTTTGTGCGCGCCGCCTGCCGTAAGAGAGAGACCGCCAGTACCGTGGTGGCGCTGGAACGACCCTCCGTAGACAGAGCCGCCAGTTTACGAAACTCATCTTCTCTGCGGGTGTAATACTCTCCACAGTTCAGGCACAGGCTGAACGGCTGCGGTTGAAACCACATCTTGACCGCATCCGCCGAAGGTGAAGTTGAGAATCCACCGTTCGGGCGCGCCCAAACCGGGTAAGGAATCCGGTCACGATAATCTCTTTTGATGCGCCCATTAGGGTCACGCCATTCATCCGGCAGGTATTCTTCGCTCCAGTCATTTTCGGCGGAAGCCATCATTAAATACCCTGCCTGATAAGTCTCATCCGTCTCGGCATACCCCTGGGGGTGGGGAAGAAATTGATTTTCAATCTTCAATACGTGATAGTAATCCTGACCACACCGGCGGCAAAAACGAATGGGCAGAAAGATGCGCCCTTCGCTTGCCTGTACCTGCCCTTCCAGGGTGAGTTCCCGCCGGGCGGGCGGTTCCAGCGTGGCAAACAACGCCCGCCCTTGCCCAATGAACTGATGCAGTTTGAAAGCAAAGGCGGATCTCTGCCCTTCATCCTGCACTTCTTCGCCGAGGGTCAGCCAGCCGCGCAAGATTTGCCTGCAGGTCTCTTGCGCACAGTGGGTTTGTTCTGCCAGTTGTTTGGCGGCTTCGGGCAGAGAGATGGGAGTCCGGCGTCTGTATCCCCCCTCTGGCTCCGGCTCCAGCCCAAAGGCGTGTTCGATCCAGCGGGAAAGCGGGTGCTTTCGGTATTCTTCCAGAGAGAGCGCGGGCAGATGGTGGGGAGAAAGGACAGCCAAAGCATCGTCCAGTTCCTGCCTGGAAGGCATTCCTCCCTCCGTAAACGGCACAAGCGTTTCTTCAATGACATCGCTCTCGGTGAAGGGGTGTCCAAAGAGACGGGATGCGAAATCTGCCACAACCTGACGGCGCTGTGCCGGCCCAGCACTGCGGTCAGAGACCATCGTTGCCGAAGTGCCTACATGGATGAGGTTTTCACCTGCGGCGCGTTCCTTCAGGCGGCGGATGAGCATGGCAACGTCGGCGCCCTGCCGCCCGCGGTAGGTGTGCAGTTCATCAAAGATCAGAAAACGCATTCCGCCCCCTGCCGCATCCAGAAACCGCTGATCTTCCGGGCGGACGAGCATCAGTTCTGCCATCATGTAGTTGGTTAGCAAAATGTGGGGCGGATGCTGGCGCATGGCCTGGCGGGCTTCATCGCCGGTTTCGCCGGTGTACCTGGCAAAAGTTACAGGAAAGGGTCGTCCGGTGTGGTCTTCGTAGGCTACCTTAAGCGCTTCCAGGGCTTGTAATTGAGAATTGACCAGGGCGTTCATCGGGTAAACAATGAGCGCCAGGGTTTTATCTTTAACCGGATTGCACAGAATGTTTTCTACAATCGGGATGAAATAGGTGAGACTTTTTCCTGAACCGGTGCCGCTGGTGACCACATAGCTTTCGCCGCGGCGGGCTTTCTCAACCGCCTGTTCCTGATGGCGGTACAGGTGGTAAGGGTGCCTCTGCGGGGTGCGGAAAATGCGCGCCGTGTCTGGGTGAAGACTGCCCTGGCGGGCAAGGTCATCTACGCTGGGGCCGCGTTGATAAGAAGGGCTGATCTGCAGAAGGAAGTCGGGCCAGAGATGAGCTTCTTCGTCCAGTGCCTGATCCACAAAGGCGCGGATGCGTTCATCGGCGATGGTTAGAAAGGATCGCACAAAATCGCGGTAATCGTTCAAGACGCTGGTGTGCAGGTCGAAGATGGACATAAGCATACTCCTATGGTGATTCCCACTGCCAATTAATCGGATCCCAGAATCCAACCGCTCTGCCGTTCAAATTTTCGCAGGCGAGTTAATGGTACATTTGAACTCAATGCCTGCTTGCGCAGACGAGTCTCTAAAGCCTGGCGGAAAGCGCCCCCAGTTTCATACCGCATGGGAATGCTCCAGAGCAGCGAGAATCTGGGCCGCAATGTGCCCGCCGCGCTGATGCGCTTCTTCACGAAGCACCGATTCGCTCACCAGGCCGCGCGCTAATGCCTGTTGAATGGCTTGTTGGATCCATTCCTCAGCGACACCAGCGCGAATCAGATCGGTCAGAGTGCGCGGCAGGGTGGTGACGGGAAGCCCAAGCCTGCGGGTAATGTCTTCAGGTCTCAGATGAGCTGTATGAAAGCGTACGTCAGGCAAGCGGCGCGAGGCGGTGCGCGGCACTGTGAGATGGATTGCGGCAGAGAGCAAATCGGTTAGTTCATAAAGCATAAGGGCGGTTTCATGGGAAAAGACGCCTTTTTTGCCCGTGGCAAGCCAGGCAATGAATAAATCGGCGTGAGGCATTTCGGGGAATTGAGCCCAGCGATAGACTCCGCGGCGAATGCGCAGAAAGCGCCCGCTTTTGACGTGGTGAGAAAGCAAAGCTTTGGAGATTCCTGCCCGCTGTGCCTGCTGTGCAGAAAAGTAGCCAGCCTGCTGCTCCGCTATCTCGTAGAGTTTGGTTTTTGCTTCTAATTCGCTCATGTGTGCATAAAGTCAAAAAATGTTTGACTTTATGCACACATTATCGTCTCGGGAATGGGATTTGTCAATTCGTAACCAACCCCAATTTCCGTAAAAAATCCAATCTGGAATTATCCTGGAAAACCACATTATCAAGTTGAACAGGTCTGAGAGGTTCAATTCCTCCAGAAGATTTACGTCAGTATTTTTCGCTCTCCGTTCGGCAAGCAAGGTTTCCATTTCAAGTAAAGCCTCACTGAATTTTCTCAAACTTCACGGTCTTGCCCGGATGCACCTGCTGGACATGATTCTCGCGGTCGAAGCCCAGAACCCGCTTGCCGCAAGCCGCACAGCGGAAGAGGCTGTAAGCATTATCGGCTTCACCCGGTTGGGCTGGCAGTGCATGATTGGCTTGAGGCGGTGCGGGTTTTTGGATGGGCGCAGGGGCTTCTCGTTGACTCTCTGGAACCGTCCTCGGAGAAGAATGAGTGGTTTCGGCTTGCTCATTCTGAGATGCCGATGGCACATGTTTCAGCCTCTCCCACGCTTCCAGCACCAGGCGGCGGGTGCGGTATTCACCGTATTCGCGGATTTCCTTCTCTTTCAGCACGCGGAAGGTCTCGCCGGGGAAATCGCTCTGCGCACAGCGTTCCGCGTAGCCCTGGGCATCCAGCGGGTCATCTACCTCTTCCCAGGGGTCGAGGATATTTTCCAGTTCGCGCGGGGTCAGGTCGGCGGGGTCGAGGATGTAGCGCATCTGCTTGCGGGTCAGCCCGTAGAGACGGGCGAAGTAAGCATCCAATTCGGCACGTAAAACGGCGCGGCGGTCTTCATCCCACTTAAAAGGCGGCAGGGGAATGCCATCCGGTTCAACGGCGATCCATTCGGGCGGATCCCATTCATGACCGCCGCCGGCCGCAGCAGCATTTTCCTCCCACTGCTCAAGGATGGCTTCCTGCAGTTCGGAGTATGCAAGGGCATGAGAGGCATTTTCTGCCGCGCTCAGGATGGTTTGCAGTACCCTTTCCAGATGGTTCAGTACTTCGTGATTCCAGAATCGCAAAACGGTGATGCCCTGATCGTTCAGGAAGGCGGTGCGTTCCGCGTCGTAAGCGCGCTGGTCGTCCGCGGCGTGCTGACCGCCGTCTAATTCCACCGCCAGCCGCTTTTCGGGGCAGTAAAAATCGAGGATCAAGCGCCCAATGGGATGCTGGCGGCGGAACTTTAACCCGCCCAACTGACGGTCGCGCAGAGCACGCCAGAGGATTTGCTCGGCTTCGGTGGCGTTTTTGCGCAGTTCGCGGGCGTGCTGGACGAGTTTATCCCTCACCCCATGCCCCTCTCCCAGGGGAGGTTGACCCCTCACCCCCAGCCCCTCTCCCTGGGGAGGTTGATCCCTCACCCCCAACCCCTCTCCCTTCGGGAGAGGGGAGTTCATTCCCTCGCCCCCTGGGAGAGGGTTAGGGTGAGGGCGCTCTTCTCTCCACACGTCATCGGCCAAGGGCTTGAGATCCCAGGCAGTATAAACCAGTTCCAGCACGCGCGGGACGATGAAGCGCAGATGCTCGGCGGTGTAGGCGGAAGGCGGAAGGACGGGAAGCTGGCGGAGGATGAAAAAGCCCAGCGATGTTCCACCGATTTTCTGGCGAGTTACGAAGTCAAATACTACGCTATTCATGTCAGCGTACCAACAATTTGCCAATATGGCGCTCGCATCAATAGTGACAAGCGGTAATTTATGATTAACTCCCGCCCTGGGCAACAGGCTGAAGATGGCGGTACGCTCGTCAGTGGAGCGGCACACGTCGCGGAATCCCATCAGCCAGCCATGCTTCCAGTTCCCTAAACGGGCCTGCACTTCAGCGGCGCTGACCCAATACCAGGGCAGGGCCACAAAGCGCGGGTCGGCGTGCTGGCGCTCATCCGGTGTGGGCAGGTGGGTGCTAGAGCGGTCGGATACGCCCTCGTAGGTGCCAAAGCGGTGGTCGTAGTGCCAGATCATCTTGGCTTCGTAGAGGGGGAGGTAGGTTTCGGGGAGAGATTGAGCCCTCACCCCCGGCCCCTCTCCCAAGGGGAGAGGGGAGGTGATTTCCCCGCTCCCTGGGTGAGGGAAGTTCATTCCTTCTCCCCCTAAGAGAGGGTTAGGGTGAGGGGGCGCAGGACGGGTGGACATGCTCTCACCCTGCCCAGGGCTTGTATCCCTCACCCCCGGCCCCTCTCCCTGGGGGAGCGGGGAGGTGATTTCCCCGCTCCCTGGGTGAGGGGGGATGATTCCCTCGCCCTTTGGGAGAGGGTGAGGGGAGTTGATTCCCTCTCCCTCTGGGAGAGGGTGAGGGTGAGGGTGAGGGCGAACAAAGCAATTCCCAACCAGCCGATACCCGGCGCGTTCCAACTCTTCCCGCGTGCGGAAGAGGTGAGAGTCGTTGGACATATCGAGCATACGCAAGAAACGCACGCCCCAGGGGTTTGCCCTCACCCCCGGCCCCTCTCCCTGGGGGAGCGGGGAGTCGTTGACCAGCACCGGCACGCGGGCGTAGATGGCGCGGGTCAGGTCGGCGTCCTGGCGGGTGCGGAAGACCGGCAGGGTGCGGGTGTTGGGGTTGATGCGGCGAATATCATCTCGCGTGAGGGTAAAGACGCGGCGCGGGTCACGCAGGTGCTCGACGCGGGTGGAGAAGAAGGAAAGGGTCATGCCTGAATTCCGGCTCAGGCCCTCAGCCTGTCCAGGGCTTTTCTCCCTCACCCCCGGCCCCTCTCCCAGAGGGAGAGGGGAGGTGTTCATGCCCTCGCCCTTTGGGAGAGGGCTAGGGTGAGGGGACCCAGGGCGGGGGGGCATGCTCTCGCTCTGGCCAGGACTTTTCTCCCTCACCCCCAACCCCTCTCCCTCAGGGAGAGGGGAGTTAATTCCCTCGCCCCCTGGGAGAGGGTTAGGGTGAGGGGAGCTCATTCCCTCGCCCCCTGGGAGAGGGTTAGGGTGAGGGGAGCTCATTCCCTCGCCCCCTGGGAGAGGGTTAGGGTGAGGGGAGCTCATTCCCTCGCCCCCTGGGAGAGGGTTAGGGTGAGGGGA
>Ga0073932_1003658_pt1 | contig 19992 bp, 12 predicted proteins | sample DewCreD2012metaG_FD_76967 | JGI IMG/M metagenome (GOLD analysis project Ga0073932, IMG submission 76967) | Hot spring sediment bacterial and archeal communities from British Columbia, Canada, to study Microbial Dark Matter (Phase II) - Dewar... ...
AGCGATCCTTCGTATGTAATTTTACACACTGGAACCAACAGGTTCTATTACCGTCATGCCCCTGTGGGTGGTTGTCCTGCTGATTCGACCAACATTTTTGTGTATGTTGATTCTATTGGTCCCCGCATTACCTGTCCTCCACTGGTGGCCTTTGAAACCGATTACGAAATTCCTTATTATGAAATGAAAGACAGTGATTTAGTTGCTTACGCCGCGGATGAATGCGGAGTTGTCAGTCTCATCAACGATTACAACAACAGTCAATCCCTTGCAGGGTTAAGGATTGACATCGGGAATTATAACATTACCTGGAAAGCCGTGGATATCCTTGGAAATGAAGGCACCTGTGTTTCTAATCTTGTCATTTACAAATTCGTTATTCCTAACATTATCACACCCAATGGCGATGGTTACAATGATGTATGGGACTTTACAATCAACAATACCCATCCGGAAGCCATCGTGAAAATATTCAACCGCTGGGGACAGCTGGTATGGGTATCGGGACCCGGATATCCGGAAAAATGGGATGGACGGGACAGGTATGGGAAGGCCGTTCCTGATGATGGTTACCAGTATGTTATTATAGACCATGGGAAAGTACTTACAAGTGGAAGTGTAACAGTATTAAGATAATGAAGATGGGCAAGAGAAATATAACGGGATGGATTGGGTTATTATGGATCATCGCGGTGCCGGGGAATGCACAGCAATTGCCTATATACAGTCAATACACCGATAACATGTTCATCATTAACCCGGCAGTAGCCGGAAACGATGCCCTGACAAAAATCAATCTGACAAACCGGTTGCAATGGCTGGGAATCAAAGATGCTCCAAGAACCAGTTCTTTCAGCATGCAAGGCCGTCTGTTAAAAAGAAAATACCGTCTTGCCAATAAACTTTTCAGTCAGGGTACCACAAAAGAAAAATATTATATTCCCAAGCGGGAAGGAAAAGTGGGAATGGGGGGCTATGTGTATAACGACAGAAATGGTTTAATTGAACGATCAGGTTTTCAATACACTTATGTGTATCATATTTTCCTGAAAGGATTCAATGAGATTTCTTTTGGCCTTTCGTTAACGGCTTTTCAGTTTAAACTGGACAGGGACCATATTGCAGCCAAAGATCCCTATGATCCGGTATTGTACTCTCAGTCTTCAAAGACCATTTTTGTTCCTGATGCCAATTTCGGAGTTTTCTGGCTCAACCGGAAATTCTATGCGGGTTTTTCTGCTCTTCAACTGTCTCAATCCTTGTTGAAATTCGGCAACAACGCTTTTGACGATTATCAGTTGTACCGGCATTATTATCTTATAGGAGGGTATTATTTCGAACTGAATCCCCAGTACAGGATTGTACCTTCCATATTGATGCGTTCAACTGAAAACCTGCACACTTTCCAATCGGACATTTCATGCAGAATAAATTACAAAAATCTACTGTGGGGAGGACTTACCTACCGAACCAATCATGATATCGTCTTTATCATAGGAGGGCGGTATGAACGTTTCAGCATTACCTATGCTTTTGATTATCCACCTAATCCAATACGGCAGCATTCACTTGGTTCTCACGAACTTACTCTTGCTATGATTATAGGAGATACAGAACGTCGTTACCGGTGGCTGGAACGGTATTAACGATCTTTTTTATTTAACTTTATCTTCATCTTTATATTTGGAGATTCTTAAAAAAAATCGTATTATTGCTTTTCTGTTAAAAGTCAGAACTTATTTTTGGAATGATTTTTGTTAATGATTTTGTAAATAATTTTTTATCATTTAATGTCTAACTTAAAAATCAGTCGTATGAAGAAAATGAAATTTTTTGCTTTAGGATTTATTGCCATGGCTGGAGCCATGATGCTCAACAGCTGTTCTTCAGAAGATGCCAAAGGCCCTTCTGTAAGTTTAATCGCTCAGGCAGGGTATATCTCTTCTGATGCAACCGTAGCCCCCGGCGATTCCATTAAGTTTAAAGTAAACATAGTAAAAGGAGATGCCGGATTGAAAAGCATTGATTTTACCCGTGAAGCACAGAGTCTTGCAGGATATCCAAAAACAGACAACCTGGAAGAAGGAGAAACTGTGTTTGCTACGATAGCTTCTTCCAATGAAGGTGTCTATAATTATGAAATCGTTGTCACAGACAAAAATGACAAAACCGGTTCTGTTAAAATTAAAATCACTGTTTCCTCCGGAAGCCAGAGTGATCTGAATACTTATACAGGAGTTGAACTGGGAGCCCAGTTAAATGCTGCCGGAAGTGCCTATTATTCAGCTTCCAATACCGTGGCCAGCGTCAATTCGGCTTCTGCTGCATCAGTTGATTTCATTTACTACTATGGAGCTACCAACAAAGCCACTCTTGCAGCCCCTTCTAATAGTGATGTAGCCACTGTGTACTCTGCTATCTCCAACTGGAGTGTAAAAAATGCAACCAAGCTCTCTCTTGTCACTGTTGATTTTGATGCTGTAACAAAATCTTCCGACATCCCTGCAGCCAGCGGTGATGCAGTTACCAACCTGTCAGCAGGTAATGTCATTGCTTTCGAAACTGTGGCCGGAAAGAAAGGATTAATCAAGGTTGTTTCTATTTCCCCGGCTGATAATACCGGAAAAATTACCCTGTCAGTAAAAGTGCAGAAATAAGCATTTAACCTTCTGTATTACAATAAAGAGTGTCTCTTTTCAGAGGAGACACTCTTTTTTTTGTGTTATCTTTGTACCTATTATGAAAATCGGCCCCCTTGATTTTGGACAATATCCTCTTTTTCTTGCTCCCATGGAAGACGTGACAGACCTGATATTCAGGAGGTTATGTAAAGAATACGGGGCTGATATGGTGTACACTGAATTTGTAAATTCCGACGGTTTGATCAGGAACGTAAAAAAATTACATGATAAAACACTGTTCTCTCCAGACGAAAGGCCCATCGGTATTCAGTTATACGGTCAATGTCCTGAAAGCATAAAAGAGGCGGCCCTGATGGCCGAACAAAAATCTCCCGATCTGATAGATATCAATTTCGGGTGCCCTGTAAAAAAAATTGCTTCCCGCGGAGCAGGATCAGGAATGCTCAAAAACATTCCTTTGATGGTCGAAATTACCCGGACCATTGCCGGTGCAGTCAAGCTTCCGGTAACTGTCAAAACACGGTTGGGATGGGATGAAAATAGCATCTGTATTGAAGAAATTGCCGAAAAACTTCAGGAGTGCGGAATTCAGGCACTTACCGTTCATGCCCGTACAAGAAGCCAGTTGTTTAAAGGACGTGCCGACTGGTCGTGGATAAGAAAAATAAAAGATCATCCCCGTATCCGGATTCCCATCATAGGCAATGGCGACATTGACTCACCGGAAAAGGCAAAGGAGGCCTTTGAAATATATCATGCCGATGGGGTAATGATCGGAAGGGCTGCCATCGGAAGGCCATGGATTTTCAAAGAAATCAAATATTTTCTGCAAACAGGCAATAAACTGAATCCTTTATCTGTTAAAGAAATTGTGGCGGTGGCCCGGCAACATTTTTGTCAACTCATTGAATACAAAGGGGAAAAAAGTGCTATTTACGGCATGAGAAGACATTTTGTACATTACTTTAAAGGACTCCCGTCATTCAGAGACATGAAAATAAAATTGCTCACCTCTCTTGATGTCAATGAAATTTTTCATCTCCTTGACCAGATTGCTGAATTTTACGGAGAATATGTTCCTTTACAGGAAAATATACAGGATAATTAAAAAGCAGGTTTTATGAAAAAAATTATTGTAAGCATTTTGTTTTGGATCCCTCTGGGAACGTTTGCCAGGGTGGTGATGCCTCATATTTTTTCAGACAACATGGTATTGCAACGGGATATCCCTTTGACTGTATGGGGATGGGCAGACAGGAATGAAAAAATAACCCTTACTTTCAACGGGCAGATAAAGTCGGCAAAAGCAAACGAAAAAGGACAATGGCAGATATCCCTGAATCCGATGAAATACGGCGGACCTTTCGAGATGGTCATCAAGGGCACCAATGAAATTGTATATAAAAACGTACTGATCGGGGAGGTGTGGATAGCCAGCGGTCAGTCAAACATGGAATTCATGGTGCGTAACAGCCTGAATGCCGAAAAAGAAATTGCCGAAGCCAACTATCCGGAAATACGCCATATTGATGTTCCCAACACCATGGCTGGCTCTCCCCGCGAAGACTTTGAGAGCCAGGGATGGCAGGTATGCACCCCTGAAAATGCAGGGTCTTTTACTGCGGTAGGTTATTTTTTTGCCCGCCATCTTTACCAGCATCTTCATATTCCGGTGGGCATTATTAATGCCAGCTGGGGAGGTACCAATGTAGAGGCATGGATGAGTACCGACGCCTATACTCTTTGCCAGGGAACAGAAGCAGGGAAAACGGCAGAAATTGCCCAAAAAAATGATGAAATACAAAAAGCCGCCGAAGAATGGAGAAAAAACATTGAACAACTTGATTCGGGATTTCGGAAAGGATGGGAGAGACCTTCCGACGTGAGTGAATGGATGCAGGTGATGATGCCTGGAATAATTGAAAACCAGATCAATTTTTCTGATGGGGTCATCTGGCTGACAAAAGAATTCTGGCTTTCGAAGGAGGAAAGTACACATCCGGTAATTTTCACACTGGGAGAAATTGATGACAACGACCAGACATTTGTCAACGGACATAAAATAGGTGAAACAAAGGGATATAACGTGTTCCGCCGCTATGAGGCAATGCCGGAAATACTGCAACCCGGAAAAAATATCATTGTAATCCGGATTGAAGATACAGGCGGAAGAAGTGGTATTTCCTGTGAAACAAAACAACTGAAAATAATTACTTCCCGCCGGGAACGTTTGCTCTCGGGCGACTGGTATGCGATGCCGGCGGTTAATCTTGTACGTCCGGGAAACCACTTACTAAGTCCAAACAATTATCCTTCCTGTTTGTACAACGGAATGATCCACCCACTGATACGGTATGCCATCCGGGGGGTAATCTGGTATCAAGGGGAGGCCAATGCAGGAAATCCTGATTTATATGCCATCCGTTTTCCGGCCATGATTACCGACTGGCGCAAACAGGGGGGCCTTGGAGATTTCCCTTTTCTGTTTGTCCAGCTGGCCAATTTTGAAGCAAACAAGAATGACAACTGGCCCGGTTTACGGGAAGCCCAGCTGAAAACCCTTTCTCTCCCGAATACGGGAATGGCAGTCACCATCGACATAGGAGATCCTTATGACATCCATCCCCGAAACAAACAGGAAGCAGGTTACCGCCTTTCGCTGGCTGCCAGAAAGCTTGCTTATGGGGAAAATATCACTTATTCCGGACCCCTGTTCAAATCTGTCCGCTACGAAAATGGGAAAGCCATGCTGGAATTTGACCATATCGGAAGCGGCTTATCCGTTGGTGGCCCTTGCGGTTGTCTCTGCGGATTCGAAATAGCCGGCAATGACAATGTTTTTGTCGATGCCAGGGCAGAAATAACAGGCAAAAGGGTTGTGGTATGGAATGAAAACGTAAAAGATCCGGTGGCCGTCAGATATGGCTGGGCTAATAGTCCACGGTGCACTGGCCTGTACAACAAGGAAGGTTTGCCTGCTTCACCTTTTAGAACAAAACCATAAAAAAATTGTTTTTTCTTCATGGAAATGAATAAAGACACTGTTTTAACACTCCTCAAAGAAATTATCCATCCTGAAAAAAAACAGGACATTGTAAGCTTGGGGTGTGTAAAAAGAATTGCTGCCGGCGATTCCGGCATTGAAATCGAGCTCGTGCTTCCAAGAAAACACGACCCTTTTGGTTCTTCAATCAAACGCAATGTATTAAGCCTGCTGGAACAACATTTTGGAAAAACCACCCCCATTACAGTAACCCTTCTTGAGGAAGAGCAAAAGGAAAATGTCTCTGAAAAAAGTGGCATTTCTTCAATCAAAAACATCATTGCAGTTTCTGCCGGAAAAGGGGGAGTGGGGAAATCCACTGTGGCAGTGAATCTTGCCATAGCCGTGGCACTTCAGGGATACAGAACAGGCCTCCTCGACGCCGATGTATATGGTCCTTCAGTTCCTATCATGACGGGATCTGCCGACTATAAGCCTTTTGTGAAAGAAGAGGATGGGATCCAAAAAATGATACCCCTTGACAAGTTCGGGATCCGTATTATGTCTATCGGATTTTTTGTAGATTCTTCCAGTCCGGTTATCTGGCGGGGTCCCATGGCAACTAATGTATTAAAGCAATTGATTCATCAAACTGATTGGGGTTCAATGGATTATCTTTTTATCGATTTACCTCCCGGCACAGGTGATATTCATATTTCCATTGTACAGGAATTACCTCTCACGGGGGCCGTCATAGTAAGCACTCCTCAAAAAGTGGCCCTGGCTGATGTGGTCAAAGGAATAGAAATGTTCAGAGCAGACAAAATCAATGTTCCCGTGCTTGGAATCATTGAAAATATGGCATGGTTTACTCCGGAAGAAATGCCCTCGCACAGGTATTATATTTTTGGGAAAGAAGGATGCCGGAAAGTAGCCGAAAAATACCATGTCCCTCTCCTCGGGCAAATTCCTCTTGTTATGGGACTTACCGAAGCAGGGGATGAGGGAATTCCTGTGGCACTGGACCAGGAAACTCAAACAGGGAAAGCTTTTCATGAACTTTCGCTGGCAGTAATAAAAGCTGTCGAAGAAAGGAACCGGACCCTTCCTCCTTCAAAAAAAGTGGAAGTAAAAAAGTAATTCCGGATTTTTATTCTTCTTATTGCGACGGAATGTATTTAACCCCAGATAGTCAATCAAATAAGAATTAAATTTCTTTGAGGGGTTCTATTTTGGGGATAAACACTTTCATGATGATCCACGCAAGAAGGTAGGCCGAAGAAGCATAGCCAAAAATGAGATAATAATTTTCGGTTTTTTCGAGAATAAACCCCACAGCCATGGAAAAGATGATTCCTCCCACAGCAGCAGCCAGACTGGATAATTCCGTCATGGAGGCCACAGCTTTTTTAGGGTACATATCAGAAGCTACGGTAAAGATAATGGCCGAATAGGCGCCGTGAGCGGCTGTGGCAAGACTGATCAGGGCAATGGCCAGCCACACAGAGCCGGTTTGTGTACAGAAAAAGATGGGGGTGATACACAATGCTGCCACCAGAAAAGTTGTTTTTCGCGAAAAATCAATGCTTTTCCCCATTTTAATCAGCAATGACGACAACCATCCGCCAAAAATACCTCCGAAAGAAGCTGAAAGATATACCACAATAAGAGGAAGGCCAATATGTTGCATGTCAATGCCAAACTGGCGGTGTAAGAACTTGGGTAACCAGTAAAGCAAAAACCACCACACCGGATCCGTCATGAAGCGGATCAGACAGATAATCCATGTGGCCTTTATTTGAAACAGGTGTGACCATCTGATTTGTTCCGGAGATTCTTCTTTTTCATCTGAACTGAGAATATGCTGCAGTTCTTCCGCCGAAACTTTTGGGTTTTGCTGTGGCTGCCGGTACACCGGAACCCAAAAAATAAGCCACATCAATCCCAGTGATCCGGTCACAATAAATGCCCAGTACCAGCCAAAATGCAGGGCAAGAAATGGCACCAGCAAAGGACTCACAATGGCTCCTATGCTTGCTCCTGAATTAAAAAGTCCTGTGGCAAAAGCACGTTCTTTTTTGGGAAACCATTCAGCTACCGCCTTGATTGCCGCAGGAAAATTTGCCGATTCTCCCAGAGCAAGGGAAAAGCGGGCAACAGAAAAAGCCACAACGCTTCGTGCAACCGCATGAAACATCCCTGCCACGCTCCATATCACCATGGCCCAGGCATATCCTTTCCGTACGCCCACACGGTCGATAATGGCTCCCACAAACAACAATCCCAGGGCATAAGCCACTTGAAAAGAGGTAATGATGATGCCATAATCAAGTTCGGTCCAGCCCAGTTCCTTCTCCAGCATAGGAGCAAGAATGCCAATCACTTGCCGGTCGATGTAATTAATTGTGGTGGCAAAAAATAATAATGCCACAATCCTCCATCTGTACATAAATTTCTTACTTTTGAGTGGCAAGATAAACGAAAAAAGATAAAAGATAAAATCCTGTCTTTCCGTGGAAAAGGGTCTTGTAAGAAAATGGGGTAGCAGCTTTCCGGTATATTGTGCCCATGCTCATGCCTGGCCATTGCTGGTGTACCTTCATTTAAAACATTTAAAAAAGGAATAAAAATTCCGGCGAAGAAAATCTGTCAGAAAAAAATGTAACAAAGGTACCGGAGAGGGATGATTTTTCGTTTTTCACTACAATGCTTAAATAACAAAAAATCAGGTTTTTATGAATAAATAAATGTCATATAATTAATATTATGTTAAGTTACATAAATTAAAACCGGTTTTTGGGCATTTCAGCATTTCCTATCTTGTACCCCATCCGTAAGCTCTCTGAATAAAATTAAAAAAAAAAAGAAAGGCAGAAAATTACTTTCTTCTGCCTTTCAAAAAACATTATCTTTTTAATCCGAATTACATTTTTTCAAGAAGCTGATTAACTTCTTCAAGTTCTTTTTTCATTTTCAGCTTATTATATACTCTTTTCAGATTCTGCAGCACTTCTGCACTCTTTTTAATTTCATAGGCTTTTTTAAAGGGTTCGAGCGATTTTTTATAGTATTCATCCCGTTTATTAATGAGCATCGCATATTTTTCCTGCTGTTTCAGATCGGTGGTTGCTGCCTGGTTGTTAAAATCTGTTGCCCAGTTGTAATACAACACGCCTAAGTTGTAATAAGCTTCATAATAATCAGGTTTCATTTCAATGGCCTTTTTATAGTTCTGTTCGGCTTCTTCCCATTTATTCATCTGGTCGTACATCTGTGCTTTGGTATACACCAGCTGGGCATTTCCCGGCATCTTGGCAATGGCCGGATCAAGATAAAGAAGTACCTTATCGTATTTATGCATGGAAATGTACAGGTTCACCACATCGATAATCACCTGCACGCTGTCGGGATAATTTTCAAATCCTTTCAGAATCACCTTTTCGGCACTGGTTGTATCACCGGTAAACAAATAAGAATAATGCAGGCTCCTGTACAAGAAATCGTCCTTGTAATTCATCTTCAGAGCGTCTTCATAATATTTTTCTGCTCTTTTAAATAATTCCATCCTTTTTTCATTATTTTCTTTTTCCTGCAAGGCTCCATAGTAAGCCGACAATCCTGTATAGTAATTCAACAGGGCCACAATGGTGTCGTGCTGGCGTGGAAAATCAGGATCGTTATTGACGGTAAGAGAAAATCCAAAATACTCGCTGGCTTTAGCATAATTTCCCCGGGTAAAATTTGCATTGCCCTGATTGATGCAGAAATCATACATCTGCTTTAAACTGTTGGAAATATCCTGTTTCCTTTCTCCTTTTTCATCCAGTTTACGCGCCTTATTAAAGTTATCATAAGCTACTTTCAAGGCACTGTCTGTTTTAGACAGAATGGATTGATCGCCCAGCATTTCGGCTTTCTGGTATAATAACCCCAGGGCATACCAGGTTTTACTGTCGTCTTTCGACTCCGGATTTTCCAGTGCAGGCTGTAGCAATTCGTATGCTTCGGCCAGTTTTCCGGAATTAATTTTACTGAGCGCTTTGCTTACATTCTTTTTCTGTGCATGAATGGTGAGCACCATTGAAAAAGAAATCAAAATCAAAAAACTTTTTCTCATGTTTTACCGTATTTAAAATTTTTATTTACATAATTTTTATTTTTAAACTGATAATCAGGATATTATTCATTTTTTTCAACTTCATTTTCTTCCTCCTCAGGGTCACCGTTCATGTTTTCTTCCGTTAAAGCTCCTGGTTGTTCTTCGGGAGTCACATGTTCCTCTTCTTCACTTCGGGGAACAGGACTTACGGCTGCGATGGAATCGCCTTCCCTTAGCGTAATGAGTTTCACTCCCTGAGTGGCCCGTCCTGCAATCTTAATATCCGATACAGCCATGCGGATGGTTAATCCTTCTCTGGTAATGATCATCAAATCCTGGTCGTCAGTAACAGCTTTGATGGCAATGAGGGCGCCTGTTTTTGGCGTAATGTTAATGGTCTTCACCCCTTTTCCTCCCCTTCCGGTAATGCGGTAATCGCTTATATGTGATCTTTTCCCGTATCCGTTTTCAGAAACCACCAGCAGGGTATGGCCGTTGCCTGTTTCAGATATACATACCATTCCAATGGCTTCATCATCAGCTCCCTGGAGGGTAATCCCCCGTACTCCTGAAGCATTGCGTCCCACTTCGCGTACCTTTTCTTCAGGAAAGCGAATGGCCTTACCCGACTTACCAGCAATCACAACATTACTTTTTCCATCGGTAAGATGAGCATCAATTAACTCATCGCCTTCCCGGATGTTTACTGCAATAATTCCGCTGGCCCGGGGACGGGAATATTCCTCAAGCAATGTTTTTTTGATGATGCCTTTTTTGGTACACAGGATGATGTAGTGGCTGTTGATGAACTGTTCATCGTCGAGGGTGGGCACATTAATGTAGGCCCGTATTTTATCGCCTGGTTCAATCTGAATCAGATTCTGAATGGCTCTTCCCTTGCTTCCTTTGGCTCCCTCGGGAATTTCATACACCTTCAGCCAGTAGCATTTTCCCTGTTCGGTAAAGAAAAGGATGGTGTTGTGCATGGTGGCACTAAACATGTGTTCCAGAAAATCTTCTTCCCGTGTGCTGCTGGCCCGGATGCCAACCCCTCCCCTGTTCTGGGTACGGAATTCATCGAGGGCTGTGCGTTTGATGTAGCCAAGATGCGAAATGGTAATGACCATATCATCGTTGGCATAAAAATCTTCAGGGTTAAAGTCGGTTTCCAGAGGCACGATCTCTGTTTTCCTTGCATCGCCGTATTTCTCCTTGATTTCCAGAAGTTCATCTTTGATCACTTTCATTCGCAACGATTCGTCTGAGAGAAGCTGGTGGTAATATTCAATTTGTTTAACCAGTTCAGCGTATTCATTCCGGATTTCTTCCTGTTTTAAATTGGTGAGTTGCTGGAGTCTCATGTCGAGGATTGCTTTGGCCTGAATCTCTGAAAGATTAAACTGGCTCATCAGTCCCGTCTGGGCTTCAAGAGGAGTTTTTGAATTTCTTATCAGGGCGATGACGGCATCCAGATGGTCAAGGGCAATGAGCAGGCCGTCCAGAATATGTTTTCTTTTTTCTGCTTCTTCAAGGTCAAAACGGGTCCGCCGGATAACAATGGTATGACGGTGTTCAACAAAATGATGAATCAGGTCTTTTAACGAAAGTGTTTTGGGCCGGCCGTTGACGAGGGCAATGTTGTTTACATTGAAGGCTGTCTGAAGAGAAGTGTATTTGAACAGATTGTTCAGCACCACATTGGACGTGGCTTCTTTTTTCAGGATAATTACAATCCGCATCCCTTCCCTGTCCGATTCATCGTTGATGTAAGAAATCCCCTCGATTTTCTTTTCATTGATCAGTTCGGCGATTTTTTCAATTGTTTCCGCTTTATTAAGCATGTAGGGGATTTCCTTTACCACGATACGTTCACGTCCGCTTTCGGTGGTTTCAATTTCTGTTTTAGCCCTGATCACAATTTTCCCTCTTCCCGTCTCAAAAGCTTCGCGTATTCCGCCCACTCCGTAAATAATGCCACCGGTAGGAAAATCAGGACCTTTGATGTATTGCATCAAGCCTTCCGTGGTAATTTCACGGTTGTCAATGTAAGCAATGATGGCATCGACGGTTTCGGTAAGATTGTGGGGGGGCATGTTGGTAGCCATTCCCACGGCTATTCCCGAAGCCCCGTTAATCAGCAAATTGGGTATGCGGGTGGGCAGAACGGTGGGTTCCTGAAGAGAATCGTCAAAGTTGAGCTGCATGTCAACGGTGTTTTTTTCAATGTCCCGCAGCATTTCTTCGGCAATTCTGGCAAGGCGGGCTTCAGTGTACCGCATGGCAGCGGGACTGTCGCCATCGATGGAGCCGAAGTTTCCCTGTCCGTCAATCAATGGATACCGGAGGGACCATGGCTGGGCCATTCTCACCATGGCTTCGTACACCGATGAATCGCCGTGCGGATGATATTTCCCCAGCACTTCTCCCACGATACGGGCTGATTTTTTATAGGGACGGTTATGCAGAATTCCCAGTTCAGACATGCCGTACAATACCCTCCGGTGAACGGGTTTTAATCCGTCGCGCACATCAGGCAAAGCACGGGCAACAATCACCGACATCGAATAATCGATGTAGGCAACTTTCATTTCTTCTTCAATGTTGATTTTTACAATGTTCCCACCCTCTTTAACTTCATGTATTTCACTCATTTGTAAATAATATTACGGTTTTTTATTAACCTTCCGAAGGTACAATATTTTAAATCTTTTATGAAGAGAAAAACACGAATATTTTATTAACACTTTTGGGGGTAATGTTAATAAGAAAATTTTTTATTTTTTCATTATAAATCAGTTACTTAGATTACTTTTTTACGATAAAAAACTCGACCCTCCGGTTAAGGGCTTTCCCTTTTGCTGTGGTATTGGGGGCCACGGGACTGGTTTCCCCGTATCCTTTGCTTTTCAGGCGGGAAGGATCTATCTTTTTATATACCAGATAATTGTATACAGCTTTTGCCCTTGCTTCAGAAAGTTGCCTGTTGTAATTGTCATCGCCATCGCTGTCGGTATGTCCCCGGATTTCTATCTGCATGGAAGGATTTTTTTTCAACAGGGTTACCAGCCTGTCGAGTTCGGCATACGATTCAGGTTTCAGCTCCGATTTGTTGGTCTCAAAAAAGATGTTGTTCAAACGGATGATTTCACCCGCTTCCACAGGGGAAAGGAAAAGATCTCTTTCCAGTTCCTGGTAGCGGTTTATTTTTGTCAGATCAAGATTTTCTCCCACGGAATAAAAATTCTCCTTTGTGGCAAGAAAACTGTATTTCTTTCCATAAGGCAGGACTATCCTGTATGTTCCGTCGACCGGAGAAGAAAGGGCTTTACCAAGCATTTTGCCGGTGGAAAGATCGCTGAAGACAATTTCGGCCGACAGAGGCGACTTCGTTTTGCTGTTCAATACTTTTCCATACACAAGAACCACCGGCCTGGGCCGGGCACTTTCGGGAATGGTGATTTTGAACACATCGCTTTTCCCAAAAGATTGGTCGGACGATACCACATACGCCACATCTCCTGAAGCCGGCAGGCTGTAGTAGGCATCCCATCCTGCAGTATTGATTTCCGGTCCCAGGTTTTGAGGTTCGCTCCAGTGGATCCATGTATCATCAAGTCTTTTTGATACGAAGATATCACAACTTCCATATCCCGGGCGCCCGTCGCTGGCAAAATAAAGGGTCACATTGTCAGGCGCAAGAAAAGGAGTAATTTCATCCCCAAAGGTATTGATGGTATTGCCGAGATTGAGGGGATGGCTAAAGCCGCTGTCGGTACGGAAACTTACGTAAAGGTCCTGTCCTCCTCTGGTATCTTCACCCTGGATACCCATCAGCAGTGTAAGGTTATCAGCGCTTAGAAAAAAAGAAGAATACATGTTCTGGTTTACATAATTCCGGATGGTTATATTTTCCGGCAATGACCATCCTGAAGCCGTACGGCGGCTTAAAGAAATTCCTTCATGGCCGGCACTTCCATCGGGATTGTAAGTGTTCATTAAAAGAAGGGTATTTCCGTCGGGCGAGACAGAAATCACTGCATTGCCTCCCATGTTATTCAGTGGCTGGCCGATGTTTTTCAAAGGAGCCCATCGCCCGTTTTCAAGCACGGAATACCAGATGTCGCAGTCGCTTATTCCTCCTGTGTTTTCCGGATGATACCGCGACACATAGAGCGTTTTTCCGTCGGCCGAAATCACAGGCATCACTTCTTCGTAGGGAGAATTGATGGAAGGACCAAGATTTTCTTTTTTATAGCCGTTTATCGGCCTGTCAATAAGAAAAGGCGATACACCGTCCTGGCGGATCATCAGATAATCGGCAGCTATCTGCATGGTTCCATTGACCATAAAGCCAAGGTAATTTCCATGAAATGAACGGGAGGCACACTGGTATACCTGCTGGCCGTTCACCGAAAAGTTCCACAGGTTACCCGACCTGCAGATGGAAAGCACATTGGACTTTCCTGCCGGCCGGATGGACTGGTGTCTTGTCCAGTCTTTCAGAGACACATATTTTCCGGCATATTCAAAAACGATAAACATTCCGTTGGAACAAACCAGAAAAGCATAGAAACTGTTGTCGCTTCCTGCACCTCCCCATATCAGGCCATACCCCTGATCGTTCATGCCATTCTCCTGCGTAACAGCAGCTTCAATACAAAAATCATGCTCCGTGTCAATGAAAAAGTTTTTGTTAATCTGCCATCCCCCCTGTGTTTTGTTAAGGTAAATCCGGTATACTCCTTCTTCCACCCTGCTTCCGTAAGCCGGGTCTTCCACTTCGTCCCAGCCCAGCACGTTGGTGTCGAAATCCTCACGAAAGACAACCGAATCCTGTGCACTGGCAACCGGCAAAAAGAAAAAACAGATGATTCCCCAAAACAAGCCTTTTTTTGTTACCATAAAAATTTAAATTTTTATCTTCCAAAAAATTTCTATGTAGCTGATTTTATTGTCGTTATGTTTATTTTTTTTCAACATCAATGAAGGGGTGACACATTGTTCTTTTTAAGAGATTTTGCCGGTATTTCCGGATAGCAGGTCATTATAAATTATTGTTTAGCAGGTCGCCAGACAATTCCATGTCTTTTATTACAGGAATAAATTTATGATACTGGTAAAGTTTTTTACCTGCCTTAAAGGAAGGACGGACCATGATGGTTATTTTCAGTGGTTTAACCTCCTTTTTCCCGGCCTTTTTTACATCAAGAAAATTGTACAAAATGTTCAGCAAAGCATCAAAGTTATCTACCCGCATCGTTTTTACCAGGTCCATTTTCATGTCGATGCAAAAGATGGTTGAATCCCGTCCCGGCACAACAACAGGCTGGGTATTTACTCCGTCAACGATTTTTTTGTTTTCAATGTACAGTTGCCATTCCATCTGGTTGATGGCAGCTTTGAGCCGCCGTGGATTATAAGCCTGAAGGTACACCTTGAATGTTACGGGAATTTCCCCTTTCACAAAGAGGTGAAGCATTGTTTTCATGCCGGCCAGGGGGATGTTCTGAAAATTATCAGTGAGAGAATAGCGCGTTACAGGAATGCCCGCCACCTCCATGCTGTCGGTGCGCAGGTAAGTAAACTGACACTGGCCGAAACGGTTCATCCTGGCAACTTGCCTGATGCAGCTTTCCTGCAAAAAGAAAAAGAAGAAAAGCCCCAGCAGCAGACATCCTTTTTTGATAGCCTTTTTCATCTTTTCAAACTTACGGAAAAACGACGATAAAGCAAAGTTTTGAAGAAATTCTTTTTTCACGTAGTCTTGTAAGACAAGCCCATGAAAAATCCCTTTCCCAGCCTGAACTCTTATTTCAGGGCAGAACTACCACCTGGCTGGTTTTTCCCAAGCAACCATGCCAGTGCAGGTGTATGGTCGGAAAAGATGGAAATATGCGAAGCAGGATGTTCATCCTTAAAAACAGCAGGAAACCTTTCAACAATGGCAACTGTAATGGAAGGGGGGAGTTTTTCTTTGATAAACTCGATAAACTTCTCAGCTTCAGCGGAAGAGAAAATTTTTTCCAGATGATAACAGTCAAAAAGCACTTTCGAAATATTGTTATCCACGCACTTGTGAATAATGTCTTCCATGATGGTGATGCCTTCCTCATAGGTACACACCCCTGAAAGAGACACACAGAGGTAATTTTTATGGCTGTAATATATGTAAGAATATTTCACCTTTTTAAAGATGATATCACGAAAGCAATATAATAAAAATTTGGGTAAAAACCGACATTTTCAGAGAAAAATTTTTTTTTCAGGCAGGATAAAAAACATTGAAAGTATGATCAGAATAAAACTCAATAATTTTTATTATAAATCTATCATTTCCACCACCTTTATCTCCATTTGCCCATTCTTTTTCTTCAACATTTTTATGTTGAAATTCATATTCCAGGGGGGAATCCGGTAAGGATTCTGTTTTTTCAGCATAGCCTGTGGCATTGTCCGGGAAAAGTTCTTTATTTCCCTTATCAACAGTTTGTTTATCAGACTTATACATTTCCCCTTCCCCCATTAAAAGCCAGTTGGCATCGAGGGAAGGAAACCGCTTTAAAATTTTCAGCAAATATTCATACCCTGGATAGTTTCTTCCCGACAGAATATGAGAAAGACTTGACCTCTGGACGCCAATCTCTTCAGCAAAGCGGGAAGGGGACATTTTTTCTGTCTCCAGAATTTTCCGGATCCGGGCAGCAATATCAGTCATAGATAAAGATTTTTTACAAATGTAATTAAATTATTTTATAATAATTGTTTACATTTGTATATTAAATTTTATTCAATAAACCAAATAATTACAAAAGAACAGTTTATTTTTGTAAACATCTTTTGTTTAAATACATGAGGGATTTTAGTCATCGTTAGTGCCTATGGAAACGAACAGAAAGATTGAATGGATACTAACTTTCTTTCTGGACATATCATTCATCTTATTCATTAAAAACAACTGGTGCGGGATTAAATATACCATATCTCACAAACCTCGCCTTATTCATGGAATTATCATTTTATGCCGGAAGCATGATTTGTCGCAGGAATTTGAATAATGAGCGAAAAAAACATACCATTTACGTTACAAGAAGACCTATTTCTTTAACCGGGAAAGAATTGGAAAGTAAAAAATTATCTTTTTAAATTAAAACAATAAATAAATTTTATAAAATACTGGTTATTAATAAATTAATATCACCAACTTACAATATGAAAGCATGTGTTTACTAATGTTTACAATTGTAAAATTATGCAAAATAAAGAGTAAGAGAAGATTTTTCTCTTCTTTTTTCGAAATTTTAATGACAAGGCCGGCAGATTCAGAGGTCCTTCTTCCCTTTTTACCGGAAAAATTTATTTGATCAGTGCCTCGAAAAGGACCTGGACAGGATGAATGGCTTTCCTGCCTGTGCCGTCTTTAATGTGATGACGGCAGGAAGTGCCCGGGGCACAAATAATGGCATCAGCAGGGGCATTACGCACCGCAGGGAAAAGAACCAGCTCTCCCACTTTCATGGACAATTCGTAATGTTCTTTTTCGTACCCGAAGGAGCCGGCCATGCCACAACACCCGGAAGGAATTTCTTCTACTTTGTAATGCACGGGAAGTGAAAGCATTTTTTTCATGGGCGCGGTTGAGGCAATTGCTTTTTGCTGGCAATGGCCATGCACTTTTACAAGTTTGTGTTCAGTGGTAAACATCTCGGGAGTAATATTACCTTTTTCTGTTTCCCGTACGATAAATTCTTCGAAAAGCAGTGCATTTTTCGCAAGTTGTCGGGCTTTTTCCTGCATGTCGCCCCGGAGCAGGTCGGGATATTCATCACGGAATCCAAGAATGGCCGAGGGTTCAATTCCTACAAGAGGCGTTTCTTCACTAATCATCTTATGCAGACTTTTTACATTGTTCTCTGCAATCTTTCCTGCTTTACGCAAAAATCCTTTTGAAATGTAAGTTCTGGCCGAAAGGTCATGGGGAGGAATCTCCACCCTGTACCCGAGGCGGGTAAGCAGGTAAACCGCTGTCATCCCGATAATAACATCATTATAATCAGTGAATTCATCCACAAAAAGGTAAACTTTCCCTTTATGGTTTTGAATTGACTGGTTAAGGCTGTAGAGATTTTTAGATGCCCAGCTTCTAAATGTTGTCTGGCAAAGGGTTGGTATACTGCGTTGCTGAGCAAACCCTGTCATTGCCTTGATAAGAGAAGAAGTGATGGGATTGGTAACAAAAAAGTTAAATACCCCGGGCATGATCATTCCCAGGCGGTTGAAAGCAGTAATGTTGGCAATCAGGTAACTTCGCAGGGAAGCGCCGTGGGCATCGTACCAGTGCTGGAGAAATTCGGATTTTATTTTTGCCATATCCACGTTGGAAGGGCATTCTGCCTTGCATCCTTTGCAGGCCAGGCAGAGATCAAGAATGTCGTAGATTTCCCTGTGGTCAAAAGGATTTTCTTTTGGGGAATGGGTAAGGTATTCCCGTAAAATGTTAGCTCGTGCCCGGGTGGTGCATTTTTCATCGTGGGTTGCCATGTAACTCGGGCACATGGTTCCTCCCATCAGAGCCGATTTCCGGCAATCGGCCGACCCGTTGCATTGTTCAATATGACGGAGAATTCCATAAGAATCTGAAAAATCAAAATAGGTATCTATTTCGCGGGTAACCTGACCTGGCACATAGCGGAGTGAAGCATCCATGGGGGGCGTATCGGTAATTTTCCCCGGATTCATAATGTTGAAAGGATCCCAGGTCTTTTTTATTTCACGGCACAATTCATAATTTTTCTGTCCGATAATCACAGGGATAAATTCTCCGCGCAGCCTGCCATCCCCATGTTCCCCACTCATGGAGCCCCTGTATTTTTTCACCAGGTGGGCCACGTCAACCGCCAGCATCCGGAATATTTTCACGTGTTCCGGATCTTTCAGGTTCAGCACAGGACGAAGATGAAGTTCGCCGGTGGCTATGTGGGCATGAAATACGCACTGCAGATGATATTTATCCAGAATCTTTTTAAAATCGGCAATGTAGGCCGGCATGTCTTCCGGACGTACCGATGTGTCTTCAATGACCGATACGGCCTTGGCATCGCCTTTCAGGTTCTGAAGCAAACCCAGAGCCGCTTTACGCAATGCCCACACCTTATTGATGTCAGGTCCGAAAACAACAGGATAGGCATAGCCGAGTTTTTTCTCTCTCATTTCCTTTTCCATTGCCTCTTTGAGGCGAAGGATTTCTTCACGGGTGTCACGGGCAAATTCAACAACAATGATGGCTCCGGGATCACCTTCAATGAAAAACCGGTTTTTTCGCTGTTCGATGTTGTTTTTGGTACACGACAGAATGATGTCATCAATCAGTTCAATGGCTCCCGGCTGGTATTTGAGGGCAACAAGATTGCCATACAGCGCTTCTTCAAGGGTACGGAAATGCACACACACCAACCCTTTTTCCTTTGGCGGCAGAGGCACAAGATTCAATTTGATTTCTGTTGCAAAACAAAGAGTGCCTTCGGATCCGGCAATGAGTTTACAGAAATTAAAAGGATGATTACTTTTTCCAAAAACCTCCGTATCGAGCAATAAGTCAAGAGCATAACCTGAATTACGGCGTTTTATTTCTTTTAAAGGATATTCACGATCTATTTCTTCCTGCACCTGTGGATCGGAAAGCCTCTGAAAAACATGACGGTACAAATTTCCTTCGGGGGTATTGGTCTTGCATTTTTCATGAAATTCTTCTTTGCCAAGGGATTTAAAGTGAACAAAATTGCCATCGCTCAGGAAGCCTTTTACTTCAAGGGTATGGTCGCGTGTACTCCCATAGATAAGAGAATGTGCCCCGCAGGCATTGTTGCCCAGCATGCCTCCTATCATGCACCGGTTGGAAGTAGAAGTTTCAGGACCAAAAAACAAGCCGTAGGGTTTCAGGAAGAGATTCAGCTCATCAAGAACCACGCCCGGTTGAACACGTACCCACCGTTCTTCCCGGTTGACCTCAAGAATTTTGTTCATGTCGGAAATGTCCACCACGATGCCTTTGCCCACTACCTGTCCTGCCAGCGAAGTGCCTGCAGCCCGCGGAATAATTCCCGTCCCCTGAGTACGTGCAAAGTCGATGACCTTTTTGATGTCTTCGTCGCATTCAGGAAGTACTACTGCCAGAGGTAGTTCACGGTAGGCCGAGGCATCTGTGGCATACATCCGCAGGTGGGCTTCGTCAACGTACACCTTTCCTTTGATCTGATTTCCGAGAGTCAGAT
>Ga0073932_1003671_pt1 | contig 19911 bp, 15 predicted proteins | sample DewCreD2012metaG_FD_76967 | JGI IMG/M metagenome (GOLD analysis project Ga0073932, IMG submission 76967) | Hot spring sediment bacterial and archeal communities from British Columbia, Canada, to study Microbial Dark Matter (Phase II) - Dewar... ...
AGGTCTACGGCGACGCCGACCCGGCCCTCTCCGGCACGCTGACGGGTTTCCTGCCAGCCGATAATGTCACCGCCACGTACAGCCGCGCCCCTGGCGAGACGGTGGCGGGCAGTCCCTATGCCATCAGCGCGAGCCTTGCCCCGGCGGGCGTCCTTGCCAATTACGATATCACCTACAATACGGCCAACTTCACCATCGGCTTGCGCCCGGTGACTGTCGCAGCCGATGCCCAGGTCAAAGTATTCGGCACGCCCGACCCGGCGTTGACATATCAGATTACCAGCGGTTCGTTGGCAGGCAGTGATACTTTCAGCGGCGCGCTCACCCGTGACCCCGGCGAAGGCGTGGGCGTATATGCCATTCTCCAGGGGACGCTTGCCCTGAATAGCAATTACGACCTGACTTTCATCGGCAACAACTTAACCATTGCTGGCGCGCTGACTGCCACAACCATTACCGGCGATTCGCCAGACCCATCCCTCGTTGGTCAAAATTACCTTGTGACCTTTACGGTCATCCCAACGACGGGCAGCGGCACGCCGACCGGCAATGTGACCGTAAGCGATGGCACGGATACTTGCACCGCGACAGTTGCCGTTGGCAGTTGCATTCTGAATTCATCCACAGCGGGCGCAAAGACCCTGGTTGCCACCTATGCAGGCGACGGGAATTTCGGCCCCAGCACGTCTGCCGGAGAACCGCACACTGTTCACCAGCCACCAGCAATTACCAGTGCGGATAATGTCACGTTCACAATTGGCGCGGCAGGCACTTTCACCGTCACCGTCACCGGCTACCCGACCCCAACCTTGTCTATGAGCGGAACGCTGCCTTCGGGCATCACCTTCGACGCGGCCAGCGGGGTTTTGGGCGGCACGCCTGCTCCCGGCACGAGCGGCGTTTATCCGTTGGTGTTCACGGCTTCCAATGGCGTCAATCCCGATGCCGCGCAGAACTTCACCCTGACCATCAACGCCGCGCCTGCCATCACCAGTCCTAACACGACAACCTTTACGGTCGGACAGGTGGGCACGTTTACCGTTACGGCGGTTGGCTTCCCCACGCCGACCCTCGCAATTAGCGGCGACCCGCTCCCGGCTGGCATCTCATTTGACCCGCTGACTGGCGGACTGTCAGGCACGCCTGGCGCAGGAACCGATGGAACGTACAACCTGGTCTTCACTGCCAGCAATGGCGTGGGGGCCGATGCCGCGCAAAACTTTACCCTGGTGGTGCTCCAGTCGCCGCCGCCCAGACTGGTGACAAATGGTCTTAACACGGCCAACGATACCGGCGATGGCCGGCTCGATGAAATGGAAATCGTCCAGGTAGCCGTTACGCAACTCATCGTCACCTTCGACCAAGACGTGGTCAGCACTTCGACCAGCGACCTTGCCAGCGTGACCAATCCCAACAACTTCCTGCTTGTGCGCGATAACGGCGACGGTATTCAGACTGCCAGTTGTTCTGGCGGCGTGATAGGCGGAGACATTCAGGTCACGATTAATACGGTCGCATACGCCAATGGCGGTGGCAGCGGGCCCTTTATCGCAACGCTCAACTTGAACGGTGGCGTGGCGCTGCCAAACGGTGTTTATCGCTTCCTGGCGTGTGGCACCACATCTATCGAAAACCTGTTTGGCATCGAACTGGCCGGGGATGGCGTGAACGCCGGAACCGACTTTACCCGCAACTTTATTGTCGCTGCAGCCAATACTGGCGGAGGCGGCAGCGGCGGAAGCAATACAGGCAGTGGAACGGCCACTAACTTCAGCGGTTTGGTCATCCCGGTGACAGGTTTTGCGCCTGAAGTCATCTCCACGCTCCCGGCCCAGCCTGCCGAGAAGATGTATGCGTCCTACTCTGACCTGATTCTGGAAATCCCGCGCCTGGGCGTCAAAGTGACCATCTTCGGCATCCCGCTGACCAAAGACGGATGGGATGTCACCTGGCTGGGAAATCAGGCCGGATATCTCGAAGGCTCGGCTTTCCCCACCCTAACCGGCAATAGCGTAATCACCGCCCATGTCTGGAATGCCGACAACACCCCCGGTCCGTTCTACGGTCTCAAAGACTTGCGCTATGGCGACAAAATCATCATTCGTGCCTGGGGCAAAGTCTTTACCTACGAAGTTCGTTCGCAAAGCCGGTTATTACCCACGTCAATCGCCGCCCTTATGAAGAAAGAAAGTTTTTCCTGGGTGACGCTGCTGACTTGCGAAAACTACAATGAGAAGACCGGCAATTACGCTTACCGGCGGGCTGTCAAAGCCGTGCTGGTTAGCGTAGAGTACGAAAAATAACCTGCCTTTATCCTGCCCCAGAAACAGCCTTCCCCGCACCAGGCGGGGAAGGTTTGTTTTCTGATATGGTTGAGACTTTTATTTCTGTCACTTCCTGCGCAGCGCATCTCGAATGTCGCCCAGGATGCTGTAGATGAACGAAAACACAACCCCCAGCACCACCGTAATGATGACGATGTTTGCGCAACACAAGGAATATTCGATAATCTCGCTGCCGTTCATCCTTGACCCAAAACCATCCTGGCGGAATCTTGATAAACCATTATAGCCGCAGCACAGGGGTCAGTTACATAGGAATTTAGTATCAGGCTGCAATCATCGCGCGGAATTTAGTTCTCTGGTCGAACCGGCCTAATCATCTGCCGCAGCCTGCAAGTTGGCGGCGAGTTTGTCGTCCACCCAGTCGGGGCGGTAATGGAGCGATTGGTGGCGGAAGTAGGTGTTATACAACTCGGCGTAATGCCCGGCCTGGGTCAGCAAGCCTTCGTGATTGCCCTGTTCAATGATGGCGCCCTGTTTCATCACCACAATTCGGTCGGCGGCTTTGACGGTCGAGAGACGGTGCGCGATGAGAATGCTGGTCGATTCGCGCAGGATAAGGTCGAGCGCCTGCTGAATCTGCCATTCAGTGAATGGGTCAATGCTGGCGGTGGCTTCATCCAGGATAAAGATGGCCGGTTTCTGAATGAGAACACGCATCAACGCGACGAGCTGCCGCTGCCCCATGCTAAGGCGCGCGCCGCGCTCGCCGACTTCGGTCTCCAGGCCATTGGGCAGGGTCTCCAGCCATTCGCCATCCCCAATTTTGCGGGCGACGGACAGGATTTCTGCCCGACCGATGTAATGGGGACAGGCGTAGCGGATGTTCTCTTCCACCGTGCCGGAAAACAGGAACGGCACTTGCGAGACGATACCCAATTGGCGACGGTATTGCTGAAGGTCGAAGGCGCGGATGTCGTGACCATCAATGAGCAGCCGGCCACCCTGAAATTCGTAAAAGCGGGCTATCAGTTTGGCAATGGAAGATTTTCCAGCCCCGGTATGGCCTACCAGGGCGAGATTCTCCCCAGGCTGGATGAGCAGGTTGAAGCCGGTCAGGATGGGTTCGTTGTCAGTATAACGAAAATCGAGATTCTCGAAGCGAATCTCCCCTTTAAGCGGCGGCACATCCTTTTTGTCTACCTGGCGCACGTTGGGGTCGGCATCTATCAATGCAAAAGCGCGTTCCGCCGCCGAAAGTCCCGATTGAATCTGCGCCCAAAAGGAGGTCAGGTTGAGCAGCGGGAACATGAAGTAGTCGAGCGAGTTGATGAACAAATACCACGCGCCGACGGTGATAATACCCGCCGCCGCGCTAAAGCCGCCCGCGTAAACCAGAATGCCTACGAAAATCCCGCTGGTGGCATTGAGAACCGGGAAGACAAGCGAGAGAACGAACCCGCGCCGCACATTGACCCGATAAGATTGCCAGTTGGCATTATCGAAAGCCTCGAAAATACTGCCTTCCTGTCGGAAGTTTTTGGCGACGGCGATGCCGCTGACCGTTTCCTTGATGGTGGCGTTGACATCGGCCATGGCCTGCATTCCGCGCCGGGTGACGATGCGCGCCAGGCTGCGAAAGCCCATGGCGATGGCAAACACCAACGGCATGAAGGCCAGCATAATCAGGAACAGCCGCCACTCGACCTGGAATAGGACCACACCCAGAATAATCGTCTGAACCAGCTGCGAGGCCACGTCGGTGACGATGACCACCAGTTGGCCGAAGTCGTTGGTGTCGGAGGTGATGCGGCTGACGATGCGTCCGCTCGAAAACTGGTCGTAGAACGACAGGTCGTGTTCGGCAGCAGCGGCGAAGGACTTGGTGCGCAGTTCCAGCACCACGTCGCCCACTGCGCGCACGGTCAGGGCGCGCCGCAGCCAGTTCAGTCCCCAGTTCAAGAAAGCAATCGCCGTCATGCCCAGCCCTACCAGGGCAATTGCCTGCGGGGTGGGCTGGCTTTCGAGTAAGTCCATGATGCGGCTAACGATGACCGGTAGGGCCGCGCCCAGCCCGGCCATGAGCATTACAAGAACGATAATCGCCGCCAGGCGTCCTTTTTGCGGGGCGAAATAGCCAATCATGCGCCGCGCCAGTTCGCGGTCGGAGTATTGGCGGTCGTATTTTTCTGCGTTTAGTCCGGCGAAAAAACCCATAGTTCAGTATCCAGTTTTCAGTATTCAGTCCCTGAGCGAAACGGAGTCGAAAGTCTCCTGACTTTCGAGCAAAATCGGGAGATTTTGCGCTCCGTGCTGACAAAATGCAGGTTATTGCGAGTCGTCTACCACATACTCATCGTCGATGATGCCATCGCCGTCGAGGTCGACGCCAAAGTACAGGCCTTCGGGGGTGGCGTCTGTCCATTCGGCGTAGTTGATATAAATAATCGCCCCGGCGCGCAACAGGATGCCCTCGGCAAAGAATTCTTCTTCGATCTCGTCAGTGATGCGGGTCATATAGAAGGCAAAATCGCCCTCGTTGGTCAGTTTTTCGGTGTTGATGAGCAGGTCGCCGGCTTTGGTGTCGAGCCAGACAGTGATTTCACCTCCGCCCTGCATGTCCATGCCTTGCACTTCAAAATAATAGTCCGCGCCCGCTCGGTTTTCGATGCCGACCACGATAAAGGGTGATTCGTCTTTTTCGGTTTCATAGGTAATCATCTGGTCTTTGGGGAAGAAGTAGACCGTATCGACCTGGCCCGGTTCGAGGTCGATGCCCTCGACGCCTATGCTGAAGCCGGGGCCAATCAAGACCAGGTCAGTCTCAGAGTTGGCCCCCAACGCGCGACCATCAATGGTAACGATTACATCCAGTCCGGCGGGGACGGAGTAGATGGGGTCGGGGGCTTCCTGCACGAATCCCATGCGATAGGCGGTGAAAAACGCGCCGGGAATTTCATTGACGATTTTCCCGTTCACATAGCCCAGGCGGTTGCCCTGCGCATCGGTAATCAGGATGCGGCCTTTGCCATCCAGGAAAATCTGGTTGTGGGTTGCGGCGGAGGCGGCCCGTTTCGCGCCGCCGGCCGCGCCGTAGCCTTCTTCGCAAAAAGGACACTGCTGCTGGCCGAGCCGGGCTGAGGTGGGGGTCAGGTCGAGGGTCTGGGTTTCGGCGTTGCCGGTGTAGAGTTCTGACTCAACCTGCGGGTTGATGGCTGCCTCGTAGAGCCAGGAATCGTCGCGGCTGTCAATCAGCAGTTCGCGCACTTCACCGGGATAGTTGTTATCATAAACCAGGATGGTGTACAGGCCATCCTGTACATCCTTGATGCCAAAGGGCGTGATGGCGTGGCCGCCGCTGAAATCTTCCTTGTAAATGCCCAGGGTATAGGTCTCGCCGCGCGCGTCCATCTGCTGGATGGTTTTTAAAATCTCCATTGGCGTACCGCGAATGACGTTCTCGGCGGTGGGGGCAACAGTCTGGGTGGTCCACCAGTAGGCGATTTCGCGCTGTAAATCCTCGTTGTAGATGTCCAGGTCGCTGGCCTGGCTGCCGCCGAACTGCCCGGCAGAGACCTGGCCGGTGTACATCATCAGGCTGAGGACGGCCATGCCCTCGCAGTGACCGCCGGCCATATCACCATTGATTTGCTCCATCCACTGCGCGGCGGGCGGGGTCAGGGTGCAGGAATCGCCGTTGAGGCGCGCGCAGACCTGGTCGCCGAACATGCGGCGCATTTCGTCGGCGGTCAGGTTGGTGACTTCGATGTCGTCGCCGTAGTTCTCGAAACGGAAACCATGCTGGTCGGGACGAAAGCCGAAATCATAGACGAGAACGCCAGGACGCTCGCCTAAGGCAGGCTGGTTGAGGGGGCGGGTGGGCTGGGGTTGGAGGGGCTGCTCGCCCGGCTCTACAACCAGGTCTTCGGTCTCTTCCTCGTAAGAGTAATCTTCATCATCATCCTCGAACAGGCCGCAGGCGGAGAGAGTGAGGCTGATAGCAATAAAAAGTGTCAATAACAGGTGGATGTGTTTTTTCATGTTGGATTATTCCCTGAAAATCCTTGAATAGGCTTCGGATGTTTTCATCAGGTCGTCATGCGCGCCAATCGCAGCAATTTTTCCTTTACGCAGCACAATGATAAGGTCAGCCCAGCGAATCTGGCTCAGGCGGTGGGTGATGAGGAGGGTGGTGCGGCCTTTGGCGGCAGCGAAAATGGCGCGCTGGATTTTGTCTTCGGTGGCCGAATCGATCGCGCTGGTCGAGTCGTCGAGGATGAGAATGCGCGGGTCGGTCAGGAAGGCGCGCGCCAGGGCCAGTCGTTGGCGCTGGCCGCCCGAAAGCGTCACACCGCGTTCGCCGATGACCGTTTCGTAGGATTTATCGAAGGTTTGGATAAAATCATGCGCCTGGGCCGCCTGGGCCGCCGCTTCGACCACCTCCTGCGTTGCGCCAGGTTTGCCAAAGGCAATGTTGTCGCTGATGCTGCGCGAGAACAGGAAGATATCCTGCTCAATCATCGAAATCTGTGAACGCAGGGCGGCCAGGTTCCAGTCGCGGACGTCTACGCCATCAACCAGGATTTGGCCGCCGGTGATGTCGTAGGTGCGGTTGACCAGTTTGACCAGTGAAGTCTTGCCCGCCCCGGTTTGCCCGACGATGGCGACCGTTTGGCCGGGTTTGACCTTGAAAGAGACTTGTTCCAGAACGGCGGAACCGTCCGGGTAGGCAAAGGTCACATCGCGGAATTCGATTTCGCCGCGCATGGCGCCGCTGTAACCGGCGGCATTCTGGTCGAGGTCGCTCTGGCGGTTGATGAGTTCGAGAATGCGGCGCGCCCCGGCCAACCCCATCGAGACCTGGGTATAGGCCCAGGTGGAGGTAAAGGTCGGGAAATCGAGCATGCGCAGCAGGCCGAAATAGGCTATCACCTCGCCGGTATTGAGCAGCCCGTTACGGAACAGGATGAGGGCGTGGGTCAGACCGGCAGCGATGGCAATGCCGTAGAGCAGAAACGCAACAAAGCGCGCTTCCATATCGCCTTGCTTGACAAAGGCCTCCCGCACCCGTTTCGCGTTGAGGACGAACTTCTCCACTTCAGCATCTTCCTGCGCCGCGCCTTTGACTGTCTCTACGCCGTCCAGTGATTCCGATAAATGAGTGTTCATCTCCCCGAAGGAAGCGCGCACCTCGTCTGAGACCGGCGACAGGTTCTTGAGATAGAACGCCAGGGCGATGAAATAGGCAACCATGAATAACACAGGCGTAATGACCAGGGATGGCTGGTAGCGCGGCGCGGCAACGATGGGCATGACCAAGAAGAAGAACGAGCCAATCACCAGGTTGATGCCGGGATTGAACATCAGGTTGACTTCGCGCACGTCGTTGGTAGCGCGCGCCATCGTATCGCCGACCGGCTGCAGGCTGTGGAAGGTCATGCTCTTGCCGAGCAGAGAGATATACAGTTCGTCACGGATTTCGCGCTCCAGACGCTGGCCGAGCAATTCTGCGCCAAAGTTGCGTCCCAGTTGCAGGGCGCCGCGCAAGACCTGCGTGCCGCCAATCAGCAGGGCCAGCGGCAGCAAGACGCTCGTATCGGGGAGGGGCTGGAGCATGGCATTGAAGGCATCGCCGACCAACACCGGCACGACCGCCGCCAGCGCGGCGTTTCCAATTGCTCCAATTAGCACAAGGAAGATGATGCCCCAATGATGGGCGACATGCGAAACTACCCAGCGCATCGCGTCGGTGCGGATGAAGCGGGGGCGTTCGAGTGTAAATTCGGCGGGGAGAGGGGAAGTTAGAGTCGTCATAGGTCGTTATCGGATTAGACAAATGTCTAATTTACCACAGAAATCGGAAACCCTAAAGATAAAAAACGAAAAAAAGCCGCTTGTGGGCAGCTTTTGAAAAAAGTCTTGCCATTTGATGTGTCCTGCTGATATTACTCGGCTTCGTGCCATTCGGTCGCTTTGCTCAGGATTGTCATTTCATCTTGAGCCAGGTGGATTTTCAGCGCCCCCAGGTTGTCGGTCAATTGTTCGATTTTGTTTGGGCCGATGATAGGACTGCTGATGAGCGAGTTCGCCAGAATCCAGGCCAGGGCGATTTGCGAAACCGATGCGCCATGCGCCTGCGCGATAGCATCCATTTGGTCGAGCAGCGCAAAGTTCTTTTCGGTGCAGGCGTGTTGCAGTCCCTTTGCGCGGACAGAATCGGGCGTGGTGTTTTCGCGGCGATATTTACCGGTTAAAAATCCGCCCGCCAGGGGGCTGTAAGGGATGACGCCGATGCCATAGGTTTTGCAAACTTCGGCCAGCTCGCGCTCGAATTCTGCGCGGTGAATCAGGTTGTAATGCGGTTGGATGCAATCATAACGCGCCAGATTATATTTGTCCGAAGTCCACAAAGCCTGCATGAGTTCCCAGGCCCGGTAGTTCGATGCGCCGAGGTAGCGCACTTTGCCCTGCCGCACCAGGTCATCGAGCGCGCGCAGGGTTTCTTCGATGGGTGTTTCTTTGTCGGGCCAGTGAGTTTGGTACAGGTCAATGTAATCGGTTTGCAGGCGGCGCAGCGAGGCCTCTACTGCCTGCATGATGTGAAGGCGGGAGAGGCCTTCGTCGTTGGGGCCGTCGCCCATCCGTCCGCGCACTTTGGTGGCAATCACCAATTTCTCGCGCGGAATCCCGGCGGTTTTCATCCAGCGCCCAATGATTTCTTCGGAAACGCCGCCCGGGTTGCCGGGAACCCAACGCGAGTAGATGTCGGCGGTATCGATAAAGTTGATTCCCGCCTCGTAAGCGGCGGACAGGATACGGTGAGCGAGCGCTTCGTCAGCCGACCAGCCAAATTGCATTGTTCCCATGCAGAGTGGGGAAACTTTGAGGCCGGTTTTGCCCAGGTTGCGATGGTCCACGTAGAACTCCTTACTGATCAAAACAAAACAGGGGCAAATATGTCTGCCCCTGTTGGTGGTGGATTACTTCTTTTCTGGCATATCCAGCACCTGGTCCACCAGGCCGTACTCTACCGCTTGCTTCGCATCCATGTAGAAGTCGCGGTCAGTATCGCGCTCGATGACTTCGAGCGGCTGGCCGGTATGCTTGGCCATAATGTTATTCAAGAGGGCCTTTAGGCGTAAAATCTGCCGGGCTGCGATTTCGATGTCGGTTGCCTGGCCTTGCGCGCCACCCAGCGGTTGGTGCATGTGGATGGTGGCATGCGGCAGGGCGTAGCGGCGGCCTTTCGTCCCGGCGGTCAGCAGCACGGTGCCGAAGGAAGCGGTCACGCCTACCGCGACGGTGCTGATGGGGTTGGAAATCATCTGCATTGTGTCGTAAATTGCCAGCCCGGCGTAAATGACACCGCCCGGCGAGTTGATGTACATTTGGATTTCTTTTTCCGGGTCTTCGTGGTTCAGGTGCAGCAATTGCGCCACGATAATATTGGCAACCTGGTCATCAATCCCGGTCCCGAGAAAAATAATGCGTTCCTTGAGCAAGCGGGTGAAGACATCATATGAACGTTCGCCGTAATTCGACGATTCGATAACATACGGGGTTACATTTTTGAAATTGGGAATCATTGGGGTTCCTCCTGCGCTGAATAGGGCAATGATACCCGTTTTTTGTTGGAATTGTATTAAAACCCTATCATAAAATTAGTTGTCTGTTGGGTACCCGGCCTGCTGCCAGGCGGCGAATCCGCCCAGCAGGGGGGTGACGCGGGTGAAACCGTTTTGGAGCAGGGTCAGCGCCGCACGGGCGCTGGATTCTTCCGCCGGTCAGGTGCAGTAGGGGATAATCCAATCGTTTTTGTCCAGTTCGGCCAGGCGGGTGGAGAGTTCGTATTCGGGGATGTTGACCGCTCCGGTGATGTGGAGTAGCTGGAACGATTCGGCGCTGCGCACATCCAGGAAGACGGCCTCGTCGTTTTCGAAGGCTTGGTAGGCTTCTTCCAAGCCGACGCGTGGCACGGAGCGGGTGTCTGAGGCAGGGGCGGGCGCGGTGGGTGGCGCGGCTGCCGGTGATTGGCTCAGGAAAATGACCGCCAGGGCGATGAGCAGCAAACCGCCGAGCCCCAACAATACCAGGGGCAGGGGTTTTTTTCGTTGGCGCGCAGTTTTGCGGGCATTGCGGGGGGTTTTTTCAGGCATGTTCGTGTGGTCCTTCTGTCATTTTGCAGAATAGTTCGCCCCCGTTGCAACAGGCGCATTCCAGTTGCAGGGTGGCGTGGGCGATTCCGTAGCGATGGGCGAGCAACTCGTTCAGTTCACCCTGAATAGACGCCCCGCAGCTGATGGTCACGTCATCGGTGACGATGTGCGCCGAGAGCAGGCGTTTTTGCTGGTCTATGCTCCAGACATGCAGGTCGTGAATCCCCTTGACGCCCGGCACGGCGCTCATCTCGCCGACCATTTTCTTGATGTCAACATCGGCGGGGGCGCTTTCGAGCAGGATGTGGATGGTTTCGCGCAGGATGCCCCAGGCGTTCCACAGAATCAGCAGGCCAATCAGCACGCTGACGAGCGGGTCGAGCCAGTTCCAACGGGTAAAGAAGATGACGACCCCGGCAAGCATTGCCCCCAGGGTAGATAGCACGTCGCCCATCAGGTGGATGAAGGCCGAGCGCATATTCAGGTCGTGTTCGCTGCCTTCTTTGATGAGCCAGGCTGTGACAGCGTTGATGACGAAGGCCACCAACCCCACCCCGACCAGGATGCCGGAATTGACTTCGGGCGGGTGGATGAAGCGCTGCCATGCTTCGTGGAAAATCCCCAGTGAGATAACTGCGAGGGTGGCTGAGTTGACCATAGCCGCCAGGATTCCGGCGCGGTGGTAGCCGAAGGTTTTGCGGGCGTTGGCGGGCTGCAAGGCTTTGCGCATGGCGTACCAGCTCAGGCCGAGCGCCAGCACGTCAGTAAAGTTGTGGGCGGCGTCGGTGAGCAGGGCCAGGCTGTTGCCCAATAGCCCGGCGATGACTTCGACGACGACGAAGGCCAGCGTCAGGCCGAGTGAGAGGCCGAGCCGCCAGGTTGTTTTTTGCGAGAGGGTTTCGAAGTGGGAGTGGGTATGCGTGGTCATGAAGTTAGCCGTGCTGGGCGTGTTCCAGTCCTTTTTGGAATAACTCGGTGACATGGTCGTCATCGATGGCGACAAAGACCTGCCGCCCCTGTTTGCGGGAACGGATGAGCCGCTTGTCTTTCAACCCCCGCAGTTGGTGGGAGATGGCCGATTTGGTGGGGCCAATCTGTTGCACCAGGTCGCCCACGCTGACTTCGCCCTCCATGAGCGCGGCCAGGATGCGCACGCGGGTGGGGTCGCTCAGGGCCGAGAACAGGTCGGCCAGGCGGCTGGCGGTGGGGTCGTCGAGGGTCAGGTGGGACATTTCGGCTCTGTAGATTCTTTATAGTTGAGTAATCGCTCAACTATTGTTGATAATTTTACTCTCGTATTTCTGTATGGTCAAGGCGTATAATTACAGAGAAAGGAGAGTCGTATGCGTTGGTCAGAAGTCCGAAAGGCACACCCCAATCAATGGCTGGTTATCGAGGCCATTAAGGCGCGCAGTGAAGCAAGCCAGCGTGTTTTGGAGGCCATTTCCGTCCTGGAGACTTGCGCTGATGGCAGCGAAGCGCTCCGGCGTTATCGCAGCCTCCATCAACAATACCCGGAACGTGAGTTTTACTATGTCCATACCAGCCGGGAGCGGCTGGATATTCGTGAGCGCCAATGGTTAGGGATTCGGAGGGGTGGTGCAGTTACAACTCCGCGATAACCTCCCTTTTGTGGTGGTCCATTTGTTTTATCGGGGTCGGGATGTTGAAATTCCCGATGTTTTGGTGGATACTGGCTCCGGTGGGACGATTCTCGCGGCTGATGTGGTTGCGGCCATTGGTATTGTTCCAGAAGCCAATGACGTTTTACACACCATTCACGGCGTGGGTGGTAGTGAAGTTGTGTTTATGCGTTCTGTGGGGAGTTTGACCGTGGGAGAGTTTTCTCTGGAGAACTTCGAGATTGAAGTGGGGGGCATGGATTACGGCTTTGCGATTCGCGGCATTCTTGGCATGGATTTTATGCTTGCGGCTGGCGCGAGAATCAATCTCGATACATTAACCATTGAATTTGGATAATTCTCGCTATTTTTCCCACCTGGGCTGCCAGTCGGGTTCGGGGTGGGTGGTGAGTTGGCGCAGGCCCGAGCCGTCGGCGTTCATGATGTATAAATCGGCCTGGCCGTCGTTGCGGAGTGAGTTGAAGACGATTTGGGCGCCATCGGGGGAGTAACTGGCGGCGGTGTTGTTGCCGCCGGAAGTGAGGCGCAGGTAGTCGCCGGTGTTGACATCGATGCGGTAGATGTCTTTGTCGCCGGGGGGGCCGGCAAAGATGAGCAGGTAGCGGCTGTCGGGCGACCAGGCAAGCGAGCCGCCGATGCCCAGCAAGCCCTGGCTGAGGCGGCGATGGTTGCGCCCGTCGGCGTCCATCAGGAAAATCTGGAATTCATTGGGCTGGTCCACCGACATGGCGTAGGCAATGGTCGCGCCATCCGGCGACCAGGCGACGGCGACGACGTTGTTTGGGGCAGGGTAAAGCAGTTTGGGGTTGGCGCCGCCTTTGTCGATGACCCAGATGGATGTGGGTCCCTCGGCGGCGCGGTTGGCGAAGACAATTTTCTGCCCGTCGGGGGAGAAACTGGGCGAGAGGACGTTGCCGATGCGGTTGGTCAGTTGCGACAGGTTGCCGCTCTCCAGAATGAGCAGGTACAGGTCGAATGTGCCGTTGCGGTTGGATGCGAAGACGACCATCTGCCCGCCAGGGGCAAAGGCGGGGTAGTAGTTGTGCGAGAAGGTGGTGTTGGTGAGCAGTTGCAGGTTTTGGCCGTCGGCGCGAATCATGCAAATCTGGTTGAAGTCGCCGCGCGAGCAGGTGAAGACGATGGTTCCGCCGTGTGTTTCGGTGGGGCGGGGCGGCAGGGTTAGGGTAGGCACGGCAGTAGGCCGGAGGGCGTTGGCGGGGGAATTGAGGGAGGTGGCTTGCGGCGTGACGGTGACGGTCGGCGTTTGGGGTTGCACCAGCCACAGGGCCAGGCCAGCCCCGATGAGCAGGAGCAGGCCCAGGCCAGGGCGGATGAAGCGGGTGAAATCTATCTTTCGGCGCGGGACGGCGCCCGAGGCGGTGAGGACTTTTTCGAGCGGGCGCAATGGAATGGGGGCACTGGTCACTTCGAGGGGGGGCGGCAGGTAATGCCAGGTGTGCAGGAGATGCCCGGTAACGGGAGTCTGTTCGTGCGTGGCGCGTTCCGCGATGGATTCGGCCGGCAGCCCGGCGGCCATGCACAGGGTCAGGAAAAATTCCCCGGCAGAGGCGAATCTATCGGTTGGCAGCCTGGATAAGCCCTGCAACACCAGGCGCGCCAGGAAGTCGGGGATTTCCGGGTTGAGTTTGCGGGGGTTGGTCAGTTCGTCGACCGGCGGCTGGCCGGTGAGCAGCTCGAACAAGAGGGCGGCCAGGGCGTAGATGTCGGCGGCGGGCGAGAGCCGGGCCGGGTGCACCTGTTCGGGCGCGGCGTAAGGGTGCGAGGCGGGCTGGAAGTCGATTTCGCCGCTGCGCTTGCTGGCGCCCAGCCCGCTGAGTTGGATGCGCCCCTCCCGTTCGATGTGGATGCGCTCTGGGCATATCCCGGCGTGGACGTAGCCCTGGAGATGTAAAAAGTCGAGTGTGGCGGAGAGGGCTTTGGCGTAGGCCAGGGTTTCGACGACGCTGAGGGGCTGGCCGGGGCGCGAGAGCAGGACATCGCGCAGCGAGGGGCCGTCTACCCAGCCTTCGAGCAGGCAGGTGTTTTTTTCGTCTTGGGCCAAGCCGTAGAAGGGCAGCAACCCGGCATGGCGGATTTTTTTGAGGGGGATGACGCGCACATCCAGTTGTTTGAAGGCTTCGGGGTTGGCGACCGCTTCGGGCGGCAGGAGCGTCAGCCCGATGTGACGGCTGTTGTGCAGGTCCCAGGCACGGTAGAGTTCGCCCTGCGGGGTGGAGGCGGCAAAGGCTTCGGCGCGGTAGCGTCCGAACAGGGTGAGGGTGAGCAGTTCTCCGGGCATGAAAAAAGTATAGCGTACTTTGTGTCAAGTTGCGCAATGATTCTTTGGAATTTCAGATAGGGTTTCTTGTCTGCAAAATATATGGGTTGTCAGAAAAATTTGCAAAATCTGTACTGGTCAAGAATAGGATGGAAAGCATTAGGACACGGAAAACACGGAACGAACGGAGAAACACGGAAAAAGCCGTTTTGGCAGGCGCTTTCCGCGAGATTCCGCGAATTCCGTGTGTCACCTGCGCTGCGCGCAGGCGCAAGTGTCCGTGTACAAGATTTGTGTTTACCATTTTTGCGACCGTTACAAAAATTTGCGAAATCGGCGTAATCGGTGGATGGATTTGGGAAAATTGCGCTATACTTTTGACAATTGGAGAGTTTATGTCTGAAATAGACCTTGCCCCGCTTCGAGAAATCCTGCCGCGTTTTGCCGCGCAGGGACGTTCCGGTTTGCTGCCAGCCCTGCACGCCGCGCAATGCTTGTATGGCTGGCTGCCGCCGGAGGCTGCCGACGAAATTGGGGGCGCGCTGCGCGTCCCGTTGGCCGATGTGCATGGCGTCATCGAGTTTTATAGTTTGTTTTATAACGAACCGGTCGGACGGCGCATTACGCGGGTGTGTACGGATGTGGCCTGCGCGCTGAAGGGCGGGGAGGACATCTTGAGCGGACTGTGCGCCCGGCACGGAATTGGGCCGGGAGAGACCACGCCGGATGGCGGTGTCACGCTCGAATCTGCGCCGTGCCTGGGGATGTGCGACCTGGCCCCGGCAGTATTGACCGTTGACGATGGACGTTGGACGGTGGGCGAGGGAGGACTGCGCCCCCGCTCGCTGGTCTATGGTACTGACCGATTGCTGACCGCTCGCTGCGGCAGAGGACGCCAGACGACGTTGGCCGAGTATGGCGGCTACCAGGCCTTACGTAAAGCCCTGGCGATGACACCGCAGGCGGTGATTGACGAGATTAAGGCTTCGGGACTGGTGGGGCGCGGCGGGGCGGCCTTCCCGACTGGGGTCAAGTGGGAGGGGGCGGCCAGGGCAGAGGGTTCGCCGAAATATGTGGTCTGCAATACGGACGAATCGGAGCCGGGAACGTTCAAAGACCGAGTGCTGCTGATGGATGACCCGCACAGCATTCTCGAAGGGATGTTGATTGCCGGGTATGCGATTGGCGCGGAGCGCGGCTATTTCTATGTGCGCGGAGAGTATGCCTACATGCTGCCGGTGCTGGAGGCGGTGATGGCTTCGGCGCGCAAAGCGGGCTTGCTGGGCGAGAATATTCTGAACTCCGGGTTTTCGTTCGAGGTGGAAATTCGGCTGGGAGCGGGAGCGTACATTTGCGGCGAGGAGACGGCGCTGTTCGAGTCTATCGAGGGCAAGCGCGGCTTTCCGCGTATCAAGCCGCCTTTCCCAACCACGCACGGGCTGTTTGGCAAGCCGACGGTCATCAATAATGTGGAGACGATGTGCAATGTGCCGCTCATTCTGAAAATGGGCGCGGAAGCGTATCGTAAAATCGGCACGGAGAAATCGAGCGGGCCGAAGTTGTTTTGCGTTTCGGGGGACGTGCCGCGCCCAGGGGTGTACGAGGTCCCATTTGGTGTGACGCTGCGGGAATTGTTGGGGATGGCAGGATTGGAAACGGATTCGGGAACGGATGGTGAAGCGGAAAAACGGATTCAGGCCATCCTGTTCGGTGGGGCGGCGGGGACGTTTGCGACGGCAGAACACCTGGATGTGCGGCTGACGTTCGAGGATTTGCGCGCGGCGGGGTTGTCGCTCGGTTCGGGCGTGGTGATGGTGTTCGACCGGTCACGCGACTTGCGCAAGGTGTTGGCGAAGTTGGGGCATTTCTTTGCGCATGAGTCGTGCGGCAAGTGCTATCCCTGTCAGATGGGGACGCAGCGACAGGCAGAGATTTTGGAACGGTTGGCGCAGGGCAAGCCGCTGGAAGGCGATTTCGAGCGTTTGCAAGATGTGGGCTGGACGATGACGGATGCCAGTCTGTGCGGGCTGGGTCAGACGGCAGCCAGCGCGGTGCTGAGTGCGATGAAGGTGGGACTGGTCAGGTTGTAAAAACTGTACACGGATGTGGGCAGCGGATGTGGCAACGGATGACGAAGCGGAGAAGCGGATATGGCAACGGATGAAGCGGATGTGGCAACGGATGATGAAGCGGAATAACATGGACTTTTTGCGTCGAAAACGGAGTTGATATGACAAAATTGATTGTGGATGGTCAGGAGATTACAGCGGCGGAGGGGGAGACCTTGCTGGAGGCGGCCCGGAATGTTGGAATCGATATCCCCACCATCTGCTGGCACCCGGCGACGACCTCGAACGGTCTCTGCCGCCTGTGCGTGGTGGAGGTGGAAGGGATGCGGTTGCTTCAGCCAGGCTGTATTGTTCAGGCGGCAGAGGGGATGAAGGTACAGACGAAGTCCGAGCGGGTAGTTCGCGCGCGTCGGACGATTCTGGAGATGCTGGCTTCGAGCGTGGATTTGTCCGATTCGCCCGAAATCCTGGCGCTGATGGAGGAGTACGGCGCTTCGGCCGAGCGTTTTCCACAAGCGGCGCGGCGCGATGTGCCGCTCAAGGACGACAACCCAATGTATGTCCGCGATTATGCCAAATGCGTGTTGTGCTGGCGCTGCGTGCAGGTCTGCGCGGAGGATGCCCAGTACACTTACGCCATTAACTTCAGCGGGCGCGGCTACGAGACCGAAATCGGGACGTTTTTCGATGCGCCGATGCCCGCCACGACCTGCGTGTTCTGCGGTCAGTGCGTGGGAGTGTGCCCGACCGGCGCGCTCAAGCCCAAGCGCGAATTCCTGTTGGAGCAGGGGCTAAAGCCAGAAGAGATTACAGCCATCAACACTGGACGCAAGAGACGCTCAAAAGTTGAAGGTTAGTAATCATCTACCTGCCCTCGCCCCCTGCCCCTCTCCCACTGGGAGAGGGGAGAAAACATGGATGTTTTTGTCGTTTTCGGCGAAAATCCGTTTCAAAGGATTTCTATGAATTTTGGTTTGATGCCCGTTATTTTCGGCCTGGCCGCGGCGCTCACTTGGGGCGCGGGCGATTTCAGCGGCGGGGTTGCTTCTAAGCGGACGAATGCGCTGAGCGTGGTCATCATCGCGCACGCTTTCAGCATGGTTTTACTGTTGGCGGCTGCTTTGCTGCTGCGCGAACCGCTTCCGCCGTTTGCGGCCTGGCTGTGGGGCGGGTTGGCCGGGTTAGGCGGCGCGATTGGGCTGGTGCTGCTCTATAGCGCGCTCGCCAGCGGGCGGATGAGCGTGGCTGCGCCCGTCTCGGCGTTGGTGGCGGCGGCCATGCCAGTGGCTTTTGCCGCCCTGACGGACGGATTGCCCTCGCTGTGGGTCATCGCCGGTTTTGGGCTGGCGCTGGCGGCCATCTGGCTGGTCTCCGGCGGCAGCCGGGATTTTCGGCTGGCCGAGCTGCGCCTGCCCTCGCTGGCCGGCCTGGCGTTTGGGTTTTTCTTTACTACGCTGCACCTTGCCAGCGGAGAATCGGTCATTTACCCGCTGATTGCCGTGCGGATTGTCTCGATTGCGAGCCTGCTCCTGTTTTCGCTCGCCACCCGCCAGCCGGTTGCGCCCTCCCGCGCGAGTCTTTTTCCCATCCTGATGAGCGGATTGTTGGATACGCTCGGAAATGGTTTATATGCCCTGGCCGCCCAACTTGGGCGGGTAGATGTAGCCGCTGTTCTGGGTTCGCTGTATCCTGGCACAACGGTGCTGCTGGCCTGGATGCTGCTCAAGGAGCATATCAATCGCCAGCAGGTGGTTGGCATTGCAGCGGCGCTGGCGGCGATTGCGTTGATAACGATTTGACCGGAGGCCTATGCTCAAGCCCGAACAAATTACCCGTACCACCTGCCCTTATTGCGGAGTTGGCTGCACGCTCGATTTGCACGTCAGAGATAACTTTATCTATAAAGTCACCTCGCCCTTCGATTCGGTTGTCAATAAGGGTAGTTTATGCGTCAAAGGGCGGTTTGGCTACGACTTTATCTATCATCCGAAGCGGATTACCAAGCCAATGGTGCGGCGCTATCTCTTAGACGGTGGACTTCAGTCCATAAATCGCAGCACCTTCCCATCGTCGATCGTCAATGGTCAATCGTCTACCGATTGGGTCGAAACCGACTGGGAGACCGCCCTGAACATCACCGCCGATAAATTGGTCGAAATCTACCGGCGCGACGGGTCGGATGCGATGGCAGTGTACTGCTGCGCGAAGGCGACCAACGAGGACAATTACCTGCTCCAAAAAATGTTCCGGGCGATTTTCCGCACCAATAACGTAGACCACTGCACCCGCCTGTGCCATGCCGGGAGCGTGGTCGCCCTTCAGCAGGCGCTCGGCACTTCGGCCATGTCGAACACGGCCAGCGAGGTGATGCTCAATGATGTGTTCATCGTCACCGGCTCGAACACCACCGAAAATCATCCCATTATCGCGCTTCAGATGAAGGACGCCGTTCGCAAGCGCGGCGCGAAACTGATTGTGGTTGACCCACGCCGAATTGAATTGGTTGATTTTGCCGAACTGTGGCTGCCGCTCAAGCCGGGGACGAATGTGCCGGTTTTCAGCGCAATGGCGCAGGTCATCGTCAAGGAAAACCTGGTCAACTGGGAGTTCGTCCGCGCCCGCACCGAGGGAATAGACGATTTCATTGCTTCGCTGGAAAAATTCACCCCCGAATACGCCCAATCCATTTCCGGCGTGCCTGCCGACGACATCCGTAAGGCTGCCCGGCTGTATGCCACTGCCAAAAACGCGGCCATTTACTGGGGCATGGGCATTTCGCAGCTCTCGCACGGCACGGCCAGCGCGCTGGCGCTGATTCACCTGGCCCTGCTGACCGGCCACGTCGGGCGGCCCGGCACGGGGCTGAATCCGCTGCGCGGGCAGAACAATGTGCAGGGCGCAAGTGATATGGGCGCGATGCCTTTCCACTTCCCCGGTTACATGCGGGTTGACGCGCCGGGCAATGCCGAGCAGTGGGAGAAGGTTTGGAACATTGAACCGGGCGGCCTTTCACGCAAACCTGGCCTGACGACGACCGAAATCCTGTCTCATGCCCATCCCGGCGGGGTGCGCGCGCTGTATGTGATGGGCGAAAACCCGATGATGACCGAACCGAATCTGAACGAGACGCGGCGGCACATCGAGCAGTTGGAATTTCTGGTCGCTCAGGATTTGTTCCTGACCGAAACGGCAGCGTATGCGGATGTCTTCCTCCCGGCCACTCCGTTTGCTGAAAAGGAAGGGACGTTTACGAACACCGACCGCCGCGTGCAGAGAGTACGCGCTGCGCACCCGCCGCGCGGACTTGCCCGCCGCGATAGCGACATCCTCTGCGACCTGGCCCTGCGCCTGGAAGCCCGGCTGGGGCGTCCGACCGCTCACTGGGAGTATTCTCACCCATCCGAAATCCTGCGAGAGATGGCCTCGGTCAACCGCGATTACGCCGGAATCACTTATGAGCGTATCGAAAAGACCGGCTTGCAG
>Ga0073932_1003677_pt1 | contig 19882 bp, 14 predicted proteins | sample DewCreD2012metaG_FD_76967 | JGI IMG/M metagenome (GOLD analysis project Ga0073932, IMG submission 76967) | Hot spring sediment bacterial and archeal communities from British Columbia, Canada, to study Microbial Dark Matter (Phase II) - Dewar... ...
GCCCGCATGTCCCTGAAGGACCGGCGAAACGTCCACCGTGATGCGCGTCATCGCTCCGGACCTCCCGCGCGCCGCTCCGCCAGCAGGCGCCGGTAGACGGCCAGGGTGCGCGCGGCGAGGACGGACTGCGCGTAGCGGGTGTGCGCGCGCGCCCGCCCGCGCTCGCCCAGGTCGCGCCGCAATTCCGGCGAGCGTTGCAGTCGCTGGATGCGCTCGGCCAGCGCGGGCGCGTCGCCTTCCGGGAAGATCAGCCCGGCGTCGCCAATCACCTCCGGAATGGCGCCGCTGTCTGAGCCGATGACGGGCACCGCGCACGCCATGGCCTCCACCAGCGCGCGCCCGAACTGCTCTTTCCATACCGTCGTCGTGCGCGAGGGCAGCGCCAGCGCCTCCAGCTCGCGCATCCGGAGCGCGATCTCGCCCGGCGGCGCGGGCGCCACGAACTCGACGCGGTCTGTCAGGCTCAACGCCTCGGCCTGGGCGTGCAGCGACTCGCGCAGCGGCCCGCCGCCGATGATGCGCGCGGTCACATCCGCGCCGCAGAGCGCGACCGCCTCCAGCAGGGTCTCAATGCCTTTCTCCGGCGCCAGCCGCCCCACGTAACCGACGACGAAGCGGCCGGACGGCGGGCGCGGCGGGCCGGGCTGAAACAGGTCCGTGTCCACGCCAATGGCCGGCAGCACTTCGGTATAGCCCCGATAGCCCAGCCGGTCGAGAAGGGTCCGCGCCTCGGAATTGGCGCACAGCACGGCATCGGCCGCGCGCAAGGCCTGCGCGCGCACCCAGCGCACTTCCGGACGCCGCCGCCGCTCGACGTTTTGCCAGGTGTGCAGGATCAGCCGGGCGCGCGGCGCGAAGAGCCGGCGCGCGAACGCGATCTGCAGGGCGCTCAGGCTGTCCGGTTCTTCTTCGGCGTGGATGAGGTCGGGTCGAAAGCGGCGCAGGCCGAAGGTGACCGTGCGGTACAGGGCCCGGTGGGGGTCATCGGCGCGGCCCCACATCGCCAGATTGACCTGCTGCCATTCACGGCGGCTGGCCGCCGTGTGGGCAACAGTCAGCAGCGGATCGCGCCATTTGGCCGGCCGGATCTGGCGGAGCGTCAGCGCCGGATCGCGCGCCAGCCACTCCAGCTTGCGCTCCATCGTCGCGTCGCGGTAACGGGCGATAAACAGGACGCGCATCAGTCGGGCCGCACGGCGACGGCTTCCAGTGTGGCGAAGATGTCGGCCCGCGGGTGCGCGAGGCTCTGCCAGCCCCAGCCCAGCATGCGGATCAGGCGCCACGCCCACAGCGCCGCCGCCCAGGGCCGCGCCGTCCCGTCGGCCACGCGGCGCTGAAGCGGCGCGCTCCAACGCCGCAGCAGGCCGGGCAGGGGCGGCAGCGGCATCGTGCGCTGGACGGCAATGGACCCGAAGCCCGCGCGCCGCAGGGCCTCGGTCAGCGTGGCTTCGGTGAAGTAGAGCAGGTGCGAGGGCGGACGATAAGCGGTCCATTGCGCGGGTTCGCGCTCGGCCTGCCAGTGGCCGGTGTTCGGGGTGGAGAGCATCAGCAGGCCGCCGGGGCGCAGGCAGCCGCGCAGTTGGCGCAGCACCTCCACCGGGCGCGGCACGTGCTCGATCACCTCCCAGAGCGTGACGGCGTCGAAGGCCTCCGCCGCCAGCGGCGCGAGCGTCGTGGGGATGGCGATGCCCAGGGCGCGGCTGGCCTGCTGCGCCATCGCCTCGGACAGTTCCACGCCCGCGATGCTCCAGCGGTCGGCGCGGGCGGCCTCCAGGAAGTAGCCGGCCGCGCACCCGAAGTCGAGCAGGCGGCCGCGCGCGGGCCGCTGCGCGCGCAGGACGCCCAGCCGCCGCTCAAAATGCGGCTGGAGGGCGCGGCGCACGTCGGCGTAGTTGTGATAGCCCTGGCTGGCCTCGCCCGCGAAATAGGCCGGGTCCTGGTAATGCCGGCGCAGGGCGTCATCGTCCGGCATGGGCCGCACGGCGATCAGGCCGCATTCGGCGCAGCGCACCAGGTCGTAGCCGTTCACCGTCAGCCTCGGCGTCGCGGCCGTGGCCGCGCACAGGGGGCAGGCGTCACTGCGCGGGGCGCTCATGGGACGGGCCGGGCCAGCCTCTGATAGAAGGACTCCAGCTGCGGGATGAGGTTCCGCCAGTTGAAGTGCGTCTCCGCCGCGCGCCGGGCCTCGGCCCCCAGCGCCGCGCGCCGGGCCGGGTCGGCCAGCAGATCGCGCAGCGCCGCGCCGAACGCCTCCGGCGCGGCCAGCACGCCGCCGCCGTGACGCTCGAGCAGGGCGCGCACATCACCGACCGGGCTGGCCACGGTCGGCCGGCCGGCGGCCATGTAATCCAGCAGTTTGTTCGGCAGCCGGCCGCGGTTGGCGGGCGTGTCCGCCATCGGCAGGCACATCACGTCGGCGCACGCCAGGTAGACCTGCACGTCGTCGTCGGGGACGAAGCCGGTCTGCCACACACGCGCCGCGACGCCGCAGCGCTGCGCCAGCTCGGCGACGCGCGGCTGTTCCCGGCCGATGATCATCAGCCGCGCCTCGGGCAGGGCGCGCAGGGCCTGGAAGACGATCTCCAGATCGCCTTGCCCGGCGCCGATGAAACCGATCAGGCGCGCCTCCGGCGGCAGATTGAGCCGGCGGCGGGCTTCAGATTGTGGGAGCGGCCGGATGCGGTCGAGCGCGGCGCCGGTGGGGAGGTACAGCACGCGCCGGCAGCCGAGCGCCTCCGCCCGCGCCTGCAGGGCCAGGGTGATGACGACCACGCCGTCGGCCCACAGCTTGGAGCGCGGCTCCCACCACGCCTCGAAGCGCCGGATGAGCGGGACGCGCGCCGGCGTCGCGTTGATGGCGCCCGGCCCGCTCCACCAGTCGGCCCAGTCTGCGACCAGGCGCGCGCCGCGCCAGCGCCCGCCCAGGAAGCCCGCGAAGGTGGCGTTGGGCTTGTGATCGAACATGTGGATCAGGTCGTAACGCTCGGCGAGCGTATGCGCGACGCGGCCCAGCACGTCCAGCGGGCCGTAGCCCTCGGCCGTGGCCCCGAACGCGACGCCCGGCAGCTCGCCGACCCGCACGCCGTTGACGGTTGACCAGGCGGCCCGCCAGCGCCGGGTGCGCGAGACGCACAGCAGCGTCACCGTGTGACCGCGCGCCGCCAACTGTTCGGCCATCGGCTGCGCGCGGTAATACGTGCCGTTGTAACGGAAATTGTGGTTCAGAAAGAGCAGGCGCACACGGCTATTGTACCCGCCGGTCCGGGCGGGCCGTTAGGGCCGGTCGGTGGTCGTCGGCGCCCACCGCCGGGCCAGGAACTGCCACGCCCGGGTCACTTCCGAGGGGCGGATGAGGCCGGTGACGACGAGCGCGGCGGGGAACAGCGCCAGCGCCACGGCCTTGAGCACTATTTCGGCCGGCCAGCCCAGGGGCGGCAGGTTGAGGCCGGCGGCCAGCAGGCCGGCCTGGATCAACGCCGCCAGGCCCAGACGCCCCAGCGGGTACGGGATGTGGCGGCGCCTTTGCGCCATCGGGTAGAGGAGGAGCGGCGCGAGCGCGTAGCCGGCGACGGTCGCGATCGCGGCGCCCCACAGCTTCCAAACAGGGATCAAGAGCGCGTTGAGCAGAAGGTTAACGGCTGCCGCCGCCAGCACGGCCCCGGTGATGGCCCGGAACTGCTTGCCGGCCAGGGCCCCGGCGCTGATGACGGCGCCGGCCGTGTGGAAAACCTGGACGTAGATGAGGAGGCCCGCGTACGGCGCGGCAGGCAGGTAGGGGGCGTGGGCGAACACCAGCAGCAGTTCGCGCGCGAACAGCCCCAGGCCGAGCGCGGCCAGCAACACCGCCGCCATAACGTAGCGGGCGACGCCGGCGTAAGCCTCGCGCGCCTGCGGCTGGTGCTGGATGGACAACGCCAGCGGCGTCCAGGCCGTGTGCACCGGCGCCATGGCGATGAACAGCAGGCTGGCGATTTTGTTGGCGATGGCGTAGTAGCCCAGCTCGGTCGGCGAAACGTAGTGGACCAGGAACAGTCGGTCGGCCATTTGCAGGACCCAGGCCGCGGCCGTGGCCGGCAGGAGCGCGGCCCCGGAGCGCGCCAGCCGGGCGGCCAGGGCGGGCGCCGGGCGGCCGATGACGGGCCGCATGACGACGAGGGCGACCAGACTGAGCGCTGCCGCGGACGTCAGCTGGACCAGCGCCATGCCCGGGACGCCGAGCCGCCCGACGATGACGAAGACCACGTTGCCGAGCGCCGTCGCCGTGATCGTGGTCAGGCTGAAGGCCATGCCCCAGCGCAGGCGCAGACCGGCCTGGGCCGCGCCGGTGAGGACCGCATTGTTGACGGCGAAGAAAATGGTCAGGCTGACCCACAGAAACAGGGGCGTGTACCGGCGGTCCTGGAAGATGGCCTCGGACAGCAGGGGCGCCAGCAGTCCGATGGCCAGACCGGCGGCCGAGCCGGACAGCGCGCTCACGGCCAGGGCGCTGCCGGTCACGCGGCGGGGCCACTCCGGCTCGTGCGGCCGGTCGTGGTAATGCGCCATCACGGCCTGGGGCAGAGCCAGCAGGGCCAGGGTCCCAAACGCCGATGAGAACGTGGCCAGGTAATCGGCCAGGCCGTAATCGCCCGGAGTCAGGCTGCGGGTGAGGAGCGGGGTGAAGACCAGGGAGATGAACGATCCGGTCCACTGGACCAGGCCGTAGCCGAGCGAGAGCTGCGCCAATCGCCCGAGGAGCGCGCGCATCCCGGCCAGCGGTCAGGCCGTCCGCCCGAGCATCTCGGACAGCCGGGCCACAACCATATCGATCGCCACCTCGTTGTGGCCGCCCTCCGGGATGATGACGTCGGCGTAGCGCTTGGACGGCTCGACGAACTCCAGGTGCATCGGGCGGACGAAGTTCAGATATTGGCGGATGACCGACTCGGCCGTGCGCCCGCGCTCGGCGATGTCACGCTGCAGGCGCCGGATCAGGCGGATATCGGGATCGGTGTCGACGAAGATTTTCACGTCGAACAACTGCCGCAGCCGCGCGTCGGCGAAGATCAGGATGCCCTCGACCAGGATGATCGGCTGCGGGTCCACCGGCGTGGTCTGCGCGGTGCGCCGGTCCTGGGTGAAGTCGTAGACGGGCAGCTGGACCGACCGGCCGGCCTTGAGGGCCTGGATATGGTCAATCATCAGTTCGGTGTCGAGGGCGTCCGGGTGATCCCAGTTCACCTGGTTCGAGGCGTCGCGCGGCAGGCGCGCGTAGTCGTGATAATACGCGTCGTGCGGGACGTAGGCGATGTGCGCCGCGCCCACCCGGCTGAGGATGGTCCGGGCGATGGTCGTCTTGCCGGAGCCGGTGCCGCCGGCGACGCCGATGGTGATTGGAGAGAACGGCATGGAGAAACAGAGCCACCTTCGGGAGTTGAACCCGAAACCTACCGCTTACGAAGCGGTTGCTCTGCCGATTGAGCTAAGGTGGCGAGGCAACACTGGGCGGAAACGCGGGCATTATACCAGAAATGCGGGCCGGTCGCCGCGGCGCGCATTCGCCGGGCGCCTTCGCCGATGGTGGTCTATCTCCAGGCCGCCGCGCCCTGGCCCAACCATTTCCGCCGTCGCTCCGGCGAAGGCCGGGGCCCAGAAGCTCCCGCTCTTCTGCGAGCTTCTGTTCCTGGAGGCCGGCTTTCGCCGGCATGACGTTGGTCATGGGTGTCTGACAGGCGGACGGGTCAGCCCAAAAGCCCGAAGGCACCCCGTTCGCCGTTCGCCGATCTGGTTGGCCGGCACACTTCTTGCATTGTAGCCCCTGTCACGGCCGCGTCGGAACAGCGAGTGACGGACCTCGGTGCTATAATCGCTCCGGTATGTTGGCCCTCTCGGCCGGGCCCCTCGATATGATACAGCGGCATGTCGTTTGACGTTTCAGGCTTCGGCACCCCTCCCTTCATCAGCCCGCCGGCCGGCCTCTTCGGCTACGGGCTGATGACGTTATACGCCCTGGCCGTGCTGGTGGCGTTGTGGGCCACGCGGCGGCGCTGGGGGCGCCTGAGCCTCGCTCAGTGGCTGTCTCTGCCGGCGCTGATCCTGGCCGGCGTCGCCCTGGCGCAGCTCGTCATCCTGCGCGTCCCGGCCGACATCCTCCCGCCGCCCGGTTTGCCCATCCAGCCCCAGCGGCCCGGCCTGCCCTTTTTCGCGCTGGTGCCGGCCTTTCTGGCGGCCGGCTGGCTGGGCGGCGGCCCGGCCATCGTCGTCGGTTTCTTCACCGGCCTGTCGCGCGCCGCCTGGGAGACCTATTCCGCCCTCACGCCCTTCGAATATGCCCTGGTCGCCGCGGCCGCCGCGGCGTGCCTGCGCCAGGACTATCGCGGCTGGCTCCCGGCTTTGTTCCGCCATCCCGCCGTGGTCGGCGTGGTCGTCGGCGGCCTGCTCTGGCCGTCGCTCTTCTTCTCCTATTTCGCCTACACCGAGGCGGCGGGCATGGCGGCGGTGGACTACGTCGCCTCTCTGGTCTTCGCGGCGGTCCCGGTCTTCGTCGGGCAGGTGGTCCTGGCCGGCGTTGCGGCCCAGCTGGTGAAAGCCGGTCTGCCGGCCTGGTGGGTGCGCCGGCGCGGCCTGGAGCCGCCGCCCTACCTGCGCAGCCTCAATCGCAAGCTGCTCTTCACCCTCATCCCGCTGTTCGTCTTCGGCATCGCCTTCATGTTCTGGTCCGACGTCACCGTGGCCACGCGGGTCTCCACCGGACTGCTCGTGCGCCAGATGGAGCGCGCCGCCCAGAACGCCGGCCGCGATATCCCGTTCTTTATTCAGACCGGCCAGGACCTGCTGTCCGGGATCGCCGACAGCCGGGACTGGTTCGAGAGCGATCCGCTGGCCCAGAAGGCGGACCTGTTGCAGGGCATGCGCGCCCTGGCGTTCTTCAAGCAGTTGCTCCTGTTCACGCCCGACCTGGAATTGTCGGCGGTGGCCGGCTTCCGGGTCGACCAGGACGAGCAGGCGACGCTGGACGAGGAACAGACCCAGTTCGCGCGGCTGGCGCTCCAGGGCCTGCCGCAAAACACGGTCCAGTTCTTCGCCGATGCCGAGGGGCAGACGACGGCCGAGGTCGTTTTCATGACGCCGGTGCGCGATCCGGACACGCGCCAGACGACCGGGGTCCTGGTCGGCCGGGCCGACCTGGCCAGCAACCCCCTGATGCAGTCCACGTTCAGCAACCTGACCAGCATGGCCGGGGGCGTCGGCGCGGGCTTCCTGGTGGACGACCGCGGTCTGATCATCTATCACCCGGACCCCACCTATCTGCGCCAGCCGTTCTCGGTGGAGGCCGCCGCCGCGCCTCTGGAGACGGCGCTGGCCGATGCCGAAGCCTATCAGGACCGCGCGCCGGATGGCACGCGCCGGCTGATCCTGTATTACCCGGTGCCCGGCCACCCCTGGTCGGTCGTCATCCAGGTGCCGCAGTGGCTGGCGCTCCAGTTGATGACCGAGATCGCCGCGCCCATCCTCATCATCCTGCTGGTGATCGGCCTGCTGGGCCTGGTCCTCGTCTCGGCCATCGCCCTGCGCGTCACCCGGCCGGCGGAGGCCCTGGCCCTGGCGGCCCAGCGCATCTCCGACAACCAGCTGGACCAGCCGGTGGAGGTGGAGGGCGAGGACGAGATCGGGCGCGCCGGCCAGGCCTTTGAACGCATGCGCCAGCGCCTGCGCGCGCGCCTGAGCGAGCTCAACCTGCTGCTCAAGGTCAGCCAGGGCGTCTCCAGCAGCCTCAACCTGGACGATGCGCTGCCGGCCATCCTGCAGGGCGCGCTGACCGCGACTTCGGCGGCCGGCGTCCGCATCGCGCTGGCGCCGCCCGAAGGCGCCGCCACGGCCGCGCCCGGCGCCATCCACGTCACCTACGCCGACGGCGCGGCGGCGCCGGCCATGGCCGCGCTGGATCGGGGCCTGCTGGAGTTGACGCGCAGCGAGGGCCGGGTCGTCATCGAAAACGTCGCGCGCGCGCGCGCCGTGCTGGACGTGGCGCCCGTGGTCGGCAAGCTGCACGCCCTGATCGCGCTGCCGCTGCGCCAGGAGGCGACCTTCTATGGCGTGCTGTGGCTGGGCTACGATCAGCCGCACGTCTTCGGCGAGAACGAGGTCAACTTCCTGACCACGCTGGCCGGGCAGGCGGCGGTCGCCATCGCCAACGCGCGGCTGTTCGACGCCGCCGAGCAGGGCCGCCGCCGCCTGGCCGCCATCCTGGCCTCCACGCCGGACGCCGTCGTCGTCACCGACCGCAACAACCGGCTGTTGCTGCTCAACCCGGCGGCCGAGGCGACCTTCGAGCTGACCGGCAAACCGGTGACCGGGCGGCTGGCGGCGGACGTCCTGCCGGACCGGGCGCTCGCCCGGTTGCTGGCCGGGGCCGGCGGCGGGGCGACCACGGGCGAGTTCTCATCGCCGGCCGGGCGGACCCTGTACGCCTCGGTCTCGCCCATCATCAGCGCCGACGGGGCGGCGCTCGGCCGGGTGTGCGTCCTGCGCGACGTCACCCACTTCAAAGAGCTCGACCTGATGAAGTCTGAGTTCGTGGCCACCGTCAGCCACGACCTGCGCGCCCCGCTCACCTTTATGCGCGGCTACGCCACCATGCTGCCCATGGTCGGCGCCCTCACCGACAAGCAGCGCGAGTTCGCCGACAAGATCATCCTCGGCATCGAGCAGATGACCAAGCTCATCGACGACCTGCTCGACCTGGGCCGGATCGAGGCCGGCGTGGGGCTGGCCAAGGAGCCGTGCCAGCTGGACGAGATCGTCGGCAGCGTCATGGACACGCTCGGCCCGGTGGCAGCCAACAAGGGTCTGACGCTGCAGGCCGATATCCCGCGCAACCTGCCCCTGCTCTCGGGCGACCCGACTTTGCTGCGCCAGGCCATCAGCAACCTGGTGGACAACGCCATCAAGTACACGCCGACCGGCGGCCAGGTGAAGATTGTGCTGACGGCTGATAACGGCGCGTTCCGCGTGGCCGTCTCGGACAGCGGCGTGGGCATCGCGCCAGCCGACCAGGCCCACCTGTTCGAGAAGTTCTTCCGCGTCAAGCAGCGCGGCAGCACCCAGGTGAAGGGCTCCGGCCTGGGCCTGGCCATCGTCAAATCCATCGTCGAGCGCCATGGGGGACGGGTGTGGATGGAGAGCAAACTCGGCAAGGGCAGCACCTTCTATCTGGAAGTCCCCCGCGACAGCGCCGCCGTAGCCGCCGCCCGCGCGTAAACGACCGACAACGGATTGGGAAGCGGATAAACGGATGGCGGGCAGCTTTGACCTGGACGCCATCGGCAACATCACCACCCCCTCGCAGACACGCGGCTATGCGTATGAGGCTGACGTCACCTGCGCGGCCGGGAACCGGACCCTGCCGCACGCCGTCTCCGCAGCGGGCGCTGACTCGTACGGCTACGACTGCAACGGCCACATGACCATGCAGATCGAGAACGGCGTCACCTACACCCAGACCTTCGACGCCGAGAACCGCCCGACCGCCGTCCAGACGATCACGGGCACGACCCGTTTCATCTACGACGGCAACCGCATCGTCCAGGTCGGGCCGGACGGGAGCCGCGTGATCTACGTCAATGCCCTGACCGAGATCGAGTACCCGGTCGTCCCCGCCCCGCCGCCGACCGGGACGCACACCGTCACCAAACAGACCGACACCAACGACGGCGCCTGCAACGCCGACTGCTCGCTGCGCGAAGCCAGCCGCGCCGCTAACGCCAACAGCAACGCCGATTACCGCTTATGAAAAAACAACCATCTTCCTCTCACCCAAATCGTTTTGCCTTTCCGCTGTTGAATATGCTGGTTGGCATAATGCTGGGAATGCTCACGGGATATTACGCGGGCGCGCTTCTGGCGGGTTTGCTTTGGGGCGGTGTCTCAGGCTTGGCGGTGGGCTTCATCTTTGAGTGGATGTTGGCGCGCCGCGGCGCGCTTTATCGCTGGCGGATTTATCTCTGCACGGCGCTGGAAATTCCCCTCGTCCTTTTCGTCATTGGGCCCTTTGCCTTTCTCTATTCTCAGACTAAACCGGACCCGCACCCCATCTGTTGTGAAACGCCGCTGGACTACGGCGCGGCTGAGTATGAAACGCTTCGCCTCGAGACAGAGGATGGGATCACCCTCGTGGGCTGGTACGCGCCTCCTGAAGAAACCCCCAGCGCGGTAATCATCCTGCTGCATGGCGCGGGCGGAGACAGGCGCGGGACGGCGTGGCACGCCCGGCAACTCATCGAGGCGGGGTACGGCGTTTTTCTCTACGACCAGCGCGCCCTGGGCGAATCCACCGGAACCATGACCACCCTCGGCTGGAAGGATGGAAGCGATTTATTGGCGATTGCCGATTTTCTTGCCCAACGCCCTGACGTGGATGGCGCACGAATCGGCGTGGTGGGGTTATCGCTGGGCGGGCATATCGCCCTGAATGCCGTCCGCCTCGACCCCGAACGGTTTGCCGCCCTCTGGCTGGATGGTGTCCAGGCACAGCAAATCAGCGACTACCCCGCCGCTGAAAACTTTGGCGAGGAATTTGCAACCTTACTGCAAACCATCATCTTGAAAATGGCGGAAATCCATATTGGGCAAAAGCCTCCCCCGCCGTTTACCGAAATTCTCCCCACCATCAACGATACCCCAACGATGATTGTGATGGCGGGACAGGATGATTTTGAACGCCGTGTCTATGAGCGATACATTGGCGCGGCAGGCGCCAGCGTTGAATTTTGGTTAATCGAGAACGCGCATCACACCAGCGGTCCCGCCGTTATCCCGGACGAATACCGCCGCCGCATGTTGGACTTCTTTCAATCCGCCCTGATGGAAAAATGAACAAAATTATCTTCCCTTTCTTCGTTTTGGCGCTGGCGGCTATCGCCTGCGGCAGGTCAATCGCTCCAGCGGAAACGCCGCCCACCGTTCCGACCGTCCCGATGCCCGAAACGCTGCAAGCGGATTGCGGCGCTGGCGAGACCTGCAAAGAGCTCGTCATTCGCGGAGACAGTCAATACACATTGCCCGACGGAAGCGAAAGCCCCTTTTCAGGCTATGCCGACCCCACCCTCCGGCAGGACGAGGAGGGCGTGTTATGGCTGTCCTATTCGTGGCCCCATCTGAAGTTCGCGGAGCGAAGACCCGTGCCAAGCGTGGACATTCATCTGGCGAAGTCTATGGATCAAGGAAACACTTGGGATTTTGTCACAACGCTATTTACGGCCACCCCCATCGTGAACCCCGCCGCGCCCTCCCAAACAGGGTATCTGGATTATGAGGTCGTCAATCTGCTTCCTGCAACCATCAACGGACAAACGACGTGGTTTGGGGTGACGCTCAATTATTTTGTGCCGGAACAGGGAGGCATGGCGCTGAGACCGCCCGATTCGTTCCATATCAGGGTGTATCAGGCGGACCGCCCCGCCGATTTGACCAACGCGCCCTACGCGGTGTTGGGGGGCGGCATCACTAACCCGGCCTGGAACCCAAATTCATCGTTGATACCCGCCGATATGAGCGATGCGGATAAAAAACATTCTTTTGGAACGAGCCCAGCCTTTACTTTGCAAACGGCACGCTTTATCTGATCATGGTTGCGTTTAACCTTAGAAACAGGGAGGATATCAGCCGCGATGCGGTGTATGTATTTGCCGCCAAGCCAGACGGAGCGCCCGCCTCATGGCAATGGGAATACAAAGGCGAATTGCTGGGAAATGCCGAAGCAAAAATGCTGGGCGCCACGCGCTTTACTCAGGTGGACGTGGCGCCCGGCAAAAATGGCGATTTGCTCCTCATCGCCTCGCCAGACGATTGGAATACCGAATTTGGCGACTACAACCACAAAGGGTGTGTGGCGCTGGAAATCACCTCGCTCGAAGGCCCCTCGATCAGGAAAGACGCGTCTGGCAATTTATGGCTGCGCGCAAAAATTATCGATTCGCAGGCAAACGAACTGGGGTCTGCCGCGTGCAGTTACGACCCAAACTCCGCCACGGGAATTCTCTTTACCCGAAGGAACAAAACGCAGGACGGTTTAACTGCCAGCATCTGGCAAACCTTTTTACAGCCTTAAAATTGGAGAACCCTATGCCGCGCAGCCGTATCCCGCTGCCTGTGTAAACGCGTTGGGGCGCACGGCCATGCGCCCCGGCTGGTGGGAAATTGCACAAAACTCGAAAAAACGACCGGGCGCGCAGGCCGGCAGCCCGGTGACCAATCCCGGCGCGAACACGGGCCGCCCGGCGCAGGACCGGCGCGGCGGTCACCCGTTGTCCGCCCGGCTTGAAGCCCTGTTTTTTCGAACAAGGGGGTTGACTTAATCAATATCGTTGATAAAATAACAATTCCGAATAGCGCCGTTCTTACCCGTACGCTTTGTGATCTTTTTCGCGAGCGGCGCTGCCGCGAGCCCCGTTTCCACGCCGCAGGAGCCAACGCATGTCGAACGTCTTGGGTAGCAAGTCTTACGCGCGTATTAAGGACGTCCTCACGCTCCCCTCGCTGATCGAAGTCCAGCTCGAATCGTTTGAATGGTTCCGCAAGGAAGGCCTGGCCGAACTGTTCGATGAGGTCTCGCCCATCGAGTCGTTCAACGGCGGCATGCAGCTCTGGTTCCCGTGCAAGCGCGTCGAGCAGATGGGCTTCAACCTCAAATACTGGTTCGACGAGCCCAAGCACGGCATCGACGAGTGCGTCGAGCGCGACATCACCTACGCCGCGCCGCTGTACGTCTCCGTGCTGCTCACCGGCGCCGAGGTCTCCAGCCCGGTCAAGAACGACATCTTCCTGGGCGATTTCCCGCTGATGACGGACAACGGTACGTTCATCATCAACGGCACCGAGCGCGTTGTCGTCTCCCAGCTCATCCGCTCCCCCGGCGTCTATTTCGAGGCCGAGGAGGACCGCAACACCGGCCGCCGGCTGGCCATGGCCAAGCTCATCCCGGACCGCGGCGCCTGGATGGAGTTCGAGACGCGCAAGAGCGACTACCTGACGCTCAAGTTCAACCGCAAGCGCACCGTCCCGGTCACCATCCTGCTGCGCGCCCTGGCCGCCGTCAGCGACGGCCTGGAGAACTCGCCGATCAAGACCGGCTCGGAGGATGAGATCCTCGAGCTGTTCAAGGATGTCGACACCAACCCGGACCACCTCTTCATCCCGGCCACCCTGCGCCAGGAACCTGCCTGGGGCGAGTCGACGCGCGATAAGCGCACCGTCGCCGAGGAAGCCCTGGTCGAGTTCTACAAGCGCATGCGCCCGGGCGACCCGCCGACCCTGGACAACGCCCGCGAGTTCCTGCTCCAGCAGCTCTTCGACCAGCGCCGCTACGACCTGGAGCGGGTGGGGCGCTACAAGCTCAACCAGAAGCTCGGCCTGACCGAGATCGTGCCGCTCAGCCACCGCACCGTCACCGCCTGGGACGTCATCAACGTCCTCAAGCGCATGATCAACATCAACAACGGCGTCGAGGACACGGACGACATCGACCACCTCGGCAACCGCCGCGTCAAGACGGTCGGCGAGCTGATCCAGAACAAGATGCGCGTCGGCCTGCGCCGCATGGAGCGCGTGGTCAAGGAGCGCATGTCCATCCGCGAGAGCGACAACGTCACGCCGCTCACGCTGGTCAACATCCGCCCGATCGTGGCCGCCATCCGCGAGTTCTTCGGCTCCAGCCAGCTCTCGCAGTTCATGGACCAGACCAACCCGCTGGCCGAGCTGACCCACAAGCGCACCCTCTCGGCCCTCGGCCCGGGCGGCCTGCGCCGCGAGCGCGCCGGCTTTGACGTGCGCGACGTGCACCACTCGCACTACGGCCGCATCTGCCCGATCGAGACGCCGGAAGGCCCGAACATCGGCCTGATCGGGCGCCTGGGCTCGTACGCCAAGGTCAACGCCTTCGGCTTCATCGAGACGCCCTACCGCAAGGTCATCAAGTGGCTGCCGGTGGACGACAAGCGCCTGATCGGCCGCAAGCTGCGCGAGGACATCACCGACCCCAAGACCGGCGAGACGATCGCCCGCGAGGGCGACGAGATCACCCGGGACCTGGTCCGGAAAATCGCCCGGGTCAAGAGCGAGGTGGACATCGTGCCCTTCGTCTCGGACGACATCCATTACCTGTCGGCCGACGCTGAGGACCGCTACACCATCGCCCAGGCCACCACGCCGCTGCACGAGAACATGGAGTTCGTGCGCGCCCGGCCGTCCTGCCGGCACGCCTCCAAGTTCCTGTTCGCGTCGCCGGAGCGCATCGACTACATGGACGTCGCCCCGCGCCAGATCGTGGGCATCAGCGCGGCGCTCATCCCGTTCCTGGAACACGACGACGCCAACCGCGCCCTGATGGGCTCCAACATGCAGCGCCAGGCCGTGCCGCTCCTGCGCCCCGATGTCCCCATCGTCTCGACCGGCATGGAGAAGCAGGCCGCGCTGGACTCCGGCCAGGTGCTGACGGCCGAGGAGGACGGCGACGTGATCTCCGTCACCGGCAAGGAGATCATCGTCCAGAGCGGCAGCAAGAAACGCGTCTACCGCCTGCGCAAATACACGCGCTCCAACCAGAGCACGTGCATCGACCAGCGCCCGGCCGTCACCAAGGGCCAGCGCGTCAAGAAGGGCGACGTCATCGCCGACTCGTCCTCCACCGACCACGGCGAGATCGCCCTCGGCCACAACGTGCTGGTGGCCTTCATCTCCTGGGAAGGCGGCAACTACGAGGACGCCATCCTGATTTCCGAGCGCATGGTGCGCGAGGACCGCTTCACGTCGATCCACATCGAGAAGCACGAGGTCGAGGCGCGCGACACGCGCCTGGGGCCGGAGGAGATCACCTACGACATCCCCAATGTGGGCGAGGAGGCGCTCAAGGACCTGGATGAGCACGGCATCATCCGCATCGGCGCCGAGGTCGGCCCCAACGATATCCTGGTCGGCAAGATCACGCCCAAGGGCGAGAAAGAGCTGACGCCGGAGGAGAAGCTGCTGCGCGCGATCTTCGGCGAGAAGGCGCGCGAGGTGAAGGACTCGTCCCTGCGCCTGCCGCACGGCGAGCGCGGCAAGGTCATCGACGTCAAAGTCTTCACCCGCGACGAACACCGCGACCTGCCGGCCGGCGTGGAGAAGATGGTGCGCGTCTCGGTGGCCCAGCGCCGCAAGATCACCGAGGGCGACAAGATGGCCGGCCGCCACGGCAACAAGGGCGTGATCTCCAAGGTCGTGCCCGTGGCCGATATGCCCTTCCTGGCGGACGGCACGCCGATCGACATCATCCTCAACCCGCTGGGCGTGCCCGGCCGCATGAACATCGGCCAGGTGCTGGAGACGCACCTGGGCTGGGCGGCCGAGCGCCTCGGCTTCCGCGCCGTCACCCCGGTGTTCGACGGCGCGACCGAGGAGGAGATCGAGGCGGAGCTGGCCCGCGCCTGGCTGATCGACCATGCCTGGGCCGAGATCGCCCGGCGGGCCTGGAACTGGCTGAGCGAGCAGAACTACGACCCGGAGAGCCTTGAGGACGACGCCGAGGTGCGCCGCCTGTATATGGCGCAGTGGCTGCGCGGCAAGAAGTACAACCAGGAGCTGCTGGCCACCAACGAGAAGTACGCGCGCCGGGCGGCCCTGCGCGAGTGGCTGCGCGAGCTGGGCTACGACCCGGACGCCATGCTGGTCTTCGAGGACCACGCCATCTCGGCCTCGGCCCGCAAGCCCATGGACCAGTTGTGTGTCGACGTCTGCCTGCGGCTCTGGCTGCAGGCGCACGGCCACGAGGCGGCGGCGAAGTCCGGCGCGGACCTGCGCCGGCTGGCCGAGCAGGTCTCGCTGGAGACCCATGAGCCGCTGCCGGTCCTGGGCAAGCAGGTCCTGTACGACGGCAAGACCGGTCAGCGCTTCGATCAGCCGGTCACCGTCGGCGTGATCCACATGCTCAAACTGGCCCACCTGGTGGAGGACAAGGTCCACGCCCGATCCACCGGCCCGTACTCGCTGGTCACGCAGCAGCCGTTGGGCGGCAAGGCCCAGTTCGGCGGCCAGCGCTTCGGCGAGATGGAGGTCTGGGCGCTGGAGGCCTACGGCGCCGCGCACACCCTGCAGGAGATGCTCACCGTCAAGTCCGACGACGTGCAGGGCCGCGTCAAGACGTACGAGTCGATCATCAAGGGCGAGCCGATCGAGGAGCCGGGCATCCCGGCCTCTTTCCGCGTGCTGGTCAAGGAGCTCCAGAGCCTGGGCCTGGTGGTGGAGGCCATGCAGGACAACGGCGACGTCATCCGCTTCGGCAAGGACGAGGAGAAGAGCCGGGCCCCCAAGCCGGGTCTGGGCCTGCTCAGCCTGTATGAGGAATAGCTGAGTCTTGACGGTTGTAGGACCGTATGCTAGACTTCTGTTCCTTGTGAGCAATTTCACGCCATAGTGCGGCGTTTCCGGCTGGCGGCCGGGCGCCCCAAGCACGACTGAATACGGAAGCCTGCTTAAGGTGAGGCCATCGGCACGTTTCGATGGCCTCCCTTAGTGCCAAACGACGGCCACAACCGATTTCTTTCTTGGTAAGACCTGGGAGATTTTGCGTGCCAACCATCAACCAACTCGTCCGCCGCGGGCGCCAGACCCGGAAGTCCAAGAGCAAGTCGCCGGCGCTGCAATTCTCGCTCAACACCCAGAAGCAGCGCCGCATCCAGCAGCCCAAAGGCTCGCCGCAGAAACGCGGCGTGTGCACGGTGGTGCGCACCCAGACCCCCAAGAAGCCGAATTCGGCCCTGCGCAAGGTGGCCCGCGTGCGCCTGAGCAACGGCCTGGAAGTGACCGCCTACATCCCCGGCGAAGGCCATACCCTCCAGGAGCACTCGGTCGTCCTGGTCCGCGGCGGCCGCGTGAAGGACCTGCCCGGGGTGCGCTATCACATCGTGCGCGGCACCCTGGATACCACCGGCGTCGACGCCCGGCGCCAGGGGCGCTCGAAGTACGGCAACAAGCGCCCGAAGGAAGCCAAGGCCGCGCCGGCCAAGAAGTAGCACAGGAAGCGAGAGTATGCCTCGACGATACGTTCCCACCAAGCGCCCGATAGGGGCGGATGTGCGCTACGGCAGCGCCGCGATCCAGGACTTCATCAACCGCATGATGCACCGCGGCAAGAAGAGCACGGCCACGCGCGTCCTCTATGCGGCCCTGGCCCTGGCCGGCGAGCGCGCCAAGAAGGACCCGGTCGAGATCTTCGACGCGGCGCTCAAGAACGTCGGCCCGCTGATCGAGGTCAAGCCGCGCCGCGTCGGCGGCGCCACCTACCAGGTCCCCGTCGAGGTCAACCCCGCGCGGCGCCAGAGCCTGGCGATGCGCTGGATCATCGCCGCCGCCCGCTCGCGCGGCGGCAAGTCGATGGCCGAGAAGCTGGCCGGCGAGCTGTTGGACGCGTCCAACAACACCGGCGCGGCCATCAAGAAACGCGAAGAGACGCACAAGATGGCGGAGGCGAACCGGGCCTTTGCCCATTATCGCTGGTAAGCCCGGGACGCAGACGGCAGCGGTTGTCAGGGAGTGTCGCGCACGGAATAACCCCGCGCTGTGGCCTGAGACCGCGCGCGGCCACCAAACACTGACAACCATGGCGAACGATTATCCTCTCGAGAAAGTTAGAAACATCGGCATCATCGCCCATATCGATGCCGGCAAGACGACGACCACCGAGCGCGTCCTGTTCTACACGGGCAAGACCCATCGCATCGGGTCGGTGGACGACGGCACGACCGTCACCGACTGGATGGAGCAGGAGCGCGAGCGCGGCATCACCATCGTCTCGGCGGCGGTGACGGCCGAGTGGCGCGGCTACAAGATCAACCTGATCGACACCCCCGGCCACATCGATTTCACGGCCGAGGTCCAGCGCTGTCTGCGGGTGCTCGACGGCGGGGTGGTGGTCTTCGATGCGGTCCAGGGCGTGGAGCCGCAGAGCGAGACGGTCTGGCGCCAGGCGGACCGCTACGGCGTCCCGCGCATCTGTTTCATCAACAAGATGGACCGCACCGGCGCCGATTTCCACAAATCGGTGCAGTCCATCCGCGAGCGCCTGGGCGCCAACCCCATCCCGGTCCAGATGCCCATCGGCCAGGAGGCCGGCTTCAAGGGCGTGGTGGATCTGATCGGCGGCCAGGCCATCTTCTGGCGCGACGACGTGGGCCGCAAGATCGACATCGTCGACGTGCCCGATGACCTGAAGGCGGCCGCGGCCGAGGCGCACACCCGGTTGGTGGAAGCCGTCGCCGAGCTGGACGACGAGTTGACGGTCAAATATCTGGAGGGCGAGACGATCACGCCCGACGAGCTGCGCCGGGCGCTGCGCCGGGGGACGCTGGCGGGCAAGTGCAACCCGGTGTTCTGCGGCGCGGCGCTCAAGAACAAGGGCGTGCAGCCCGTGCTGGACGGCGTCGTGGACTACCTGCCGTCGCCGCTCGACATCCCGCCCGTCAAGGGCACCGACCCGCAGGACGATACGCTGGTCGAGCGCCCGACCGACCCCAAGGCGCCGCTGGCCGCCCTGGTCTTCAAGATCGTGTCGGACCCGTACGTCGGCCGGCTGGCCTATTTCCGCGTGTACTCCGGCCGCCTGGAGGCGGGTTCGAGCGTGCTCAACTCCAGCAAGGGCAAGAAGGAGCGCATCAGCCGCCTGATCCGGATGTACGCCGACCGGCGCGAGGAGATCGAGTACGTCGAGGCCGGCGACATCGCCGCCGTCCTGGCGCTCAAGGACACCTTCACAGGCGAGACGCTGACCGACGTGAACAAGCCGGTGGTGCTGGAGACGATCAGCTTCCCGGACCCGGTCATCGAGCTGGCCGTCGAGCCGAAGACCACGGCCGACCAGGAGAAGATGAGCGAAGCCCTGCGCAAGCTGTCGGAAGAGGACCCGACCTTCCATGTGCGCTCGGACGAGGCCACCGGCCAGACCATCATCGCCGGCATGGGCGAGCTGCACCTGGAGGTGCTGCTGGACCGGATGCTGCGCGAGTTCCGCGTGCAGGCCAACGTCGGCCGGCCGCGCGTGGCCTACAAAGAGTCGATCACGCGCCCGGTCCCCAAGGTCGACCTGAAGTACGCCAAGCAGACCGGCGGCCACGGCCAGTACGGGCACGTCGTCATCGCCATGGAGCCGGGCGAGCCGGGCTCCGGCATCGTCTTCGAGAACAAGATCATCGGCGGCGCCATCCCGAAGGAGTTCATCAACCCCATCGAGAAGGGCATCCGCGAGGCGGCGGAGTCCGGCGTGATCGGCGGCTACCCGGTGGTCGACGTCAAAGTGACGCTGTTCGACGGCTCAGCGCACGACGTCGACTCGAGCGAAATGGCTTTCAAGATCGCCGGGTCGATGGCTTTCAAAGAGGGGATGCAGAAAGGCGCGCCCGTCCTGCAGGAGCCGATCATGAAAGTCGAGGTGATCGTGCCCGAGGAGTACATGGGCGACGTGCTGGGCGATCTCTCGGCCCGCCGGGCGGCGATCGAGGGGATGGAGGCCCGCGCCAACGCCCAGGTGATCCGGGCGATGGTGCCGCTGGCCCAGATGTTCGGCTACGCCACCGACCTGCGCTCCAAAACCCAGGGGCGCGGCGTGTACACGATGGAATTTCATCACTATCAGCAGCTGCCGGCGCATATGGCGGAAGAAGTGCTGAAAGGCGCCAGCAAGAAATAATCCTGATCCACAGGCCGGATTGCGCTCATCGCGCCGCGCAAGCCGCCCCGCGTTCGGAGGAGAAGACATGGCGAAGGAAAAGTTTGATCGGAGCAAGCCGCATCTGAACATTGGGACGATTGGGCACATCGACCATGGGAAGACGACGCTGACGGCGGCGATCACGAAAGTGCTGGCGATGAAGAAGCA
>Ga0073932_1003681_pt1 | contig 19876 bp, 11 predicted proteins | sample DewCreD2012metaG_FD_76967 | JGI IMG/M metagenome (GOLD analysis project Ga0073932, IMG submission 76967) | Hot spring sediment bacterial and archeal communities from British Columbia, Canada, to study Microbial Dark Matter (Phase II) - Dewar... ...
GGAGCCGAAGCATGCTGACGATTTACGGGGAAGTCGAACAACCGCGGACGCTGTCGTTCGAGGACCTGGCGCAGATCGAGGACCGGTACCAGGTGCCGGACGTGAGCCAGGTGGTGCCGGGGCGGCAGGGAGGGGCGGTGCGGCTGGCAGGCCTTCTGCAGCAGGTGCGTCCTAGGGCGACGGCACGCTACCTGGGGCTGCATGCGACGGCGGACGACTTCCATGCCAGCATCCCGCTGGAGGCGGTGCGCGAGCGGGCGCTGGTCGTTTATCATCTCAATGGCCAACCGCTACCGCCGCGGGCGGGCGGGCCCGTGCGGTTTCTGATCCCCGATTTCGCGGCCTGCCATACAGACGAGATCGACGAGTGCGCCAACGTCAAGTTCGTGGACCGGATCGAACTGACTGCTGAAAAAGGCTTCGACAATCGCCCGCATGACGGTGCTGCCCACGCCGCGCTGCACGCCAAACAGCACTGAGCCGCGTGGGGATGCCCAGCGAACGTGCCTGCCAGGTGCGGTATACGCCAGGCACGGAACAGGCGTGGCGATGCTTCGGCACCGATGCTCGGCTGCTCCTGCAGCCGCTTCAGGGCCGGTGCAGCTGAGAGGCTACGGCGTCAATCGCGATCTCAGCCCTCCGGCGGCAGCGTGGGAGCGGGGTGCGGTTTGCGGACCAGCCGGGCGGCGGCCAATTCCCAAGCGGCAGGCAGCAGCGACACCGCGACGATCCCCAGGACCACCAGCTCGAAATGCTCTCGCACCGCCGGGATGTTGCCGAACCAGTAGCCCGCCTGGGTGCAGGCAACCACCCACAGGATGCCGCCCACCACGTTAAAGACCACGAACCGGCGGTAATGCATCGCTCCGATGCCGGCCACGAACGGGGCGAACGTCCGGACGATCGGGACGAACCGGGCCAGAATGATCGTTTTGCCGCCGTATTGCTCGAAAAACCGCTGCGTTCGCTCCAGATGGCGGACGTTGAGCCAGCGTGAGCCTTCGCCCGCCAGTACCCGCGGTCCGGCGAATCGCCCCAGGTGGTAGTTCGCCGTATCGCCCAGCACCGCCGCCACGATCAGCAGCACGGTTGCCGTGGTGATTTCCAGCGGCTGCTGCGGCCGGGCGCAAAACGCCCCCACCGCAAAGAGCAGCACGTACGTCCACGCCCCCAGCTCGCCGGCAAGCTGGTCCAGATGTTCGTCGAATTTCAGCAGGAACTCGAAAAGCCAGAGCATCGGGCCATGAGGGCTAGAGGACGTGTCCACGCTAGCTTAGGTTGCGGCCCGCCGCGGGGAAGATGGCCGGGCCAGATTTTCATGCTGCACGCCCCCCCGCTGCTGGTGCTGCGTCGCCGGCAAGTCGCTCTCTCGGATTATTCCGGCAGCGGCTGGCCGCGGGTCTCGGGAGCCAGCCAGATGAGGCCCATGCCCACCAGGTAGATCAGGCTCATCGTGGAGCAGGCCAGCGGATAACCGTGGGGGATCGTCACCCCCAGAACGACAGCGTCCTGGGTGAACAGACCCATCAGGTTCCCCGTCTGCAGCACGCCGATCGCCGCTAAAATCCGTCCGAAATTGAAACCGAACCCTTGACCTGTGGCCCGCACCGACGTGCGGAACAGCTCGGGCAGGTACAGCGGCAGCCACCCATAGAACGAGGCCGTCATGGTCCCGGCGAGGAAGGTCCACACGAGCATCCGGGGACCGAAATGGTGGTTGCCCAGATACAGGGCATAGACCGAGCCCAGTGACAATAGGCACAGCAGGCAATACGCCGCCCGCCGCCCCAGCCAATCGCCCATCATGGCCGCCAGCAGGGTGCCCACGATCGCCCCGACCGCCAGCCAGATTTGCGTATGCTCCTTGGCCCGCGGGCGGTGCACACGCGCCGCCGCTTCCGACTGTCCGGCGTCCAGGAGGGCCTGCTGCTGCGCTTTGTGATCGCGGTCGGCCAGGGCGTCAGCCCAGGAAGGTGCCCATTGCGTCGATCCCCACGTCCCCAGCAGGGCCACGCCTGAGAGACAAGCGGCCAAGAGCATCCGCCGCAGCGTGGGTTGCCAGTCTTCCCCTCCGTCGGCCAGCCGCTGACGCTGGAAGAAGCGGATCACCGGATAGGTATAGCCCGCTACGGCGATCCCCAGACCCGCCACCGTCGCCACCAGACGCACAACGGACCAGAGGGCTGTCCCGAGGGCCGGCGGCGTGGGGGCAGCCCAGACCACCACGATCAAGAAGGGCCCGAGCAGCCCCACCAGCACCGCCAGCAAGTCCTGCGTGGCCCAGTGGCTGGTGCTGCCCAAGTCGCGCTCCCGCTCCCATTTGGCCGACTCGGGCACGAACATCCGGATGAAAAAGGTGAGCAGCGCCGGCACTGCGCCCAGGATCATGATCAGTCGCCAGCCGCTGTTGCGCACCAGCATTTCGACCCACTCCGCCGGCAAGCCTGCACCCAGCAGTCCCTCGCGCAGCGTACCGAGAATCTGCAGCAAGCCCAGCCCCACCAGCCCCACCAGCAAGTAACCCACGTTCGCGGCCGCACCGATCAGCCCGGCCATGAACGCCCGTGACCGGTTCGGCCAGACCTCCATGACCAAAGCCACGCCCAGGGACCACTCGCCCCCCATCCCCAGCGATGCGATGAACCGCAGCAGGCCCACCTGCCACGCCTGGCTTACCACGCCGCACAGTCCCGTGAACAAGGCATACGTCAAGACGCTCAGCGCCATGGCCCGCACCCGGCCGATTCGGTCGCCCAGCCAGCCGAACAGCACCCCGCCGGTCGCGGCCCCGACCAGAAAGCCGGCGGTGATGATGCTGAACCACAGCCCCACCCGGCTCTCGTCGCTCGTCGCTAGCAGGTCTTTGATCGCCTGCCGGCCGATCATGGAAAAAATGCCCATTTCCGCGCCGTCGAACAGCCAGCCGAGCAGGGCGGCCGTCAGTGCCAGGTATTGGCTGCGTCGCGAGGGCTCGGCCGTGGGAGGCAGGAAACCTTCAGTCGCAAGACGTGGCGGGGAATCGGCGGGAGATTGCACCATCGATTCGGTCCTCAGGCGGCCTGGGCGACATTGGTTACAGGCGGCATGTCGGGGAGCCATCCCCTCTTGGGCTGCCTCTGCCGCGACTGGGAAGTTGAGGGTCGTGAGGGTCGGACGTCGGCTGCCTGGATTCTAAGGGGGGGCACGAACCGGCCGCAACGGCCACCGACCTGGTACTGCCCGCAGCGGGGTTGATTGCAAGCGCGTCCGTGGCGCGGTAGGGTGATACCCGTTACAGAGTCTGCCCCAGGGCGTGCCGCAGCAGGACGGGGATCGCGGCTGCCGTGCCTTGTGCGGCTTGCCACCGACGCGGGCAAGGCCGGCGCTGCAGCGGACGGTCTCGTCCCGGGGCCGCCATGGACCCCCGCCGACTGCGGCCTGCGAGCATCCACTGAACCAACAGACCAATCAGGGAGTCCTCAACATGAACGCGGACGTGTCTTCGGCCCGTGGTGCCTCGTCCCAAACGTCGGCTGCGTCTTCGCGGCCGGCCGCGACGAGTCGGCGGACGTTTTTGCGGAACAGCTCGCTGCTCGTGGCCGGTTCGGCAGTTGCCGCCAGCCAGGTCGCCATCGCCCGCGGGGCGCACGCCTATGGCAGCGACACGATCAAGATCGGTCTGGTCGGTTGCGGGGGGCGGGGGACCGGCGCGGCGATCCAGGCGATGAACACCAGCGGCGGCGAAGTGAAGCTGATCGCCATGGCCGATGCTTTCGCCGACCGGGTGACCACCGCCATCCGCGGGATCAGCCGCCAGCACCCTAACAAGATCGACGTGCCGAAAGACCGGCAGTTCGTGGGGCTCAATGCCTACAAGGAACTCCTGGACACGGAATGCGACCTGGTGATCCTGGCGACTCCGCCCGGCTTCCGGCCGCTGCACTTTGAAGCGGCGGTGAAGGCGGGCAAGCATGTCTTCGCCGAGAAGCCGGTGGCCGTCGATGCGGCCGGCGTGCGGAAGTTTTTGGCCGCCAACGAAGAAGCCAAACAGAAGGGACTGGCCGTGGCGATCGGCCTGCAGCGGCGCCACGAGCGGAAGTACATGGAAACGGTCAAGGCGATCCAGGACGGGGCCATCGGCGACATCATCCTCGCCCGGGCTTACTGGAATGGCCGCAAGCCGTGGTTCCGCCCGCGGCAGGAAGGCCAGACCGAAATGGAGTACCAGCTCCGCAACTGGTACAACTTCTTGTGGACCTGCGGAGATCACATCGTCGAGCAGCACATCCACAACATCGACGTGATCAACTGGATCAAGAACGACTATCCCGTCACCGCGCAGGGCCAGGGCGGGTGCGTCTTCCGCCAGAAGGAGTTCGGCGAAATCTACGACCATCACTTCGTCGAATTCACCTATGCGGACGGCACGGTGATGCTTAGCCAGTGCCGCCATCAGCCCGACACCTGGCAGTCGGTCTCCGAGCACGTGCACGGCACCAAGGGGCGGGCCGATGTGAGCGGCTCGAAGATCTACGACGCCGACGGCAAGATGATCCACAACTTCGCCAGCAAGGGGGGCGACGGCCATCAGCAGGAGCACCACGACCTGTTCGCGGACTTGCGGGCCGGGCGGATCCCGCAGGAAGGCGAGTGGGGGGCCAAGAGCACGATGACGGCCATCTTCGGCCGCATGGCCACCTACTCCGGCCAGATGCTCAAGTGGGACGAGTGCCTGAATTCCCAGGTGGTCGTCTCGCCGGTGGAAAAATACACCAGCTTCGACGACGAGCCGCCGACCAAGCCCGATGCCGATGGTTGGTATGCTCTGCCGATTCCTGGCAAGACAAAGGTCCTTTGAGCCGCGAGCACACGCGGGTAGAAACTGGTTTTTGGGCCGGCTGTCGCCCGAAAGTCCGTGCGTGTCGCGCCGCCGCGGGATGCGCACAGGCCAAGCTTTCTTGGCCGCTGCCGGTCAGCCGTGCCAGGCAACGGCCCGCCCCAGCTCGATCCGTCCGAGCCGTGTCACCAATTCTTCCAGTCGGCGGACGACCGCCGACCAGGAAGGAAACTGGCGGCGTTCAAGGTACAGCCACTTGAGCCAGTTTAGCGCGCCGAGCACCACGTTGCTCTGGTCCAGCAGGTCGATCAAAGAGTGGTCGGAACTTGCCAGCGGCCGGTGGGCGGCATAGGCTTCAAGTGCGCACGTCCGGGCTGCGGGGTCGTCGCCGGCCAAACTGCCAAGCAGCCGGGCCACATCGGTCAACGGCGTGTCGATCCGCAGGGCGCCGAAGTCGATCAGCCCGGTGACCTGCTCTCCCGTGAACAGCACATGTTCCCGGTGCAGGTCGCGGATGGCCGGACCCAGTGGCGTTTCGTAGGCACACCATGCTCCCAGCCGCACTTCCAGCTTCGGGAGCAACGGAAAAGCCAGTCGCAGCACTTCCCGGGCCAGATCACCAAGGGCCTGGGGCGTTTCGGCCGACGGACGCTCGACCGCGTCGACCAGCGCTGCCTGCCCGCCCTCTTGCCAGGCCGCAGCGAGCCTACGCCGTTCCTCAATCGCGGGAATCGGCGCACTGCGGCCGCCGGCTCGATCATGCCCAGCAGAAAGCTCGTGGAATCGAGCCAGTGCCTCGAAAGCGCCTCGCAATCGGCCAGGCTGCATCGGAAAGTCATGATCCGGCTGGCCAGGCAACCATGGGGTCAGTTCCCACATGTGCCCGCCATGGCAAACCCACGTGATCCCGTTGAACGTCGGCTGCGGTACGGGAACGATATCCAAGCCGTTGGCGTGAACGGACTTGAGCACTTCGTGGACCATGGCCAGCCGCTCTGGGGATGGATGTTCCGCCGGCCAGCGACGCAACGCATACATGGTCGATGGCATATCTAGGTCTTTGTTAGGTTGGGTTGCAGCGATCCGCCAGAGCAAGGCACCACTGAAGCCGGGGCGTGGCACAGGCTCGATCCGCACAGATTTCCCCTCTAATTGAGGGTACATGCAAAGAATGGGTTGCAGTTCCGATCGCTCGCTTCCGAGCGGTGCAGACGTGGTAGGCAACCAGAGCCGGTGGGTTGGGGCGTTCACGGCAAGCTTTGCGCGACCAGCGGCAGTGCGATGAGAACGTAGACTTTCCTGTGCCCACGTGGGGCTTCGCGGTTGGGCGCATCGCCGAAGAAGCGTGCGGGTTCGGCGTACGGATCGCAACGGTCCGTAGCATTTCTCATTTTTTGCCTGCCACCGGCTGCCGTCCATACAATTGGAAGAAGCACTCTGAACGGCCCGATAAAATGGGGTATATTTGACGACCTGCGAAGCTGTGCACCCCGTGCGTAGCCGATCGCGAAAAGGTGTGCGTGGTGCCCGGTTGGCCTGGCGAACGTGCGATCCTTCCGTAAAAGCAATGGGCAGTCCGTGCCCGGCAAGGTTCTTTTCCCTGTGTGCGGACGATTCAGCGAGACTTGATGCGACCGTCGATTCAAAGGAAGAGATATTTGCTATGAAACACTTCGGGAAATTGGGGATTGGTCTGGGGCTGGGGTTCGTGGGCCTGTGGCTGGGTTTGGCTGGGATGGCAGGAGGGCAGCAGCCGCCGGCGCCAGGTGGCAGTGCCCCCAGTAGTAGTGCTCCGGCGGCGGGGGAAAGCCGGCCGTCGACGCCCGCCCCGCCGTATGCCAACCTGCTCAAGGATGCCACGACGAAGAGCGGTCTGTGGACGTTGTACCAGAAGGGCAACAACCTCTACTGGGAGATCGCGAGCAGCGACTACGCGGCCGAGTACATCGTGCTGATTTCGATCAGTCGGGGGATCGGCCAGGGGCAGCTTCTGGGAGGGATGAGCTGGGGCTTTGGTGACGACTGGGTCTGGCAGTTCCGCAAGGTGGGGGAGAACGTGCACGTGATCCGCAAGAATGTGCGGTTCAAAGCAGCCCCCAATACGCCGGAAGCGCGGGCGGTGGCGCTGTCCTACACCGACAGCGTGCTCTTCAGCCTGCCGATCCTGGCCAAGGGCCCGAAGGGTGGGGACCTGGTCGACCTGTCGCAGGTGTTCATGAGCGACTTGCCGCAGATCGGCCGGGTGCTGCCGGGCTTCAGCTTCTCGCCGCAGAAATCGACTTGGTCGGCGATCAAGCCATTTGAAGAGAACGTGGAACTGGAGATCGCCGCGACGTACGCCTCCAGCGGCCAGGCGAACCTGGAGACCGTGCCCGACTCGCGGGGGGCGACGATCAACGTGCACTATTCGATCAGCAAGATTCCCAATACGGGCTATCAGCCGCGGCTGGCGGACGACCGGGTGGGATATTTCCTCACGGTGGTGAAAGATTTTTCCAGCAAGAGCGACCGCGATCAATTCGTGCGGTATATCAACCGCTGGGACTTGCAGAAGGCGGATCCCAGCCTGGAAGTCTCTCCACCCAAGAAGCAGATCGAGTTCTGGATCGAAAAGACGGTGCCTTATAAGTACCGCAAGGCGATTTATGACGGCATTTATGAGTGGAACAAGGCTTTTGAGAAGGCGGGCTTCAGCAATGCGATCGTCGTGAGGCAGCAGCAGGACAAGGACGACATCGATCCGGAAGATATCCGCTATAACTTCTTCCGCTGGATCACGAGCAATGCCGGTTTCGCGATGGGGCCGAGCCGGGTCAACCCGTACACTGGCCAGATTCTCGATGCGGACATCATTTTCGACGCGGACTTTCTGACCTCGTGGAAGCAGGAGTTCGAGACGTTCACGGCCCGGACGATCGCGGAAATGACCGGCGGGGAGCTGGAGATCTACAACACGTTCACCGAGCCGCCGCATGTGCTGTTCGATCCGCGGCCGTTTGGCAACAGCGCTTGCACACTGTCCCGCGGGATGAGCGTGCAGCTCGCCTTCGGTTCCACGGCGATCATGGCCGAGACCGACCCGAAGGTCCGCGAGGCCAACCTGGAGAAACTGATCCAGCAGGGTCTCAAGGAGGTGACCATGCACGAAGTAGGACACACGCTGGGGCTGCGTCACAACTTCAAAGGCAGCAAATGGCAGAGCCTCAAAGCGCTCAACGACCCTGAAAAAGCCAATGGCTGCCTGGTGGCCACCGTCATGGACTATAGCCCGACGAATATCGTACCCAAAGGGTGGCGTCAGGGCGATTATTATTCCACCACGCTGGGACCCTATGATTATTGGGCGATCGAGTACGGGTATAAGCCGCTGAGCGGCGGTACGTTCGGCGAGCTGGCGGAGCTGAAGAAGATCGCCTCGCGCAGCGGGGAGCCGGGTCTGGCCTATGCCACGGATGAAGACACCCGCGGGATCGATCCCGACCCGGATACGAATCGCTTCGACCTGGGAAGCGACCCGCTGGAGTACGCCCAGGTGCGGCTGCAACTGGCGCAGGAACTGCTGCCGGGTCTGGTCGACCGGATGACCAAAGAAGGGGATGACTACACGCAGGCCCGGCGGGCATTCAATGTGCTGATCGCCCAGTTCGGCCAGTCGATGTATTTCGTGTCACGGTACGTGGGAGGGCTGCATACCTCCCGCAGCCACAAGGGAGACAAAGGTGCCCCGCCGCCCGTGCGGCTGGTGGACACCGCCTTGCAGCGGCAGGCGCTGGGCATGCTCGAGGAGCACGTGTTCAGCGACCGCAACTTCCAGTTCCCGCCTGACTTGCTCAACCAGCTCGGCTGGTCCAATTGGGACCACTGGGGCGTGCGGCCCACGACCCGCAAGGATTTCGGCGTCCACGACTTCGTGTTGCAGTGGCAGGATCGCATCCTCGAGCAACTGCTCTCCTCGGTCACGCTCAAACGGATGCACGATGCGGAACTCAAAGCGCCACCCGAAGCGGACGTGCTGACCACCGCGGAGTTGCTCAGCCGCCTGACCAAGGCGATCTTCGCCGAGGTCGAATCGATCAAAGAGGCGGAGTACACCAACCGCAAACCCGCCATCAGCAGCATCCGCCGCAACCTGCAGCGGGCGTACCTCGAACGGCTGTCGGCGCTGGCCCTGGGAAATACCGGTGCCCCGCACGACTGCCAGACGGTGGCCTATGCGGAGCTCGTGAATCTCCAGCAGCGGATCCGCAGCTTGCTGGAAAACCAGCCCGTGGCCAGCAAACTGGACACCTACAGCCGGGCCCACTTGCAAGAGTCGGCCGCCCGGATCGCCAAGGTCGTCGAGGCCCGCTTTGCCTTGCCCCCTCCGTCCGGCCGAGATGGCGGGCGGGCGGCGCTGCCGTAAAACCGGCCCGCGGGCAGCGCGACGTCTGCGGGTGACTACCCGGTCCGGGGCATGCTAGATAAGCGGCGGGCTGCGGATGAGCACTGCGCCGCCGGCGAGGGTGTCCAGTGGGCGAGGCCCATCCGGCAACCGAGTTAGTGATGCAAGAAAAAACCTGAGACAAATTGGCACCACGGGGCTTATCGGCTGCGGTTGACCGCAAGCATGGCCACAGGTTGAGCTGCATGGTCAGCGGGCTGGCCGGCAAATGAACGACGAGAGGATCGTCACATCCGCCTCGCGCCACACGGCCTCGAACTGGCTCTGCACGGCCTGCGCCTCCTGGCGTCGATTCTGCTGGACCAGGCTTTGCATGAGGCCGTACAGCGACCAGCCATTTTGGGGCTGGCGCGCAAGGTCTTGGCGATAAACGGCTTCCGCCTCAGCCGCTCGCCCTTCCTCCAAGAGGATCGCCCCCCACAGGTGGCGGACGGGATGCATCCAAACTGGCGGCTCCACATAACGAAGGCGATCCTCGATCTGGCTGCCGGCCGCCAGCGCCGCCAGCGCTTCTTCCAGGCGTCCCTCCCGGTATAGGATGGCACCGCGCAGCAAGTGCTCCGCGATGGCTACCAGGTCGCGGGCCTGATTGTTGCCGAACATTGCGTCGGGGGGCACTCGGGAGGCGGCATGATGGAAGGCCGCCTCTTCCTGGCGTGCTTGGGGCAGCTCGCCACGGCCCAGATGAGCCGTCGCCCGCGCGGCATGCCACAGGGTGCGGGCCAGGGGGAAGTCGTCCGGCGGCATGGGGGCGGCCAGCACGTCGTCCCAACGGCTGAAGCGCACGAGGACTTCCAGCGGCATCGCCAACAGGCCGTCCGCCAGCGCCGCGTTTTCCCGCAGCCAATCAGGCGGAATCTGGGCGACCATCTCGCGGATCGCGTGGATCGCCAGGTCGCTGCGGCCGCACATCATGGCCGCATAGGCCAGCATATGGTGGTTGTGAGCCATGTAGATTTGATAGAAGTCCGGCTGCGGTGCTAGCGTGCGATAGCGGCGGTCGGCCTCGATCGCTTTCTGGTTGGCCGTGATCGCCTGGGCCCACTGGCCCAGCCGCACATCGATATGCGAGGGCATGTGCTGCATGTGCCCCAGCCCCGGCGCTAGGTCGCGGAGGCGGTCGGCCGCCTCGGCCGCTTTCTCCGGGTGCGGCGAAGCCTCCAGCGCATGGATGTACAGATGCAGCGCCAGCGGGTGGCGAGGCGTGACCGCTAGCACGTGCTCGAGCACCGCGACGACCTCCTCGGTGCCCGGCTGCGGCTGGCCGTCGGCCGTCCAGAGGTCCCAGGGGCGGAGATTCATCAGCGACTCCGCATACAGGGCACCGACATCGGGGTCGTCGGGGAAGCGGGCGTACACCCGTGCCATCGCCGCAGCATAGGCTTCATCCAGAGGGAGGCGGTCGTCGGGCGGCATCTCGGCATACCTCTTCTGCGCCGCTTCGATCAGCGCCCGCTCGATCGGCGCAGCACCCTCCACGAGCCTGGCGGCTTGCTGGATCGCCTGCCAGGCGGCCTGCGCGCGGTGCGGTGGAATGTCGATCCGATTGATGTGCGGGCCGTGCGCCATCGCCACGCCCCACCAGGCCATGGCGCACGCGGGATCGTGCCGGCTCGCTTCCTCGAACGACCGCGCCGCCTCGTCGTGGTTGAAGGCGTAAAGGAAAGACAGGCCCTGATCGAAATAGCGCTGGGCGAGCGGCACGCCCGTGGTGACCTGGCGAACGAAATCGCCCAGACCTTCAAACAGCGGCACCCGTGCTTCGGCGGTAGCGGGAGGCCGCGGCTGTGGCTGTGGCTGTGACTGTGCGGAGTGCTGCACTTGGGCAGGTGCGGCCGTGCCCGAGGGGGCTGGCGCTGGCCGGCCGCACGCCCCCAATCCCACCAGCATCGCCAAGCCCAAGACCAACCCTCGGCGCCGCGGGCGCACTGCACCACCCCGCACCGCCTGCCTCAAGCGCGTGGAGCGCCCCAGGGCGGTCGTCCCGGCGGACGCGGCGCTGGCCGAGCCCATGCGCCCCCGGCGTGCAGCACCCCGCGCGCTGGCGGGCTGCTTACGGACGGGCATTCGTCGCTTTCCCCTGCTTTTTTGCCTTCCCACCGCCAGCTTTCTTCGCCTGTGCACCGGGGGACGAAACCTGCTCCCCTCGGCGGAAATCGACCGCGACCGCGTTCGCCTGCGGGGCTCCCGGCGTGCTTCGCCCCTGGCGGACATACTGCTCCAGAAGCGCGGTCAGTTGCGCGACGATCTGGGGATGTTCTGCCACGACGTTGTGTTGTTCGCCCAGGTCGGTCTGGAGGTTGAAGAGCTGCTGCGTCGGCAGACCCCGCGTGTCGTCGCGTCCTGGGCGCGGAGCGCTCCAGCCGCCGGAGCCGGGGCAGAAGCACAGCTTCCACGGCCCCTGCCGGATGGCGAACGAACCATTGATCGAGTGGTGGACCACCGCCTCGCGCAGCGGCCGATCCGCCGTGCCCACCAGCGCCGGCAGGAAGCTCACGCTATCCTCGCCGGCATCCGGCGGCAACTCGGCATCCACGAGGTCCGCGCACGTCGCCATCAGGTCGGTCAGGCACAGGAGCTGATCCGAGCGGCATTTGGCCGCGACCTTGCCCGGCCAGCGCACCAGGAACGGCACGCGATGCCCGCCTTCATAGATATCCGCCTTGTGCCCGCGGAAGCGGTAGCTGGGGTTGTGCCCTTTGGGCAGCAGCTCTTCGTAGCGGGCCTGCGGCGAGCAGCCGTTGTCGCTGGTCACGATCACCAACGTGTTCTCGGCCAGCCCGTAGCGGTCCAGCGCGTCGAGCACCTCTCCCAGCGCGGCATCGGTCTGCATCACGAAGTCGGCATACGGGTTGAGACCGCTTTTGCCTTGCCAGGGGGCGGTGGGCAGGATCGGCGTGTGCGGCGACGCCAGCGGCAGGTACAGGAAAAAAGGCCGGCCGGCCCGGGCGTCGGCCGCCCGCCGGGCGATGTATTCCACCGCCCGTCGGGTAAGCATCGGCAGCACGTCGGCCGCGTCGAACTGCGGAGCGGCCGGCCCCAGGCGAGTCGTCCCGCCGCTGCGCCCCAGCATCATCGGAAACGCCTTTTCCACCGTGGGCAGCACCGTGACGCGATCCTGCTCGAGGAAGGTGTAAGGCACCATGTCCAGCGAGGCGCTGATCCCAAAAAACTCGTCGAACCCCAGCGTCGTGGGTCCGCCGCCAAACGGCTGGGCGTAATCGACATTCCACACCTGCGCGGGAGACTCGATCGTCAGCGCGCTCACCTCCTTGCCTGGCAGCCGCACCCAATCCAGTCCCAGGTGCCACTTGCCGATGGCGGCCGTGTGGTAGCCGTGCTGCTTCAGCAGCGCGGCGACCGTCAGCCGTCCCGGCTCGATCAGCCGCGGGCTTAAGCCACCCAGCACCCCTTGCTGCAAGCGCGACCGCCAGGCATAGCGGCCAGTGAGAACGCCGTACCGGGTCGGGGTGCAGACGCTCGATCCGCTGTGGGCGTCGGTGAACACCATTCCCTCCCGTGCCACCCGATCGAAATGGGGTGTGGGGATGCTCCCATCGGGGTTGAGGCAGGCCAGATCGCCATACCCCAGATCGTCGCAGAGCACGTAGACGATGTTGGGGCGTTCGGCTGCGTCCACTGCCGCCAATCCCAGGGCGCAACTGGCCAAGAACACGATCCGCACAAAGCCTCTGAGCATGGGCAGGTTCCTCCGGGGGGTGGGTGCCAACGTGATTCATGGGCGCTTCTTGGGCCGGGGAATCTTCGAGCCGCCTTTGTGCCGGCGGGCACGGGCCCGTCCGCCGCGAGTGCTGGAGCGGAGGTCGACCTCGGACAGCCGCTGGCCCAGGTGCTGGCGAAGCTGCAAAATCCGGTCGCGAAGGGCGGCGGCCCGCTCGAAGTCCAGGTCCTGCGCCGCGGCGTACATCTCGGCTTCCAGCTCCGCAAGGTATTCCTCGGTGATCGCCTGGGCTTCATCGGTGCGTCCCACGGCGGCGTTGGCCTGGCGGTGGGCGGCGATGGCCTCCTCGATGCCGGCGCGGATGTTCTTGCGGATCGTTTCCGGAGTGATGCCATGCGCCTCGTTGTAGGCCTGCTGGAGCCTGCGGCGGCGACGGGTCTCTTCGATCGCCCGCTGCATGGCGTCGGTGACTTTGTCGGCGTACAGGATCACCTTGGCGTTCACGTTCCGGGCGGCCCGGCCGATCGTCTGGATCAACGACGTTTCGCTGCGGAGGAACCCTTCCTTGTCGGCGTCGAGGATCGCCACCAGCGAGACCTCCGGCAGGTCGAGGCCTTCCCGCAGCAGGTTCACGCCGACCAGGGCCTCGAACCGCCCTTCGCGGAGGTCGCGCAGCAGCTCCACCCGCTCGAAGGCATCCAGCTCACTGTGCAACCATTTGCAGGCCACGCCTTGCTGGGTGAGGTAGGCGGCCAGGTCCTCGGCCAGCCGCTTGGTGAGCGTCGTGACCAGTACCCGCTCGCCGCAGGCGGCCCGCTGGCGAATCTGCTCCAGAAGGTGCGGCACTTGCCCCTGGGCCGGAGCGACTTCGATTTCCGGGTCGAGCAGGCCGGTGGGGCGGATCACCTGTTCCACCACTTCGCCCCCAGTCTGACGCAGCTCGTATTCTCCCGGCGTGGCGCTGACGAAGATCACTTGATGGATCTTCCGCTCCCACTCCTCGAACTTCAGCGGCCGGTTGTCGAGCGCGCTGGGCAGGCGGAAGCCGTGTTCGACCAGCACCTCCTTGCGGGCCCGGTCGCCGTTGTACATCGCCCGGATCTGAGGGATGGTGACGTGCGATTCGTCCACGATCATCAGGAAGTCCCGAGGGAAAAAGTCGTGCAGCGTGTCGGGCGTCGAGCCCGGCGGACGCCCCGACAGCGGCCGGCTGTAATTCTCGATCCCCGGGCAATGGCCCGTCTCGAGTAGCATCTCGATGTCGAAGCGGGTGCGGGCCGCCAGCCGCTGCGCTTCCAGCAGCTTGCCCTGCTGGCGGAACCGCCGAAGCTGCTCTTCCAGCTCTTCCTTGATGACCTCCACCGCCCGGGCGATCCGCTCCTCGGGCATCACGAAATGCTTGGCCGGGTAGACGTACAGGTCCTCGTGGACCGACAGGGTCTGCCCGCTGACCGGATGGATGATGCTCAGCCGCTCGACTTCGTCTCCCCACAGCTCCACCCGGAACGCATACTCTTCGTACGACGGCCAGACCTCGACGCAGTCCCCCCGCACCCGAAACTTGCCCCGCTCCAGGGCCACGTCGTTGCGGTCGTACTGGATATCGACCAGCCGCCGCAGCATCTCATCCCGGTCCAGCACCTGGCCGACCCGCAGCGGGACCATCATCGACTTGTAGTCCTGCGGCGAGCCTAACCCGTAGATGCACGAGACGCTGGCCACGATGATCACGTCCCGCCGGCTGACCAGCGAACTGGTGGCGGCCAGCCGCAGGCGGTCGATCTCCTCGTTGATCGACGCGTCTTTTTCGATGTAGATGTCCCGTTGGGGAATGTACGCCTCGGGCTGGTAGTAGTCGTAGTAGCTGACGAAGTAGTGCACCGCGTTGTGCGGGAAGAACTCGCGGAACTCGCTGTAGAGCTGGGCGGCCAGCGTCTTGTTGTGCGAGATCACCAGCGTCGGCTTGTTCACCTGCGCGATCACGTTGGCCATCGTGAACGTCTTGCCCGAGCCGGTCACGCCCATCAGGCACTGGGCGCGCTTGCCGGCCCGCAGGCCCGCGACGAGCTGTTCGATGGCCCGCGGCTGATCGCCCGCCGGGGTGAATGGACTGACCAGACGGAAGTTCCCCAAAGTGCGCTCGCTCCAAAGTCGTCGTCGTTCCGATGGGGCAGCGAGCCGGGCCGTTTACGCGCCGCTGCCTTGTCCCTATTCTAGGCGAATGCGATTCCGTCATGTCTGCGTCGAGGCCCTGGCATATACCCTGCCCGGCGAAATCGTCACCAGCGACCAGATCGAGCAGCAGCTCGCACCGCTCTACCAGCGGCTGCGCCTGCCCGCAGGCCGCCTGGAGCTGATGAGCGGCATCCGCCAGCGGCGGCTGTGGCCCCGGCAGAGCCGCGTCAGCGACGGGAGCATCCAGACCGGCCGGCTGTGCCTGGCAGCGGCCGACATCGACCCGGCCCTGGTCGGCTGCCTGGTGCACGGCTCGGTCTGCCGCGATCAGCTCGAGCCGGCCACCGCTTGCCGGGTGCATCACGGACTGTCGTTGCCGGCTGAGTGCCTGGTGTACGACGTGTCCAATGCCTGCCTGGGGCTGCTCAATGGCCTGGTCCAGGTCGCCACCCTGATCGAGCTAGGGCAGATTCGTGCCGGGCTGGTGGTGGGCACAGAGGACAGCCGGGCGCTGTTGGAAGGCACGCTCGACGCCCTGTGCAGCGATCCGCGGTTGACGCGCGAGACGATCAAGCCGGCGTTCGCCTCGTTGACGATCGGTTCCGGCAGCGCGGCGGTGCTGCTGGTCCACGAATCGCTGAGCCGTTCGGGATGCCGCCTGCTGGGGGGTGTTGCACGGGCGTACTCCGCCCACCACGAGCTGTGCGCGGGCGGGTTTACCGAGTCACTGGGCCGTCACGAGGCCATGCTCATGCAGACGCAGGCCGAAGAGCTCCTGGAGGCGGGGCTTGCAGCCGGGCAGGACACCTTCGCCGCGTTCCTCCAGGAACTGAGGTGGCAGCGGACCGAACTGGACCGCACCGTATGCCACCAGGTGGGCCGGGCGCATCGCCAGCGACTGCTCCAAACGCTGCAACTGCCTGCTGAGCAAGACTTTGCGATCTATCCGGAGCTGGGAAACACCGGTTCGGTCGCACTGCCGCTGGCCTGGGCGCTGGCGGCTCAGAGCGGTTTTTTGCCGGCCGGGGCCAATGTGGCCTTGCTGGGCATCGGCAGCGGGATCAACTGCTTGCTGCTGGGTGTGGAATGGCAGCCGGTGCGGGTGCTCGGCCAGGACCTAGCCGGTTATGAGGGCAGCGCCCAGGCCGGACGCAGTGAGGCTGTCGAGTCACGGCCGGCTGTCGACGTAGCCCAATGACGGCCGGACGTGGGGCCGTAGTGTGGCGGGTGCATCATCCCGTAAACCCGCCGTGGTGTCTGCACGCTGTTTGACGCCCGGCCTGCAGCCGCCGCAGGATGTCGCCGGTTTTGTAGCGACGCCAAGGCACCATTCAGCGGGAGGCTGTCCCGTGCGGTTCCTCGACGATCTGAAGGGCCAGGTGCTGCCAGGTCGCTCCGCTGCAGGGGCATAGCTCCAGGCGGTAGCGGATTTCTCCTTGCATCTTGTCGATCGCCTCGTCCCGGCTCTCCGCCCGCACGGTGATGCTGCCCGCTTCACGGCTGTCATGCCTTGCCTGCCAGCGCCCATCCGTCAGACGCGTCAAGCGTACGACAAACGGTGCCATCATCGCCTCCCGCCCCATTCCGTTCGTTCCGCGGCACTGGGGAAGCGTGCTGAGGCCACGTCCTGCTGGCGTCCTCGCTGTTTACGGGAATTGGCGGAGCTTACAATCGCGAGCAACGCCTGCGACAGGTGGTCTTTTCCCACCTCAATCCTCGCCATCTGGCACTTCCGCGGTGCCAATTGCGTCAAGTCAACGATCGTCACACCCGCACGCCGCTGGCCGCCATCGGCAGAGAGCGGGGACGGATGCCTGTTGCCTGGAAGATGGCAGCCGCCAGGGCGGGTGCGATGGCCACGATCGGCGTCTCGCCGGCGCCTGCGGCGGGTAGGTCGTCCCGTCGCACCAGTACCGTCTCGAGCACAGGCAGATCGGCAAATCGAGGTACGCGATATTCGGAAAACGAGGCATTCTGGATCACGCTGTCGGCAAACTCGACCGCCTCGAAGAGTGCCCCGCCCAGGCCCTGCACCACGGCCCCCTCGATCTGGTTGCGAAGATGGTCGGGATGCAGGATCGCGCCGCACTCGAACGCCGTGACCGCCTTAAGCACACGGACGCGGCCGCTGAGTGGATCCATCGCCACTTCCGCGCAGGTGGCCACATAGCTTCCCTTTTCCGAGCCGCCCGCGATCCCCACGCCGTGGCCGCTGGGGACCGGCCGGCGTCCCCAGCCGAACTGCTCGGCCGCTGCAGTCAGCACGGCCCGCAACCGGCTGTCGGACAGGTTGCGCAGGCGCAGCTCGAGCGGGTCGATATTGGCCAGCGTGGCCAGCTCGCTGATATGTGCTTCCCGGGCGAAGTGGTTCGCCGTCGCGGCCAAGGCGCGGTACGAGCCCTGACGGAGCGTGCTTTGCGACGCGTGGAAGACCGATTGCTGCTGCGGGATGTCGTACAACGGGCGGATCGCGGATGGGCCCGAGTTGTAGTTGTGAAAATCCCAGGCCAGCAAACGGCCATCGCGCCCCATGCCGGCCCGCACGTCGATGACCCCGGCCGGCCGGAAATAGGCCCAGGTAAACTCCTCCTGCCGCGTCCAGACGACCTTCACCGGTCGCCCAGCCGCCTGTGCCAGACGGGCTGCCTCGATCGCCGTATCGACCGTGTGCTTGCCGCCGTAGCCCGACCCGGTGTCTGGCACGATCACCCGCACACGGTCGGGTGGAAGACCGAAGGCCTGGGCCACCTGGTTGCGGACCCCAAACGGCTGCTGAGTTCCCGTCCAGACGGTAACCTTGCCATCCGCCCACGCGGCCACCGCCGCCCTCGGCTCCAGCGGGGCGTGTGCGATGTAGGCGACCGTGTAGGTCGCCTCCAGCCGCAGCGGCGCGCTTTCCAAGGCTTTTTCCAACGCGGGGGGAGCCGGCGCCACGCCTTGCGCATGCTGCCGAAGATGTGTGAAGATCGTCTTGCTGGTCGGTCCTGCCGGGGGATCGGACCACTCAACCCGAATACGTGCCAGCGCCTGCTCTGCTTCATGCACAGTGGGTGCGGCGACCCCGACGAACGAGCCATCGACCACGACGACCACGCCCGGCAGCTTTGCTGCCTCGATTGTGTCGACCGACCGCAGCGTGGCCCCCAGCCGCGGCGGTCGCAGCACCTTGCCGTGCAGCATCCCCGGCAACTGCACGTCGGAGGCGAAGCGGTGCGCCCCGGTGACCAACGCCTCGGCATCGACCTTGGGAATCGACTGCCCCAGCACCCGCCACTGCTCAGGCGGGGTCAGCGGTTGCCCGCTGGGGACCTCCTTGGTGATCCGCTGGCCACGGGTCAGTTCGCCCAGTCCCACCGTCTGGCCGCCGGGCCGATGGGTCACCTGGCCTCCCTCGAACACCAACGTCGAACGATCAACCTTCAGCCGCCGCGCTGCGAGGTCGAGCAGCACCTCGCGAGCCGCGGCACCCACGCGGCGAATCTGCGGGATGGTGCTCGGCGTCGAGCGGCTGCCTGAGGTGCCGCCGTCGTCGGGTACCAGGTCGGTGTCCGCCAGGACCACGCGGATCGCCGCGGGGGGGACATGCAGCTCTTCGGCCAGCGCTTGGGTGACCGACGTCCGCACATTTTGGCCCACCTCGGTCTTTCCGCAGTAAAGAGTAATCTGGCCGTTTTCTGCGATGTGCAAGTAGCTGCCGATCGGAACAGGCCGGGCAGGGCCGCCACCCCGTCCTCGACCTCCGCGTTGCTGAGCCGCCACCGGATGGGCTACCAAGCACACCACGACCCCACCGCCGAGCAATTTGAGCCAGTCCCGTCGGCCGAGGTCTGGGCCGGCCGCGAATTGATAGCGTGGCGATTCGAATAGTTCGTACCGCTCAATTTCTATTGGTGATGTCGATGTTTCGGCGTCAGGGTCCGGCATGTCCACCTGGGACACAACGACTTGCGACGCACGGGTTGTGCTGGACGGACCGCGAGCCGATTGGGGGTGCTCCCAAGGAGTGCCGCGTGCGCTGGGATAATTCGGGTCGGTCGGTGCGTTAGGGACGTGCCGATCCATGAGCTAACCTCGCTGCGCCAGTTCAGCCGCCTGGCTGACGGCCGCAAGAATGCGACTGTAAGTTCCGCAGCGGCAGATATTTCCGTTCATGGCCTCAACGATCTCGTCGCGGGTGGGCCGAGGACGGCTTGCAAGCAGCGCCACAGCCGACAAGATCATGCCGGGGGTGCAATAGCCGCACTGCATGGCCCCCAGTTCAAGAAAAGCTCGCTGCACGGGGTGTAGCTGGTCACCGCGTGCCAACCCTTCCACCGTTGTAATGCTTTTCCCTTGACAATGACCGATCGGCGTCTGGCATGAGCGCACAGGCTGGCCATCGAGTAGAACGGTGCAGGCTCCGCATTCACCCTCGCCGCAGCCGTACTTGCAGCCGGTCAGCCCCAGATCGTCGCGAAGCACGCTCAGCAGCGTTCTCGAGCGCTCGACGGTTAGTTTCTGGGGTGTTTCATTGACCACACATTGGATCGTTTCGATCACGGCGGCTGGCCTCTCGCGGGTAGGAGGACGCGGTTCGCTACGCAGAAGTGCCAGCAGCGTCCCGTCGGTTAAACCGCCACTTGGCCAGAAAGATTCGCTCCGAGTCGATCTGGAGAGGAACTTTTTTGAAGTCGTGGGGTTTTGGAAGCGGTGGATTATGCGCCACGCGGCCGGGCAGCGTTGTCCGGCGCGGGAGCAGGCCCTTGTCGCGGGGTAAATGCCA
>Ga0073932_1003686_pt1 | contig 19847 bp, 14 predicted proteins | sample DewCreD2012metaG_FD_76967 | JGI IMG/M metagenome (GOLD analysis project Ga0073932, IMG submission 76967) | Hot spring sediment bacterial and archeal communities from British Columbia, Canada, to study Microbial Dark Matter (Phase II) - Dewar... ...
CGCTGCTGATGTACGACGAGGTCCAATGCGGCATGGGCCGGACGGGACGGTTCTATGCGTACCAGGGTCTCAACCTGCCGGCGCCCGACGTGTTCTGGCTGGCCAAGACGCTGGGCGGCGGCTTCCCGATCGGCGCGACGGTCGCTCGGCCGGAATGCGCGGCGATGCTGGTGCCCGGCACGCATGCCAGCACCTTCGGCGGCAACCCGCTGGCCTGCGCCGCGGCGCTGGCCGTCTGCGAAGCGCTGGTCAAGGGCGGCGTGCTGGAGAACGTCCGCGCGATGGGCGAATACCTGGGCGCCGGCCTGCAGCGTCTGCGCGAGGAGCACCCACAAAAGATCAAGGACGTTCGCCGCGCCGGTCTGATGGCCGCGCTGGAGCTGTCCGAGGCGGGCAAGGGAAAAATCATCGTCGATGGGTGCCGCGCCCGGGGGGTGCTGGTCAACTGCACGCACGACACGGCGCTGCGCCTGCTGCCGCCGCTGACGGTGAGCAGGGCCGAGTTGGACGAAGGGCTCAAGGTCATCGGTGCCGTGCTGGCCGAAGTTTGAGAGGCACGTCCGCCGCCGTACCGCGCGAAGTCGAAAAGGCCGGGCCGACGCAACCGGCGGGCGGCGAACCGCCGCTCGCCGTTCGTAGACGATCCGAGGTGCATGTCACATGGCCATGAAGCAGCGCAATTTCGTCAGCCTCGACACATTCTGCGTCGAGGACATCCTGGATCTGTTGGACCTGGCCGCCAGCCACAAGGCGGACGAGGGTTCGTACCGCTACGCGCGCGTCCTGCAGGGCAAGGTGGTCGGGCTCTTCTTCGAAAAGCCGTCGCTGCGCACGCGGATCAGTTTCGAGGTGGCCGTGTATCAGCTGGGCGGACAGTGCCTGTACATGGGCCCGGAGAGTGGGGCGTTGGGCGGTCGCGAGGCGCTGCGCGACCAGGCGCGGGTCGTCTCGCGCTACCTGGATGCGCTCGTCCTGCGCACGCTGAAACACGAAACGATCCTGGAGTTCGCCAAGTATTGCAGCAAGCCGGTGATCAACGGGCTTTCGGATCAATTCCATCCCTGCCAGGCGCTGGGCGACCTGTTGACGATCCGCGAGAAGCACGGCCGTTTGACGGGCCTCAAGCTGGCCTACATCGGCGACGCCAACAATGTCTGTTGCTCGCTGGCCCATGCGTGCGTGAAGTGCGGGATCCGGATGGCGGTCGCCTCGCCGCAGGGGTACGAACTGAGCGACGCCTTCCTGAAGAGTCTGAGCCCGGGCGACTTGGTGACGCAGCTCCGCGATCCGGTCGAAGCGGTCAAGGATGCGGACGTGATCTACACGGATGTCTGGACGTCGATGGGGCAGGAAGGCGAAGCCGAGAAACGGAAGCAGGCGTTCCAGGGCTACCAGGTGAACGCCGAGCTGATCGAGAAGGCGCCCAAGGCGATCGTGATGCACTGCCTGCCGGCGCATCGCGGCGAGGAGATCGCGGACCAGGTGGTCGACTCGCCGCGTTCGGTGGTCTACGATCAGGCCGAGAACCGGCTGCACGTCCAGCGAGCGCTCTTCTGCCGGCTGCTGGGCTGACGGCGGTTCGCCCCAGGCCCCATCGGTTTTCGATCGCCCGTCGTCAGCCGTCGATCGTGCGGACCTTCCCGGTCGCGTCTCCGGGCAAGTCGTGTCGGGACGCCCGGGATCCGGTCCGGGGCACCTGCTCCCATCCGTCGCATCCTGTTCGTCCGGTCGGGCTCGTTCCGGTCATCGTGCCAGAAACCCTGCGGAAACATTCCCGCATCCTCGCCCGAATCACTTGCCCCCTTCCGCCCTCAATGCTATGCCCGTGTGCGGAGAGGAGTTTTCATGCGCACCTACGATTTGACATCGACGGTCGAGGAGGTTGTCCTGAAGGGTTCGTCGCGAGGGTTGCGATACCTGCCGGACGAACGGATCGGGGTCATCGAGGTTTCCGATTTTCCGACGTTGGGGCGGGTGGTCGCGTTGCGGTTCATCGAGTGGCTCCAGCGCAATCCGGAGGGCGTGATTTCGCTGCCGACGGGCAAGACGCCGGAACACTTCATTCGCTGGACGCAGCGGCTGCTGGAGACGTGGCAGCGCCCGGAGACGCAGCGGCTGCTGGGGCAGCATGGGCTGGACACGGGTCGGCGGCCGCGGATGGAATCCTACGTCTTCGTGCAGATCGACGAATTTTTTCCGCTGGATCCGTCGCAGGAGAACAGTTTCGCGCACTATATCCGCAAGTTCTACCTGGGCACGTTCGGGCTGGATCCTAGCAAGGCGTTGCTGATGGACGCCTGGACCCTTGGGGCCCCGGTCGGGCGGACGCTGGGCGATGTCTTTCCGGATGGCATCGTGGATCTGACCTTGCGTCACCGTGCACCGCAGAACGACCTCGAGCGCCTGCAGGCCTCGGTCATCGCGGCGACGGATCAGGCGATGCAGGAATACGAAGCGCGCGTGCGGCAGGCGGGCGGCATCGGGTTCTTCCTGGGCGGCATCGGCCCGGACGGGCATATCGGCTTCAACATCCGCGGTTCGGACCATTTCAGCACGACGCGGCTTGCGCCGATCAACTACGAAACGGCGGCCGCCGCGGCGGCGGACCTGGGAGGCATCGAATCCTCGCGGCGCAAGGCGGTGGTGACGATCGGGTTGCGCACCCTGACCTGGAACCCGACCGCGACGCTGGCGATCATGGCGGCCGGCGAAGCCAAGGCGCAGGTAGTGCGCGATGCGGTAGAGGAGGCTCCCTCGGTGCTCTTTCCGGGAACGGCCCTGCAGGGTAGCCCGGGCGCTCGTTTTTACCTGACGCGCGGTGCCGCTTCGAAACTGAAGGCGCGGCGCCGGGCCGAGTGGGCCGCGGTGCAGGAACTGCCCGCCGCGGTCGGCGAACGGTTGATGATCGATCTGGCCTGCCGGCGGCGGAAACGGCTGGCCGCGCTGACGCCGGCGGATCGCGAAGGGGACGGCCTGTCCGGACTCCTGCCGGCCGATCGCGAGGCGTTCCTGGCGCTGGCCCGTCGCGTGGAGGCGTCCTTGCGCGAGCGGATCGACCGCGCCACGGCGCCCTGGTCCGACTGCGTCTTCGTGCATACGGGTCCGCACCACGACGACATCATGCTGGGGTATCTCCCCTACATCGTCCATCTGGTGCGCGAACCGAGCAATCGGCATCATTTCGTCACGTTCACCTCCGGGTTCACGTCGGTGACCAACGGCTATCTCGCCGCGCAGTTGGAGAACCTGGCGACGCATCTGGGCAACGGTTCGCTGGATCCGCTGATCGCCGACGACTATTTCAAGCCCAACGACCTGAGCGGCAGGAACCGCGATGTCTTCCAGTACCTGGATGGGGTGGCGGCGCGCAGCAGGGAAATGGACGACGAAGGCGAAGCGCGTCGCATGTATCGGAACCTGGCCGAAATCTGCGGCACGACCGAGTTCGACGCGATCAACCTCGAGATCGCGGCGCTTCGCGATTATCTGGCGTCCCGTTATCCGGGGCAGAAGGACATCCCCAAAGTGCAGAAGCTGAAGGGCATGATCCGCGAGTGGGAGGAGGAGCTGGTCTGGGCGCACCTGGGTTTCAGTTGCGAACAGGTCCGGCATATGCGCCTGGGCTTCTACACGGGCGACCTGTTCACGCCCCAGCCGACGATGGAACGGGACGTGAAACCCATCCAGGCGCTCTTCGAGGAACTCAGGCCCAACGTGGTCACGGTGGCGCTGGATCCCGAGGGCGCCGGTCCGGACACGCACTACAAGGTGCTCCAGGCGACGGCCGAGGCCTTGCGCGGGTATGTCGAGGCGCATCCGGAGCGGTCGGTGCGGGTGTGGGGCTACCGCAACATCTGGCACCGTTTCCACCCGGCCGAAGCGAACCTGTATGTGCCCGTTTCGCTGAACTCGCTGGCGATCCTGCAGAGCACCTTTCACCTGTGCTTCGGCAGCCAGCGCAGCGCCTCGTTTCCCAGTCACGAGTACGACGGGCCTTTCAGCGACCTGGCGCAGCGGATCTGGGCGGAGCAGTACGCGACGATGAAGACCTGCCTCGGAAGGGAATTTTTCCAGTCGCATCCCGTGGCGCGGTTGCGGGCGGCACGCGGAATGAACTATCTGCGGGAGATGACGCCGGACGAATTTTTTGGCGAAGCGCGTGCGTTGCGCCAGGCGACGGAGGCGTAGCGGCAGGTTGAGGAAAACGGCCACCGTTGGCCGTCCTGCAACGTCTTTCTTCCCACATCAAAATTCGCAACTCGTTTCCGAACAAGAAGATACGAGGCGCCACAGGTCCATGCCCTTTCCTCCGCTTTCCAGGAAAGAAATCGCGCAGCCTTGCGTAAGAGAAACAGCAGGTTCGGTGGTGACCCGGAGGGGCGCAGAAGGGTTCGATTTTCAGGGAACCTTCTGTCCTTTCTTGCGTCTAGAGAAGAGTCGGCAAGCGACGGTGACGGAGCGATTCCATGGTTAACACCATTCGCAGGGCGCTCGGTTTCCTGCTCATCCCCGGACAACAGAACGAAAACTTTCCCGAGGTGCCGTTCCGACGGGAAGCGGTGGTCTGCCGGACCAGCGCGCTGCGTGGGTATTCCGACAAGGACCACGGTTCCCGGTTCATGCTGCTGAAGGGGCACGAGGAGGCCGAAGTGCTCCGCCATTTGCGCGAGGTCGTGGTCGAGCGCGAGGCGCCGCCCGCCGTCGGCCGCTACGAGGACGGTTTGAACCTGGTGGTCTTTCGTGGCGTCTTTGGTTCGGGCGGCTATGGCATCGAAGTGCGCGACGTGACCATCCGGGATCGCGTCCTCGAGGTCGACTGCGACTTCGAAGATCCGGGCCCTGGCATTCGGACCACGGCGGGCTTCACGCAGCCCACCGCCATCATCCCCCTGAAACGACTTCCGCCCGGCAAGTACACCGCGCGTCTGAATGTCCGCCAGTTCCGCCGTTCCTCGGAGGGCATTCAGGCGCAATGCAAAACGCAGCGCGTCCTGGAGTTCAGCTTTAAAATCAAGGCATCCTGACCGGCCGGGTTAGTGGCAAGACACCGCTGACGGAAACGCCCGTTCCACCCGCCATCCCCTCGGGAGTGGTTCGTTCCAGTTCCGATGCAGACGAAGACCCGGGACGGAGCATCACCCGCGTCCTGCACCTTCTGTTCATCTTCCCGAAAGGCGTCCGGTATTACGATCCGAAACTTCCCGGAAACGCGCCCCGGCGCAGAAAAGGCGCTCATTTGCTCTTGCACATTTGCGAACGCCAGCTAGGCTTTTGTACTGTGTTCCAACGCGGAGTTCGCAGAGCCGGTTGGGAAGCCGAAGGGGCGTTCGCGCATCGTCGTATTCGGCTCGAAGCATCCAAAAAAAGACGGAAACGACCGCAGGAAGAAGTACGGGGAAAGAGAGGAACCCGAAGGAGGCATCATGATCAAGAAAACCAAGTCGGGGAAAATCGATGGTCGTCACGGCAGGAAGCGCCGCATGGAACCCATCGTCGTGGCCGAGGAAGCCGCGCAGTACGGCATACGCGCTCCGGCCGCATTGCCGCCCAGCGAGCGGTTCATTTCCCCCAACGAAGCCGGTCGCATCCTCAACGTGACGGGCGAGGCCGTGAAGCAATGGATCTACCACCGTCGTCTGCCGGCCACCAAGCTGAGCAACGGTTACTGGAAGATCAAGATTCACGATCTCGAGGATTTCATCAAGGCCCGCCAGAACCTCGGGCAGAAGAAGATCATGATCATCGACTCGCCCGGTACGGCCACCAACGAGATCGCTGCGGCGATCGAGAAGCTGGGGCACCAGGTCATTGTCGCCCACAACCAGGCCGACGCCCTGCTCAAGGCTGCGGACCTGTATCCCTCTCTTTTCATCGCCAACGTGTCGATGAAGGAACTCGATGCCTGGAAACTCATGCAGCGCATCCGCAACACGCGCAACATCCGCAATGCGCCGTTGCTGATCATCGCCGAGCACGAGTTGAAGGAAGCCGAAAGCGAAATGGCGCTGGAGCTGAACGCCCAAGGTTTCCTCAAGCGACCCTTCAAGGCGCAGACCCTGATCGACGAGCTGGAGAAGATCCTCAGTCGCGTACTCTAAGTACCGTGCCGCAGAGGAGCCTGTCCGGAGAAGATCTGTGACGAGCGAGCAACGAAGAGCCAGGTCCGCAACCGCTGCGCCATGGGTCTGGAACTTCTGCGGCGCGGTACCAAGACCCGGATGATCTACCTGGACCATGCAGCGACGTCCTGGCCCAAACCGCCGGACGTCGTTCTGGCCATGCGGGAGTTTCTAGATCTTGCGGGCGGGAACCCGGGCCGCTCCGGGCATCGTCTTTCCGTCGAGGCCGGCCGCCGCGTCTATCTTGCGCGTGAAGCGCTGGCCGTGCTCTTCGGCGTCCGCGACCCGTTGCGCGTCCTCTTCACGCTGAACTGCACCCATGCGCTCAACCTGGCCCTGCGCGGATCGCTTTCGCCCGGGGATCATGTAGTCACCAGCGGCATGGAGCACAACTCGGCGATGCGCCCGCTGCGCTCCTTGGAGCGCCAGGGCGTGTCGCTCACGGTCGTGCCGTGTTCGGCGGAAGGGCTTCTGGCGCCGGACGACGTCGCCGCGGCCCTGACGGACCGGACCCGACTGGCGGTCTTCTCGCATGCCAGCAACGTGTGCGGCGCGCTTCAGCCGGTCCGGGAGATCGCGCAGTGCATCCGTGCCCGCAGTTCCGCACTCGTCCTGCTCGACGCGGCGCAAACGGCCGGCTCGATGCCGATCGATCTGGCCGAACTGGGCGTGGATCTGCTGGCCTTCTCGGGGCACAAGGGGCTGCTGGGACCGCCGGGAACGGGCGGCCTGATCCTGGGTCCCCGGGTCGACCCCCGCACCATGACCCCGCTGTGGCAAGGGGGCACGGGAAGTCGTTCGGAATACGAAGAGCAGCCGGAACATCTTCCCGATAAATTCGAGAGCGGCACACCCAACGGCGTCGGCATTGCCGGACTGGGCGCCGCGGCACGCTGGCTCCTGAAACAGGACCTCCAGGCGTTGCGCGAGCGGGAGATGGAACAGGTCCGCCTGCTCCGCCAGGGTCTGTCCGCTTTGCCCGGGTTGACCGTTTACGGGCCGGAGCGGGACGACCGGCGCATCGCGGTGCTCTCGTTTACCGCGGCTGGCGAGCCGGTTTCGAACATCGGTCGGCGGCTGGACGAGGATTTCGGGATTCTCGTGCGTGTGGGACTGCACTGTGCACCGGCGGCCCACCGGACCCTGGGTACGTTCCCCGGCGGAACGGTGCGGCTGGCGCCCGGGCCCTTCACCGCACGCGCAGAGATCGAAGCGACGATCCAGGCGCTGGAGACGATCCTGACGACCCGATGAAAAAAGGCCGTCGGGTGCCCTTTCCCTTCCGCGGGAAAAGGGAGAACGGTTCTTCGGCGGGCGGCCGGGCACATGAACGCGAACGGCGTGGTCCTTTTCTACACCACCTCTTCGGCGTTGCGCGCCGAGCAGGTCCTGCTGCGTGCGAAGATCGGGATCGCGCTGATCCCGACGCCGCGCGAGTTTTCCAGCGATTGCGGGATCGCCTGCCGCTTTCCTTGGGTGGAGCGCGGGCGCGTGGCGCGGCTTCTCGAGAAAGCGAACGTGGAGATTTCCGGCATCCAACCCCTGGAAGGATCGAACGATGGATAGCGATCGGGAACGCGAAATCGGCATTCACCTGCGCACGACCCAGATCCTGGTGATGGCACTGGTCCTGGGCAGCGCAAGTTTTTTCGCGGTCGTCGCCATCCTTGCGCTGACCCATGCCGTCGGAATGCCTGCGACCGGGGGGCTTCCGCTGCCCGCACTGGGTTGCGTACTGGCAGCCCTGGCGGTCTTCTCCTCCTTCGCCGTGAAGAGCCTGCTCCTCCACCGCGCGCGAAAGCAGGCCCAGGGCGTCGACGAGGCCGCCAGCCTGCTGCTGCCGCGCTACCGCGTCGCCCACATCGTCGCTGGCGCCCTTTGCGAAGGCGGCGCTCTGGCCGTGGGGATCTTCGTGCTGGTCGGCGGTCCCGGAAGTCTTCCGTGGCTGGCCGGCGGCCTGATTTCTTTCCTGGGATTCGCCCTGCACTTTCCCACCCGGGAAAAACTGGATGCCTTCCTGGCGGAAAGCCGGCGTTAGGCTGGAGTCGCGGAATTGGAAACGAGGCGCCTGTTCGAAGGAGATTTTGAGACGGACGGGCAACGAGGGGCCGGGCCCGCAGGCGCTGCGCCATGGGCCTGGAACTTCCGCGGCGCGGCACTCAGGCCCCGTGCACGGCGTCGGCCAGCGCCGCAAGTTCCTCGCCGACGACGCGGACCAGTTTCACCGGCGGCAGTCCTTGCGCGCCCAGTTCCGCCACGCGCTTGACCAGCGCGCTGCCGACGATCGCGCCGTCGGCAAAAGAGGCGACGGCCGCCGCCTGCTCGGGTTTCGAAATGCCGAAACCGACGCAGATCGGCTTGTCCGTGCGCCGCTTGAGGTCCCGGACGTTCGCCTCCAAATCCGTCGGGAGCGTCGCGCGCGTGCCGGTGATGCCGGCGACGGCGATGCAGTAGATGAAGCCGGTCGAACGTTCGACGATCCGCGCGCGGCGTTCGGGCGTGGTCGTCGGCGCGCAGAGGAAGATCAGGTCCAGCCCCGCGGCCGCAGCACGCTCGACGGTATCGCCTTCGTAGCCCGCCGGCAGGTCCGGCACGATCAAACCGTCGATCCCGGCACCGGCCGCCTCCTTCAAAAAGCGGTCCGGCCCGCGCTTGAAGACCAGCGATTGGCTGATCATGGCGACCAGCGGCGTCGTCACGCCGTCGGCGCGAAGCCGCCGGACCAGTTCGAAGAGACAATCCAGTTTGAAGCCCTTTTCCAGCGCGCGGCCATAGCTGGCCTGGATCGTCGGACCGTCGGCGATCGGATCGCTGAAGGGCACCCCCAACTCGACGATGTCCGCGCCGCGCGCGGCGGCCTCCTTGACCAACGCCCGCGTCGTGTCCAGGTCGGGGTCGCCCACCGTGAAGAACGGGATAAAGGCCGCATGCTCGAGGCGCTCGAAGCAGTCGTGCAGTCTCATGCGCTCGGCCTCCCGTCCGGACGCGAAAGCAGTCTGCGGACCTCCTCGCAGTCCTTGTCGCCGCGGCCGGAGATGTTGACGACCAGCAGCCTGCCCCTGCCCAGTTCCCTGGCCAGCGCCTTGGCCTGCGCCACGGCGTGGGCGCTCTCCAGCGCCGGAATGATGCCTTCCATCCGCGCAAGCTCCTGGAACGCGCTTAGCGCCTCGTCGTCCGTCGCGCTCCGGTATTCGCCGCGGCCGCTCCGCTTCAGCCAGGAATGTTCGGGGCCGACGCCGGGGTAATCGAGCCCTGCGCTGACCGAATGGACTTGCGCCGTCTGGCCATCGTCGTCCTGCAGCACGTAGGTCTTCATGCCGTGCAGCACGCCGACGCCGCCCTTGGACAGGGTCGCGCTGTGTTTCCCGCTGTTCAAGCCGTGGCCGGCCGCTTCGACGCCCACCAGCCGCACCGACGGGTCCCGGATGAACTCGTAGAAGAGGCCCATCGCATTGCTGCCGCCGCCCACGCAGGCGCAGACGGCATCCGGCAACCGGCCTTCCTTCTTCGCGAGCTGTTCGCGGACCTCGCGCCCGATGACCGACTGGAAATCGCGGACCATCATGGGAAAGGGGTGCGGTCCCATCACGCTGCCGATGACGTAGTGCGTCTCGCGCACGCTGGCCATCCAGTCGCGCATCGCGTCGTTGGTCGCGTCCTTCAGCGTCTTCTGGCCGCTGTCCACGCCGACGACCCTGGCGCCCAGCAGTTCCATGCGGAAGACATTGAGCGCCTGGCGCCGCATGTCCTCCGTGCCCATGTAGACGCAGCACTCCATGCCGAAAAGCGCGGCGGCCGTGGCCGTCGCCACGCCATGCTGTCCCGCACCGGTCTCGGCAATCACCCGCCGCTTGCCCATGCGCCGGGCCAGCAGCACCTGTCCGAGCGTGTTGTTGATCTTGTGCGAACCGGTGTGGTTCAGATCCTCGCGCTTGAGGTAGATCGTCGCGCCGCCCCAGGCTTCCGTCAGGCGCGCGGCCAGCGTCAGCGGGCTGGGGCGCCCGGCATACTCGCTCAGCAGACCGGCAAGCTCCCGTTGAAAGACCGGATCGCGCCTGGCGGATTCGTACTGCTGCGCCAGCTCCTCGCAGGCGGGCATCAGCGTCTCGGGGATATAGCGTCCGCCAAAACCGTCTTCCCCGCCGAAAAACCCGCGCGCGTCCGGCAGCGCGTCCGCCGCGTTCCGGCAAGCGTCTTCCGCTGTCTTCATCGTCGTCCTTCCCCATTCGCATGAGCGTCCCGCACAGAATAGCGCGTCGTCCGCGCCGCGCCTAGTACCGCTCCGAGGAAGTTCCCGACCCGGTGCGTCGTTCGGGGCGGCGATATCCGGGGACCCGCGCGCCGGAAGCCCTGGTTGGCAGCCCATCCCGGGCCGTGTCGCTTGTCCCCGCCCGGCCCGAAAGGTATGGTAGCCGGTCGCCCAAGGAGGAGGACGATCCGTCATGGAACGAGCACCGATCGCCGTCGCCGAGTTTTCCGCGCCGCTCTTCAAGACCTTCAACGACGACTGGCTGCTGCTCACGGCCGGAAAACTCGAAGCGCGACAGTTCAACACCATGACGGTTTCGTGGGGTTGTCTGGGCGTGCTGTGGTCCAGGCCCGTGGCGATCGCCTTCGTCCGCCCGCAGCGCCACACGTACCGGTTCATGGAGGAATCGCCGGACTTCACCTTGACCGCCTTTCCGCCGGAGCGTCACGACGCGCTGATGTTGCTGGGCACCAAGTCCGGTCGCGACGGCGACAAGGTGGCCGAATCCGGCCTCACCCCGACGGCCAGTTCCAAGGTCGGCTCGCCGTGTTTCGCCGAGGCGCACCTGGTCCTCGAATGCCGCAAGATCTACCGCGACGATCTGAAACCCGAATTCTTCCTGGATCCGACGATCCAGGGGAACTATCCGACGAAGGACTACCACCGGTTCTACCTGGGCGAAGTCGTGGCGATCTTCGGCACGGAGCGGTTCCGCCGCGTTTGCCGGTGAATCCGCATCGTCCGAGAACGGAAACATGCGCACGCTGCCAACCCTTCTTCTTGGAGGTCTCCTGATGCCTTCCGCCATCGCGGGAGAACCGCCCGCGCCGCTGCCGCTGAAGCTGACCGCGGCCCAGATCGAACGCCTCAACGAAGCCTTGAAGCCGCTGCACGGGCAGTACGACCCCCAGGAGCGGATGCTGCTCCATAACTTCGGCTCGCCCGGCTACCACACCACCCTGAAAGGCGGCAAGGTGCACGGCACGCGCAACGCGCTGAATTACGCCGTGGCCTGCCTGGATACGGGCGACGAGGAACTCCGCCAGCGCGCCGAGGACATCCTGCTGAAACTGGTCTCGCTGCAGGACCAGGACCCGAAGAGCAGGACCTACGGCATCTGGTCCTGGTTCCTGGAGGAGCCGCTGGAAAAGATGTCCCCGCCCGACTGGAATTGGGCCGATTTCTGCGGCGTGCAGTTGTTGCAGGTGGCGCTGTATCACCGCGCGCGCCTCGCGCCCGGCACGATGGCGAAGGTGGACGAGGCGATCCGCCACGCGGCGCGTTCCATCGAACGGCGCAACGTCGGCCCCGGTTACACCAACATCGCCCTGATGGGCACCTACGTCACGATGGTGACGGCCGAGCTTTGCGGCCTCGAGGATCTCCACGCGTACGCCATGAAACGCCTGCGGACCTTTCACGAGTACACGCAGACGCAGGGCGCCTTCACCGAGTACAACAGCCCGACCTACACGCTCGTGGCGCTCGAGGAGCTGGGCCGCATGCGCGTGCATTTCCGCGACGCCGACGCCCTCGGGCTTGTGGAGGACCTCTACCGCTTCGCGTGGTTCGAGATCGCGCGACATTTCCATCTGCCCACCCGCCAATGGGCCGGACCGCACAGCCGCGCCTACGCTTCGCTGATCGGCGACAGCCAGTGGAGCGTGATCGACGAGGGCACCGGCGGCAAGACCGCGTTCGCCAAGGCCGCCAGGGCGCGCTTGGACGAAGCCCGGCTCCCCCTCCCCTGCCCCGCCGACCTGATTCCGTACTTCACGGAGCCCCGGCTGCCCCGCACCGAGGAGTCGATCTTCGTCCAGGCGTCGGGCGAAATGCCGGCCATCGTCGGCACGACGTATCTCCACCCGGCCTTCGCGCTGGGCAGTTCCAACCGGAACGAAATGTGGAACCAGCGCCGCGCCCTGCTGGCCCACTGGGGCACGCCCGACCGGCCGGCCTACCTCCAGTTGCGCCTGCTGCACGACGGCTACGACTTCTCGGCTGGCCAGATCTTTGTCGTCCAGCAGGAAGGACGCGCGCTGGCCGGCATCAACCTGGCCACCGATACCGGCGACACGCACATCAGCCTCGACCGCATCCAGGACGCGACGGTCAAGGCGAAAGACTTCCGCCTGCGTTTCGAGTTCGGAGGATCGGCCGCCCTGCTGGACCTGCCGGCGCCGAACACCCTCGCCGAACCGTTGCGCGTCACGCACGGAGACCTGCATCTGGCCTTCGGCGTGCCGTATGCCCGGTGGGGCGACGCGACCGGACGCTGGGAGTGCGGCAGGGAGAAAGACCGCACCTTCGCGGACGTCGTTCTCTTCCACGCCGACGAACCGCAAACCGTGAAACTGGACCGGCTGCAGGCCGCGGCCGCCGGTCTCTGGGTGAGCTTGTCGGCCGAACCGCAAACGGAGGATCCCGGCGCGAAGGCCCGGGAGCGCAACGGAAGGCTCTTCCTCGAATGGCGCGGCCTGCATCTCGACCTGCCCGTCCAGCCGGCCAAGGCCCAGGAGCAGCAGAAAACCTTCAACCGGTAGCGAACTCCCCTGTTGTTCCGGCACGCCATTTGTACTATCTTGACCGGCTGCCGCAGGGAACGTTGCGACTGTGGAGTATTCCGTCATGCACCTGTGGGGCATCGATCGTCTGGGGTGGCGCGGGCTGGCGGCCGGCCTGTGCATCGGACTGATCCTGACCGTCCTGGGCCTGGCGCTGGGCCATTCCTTCTGGGCTCACGGCGAAGACGCGCCGTCCGCGATCACGGCAGGCCCGGCGGTCGTGCTGAGCTTGGCCAAAGGCGGCAAGGTCCGGGGCGCGTTGTTGGAATTCCGCGATGGCAAGGTGCGCCTCAAGCCGGATGGCGAATCCGCCGAGCGGACCTTCGCGTCCGGGGAAGTGATCGACGTCGATTTCGCTCCGGAAGAACCCGAAGCCGCCCCGGATCCCGCCCTTCGGCCCGTCCAGCGCGATCCGAAGAGCGGGTCGCTCGACGGGCACAAAGCGCCCGATGCGCAAACGAAGGATGAACCGAAGCGCACGCTGGCGGACTCGTTTTGGAAGCGACGCTTGGCGGTTGAGGAGCGGCGCAAAAGGTACATGGAATTCGTCAAGCCGCGCATCGAGGAACGCCTGGCGCCCGAAGAGCGGAAGCGTTTCCATGAGCTGGCGTGGCGCGAGGCGTTGCTGGCGCCGGCCGAACGGAAGGAACTGGAGATCCTCCGCCAGAAGCTGGGGCTGATGGACCCCGACGCGGTACGCAAACTGATTTCCGAAACGATGGAGGAAGCGCGCCAGGCACAGCGCATGGGCACGCTGTCCGATTTCAGCGAAAGCCATTTGAAACGGTTGCGGACGGCCACGACGGACGAGGAGCGGCGCCGGCATATCGCCTCGGTCTTCGCCGGCGCGCGCGTGAACGGGCCCGAAAGCGTCCCGCCCTTCAAGGAACTCGCGGTCATCCTGATGCGTTCTACCGGCGCGCCGCCGGCCTCCGTCGAGGAGCAGGTGAAGGACCTGCGGGCGATGTACGAGCTGTTCTGCGACGAAGTCGAGCGGCTCGATGCGCCGCCGCGGACGCGCTGACCCGGACTATTTCGCGGCCGCCTTTTCGAACCGTTCCAGCCGCGTCTTCCAGAATTCGTCGCCGTGGGGGGCCTGGGCCGGCTTCATGGCAAGGGTCCTGCGCAGGGCCGCGAGCGCCGCCGCATGGTCGCCCGCATAGGCGTACGCCTGGGCCAGCGTGTCCCAGTTGTTGTAGTTTCGCGGCTCGAGGGCGACGCAGAGCAGGCCGGCCAGCACCGTCCGCTCCGGCGTCATGCGACGTTCGGCGGTGCCGATCGCGGAGAACCACGCCACGGCATTGAGCAGGTCTCCGAGCACACCCGCCGCGTCCAGCGGCTCGAAATACCCGCTCGCGCGCGCCTGCTCCTCGGTCAGCTTGAAGCGTTCCTTGAATCGCTCGGGGTCGTAGACGCTTCCCCGGGAGGTCGTCTCGATGCTGAAGGTCGCATCCGGGCCCACCCATTTCACGTAGATGTGCTGCGGTGCGTGCGCCGGGGCCAGCGGCAGGTCCAGGCGTTCGGCCAGACAGAGATAGAGGAGCGAAAAGCCCAGGCAGACGCCGCGTTTGCGCTTCAACACCGCATGCGGGAAGTAGTGGTCGGCCACTTCCTGTTCGGGTTTCTCGTCGGTGGCCGTGCGCAGTTCGAGTTCGTCGAAGAGGATCCGCGCCAGCCCTTCGGCCTTCGCCTGCGCGTCCTTGGCGTCGGCCAGCGGTTTGCGCAGGCGTCGGACCAGGTCGTCGAGTTCCTTGCGGAAGGCCAGGACGCCCTTCTCCCTCCCCATCTCCGGGTAGATCTCCTGCGCGACGCGCAGCGTCAGGTCCAGCATGCGGAAGGCCTTCGGATCGGCACGCACGTTGCGGGCCAGGCAGGCCAGCGGATCGTCGGCGTTCCACGAGGCGCGGACGGCCGCATCCAGGTCGATGGCGGCGCAGGAGAACGCCAGGGACAACAGTCCGGCGAGCAGGACCACGGGAGCGCTCGACCGGCGATCCCGCCCGCAACTCCGGGTCGGCTGGAAAGCGTGCATCATGCGGCAGTCGGTCATCCTTCGATGCGCTCGAGGCGGTCGCAGGTTCCGGTTCGCACGCGCAAGCCGGTGGCCTGCGCTACTTCACGAGCTTGATCTTCGCCGCGACGTCCCCCTCGATCGGCGGCAACGGCAGGACGAGCGGACCGCCGCCGTGATTCACGTTCGTTTCCGACCGCCGCTCGCCCTTGCGCGTGTCCCAGTACTCGACCCGATACGCGCCCGCCTTCAGGTTCGGCAGCCGCACGCGCGTGTTCGGCACGACCGGAAACGAACCGGACCGCAGCGGGACCTGGGCGTGGTACACCCACAGGTACGCGCGCTCGGCCGAACAGCGGACCCTCGCCCGCAGTTGGTTGTTGTCGTTCTCGACCGGCAGCACGTACGGTTCGAGCGGCGCCTCGCCCTGCGCCGCCCGGAAATCTTCGCCCGCCACGAAGTTCGCCAGCGCCTTGTATTCCCCGTACCGGTCGTCGAAGTGCAGGTGCAGCCACCACCAGTAGCCCGTCGCACCGGCGAGCGGCTGGACCATCGAACCCCACAGGCCGGCGTGGAGGTCCGCGTCGAGCTGATCGCGCGTGTTGTGCGGGTGCGGCCGGCCGTCTTCGGTCTCGGCCCCCATCCAGTGCCGGCCCTGCTCCTCCACCAGGACGGGCTTGTTGAGCGAGCGGTAGCCACGCATGGAGCCCTGCTGGTAGTCGTTGCCCGCCCAGAAGTCGGCCAGGGCCTGCGAAGCGTCCATCTTTCCGCCCGCGAGTTCCTCGAAAGCCGAGTAGGCATTCGACGCCGCCACGTCGATCTCGGGGAGCGCCAGCGTGTGATAGCCGCGGATCGGCCGGCTGTAATGCGAGCAGGTCAGGTGCTGGTTGACGTCCACGTCCTTCAGGAACCGCGCCATCTTCTGGTGCCACTGGTCGATGTTCCGCGGCGCGGCATCGGGTCGCGGCCAACGCACGTACGGCCGGTACTCCTCCGTATACTCCAGTTCCGAGAAAAGGTCCCACGTCAGGACGGCCGGCGAATGCCCCCAGCGCGCGGCCACGTAGCGGAGCTGGTTCAGATGGCCGACCTGAGGCTCCGCCCGCGTGAAGAACTCGCTGGCCGACCCCAGCGGCCCGCCCATGGCGCGGTTGTAGGGATTGTTCTTCCATTCCGTGTCGATCAGCCGCGAAACCTGGCCGTGATTGGTGAGGCACAGGCTGACGTAGATGCCCCGCCGCTCGGCCTCGTTCAACACGTGGTCCAGGCGCCAGGCGTTCTGCAGGTTGTAGCGACCGATGCCGCCGTACCCGGGCCAGTCGCGCCGCCATTGCAGCCCGCACCACCACGAACACATCCACACGCGGGCCCAGTTGATGCCGTTCTTCTCGAAGGCGGCCAGGTACTCGTCGAACTGGTACGTGCCGCGCCGGGCCAGGCGGTCGATCGTCTCGCGGCTCCACTTCGGATCGAGATAGGGCAGCCGGTTGTCCGAAGGGCTCCGCAGGCAGGGACCGAGGGCATAATAGGGCGCGCCATTGTCGAAACGGAAGTTTCGCCGATCCGCATCCGCTCGGACGAAACCGCGCCACGCCGGGTTCGGCGCGGCTACGAACGCATCCGGAATCGCCAGCGTGGCCACGACCGCGCCGGGCTCGAAGGCGACACTCTCCACCAGGCGCTTGCCTTCCGGCTGGTGCTGTTCGTAGCGGAAAACCCAACTGTCCTGCTCTCGGAAGACCGGCTGGAACGGCTGGCCATCGACGGAAAACCGGTAATCGGGCACCATGCGCTGCTCGGTCTTCCGGTAACTCCCTCTCTCGCGCAGCTCGAAGGTCACCTGGTGCGGGCCTTCCTCCAGGACGCGGTAACGCAACGTCCAGCGCTCGGCGCCGACCGGCTCGACGACTTCCGCGCCGCCGGGCTGCTCTTCGCGCCGCTCGCACGGCTGGTCGAAGAAGGCCGGCACGCGCAACGTCCGTCCGGAAGGCGCCTTCACCAGCGCCGCCAGGTCGACCTGGCACGGATCGAAGGGGTTGCCGTACGTGCGGTCGAGCTGGAGATGCGCCTCCCAGACCTCCCCCCGTCGGAGCTGCTGCGGCGGCCGGTTCAGCAGGGCGATGCGGCGCGGCGAAGGCGCCTCCAGACGCTCGAAGGCGACGCCACGCACGTTGGCGAAACGGACGTGCAGCTTCTGCTCGGGGTGCGTGCTAAAGACGTGCAGGCCGATCTCGGTCAACCGGCCGCGGCTGTACTCCGTCCAAGCCTTGCGATGACCGGCCGCGGCCAGCCCGTGGGCGTTGCTGCCGGAAAGGTCCACCAGGCAGGTCGTCCAGTCCCCGGGACTCAACAGGCCGGGCAACAGCGCCTGGAACCAAAGCCCGTCGCGATCGCGCAGGTGCACGCCGGCACGAAGGTCCGCGGGCGCATCCGACGGCAGCCAGACATCGAAGACCAGCGCGTCCGCCTGCGAAAAGTCGTCCGGCGACGGCTGGTCCCACGGAAACGCGGCGAACCGGTACGGTTTGAGGGCGCAGATCGACATCTGCCGCGACCGCGCGACCACCTCCAGCATCGAACGGGCCTCGCCCCCGGAACCTTCCGTGACGAGCGCGAAGCGATCGGGCGCGGGATCGGCGGCCCGCCACGGACCGCCCACCGCCTGGCGCTGCGCTTCAAGCCCCTCCACGCGCAAGGCCGTGCGCGGATCGCGCGCGAAGGGGTGCAACGAATAGAGCGGACGCCCGCACATGGCCAGCCAGCCGCGCAGCGATTCCGCGAAACGCTCGTGAAACTCCGCCACCCCCGGCGTGCTCGGCCGCGCCGTCAGCACCAGCGCCGAAACGCTGCGCGAACGACCCCAGCGGGCCAACGCGTACCGTGCGACGCGCCGGCAGTATTCGAAGCCCTCATGCGTGCGCAGCAGCTCGCCCGGCCCGTACAGAACGCCGCCATTCTCGACGTACAGCGGATGACTCAACCACGTGAAGGTGCCGTGGCGCGTGAAGTTTTCGCCGTCCAGCAGGACCAGCGGTCGCCGCTCGTCGGCACGCACGGCCATCGCCATGCGCTCGTCCATGCGTGCCGCCAGGTCGAAATCGGGCCGCGCCCAGCCGGAAAACGAACCCCACGTCTCGTTCCAGAATGGCACCGGACGCCAGGCCGTCCGGGCCTCGGGCAACGGCGCCACGCGCCACGCGCCGTCCTCGAGCCGCCATGAACGCGGCGCCGCGCCCCAGAGACCCTGGGTCAAGGGATCCTCCGGCGGCGGAAAGGGAATCTCCAACGGCGGCTCCCACCGCGAGACGGCCGGCAACGCCCCGGAACCCTCCGACGCCATGGACGGCGCAACGGCCTCCGCGCGGCCGGCCGCCGGGATGGCCGCGACCGGAATCTGCCACGCGTTCACCCCGCAGTCGATGAAAAGGTTGCCTTCGACGGGCCAGGACGGAAGGTACGCGCGATAGACGGGCGGTCCCACTGCCATGCGTCGCACGGCCCAGCCGTCGCGCGTCGGCGTCTGCGGCTGATCGAGGAAGGCCAGCGCCTCGCGCCCGTCCGGCATGCGCACACAGACGTTGCCCTCCGCGTCCGCGGCAAACGGGTCCTCGGGCAAGGGATGCACGCGGAAGACCAGCATGGCGGCCGCATCGATCTGCGGCGGCGGCGGCTCGACGCGAAGATCCACCAGCCGCCGCTCGACCGGTTCGCCCGCACGCGCGGGAACCCGCCACACAAGCGGATCCCGCAACTCGACGGTCAGCGGCTGCGCACTGCCCGAGACCTCCGCGCGCAACTCGATGGCCACGATCTCGGCTGCCGCCAGGGCATCCCACGGCCGCTGGTGCCCGACCGGGACCAAGGCCGCGCCGGCAGGCGTCACGTCCAGGCTCGCCAGCGCTTCCGTGCCGATGCTCGGCACCGCGGTCGATTGCGCCGCCGAATAGCACCCCAGCCGGCTCGTCAACACCCAGCGCAACCGCAGTGAATGGTGCTGCCGCCGGAGAATGCGCGCACGCACGGAGAGGGTCTGGACCTGCCGAAAATCCCAGGCCGTATCGGTGCGCAGCGTGCGCGTCGCCTCGGCCGCCGCGGGCCAAAAGGTCCATGCCTGGCCGCCGTGCGCCGAAAACGCACGCTCGAATTCCCCGGCGGACGGCTCCCCGCGCGGTTCCGCACGCGGCGAGCCGCTGGAGGCCCACGTGCTCGTTACCGCCGCCAGGATCAGCAGTCCACAACCCCAAAGGTGCGCGCGCATTGCCATCGCCATGTAGTCTATAACCCGTTCCTTCCGTGCCAAGCCACATCCGCCGCACGGAAAGGGCCTGAGTACCGCGCCGCCGAAGTTCCAGACCCATTGTTTGCGCCTGTGGGTCCGGCTCTTCGTTGCTCGCTCGTCACAGATCTCCTCCGGATAGGCTCCTCGCTCGCGCCTCGATCCGGACCCGCATCCGCGGCACACTGGGTCAGGAACTTCTGCGGCGCGGTACTAAGGGCCCCCCCCTGGCGGCCGGTCCGCCTGTTGCGAGGGATCGCCGCCGCAATGCATTGACTTTTTCGGCGATCGGCATATCGATAAGGACGGTCGCCCGTGGAAAGCAACCTCTCCCGACCCGCTCCCGCAGAGGCCCACAGGAGCGCGTGCAGACGACAGCCCCGGTTCGACGGGTTGCGGGCCAACGCACGACGGAACACTCGACGAAAGGCTGGAGCGCAACCGTGGACAACAAGGTCATCACGATCGGGATCGCGGGTCAGGGACGGAGCGGATATAAAATCCATGCCGACTGGCTGCGCCAGGCCACGGACCGCTTCCGGATCGTGGCCGTGGCCGACCCCATCCCCGAACGGCGCGCCGCCGCGGAACGCGAGTTCGGGGCCAAGACGTATCCCGACATCGCCGC
>Ga0073932_1003687_pt1 | contig 19846 bp, 13 predicted proteins | sample DewCreD2012metaG_FD_76967 | JGI IMG/M metagenome (GOLD analysis project Ga0073932, IMG submission 76967) | Hot spring sediment bacterial and archeal communities from British Columbia, Canada, to study Microbial Dark Matter (Phase II) - Dewar... ...
CCGCTCCTCCAAGCCCCGCCACAACCCCACCACCCTCAGCAAAAACAGGCTCTCAGTATACGGGAACTGGAAAAACAACGCCCCCGGAAAACTCACCAACAACGCCAGCGCCCACCCCGCCGCGGCCGCCCCCCAGCGCCGCCGCACCCCGGCGTAAAACAGCGCCCACGCGGCCAGCGATGCTCCGTTGCTCAGCACCAGCCCGGCCACCAGCGGATCGCCCCCCGCCAGCGGCGTCGCCGCCCGAATCCCCAGCGGCCAGAGCGGATAAAACGCACACGCCCGGTCCCCCGCCGCATACCCGCCCTGGCTCAGGTAAAGGTAGTAGCCCCCATCCCACGTGGCCAAGTGGGTGCCGAAGTTCGGTGGACCGACCTCGGGCCAACGGCGGCCCACGCTGTAAAACCATCCCTCATCCAAAGCCCCGGCTGCCCCCTGAGCCGCCAGCAATACCAGCCAATACCCAGCCTTCAAGGCCAACAGCCCGAACCCCAACCGCCAAGACGACGGGATTCGGTCCATGCCTCGCTGCCATGCGGTGCTCATCCCGGACACTATGGCCGCACCGCGTCTGCCCGGGAACAGCCGGGTCACCGGCTCACCCGCGGCAGGCTGTGGTCCGGCAGCCCGCGTGTTCCCGGCGCCAAGAAGGTTCAGCAATCCGTTCAGTACCGTATCAGGCAATCTTCGGACCGATCCGTGCAGGTCCAGCAGTTCCAACTACAGATGGTCCCGTCCGCATTCACACAAGTGCACCTTCTGACTCCGTTGTACCCACAGACCCGTTGCTCCGAAGTTCCCTTACAATGGGGAAACTCGTACACCTGACACGTACAGTTTACACCCGGCGGAGGCATGCTTGGTCTGAGCGTTGAGCAGTATGCGCAGTCTGACACCGCCCGGGCCACTTGGACCAAGACGAAGGCAAGCACGGTCATCAGCGCGACGACCCCGGCCGACCGGGACCAGCTTGCGCGGGCATGCGTGGCAGTTGGGGATGAGGCTCTTGAGTTCATGGTACGGGAGGAGTTTTGCGGTTTGAGACTCGAGTTTTGTAGCGTTGGACCAAATACCAAATCGCCGGCACCGCCAGCAGCGACCAAAACAACGCCTGCCAGGGCCACGGCGCTGCACGACGCATCCGGCTGCGTTCATATTCCACCTGTGCGGCGTAGGCGCGCATCCCGCGCACGGCATCCATAGAAGGCACCACCGAGTTGGTGATAAAATAACCCACTACCGACAGCGGCACCGGGTCGTGCAGGAAGCGTTCGTCATCGACATGAATCCGGCCTTGGAACTGCGGCTTGCCGGTCACCGGACCCTCCGGGATGAAAAGCTCCTCCACCTCGTACTCTTCGACAGTCAGCAACCGGCCCTTGGGCTCGAAGTGTGACTGATAAATCTCAAAGACAAATCGTTTTGGCCAGGTCTGTCCCCCAAATTCCTGCCATGCAATCACCTGGAATACTTCGTTGGTCACTCCGCGCTTGCGCGGTTCGAGCGTGATCAGCAGCTCCGGGGCTTGCGGCGGAGCGCGGTGCCGCTTCAAAACCCCGGGGACAAGCAGCGGTCCGCGCCGCTGCTTGTACGCCAGGTCGAAAAGCTTTTCCATCCGCCCGTTCGCCCATTTCTCCAGGTAGGGTAGCGAGGCGAAAGCGATCCACGCGGGCAACACCGTGCCCAGCGGAATCGGGCGGTAACGCAATCGCATGTTCGCATCATCCAAAGGCCGCACCAGCGTGGTGGGGTCCCCGTATGGCTGGCCGGTCTTTGGGTCAATCACCATCTGGGGCACCAGCAAATCCGGAGGATTGATTATCATTTCATACGCCAGGTCACCGTCATAATGAAACTCCACAGCCTCGATCCTCAGTTGCGAGTAGGCCTCGGAGAATCCAGTCACTCGACTCGAGACCCGGCGGCCATCCACCGCAATTTCGAAACGCAGGTTTTCCACCAAGCCTTTGTCCAAATAGGAGGCCTTCACCCGCCCGCGCGCGCCAATCCGAATCGCCTCTTCCGCGGAAGCCGCCCTCACCTCGGCCGGCCGGAAAGTTACCACCCAGATCATTCCAAGAAACATCCCCAGCAGTCCCCCGGCCCCGGATCGAGCCACTAATGCCCCATGAGCCTGCGCTCGCCTCCCGGCCCAGAAACACCCCACACTTCCGACCGTCATCACCCCCAACGCCCCGAGCATCAGCCGGTCCGCCCAGACCTTCCCGCCCGGCCAGTCGGCCAGCAGATGCCCCAGACAGGCGCAATGTCCCTGAAACCCCACGCTCCACAAACCCAGCCGGTACGCGCCAAAAAAGGCCACCAGCCACAACACCAGCCCCGGCGCCCACCGCGCCGCCCGGTGCCGCCACAACACCACCGCCACGCCCAGTTCCAGCACCGCCGCCGCAAACACCACCTGCCGCACCGTCAGCCAACTCAACAACGGGTCCGGCAGGCCCAGCACCCGCGTCTCCTGCAACACACTCCACAGCTTCACGCCCCCGGTCAGCGCCAAAAACCCCGCCACCGCCCCGAAAAATCCCCGCGCCCACCGCTCCCGAAGGGGTTCCTTGGCGAGCGAATTCCCGGGAGGTAGCTGCGAAGATTCCGCGGCGGATGCGAGGGGATTCGCCAAGGAAAGACTGTTCGCCTCCGGTCCCCACGTAGCGGGGTTTGGCCACGTCTGACTGTCACGCCGGTTCATGTGACTTGACTGCTTGGCCCCTTGGCCGCTTCACCCGCGAACGGGCGAACGGGCGAACGGGCGAACGGGCGAACGGGCGAACGGGCGAACGTTTGCTTGTCTCGAACGTGGCGTCAAACGGATTTTTGAAATTTTTTTTGGTTCCCGTCCGCTTGCGACTTTTTCTTCCCACCCTGCTTGAAGGCAATGTGTTGCCACGACAGCCAGCTTGTTCAAGCCCAACCAGTTCTCGACCGCACTCGATCCCCGACTACGGACTCCGGACTGCAACTTTTGGACTTCAGAAGCTCAGGCGTTGAGCCGCCAGAGGCTGAAATTGAGCGCGGCGGCGAACAGCACCCACGCCAGGTACGGCGCCAGCAGCCAAGCGGCCGGTCGGGACACACGGGCGAAGAGCCGCATGGTCACGACGATGGCAACCGCCAGCAGCAGGATTTCCGCGAAGGCCCACCCGGGCGCGCGCCAGCCGAAGAAAATCCAGGACCACAGCCCGTTCAACGCCAGTTGCATGGCATAAGCGCCCAGCGGCAGAGCTTGGCGAAACAGGCCGCCGTGTTGCCACACCAGCCAGGCCGCGAGCGCCATCAACGTGTAAAGCACGGACCACACCGGGCCGAAGAGCCAGTTGGGCGGGGTCCAAGCGGGCTTGCGCAAGGCGGCGTACCATTCGCCCGGCGCGGCCAGGCTGGCCGCCAGCGCCACGCCGAAAGTGAGCAGCATCCAGGCGCCCAGCCCCACCACGGACCGCACCGGGTGGAGCGGCGGGCCAAAAGCGCGCTCGAAGGTTGCCTGCACGCCAAAACGGTACGCAGGCTTCAACGGCTTGCAAACGGCACCAGCGTGGCCAGCAGCCAGGTCAGCACCAGCCCGGCCAGGCTGTTGACCGTGGACACCACGGTCCAGGTCTTGAGCGTTTCGCGCTCGGTGAACCCGCTCAGCCGCCCCACGACCCAGAAGCCGCTGTCGTTCATCCAGGAGCAGACCATGGCGCCGAAGCCGATGGCCAGAAAGATGTAGATGGGGTGGTACGGCAGACCGGCGGCCAGCAGCGGAAACACCATCGCCGAAGTGGTGAGCATGGCCACGGTGGCCGAGCCCTGGGCCACGCGAATCACCGCCGCCACCAACCAGGCCAGCAGTACGAGGTCCACCTCGCGCCCGGCCGCGGCGGTCTTGATGGCCTCGCCCACGCCGGCGTTTTTGAGCATCAGACCGAAGGCGCCGCCCGCGCTGGTGATGAGGATGATGACGCCCGCGGTTTCCAAGGGCGGCCCGATCATCTGGCAAACCCGCGCCACACTCAGGCCCCGCTGGCGCATCAAGATGCCCATGGCGATGACCGTCCCGAGCAGAAGCGCAAGGTTGCGGTTGCCCAGAAACTCGATCCAGGCCGCCGCGACGGCGAATCCGCCCGGCCCGCCGCAAAGGGCCAGCAGCCAAGGGAAGGTCTCCGGCTGCTTGCGCGCGGCGTCAAACAGCGATGCCAGCGAGATCAGGAAAATCGGCAACAACACCGGGGTCACGGACCAGCCGAAGGACGGCAGCTCGCGCTCGTCTTGGGCGATGATGCGTTGCAGGTCCTCGAGCGGCGCGCCGGGGGTTTCGCGCAGCGGGATGTCCAGGTGCCGGTTGAGCCACAGGGCCACGCCCCAGCCCGCCGCGGCGGGCAAGAGGCCCACCACCACACCCACCGCGATGGACAACCCCAGGTCCACCTGCAACGCCTCCGCCATCGCCAGCGGCCCCGGATGCGGCGCGCACAGGGAGTGCGTGACGATGCCCGCAGAGCAGATGGACATGACGTAGAGCAGGTAGTTCTTGCCGGTGCGCAGGGCCATGGCCCGGGCCAGCGGCAGCAGCAACATGAAGAAGGTGTCGAAAAAGATCGGGATCGAGATGAGATACCCGCTCAGAAAGATCGCCGCCGCGGCGTGTCGCTCGCCAAACACCGCCAGAAAACGCCGCACCACCTTGTCCGCAGCGCCGCTTTCCATCAGGCACAGGCCGATGACCGACGCCAGGGCGATGACGATAGCGATCTTGCCGGCGGTGTTGCCCAATTCCGTCGCGGTCAGTTCCACCGCGTGCACCCAGTGACTGCGGCCGGCCTGCCCGGGCAGGGAGTGCGCCAGACAGCCGGCGGTGAAGGCCGCCAACACCAGCGCCAGAAACGGGTGCAACCGCACCCGGGTGATCAACACCACGATCAGCCCCACGCACACCGCCAACACCACAAACGGCCACCACCAGACGGCAGTCAACCCGGCGGCCGACGGGGCATGGGCGGCGAGGGCTTCCGGGTTCATTTGACCAGGCGCGCGATTTCCTTGAAGGCCGGCGCCTCCGCGGTGCGCAGCATCTCGAACAGGGCCATTTCCACCCCCGTCCAGCGCGCGCCGGCCTCGCGCATCCGCTCCAGGCCCAGGCGGTGATTGGTCGCAGTGCGGGAGGCTGTGGCGTCGCACACCACCCAGACCTCGTAACCGGCGTCGCGCAGGTCCAGCGCGGTTTGGTACACACAGACGTGCGTCTCGATGCCGGCCAGCAGCACCTGGCGGCGGCCCGTGGCCTGGAGTTGCTGGCGAAACGTCTCGCTGCCCCAGGCGCTGAAACACAGCTTGGGAATCGGGCGCAGATCGCTCAGCAGCCCGGCCACTTCGGGAATGGTGGGGCCCAGGCCTTGCGGGTACTGCTCCAACCAGAGCACTGGCAGGCCCAGCTCGCGCGCGCCCTTGACCAGGCGCTGCAAGTGGTCGAAGAGCGCCTCGCGCTCGTGCATGAGCGACGCCAACTTGCCCTGCACGTCAATCAACACGAGCACAGCCTGCTCGGGGGTGAGCCGCGGATTGGACATGGTGGTTGTGCGGCCCGTTAAGTAGCGGGTGCGCCCGGGTTTGTCGCGCTTTTTTTCGTCAGCACGGGCGCGGGCCACGGGTGGGACCGGGAGACGGCGGTTTGGACGCGGCGGAGTGGTTTGCGACCTTGCCAGCGCGGCGCGGACGGGTAGTTTGTCAACCATGTCGTCGCCATCGCTTGACGTTCTCAACGCCGACCGCATCGCCACGCTGGGCCGGCGCGTGCTCGCGGGCGGGGAGATCACCCGCGCCGAGGCGCTCTGGCTGCTAAACTTGGAGTCCCGGGCGGACATCTTCGACCTGTTGAGCTGGGCGAACCGGGTGCGCGAGCATTTCAAGGGCAACCGGGTGCACCTCTGCTCGATCGTCAACGCCAAGGCCGGCGGCTGCCCGGAGGATTGCAAATTCTGCGCGCAGTCCGCCTTTTACCAGACCCAATCGCCACGCTACGGCTTTGTGGACCCGGCCCCGGTGCGGCAGGCGGCGGCCGAGGCGCAGCGCCACGGCGTGGTGGCGCTGGGGCTGGTGGCAGCGTGGCGGGGCTTGGAGGAAGGCCCGATGCTGGACGAGGTCTGCACGCGCTTCCGCGAGCTCAAGGCCGAGGGCCGGGTGCGCCCCGACGCCTCGCTGGGCCTCATCAAGAGCCAGCGCGTGGCAGACCGCCTGGCCGAGGCCGGGGTCGAGTGCTACAACCACAACCTCGAAACCTCGCGCCGGTTCTTCCCCCACCAGTGTTCGACCCACACCTACGAGGACCGCCTGCAGACCATCCGCTTCCTCAAGCGTGCCGGCATCAAGATTTGCTCCGGCGGCATCATCGGCCTGGGCGAAACCCGCGAGGACCGGGTGGACCTGATGTTCGCGCTCAAGGAGATCAACCCGGACTTCGTGCCGGTCAACTTCCTGAACCCCATTCCCGGCACGCCCTTCGCGCACCGGCCCACGGTGCCACCCTTCGAGGCGCTGCAAACGCTGGCCGTCTTCCGCCTGGTGCTGCCGCGGCAGGAGATCATGGTGGCCGGCGGCCGCACCGTAACCCTGCGGGACCTGCAAAGCCTGATCTTCATGGCCGGAGCCAGCGCGTTGATGGTGGGCAACTACCTCACCACCCTCAACCAGCCGGTCGAGAAGGACCTGCAAATGATCCGCGACCTGGGGCTGGACCCGGCCTGGAAAGGCGCGACCGTGCCGCCTGCCATGCCATCCGTAACTGAGCCGGAGCTGGCGAGCGCCTGAACCGCGCCAACGGGCCCGGCTTCCGAGGCCGGAGGATTCCGCGGCCGGGCCAAATGTAACAATCCGGGGTTTGCTCCCGGCCGAGCCGGGCGGATAGCTTTTCACCGTTTCGTAGCTAACCCGTCACGACCATGAAACCGGAACGGCTGGCCCGGCGCTGGAAACGCCGCCATCAGCGGCTGCTGGACGCACTAACCCGGCAACTGCGCGAAACCCGGGCGCGAGGCGACGCCGACGCCGTGCACGCCCTGCGCGTCACGCTACGGCGCCTGCGGTTGTCCCTGCGGCTGGGCAAGGCGCTCTTTGACGAAGCGCGGCTGGGTCGCTGGCGGGAGTGGGCCCGGCGAATTTCCCACGCCACCAGCCCGGTGCGCGACCTGGACATCGCCGTCGAATGGCTCACGGCCAATCGGGCCAACCCGGCGTTGATCCAGGAATGCCAGTGCTGGCGCGACCAGGCGTGGCGCCGGCACCAGCGGCAACTTCGCCCCCCGCCCCGGGGCGTGCTCGTACAAGTGGGCAACCCGACCCTCAAGCCGGAGCAAGCGCGCCGGCTGGCCCGGCGATTCGAGAAATTGGAGGCGCGCTACCGGGAGCACCTGCGCCCCCGGCTCCCCCGTTTCTTCCAGCTCAGCGAAGAGGAGCGCCACGAGTTCCGGCGCGCCGTGCGCTGGTGGCGTTACCTGCGCGAGCAGGTCCTACCGCGTAAAAAGCTGAAGCGGGATGGAGTTTGCCGGCGGCTCCTGGCCGCGCAGGAAGCGCTGGGCGAACTGCAGAACCTGGCGCTGGTGTACCCGGCCCTCGAGCGGCTGACCCCCTCGCCCGAACGGGATGAACTGCGCGCCCTGTTGACCCGCCAGCAGCAGGTGCAGTTGGACCTGGCCCGAAAAAGCCTGCGCGAGCTGCGTGCCCTGTGGCGCTAAGACCGGTTCAGGAGGCTCCGGCCGGTTCATCTCCCGTCGGCGCCGGCTCGGATTCTGCCCCCGCCCCGCTTCCCGACACGGGCAAACTGGCAAACGGGTTGTTGACGAACGGGTTGTTGACGAACCCCTGTCCGGCGTCGGTGGACGGGGCCGGCGCCAGCGCGGTGGGCGCCGGAGCTGGCCGGGATGGTTTCGGAGCGGCAGCACCCTTGGCGGGCGCGGCCGGTGGCGGGGCGGGCTGGCCAGCCTGGCGGGGATGCGGCGCCCGTTTGGCACGCGGCAGCGGGTTGATCATCACGCTCATGCCGCGGCCCACCACCTTGGGCTCCTCGACGGGCTGCCCATAAGGCGCGATTTCCCGAAGAAACTTCTCGACAATCTGCTGGCCCAGCTCCTGATGCCGCATCTCCCGGCCGCGGAAGCGCAGGGTCAGCTTCACCTTCATGTCGTCGCACAGAAACTCCACCGCCCGGTCCAGCTTGACCCCGAAGTCGTGCGGGTCAATCACCGGGCGGAGCTGGATTTCCTTCACCCGGCTCGAGTGCTGGTGTTTCTTGGATTCCTTTTCCTTCTTGGCCTGCTCGTACTGGTACTTGCCGAAATCAATGATCCGGCACACCGGCGGGTTGGCCGTGGGCGCCACCTCGACCAAGTCCATGCCCAAGCTGCGGGCGCGCAAAATGGCCTCGCCCAGCGGCAGGATTCCGATTTGGCGTCCCTCCGGATCAATCACCCGCACCTCGCGGGCGCGGATTTTTCCGTTGATGCGGACCGTGGGACCCGACGAAGCGCGAGACGCGTAGGGGCGGCTCAAGACGCCCTCCTCCGTGGAAGGTTATTCATGCGCGAAGACAAACACGTACGTAGCGGACAACATGGTCCAACGACGGAGACTTTGGCCACGCCCCGCCCGGCAGGCAAGCGAAAAGACCGGGCCACCGCCTCCCGAAACCCGCGCGCCGTAACGGCCCCTCCGAGTCCCTAGCAGCCCTCGCCTCCCTCCCCGCCGTGGTCCAAGAGGCCGGTGGCGGCCAGGGCGGCACGAGAGGCGGCGGGGTCGGTGTGGACCACGGCCTGCCAGCCGCGGGCCCGCGCGGCGGCCACGTTTTCCGGGCGGTCGTCCAGGTAGAACAACTCCGGTCCGCGCCGCCCGGTGAGCTGCTCGGCCACGGCGTACAGGGCCGGGTCGGGCTTCATGGCCCGGTGCTCGTAGGAGAGTACGTAGCCGTCGAACTCGGCAAACCACGGGTACTGGCGCCGGATGAACTCGACGGCCAGTTCGTTGGTGTTCGAGAGCACGTACAAGGGCACCCGCCGCGCGCGCAGTTCAGTGTGCAGCGCGAGCATGGGCGCGATGGGAGTGAAAATGTCGCCAAAGCCCGCGCGAAATTCCGCCTCGCTGCCCTGGTAGCCGGTCGCGGCAGTCAGGCGCGCGATGAATTCGGCCGTGTTGATCAGGCCCGTCTCGTAGTCCACCAGCAGCCGGTCTTGCAGTAGCAACCGGCGCAGGGCCTCCGCGCTGATCCGGCACCGGGGCAGCAGGCGGCGCAGGGCAATCTGGTAATCGAAATCCAACAGCACCTTGCCCAGGTCGAAGATGACCGCCCGGGGTACGGTCGCGGGCCCGGGGGCCGGGGTCGGTTGGGGTGAAGCGGTGTCGGGCATGGGGAAATGGGAGGTGGTGGTTGTCGCTCGGGGGGCGGGCCGATTATCCCAGCGGCTGGCGGCCGGCCAGCGCGCGGCTCAGGGTCAGTTCATCCGCGTACTCGAGCCCGCTGCCCGCAGGCAGGCCGTGGGCCAGCCGGGTCACCTTCACCCCGTGCGGCGCCAGGCGCTGCGCCAGGTAATGGCTGGTGGCGTCGCCTTCGACGTCCGTGGGCAGGGCGAGGATGACCTCGCGGACGCCCTCGGGTGCCAGGCGCGCCTCGAGTTCGCGGATGCGCAGGTCCTCCGGCTCGATGCCGTTGAGGGGCGAAAGCTTGCCGCCCAGCACGTGGTAGCGACCGCGGTAGGTGCCGGACTTTTCGAGGAGCAAAACGTCCACCGGCCGCTCGATCACGCACAGCGTGGCGGCGTCGCGGCGGGGGTCGGCGCAAAGCGCGCAGGGCTGGGTCTCGGTGAGCGCGCCGCACTGGTGACAGGTTTGAACCCGCTCGCGCGCGGCCAGCAGGGCCTCGGCGAGTTTGCGGCTGAGGTCCGGCGGGGCCTGCACCAGGTGCAGCGCCAGTCGCTCGGCCGTGCGCGGGCCGATGCCGGGCAGTTCGCCCAGCGCGGCCATGAGGCGGTCAATGGCTTCGGGGAGGAACACGGGGAAACGGCGCAGGGGCCGGGGCCGCGGAGGCCGGGCTACATCAGACCGGGCAGGTTCATGCCGCCGGTCACCTTGCCCATCTCCGCGGCGGCGGTTTCGCGGGCGAGGTTCAGGGCGTTGTTGACCGCGGCCAGCACCAGGTCTTCGAGCAGGGCGACCTCCGCCGGGTTGACGGCCTGCGGGTCAATCTTGAGGGCGGCCAAGGTGCCGTCGCAACGGGCCGTGGCCCGCACCATGCCGCCGCCGCTGGTGGCCTCGACGGTGCGTTGGGCCAGTTCGGCCTGCACGGCCTGCATCTGCTGCTGCATCCGCGCGGCCTGTTTCATCAATTTGCCGAGGCTCGACATGCGCGCAGTCTAGGCGGCGGGCGGCGCCGGGGCAATCACGCGGGCGATGCGGCCCTTGAAGATTTCGAGCGCCTGCTTGATGAGCGGGTCGTCCTTGAACTTCTCGGGGTCCAGCGGGGCGCTGGCCGCCTTGCCGTTGGCCGGCGGGGCGGGCTCCGCGGCCGGCGGTTCGGATGAAGTTTCCGAGGGTGCGGTCGCGGGTGTGGGGACCGGACTTGGCGTCGCCAGGCCCGGACCTTCCGGGGGCTCGGCCTGCACGAAATTCAGGCGCGGCTCGCGCCAGCCGCGGGCCCGCAGCGCGGCCAGGATCAACTCACGGTGCTGGGGGGCGTCCACCAGCGGGATGAACTGCGCGCCGGCCGGAGGGAAACCGATGGTGAGTTGTTCGCGCTCGCACGCCACGGGGAAGGCCTTGAGCAGGTAGCTGTGCAGGAATCGGCGTTTCTCTCGCACCTCGGCCAGCAGCGCGGCCCAGAGCGCGGCCAGGTCCGCCGGTACACCGGCCAGGGAAACGCCATTGGCCGGGCCGGCCGCGGCGGGCGTGTCCGCGGCGGTCTCCTGGAGCGCGGGTGCCGGCTGGGGCGTGACCGCTGTGACTGATGGCGCGGGGTTGGGCCGGGCCGCGCTCGCTGGTGCTGCGCCCACGGGACCGGCGGCGGGTGCCGCGGCCGTGGGTGCGAAGGGTTGGCTACTACCGACCGGGCCGTTGGCATCGGCACGCAGGGCCTGCAACTGGCCCAGCACGGCGTCCAGGCTCACCGCGTGCCGCGCTTGGATGGCTTTCAGCAGGGCGACCTCGAGGGCGATCTTGCGCGAGAGGGCATCGCGCAAGCGGCCTTCGGCGTCGGTCAGCACCTCGAGCATGCGCGTCACGGCGTCCGGGCCGACGCGTTCGGCCTGGCGGCGCAGGGCGGCCAGTTCGGCCTCGCTGACCTCGAGCAAGCCGGCATCGCCGCGGCTGACCTGGAAGACGAGCAGGTTGCGGAAGTGGTGGAGCAGATCGCCCAACAGGCGGCCGAGGTCCTTCCCGCCCCGGGCCAGCTCGTCCAGCGTCTGGAGCACGCGGGCGGCATCGCCGTCCAGCAGCGCGTCGGTCAGGCCCAGCAACTGGTCGCGCGCGGCCAGGCCGAACATCGAGAGCACGTCGGCCTCGACGATCGTGTGGCCGCAGAAGCTGATCAACTGGTCCAGGGTTGACTCGGCGTCGTGCATGCCGCCGTCGGCCCCGCGGGCGATGGCGTGCAGGGCGGCCTCCTCGACCTGGACGCCTTCGCGGGCGGCGATGGCGGCCAGGTGTTTGACGATGAGGGCGGCGGGGATGCGACGCAGGTCGAACCGCTGGCAGCGCGAGAGGATGGTGGGCAGGACCTTCTCGGGGTCGGTCGTGGCGAAGAGGAACTTCACGTGCGCGGGCGGCTCCTCGAGGGTCTTGAGCAGGGCGTTGAACGCCGCCGCGGTGAGCATGTGCACCTCGTCAATGATGTAGATTTTGAAGCGCGAGGTGGCGGGGGCGAACTTGCAGGTCTCGCGCAGCTCGCGGACCTGCTCGACGCCGTTGTTGCTGGCGCCGTCAATCTCGAGCACGTCCAGCGAGCGGCCCTCGGCGATCTCGATGCAACGCGGGTCGGCGTCGTCGAAGTCCACCTTCGGGCCGTCGGTGCAGTTGAGGCATTTGGCGAAGATGCGGGCGATGGTGGTCTTGCCGGTGCCGCGCGGGCCGCAGAACAGGTAGGCGTGGGCGATGCGCCCGGCGCGGATGGCGTTGGCCAGGGTGGTGGTGACGTGCTCCTGGCCCACCACGTCCGCAAAGCGTTGCGGGCGGTACTTGCGGGCAATGACCTGGTAGCTCATGCGCGACCGGCCCCGGGTCTTGCCCGGCGCCATGCCGCAAGGGTGCGAACCGGCCGGGCGCCAAGCAACCGCAAATCGCCCCCGGCAGACGCGCCTTACTCGCGCCGGGCGCGGTAGAAGACCGCGGTCGCCCCCGGCGGCGGCACGTCCAGCCATTCCACCTCACGGGCCGGGGCGACGGTTTGCTGGACCGTTTCCCAAGTGATCAGGTCGGTGGACCGTTCGAGGCGGAGCCGGTCGCCCGGCTCGGCTTCGAGCCGCAGACGCACCGCGCCCACCGCCAGCCATTCGATGCCGCCAAACCGCGGCGGGGGCGACGGGGGCGGGTTTTCCAAGCGCAAGTAAACGGTGCGCTTCTCGCTGTACACCAGGCCGTCCCAAGCCTTGTAGGTGAAGCTGTCGGTCCCCGGCAGCGGGCTGCGCGGAGCGTACACGAAGTTCGTGCCCAGGCCGGTCAGCCGGCCCAAGCGCGGGCCTTTGAGGATGACCACTTCGAGCGGGTCGCCGTCCGGGTCGCGCAGGTCGAAGACGAGGAGCGTGGGCTCGCCGGCGGGCAGGACGAGGGTCTGGTTTTCGGCCAGGGGCATGCGGTTGCGCGGCACCACGTGGACGGTGACCGTGGCCGGCGGGCTGGTGAATTCGGCGTCGCTCACCGTGAAGCTGAAGCGGTCCGGCCCCACGTAGTCCGGCGCGGGCGTGTACAGCATGACCGGCCCCGGGCCGTTGAGCGTGCCGGCGACCGGGTTGGTCACGACGGTGAAGCGCAGCGGGTCGCCTTCGCCGTCGTGGGCCGGGAGGGTGAGTTCGGTGGGGGTGTTCACGCGCACCTCGACGGTGGCGGGCTTGGCCACGGGCGGGGTGTTTTTGTCCGTGACCGTGATCCGGGCCGGGGTGGGCGGGCTGAAGTCGCGGCCATCACTGGCGCGCCAGGTGAAGGCGTCTTCGCCCAGGAACTCCGGTGCCGGGGTGTACACGAAGTTGGTGCCCGCGGGCGCGAGCGCGCCGTGGCGGGGCGGCTCGGTGATCTCGAAATGCACCGGGTCCTCGTCGGGGTCCTGGGCCGCCAGGGCGAAAGTGAGCGGACGGTTCAGGCGTGTAGCCAGCTCGAGCGGCTCGGTCTGCGGCGGGTTGTTCCGGTCCAGCACCTGAAAGCTCACCCGGGCCAGGCGGCTAGTGTAGGTGCCGTCGCCGGCGCTGTAGGTGAAGAAGTCCTGCCCGGTGAACCCGCGACGCGGATAGTACGTGGCGATGTCCGGGTAAGCCCACAACTCGCCGTGCTGCGGCTCGTCCACGATGCGGAAGCTCAGCTTGTCGCCGTCCGGGTCGCGGGCCTGGTAGAACACCTCCTGCGAGGTGTTGCGATTGAGCACGTAGGTCTGGTCTGGCGCCACGGGCGGGTCGTTGACCGGGCGCACCACGAGGGTGACACGCGCCGTGGCCTCGAGGCCGGTGGGGTCAGCCACCGTGTAAGTGAAACTGTCGGCGCCGAACCAATCGGCAGCAGGGGTGTAACGAAGCCGGTGCTTCGGGGTCAACTGAACCACGCCGTTGGTGGGCGCGGTGAAGCGGGCAAGGACCAGCGGCTCGGCGTCGGGGTCGGCGTCGTTGGCCAGCACGTCCAGCTCGACGGGGGTGTCCTCGTCAATCGTGGCAAAATCATCGCCCGCGACGGGCGGATCCAGCACCGGCAGCACGCGCACGGTGATGGTGCCCAACGCCAGGCCGTCCCGGCCGTCCGACACCAGGTACGTGAAGGTGTCCTCGCCGTGAAAATCCGGCCCCGGCGTGTAGGTGACCAGGCCGGGGGCGCGGAGGGCGGTTCGCCCGTGTGCCGGGCGGCCCACCTGCTCGACGCGCAGCGGCACGCCCAGGGGAGGCGTGTCATTGTCCAGCACCGGAATGTCCACGGCCAGGTCCTCGAGCGTGAGCGCCGCGTCGTCGCGGACCACGGGCGGCCGGTAATCCGCGCGGACGGCGTAGGTGACTTCGCCCGCGGCCTCGGCGCCCTCGGGGTCGCGCACCACCAGCCGCAGCGTCTCGCTCCCGGTCCAGCCCAGGTCCGGCGGCTCCACGCGCAGGACGCGTTGCGGGGTGATGGTCACGCGCAGTTCGCGGGCGCCGGTCACGCTCCAGCGCAGGGCCGCCGCGCCGTGGTCGCGGTCCTCGACGTAGCGGTCCAGCGCGATGGGCAGGAAGGCGCCGCCCACGGGGATGGTTTGGTCGGGCAAATCGGTCAACACCGGCGGCCGGTTGGTGGCGGCGGGCGACTCGGCGTAGCCGGAATGCCGAGCGTCGCGCTGGAACATCGGCCAGTCCAGGGGGTGCGGCCGGTGCGGACGGGACAGTTCCCAAGCGTAAAGGCTGTAGCGTTCTTTGCGGACGCTGGTGCCGGGCGGCGCGGCGTAGGCCGTGTCCTCGATGCTGGCCGCCAGGACATCGAGCCGGCCGTTGCCGTCCAGGTCCGTCACCACAGCCGGCGCGGCCCGATAACGGCTGCCGCCGGCGGTGGCCTCGGCGAAGAGGCCGTTCAGGCCCGGGTGCGGGTGCAGGTCCAGCGCCCCGCCGTGGCGGTCCCAGGCGAGCACGCCACCAGCCAGGGAGAGGTCGTTTTCGAGCAGGGCCAGGCGCAAGAGTCCCGGCACGGGCAGGGCCACTTCGAGTTGGCCGTCGCCGTCCAGGTCGGCCAGGACCGGCCCCGAGCGCAGCACGGGCAGGGGATTGAGCCGCTGCGGCCAGCCGGGCAGGGCGAAGCCGTCGCGGCGCAAGAGGTGCACGCGCGGCAGGCCGGTCTCGACGGCGGCGATTTCCAGCGCGCCGTCGCCGTCCACATCGCCCAGGGCCAGCGGCGTGGCGAACGAGGCCTGGACCAGCACCGGCCAGCCAGGCAGGAGGTTGCCGTAGCGGTCGAAGGCGTAAAGGCCGCCGGCCTGGCCGACGCCGTTGACGGCGTTGGGGTCGTTCACGCCCGCGAGGACTTCGTCGTGGCCGTCGCCGTTGATGTCGCCGACCACCAGCGGCGCGAGGAGTTCGCCGCCGGTGTCCTTGCGCCAGACCGGCTGGTCGGGCACGGAAAGGTCGAACAGGGCAAGGCTGCCGCAGCCGAAAGGTGCCACGATCTCGAGGTCGCGGTCGTCATCGAAGTTGCCCACCGCTGGCAGACGCCGCGGCCAGCCAGCCGTGGCCCAGCAAAAATCCGCCCTCCAGTTCGCGCGCAGTGTGCCCTTGGCATTGAGCACGAAGAGCCGGCCGGACTCGTTGGGCGCGCTGGCCCAAGGGTTGGTCAGGCCGATGATCTCGGGGTGGCCGTCGCGGTCCAGGTCGGCGATCACCTTGCCGGGCGCGGCGCCGGGCAGGGGCACGGGCCAAGCGCCGCCCTGGGGCGTGCCATCGTGGCGGAAGGCGTACAGCCGGCGGCTTTCGCCGGCGTCCACGAGCACTTCGAGCCGGCCGTCGCCGTCCAGATCGCCCACCACCGGAATGTCCGAGGCGGGCTCGCCGGGGGCGAGGTCTTGCGCCCAGCGCAGGGCGCCGTCGGGCCCGAAGGCCAGCAGCCGGACCGGGTCGCGGGCGGAGGCGCCGGGCTGGACGCGGAGAATTTCAGCGCGGCCGTCGCCGTCGAGGTCGGCCACGGTGAAGTGCCGCCAGTCATTGGTGGGGTAAACGCCCGGCGCGGGCAGGTGGAGCGGCCAGCCGGGGCGCAGTTGCGAGTCCAGGTGGATCATCGTCGAGCGCCATTCGCCCACGACCACCCCGTTGGTGCGGGCGACCAGGCGCAGCGTGTGGAACTGGTCGGGCGCGGCTTGGGCGGTGTCCCACGTGCCCAGCAGGTCGTTGAAGACCTCGTGCTGGCCGCCGCCGGTCAGCGTGATGCCCGCGGTGGACCAAGCGGCGGGGTTGAGGCCGGGGCCATACTCGAGGGTGTAGGTGCGGCCGGCGCCGAAGACCGTGCCGCGCACGCGCACCACGTCACCGGCGCGCAGGCTGTCGTTGGCAGCCGGGGTGAGAATCTGGATGTTGCGGACGGTGAAGACCGCGCGGGCCTGCGCTTGCTGGCCGAAGGTGTCGGTGACCACCAGGCGCAGCGAGTACGGGCCTTCGCCGAGGCGGTCGCTGGCAAAGTCCCGGTACAGGACGCTGTCAGTGACCGGAACGGTGGCTTCGTGGAAGACCGTCCATTGCTCAGGGTAGGTGCCCGCGCCGAATTCGAGGCGGTAGGCGGCGAAGTGTTCGCCCGCCGCGGTGCCGGTGAGGTCGAGCCGTCCGGCCACGACCGGCGGCACGGTGAGCGCGGCCAGGGGATAAGGGGCGACCGCGCGCAGGGCCTTGCCGGCGTGGAGCCGGCCGCTGCCCACGTAGCGGTCGGCGCGCACGTCTTCGACGGCGTTGCGGAGGAGGTTGGCCACCTGGGCGGGGGTGAAGTCCGGGTGTCGCGCGAACACCAGCACAGCCACGCCAGTCACGTGCGGCGCGGCCATCGAAGTGCCGCTGAGCAGGTCGTAACGGGAATTGGGCGTGGTGGAGAGGATGGCGTCGCCGGGCGCGGCCAGGTCCACCCACGGGCCGTAATTCGAGAAGCCGGCGCGGTGGCCGGCGGCGTCGAGGGCGGCCACGGCCAGGGCGGGAGCAAAGGCGGCAGGGAAAGGGGGCTGGTCCGAGCGTTCGTTGCCGGCGGCGGCCACCAGCAGCACGCCGGCGTCCCAGGCAGCGCTGACTGCTTCCTGGAGGGCGAGGCTCTTGTCGCTGGCGCCCCAACTGGCGTTGATGATGCGCGCGCCGTTGGCCACGGCGTAATGAATGGCCTCGACCGCGGCGGCCACGGTGCCTTCGCCGCGCTCGTCAAAAGCCTTCAACGCCATCAGCCGCGCCCGCCAGCAGACGCCGGCCACGCCGATGCGGTTGTCGCCCACGGCCCCGATGATGCCGGCCACGTGCGTGCCGTGAGTGTGATCGTCCATCGGGTGGCTGTCGTCGCTCACGAAATCGTACCCGTGCACGTCGTCCACGTAGCCGTTGCCGTCGTCGTCGCGGCCGTTGCCGGGGATTTCGCCCGGGTTCACCCACACGTTGGCCGCCAGGTCGGGGTGGAAGTAGTCCAGGCCGGTGTCAATGACGGCCACGGGCACGGCGCGGGCGTCGGTCTGCACGGCCCATGCCTCCGGGGCGCGAATGTCGTTGCCGGGCCGAGCGCCACCCTGACCGATGTTGCGCAACGCCCACTGGGAGGCGAATTCGAAGTCGTTCGGCAGCCGGACCGGCGGCTCGGTGAACAAGCGCAGGCGGTAATTCGGCTCGACGTACAGCACGTCCGGGTGCGCGGCCAGTTGCGCCCGGGCGCGCCGGGCTTCGAGCGCGTCCGCAGTTTCCACCAGAATCAGGTGGGCCCACACCCCGGCCCGGGCGCCGGGTGCGGCCAACCGGGCCGCCGGGCGGGGCAGCGTGCGCAGGCTTTTCAAGCCCGGCGCTGCGCCGCGCAGAGCGGCCTCGCGGGCAGCCGGAGCGGTGCCGACGCGGAAGCGGACCAGGAGCTGGTTGGGTACGGGCGGCAAGGGCAGGGGCGCGTCGGCGGCCGCTTCCTCGAAGTCCGCCGGCGCGGCCGGCAGCGCCCTCGGTGCCGCCGGGAACCCGGCAACTACGACGGCAGCAGCCAGCCAGAGTCCGCCGAAGCCGTGGACGATCCGACGGCGCCAACTGTGCCGGTTTGATGCGCGTTCTTGCACCGGACGCAAGATAGCAGGTGCCGCGCCCGGGGGACGGGTTTTTGCGGGCCGACCGGCCGCCGCCGGATTCGGGCAACGTTTGACCGGCATCAAGGCGGGTCGCGCCGCGCCCCCCATGCTGCGCCATGAACGTGACTGCAACGGCGAGCGTGCTGGATGTCCGGGCACTGGCGCCCCGCGACCGGCATCCCACCATCTTCCGGTTCTGGGATGCCCTGGCCGAGGGCGAGAGCTTCGAACTGGTCAACGACCACGACCCGGAGCCGCTGTACTACCAGTTTGCCGCCGAGCACACCGGCCGGTTCCGCTGGGAGTACCTCGAACGCGGCCCCCAGACCTGGCGGGTGCGCTTGACCAAGGGACAGTTTGCCGACCCGGGCTTCACTCCAAAGCCCCGGCCGGCCGCGCCGCCAGCAGCCAAGCCGTCGGCCACGGAAGCAGTGGTGCTGGACGTGCGGCCGATCTTTGCCCGGGGCGAAACGCCGTGCGGGGTGATTGATGAGACCGCCGCGCGCGTGCAGCCCGGGCAGCGGTTCGTGCTGCTGGTGCCCTTCGAGCCGGTGCCCTTGTACCCCAAGCTGGGCCGGTCCGGTTTCACGTATCTGGGCAGTCGGTGCGAAGACAATGGCACTTGGCGCGTCGAGTTCTTGCGCCAGGCCGCTGCCGGGGGCGCACCGGCGGCCTGCTGTTGCGGCGAGGAATAAGCACCCGGTGGCGGGAGACGCCGTCGCCCCCCACGCTCGCTCTGGTGGGGCGAGACTCTGTCGAGCCCTTGCTTCTGATTTGGTCGGGCTAGCCCTGCATTCCAGCCTCCCTTGTGGCGCGGTCGGCGGCTTGCCGGGTGGGGAGGTTCCCCGCACCATGCCGCCGGCGTCCGCGCGGGCGCCGGGACCTGATGCGCATCCTCCACCTGTTGGGCGCCACCGAGGACACCGGAGGCATCCTGACCGTGCTGCGCAACCTGCAGGCCGCCACGGCGAGCCGGGGTTGGGAGCACGTGGTGTGGATCAACGCCGCCTACCGCGAGGTGCGCGGGCCGCCGTTGCGCTACCGGGTGACGCGGCACCTGGTGCAAGATTCGTTCAACCACCCCGCGCTGCTGTGGCGGGCGCTGCGGGCGCGGGGCGAACTGCGCGCGCTGCTGCGCCGCGAGCCGTTTGACATCCTGCACGCCCACGGGCGGGGCGGGTTCTTGGTGGCGTTGCTCGAGGCGCGGCTCGGGCACCGCACGGTGGTGTTCACCAACCACGGTTACGCGCGCCGGCACGGGCTGTACCGCTGGGCGGCCCGGCAACCTCGGATGCTTACCTGCGTGCTCACGCCGAACATGGCCCGGCACTACGGCCTGCCGCCGGACCTGCCGAACCTCCACATCGTGTCCGCGTGCTGTGCCGACACGTTGTTTGACCGCCCGCTGGCCCGCGCGGCCACCCGCCTGGCGGAGACGCCGGTGCGGTTGGTGGGGCTGGGGAACATTGTCGCGTGGAAGAACTGGCACTTGGTGCTCGAGGCCCTGGCCCGGTTGCCCGAGGCCGAACGGCAGCGGCTGGTCTTCGAGCACTGGGGACCGGTGCCGGGCGATGCCGCCTGCCGGGCCTACCAAGAGCAGCTCGAGGCCCTGCGGCGGCGGCATCAACTCGAGGCCTGCGCCCGGTTCTGCGGGCTGTCCCTGGCGGTCGAAGAGGTGCTGCGCGCGGCAGACTGGTTTGTGCTGCCTTCGACCAACGAACCCTGCTCGGTGGCCCTGATCGAGGCCCTGGCACTGGGCGTGCCCGCGCTGGTCTCGGCCAGCGGCGGCAATGTGGACATCGTGCGCGCCGGAGAAACCGGTCTGCTCTTCGAGCCGGAGAACGTGACCAGCCTGGCGGCGGGTCTGGGCCGGATCGCGCGCGGCGAAGC
>Ga0073932_1003696_pt1 | contig 19795 bp, 28 predicted proteins | sample DewCreD2012metaG_FD_76967 | JGI IMG/M metagenome (GOLD analysis project Ga0073932, IMG submission 76967) | Hot spring sediment bacterial and archeal communities from British Columbia, Canada, to study Microbial Dark Matter (Phase II) - Dewar... ...
GCATCTCGAATCGGTTCAGTCTCATCGGCATGGTTGGCACCCTCTCCCGGCCGCGCGTCGCCGCGGCCGGAACGTCGCGATCACATCATTTCGAATACAATTCGACCACCAGTTGCTCGTTCACCACCGGCGCGATTTCCTCGCGGGTCGGCACCCGCAGATACTCGCCCGCGAGCTTCTTCGGATCCACCGCCAGCCACGGCACCGTCTGGCGGCCCTGCGCCGCCTCCACGCTCCGCGCCGCCAGTTCGCGGCTCCGCGCGCGCTCCTTCACCTGCACCTTTGCGCCCGCCTTCAACTGCATGGAAGGGGAACTGGCCCGCCGGCCGTTCACCAGCACGTGCTTGTGAACCACCAGTTGCCGCGCCGCGCGCCGCGACGGCGCAAACCCCATGCGGTACACGATGTTGTCCAGGCGCGATTCCAGCATCTGCAGCAACTGTTCGCCCGTCACGCCGCGCCGCCGCGCCGCGCGCTCGAAAAAGACGCGGAATTGCTCCTCCTGCATGCCGTACTGCCGGCGCAGGCGCTGCTTCTCGCGCAACTGCATCCCGTACTCCGAAAGCTTTCGCCCTCGCCGCTGCCCATGCATCCCCGGCGCGGGACGGCCCCGCTCGATCGGGCACTTCGCCATGACGCACCGCGCGCCTTTCAGAAACAGCTTCATGCCCTCGCGCCGACACACCCGGCAGGCTGGACCGCTGTACCTGGCCATCAGACCCTCCTCCTCTTCCGCGGACGGCACCCGTTGTGCGGAATGGGAGTCACGTCGCGGATCATGGTCACGTTGAGTCCCGCCGCCTGCAGCGCCCGAATCGCGGACTCGCGGCCCGCGCCCGCGCCCTGCACGCGCACGTCCACTTCGTGCATGCCGCGGCCGATCGCCTGGCGCGCCGCATCCTGCCCCACCATGGTCGCCGCGAAGGCCGTGCTCTTGCGCGACCCTTTGAACCCGGCGCGCCCGGCGCTGCTCCAGGCGATCACGCCGCCGCGCGGATCGGTAATCGTCACCACCGTGTTGTTGAACGTGGCCTTAATGTAGGCGATGCCCGTGGGCACCGCCCGGGTGCTCCGCAGTTTGGCCTTGCGGGGGGCCGGCGCCGCCGCGGCTTGGCCGGCTTCGGCCGGCGCCGCCGCGCCGCCCTCTGCCGCCGGCGCGGCTTCCTTCGCTTGTTCCTTCTCCTCAGCCATCGCTTCCGCTTCTCCTGTCTGTTATTTTTCCGGGGCCTTCACGGCGGCGCGGGCTTCCTTGCCGCGCACCGCGCCCACCGTCTTCTTCGGACCCTTGCGGGTCCGCGCATTGGTCCGCGTGCGCTGCCCGCGCACCGGCAAACCGCGGCGATGCCGCAGGCCGCGGTACGTGCCCATGCTGATGAGGCGGCGCACGTTCTGCGCCACCTCGCGGCGCAGGTCGCCTTCCACCCGATAGCGCGTCTGAATGATGCCGATAATGCTGCGCAACTCTTCCGGCGTCAGATCGTCCGCCTTCTTCGCCGGATCGATCTTGGCCTCCTCCACCACCAGACGCGCGCGCGCCGGCCCGATGCCGTAAATGTAGCGCAACGCGTATTCCACCCGCTTCTTTCCCGGAATGTCGACTCCCAGCAACCTCGGCATACTCGTTTGCCCCCTCAGCCCTGTCTCTGCTTGTGGCGCGGATTGGTGCACAACACGCGCACCACGCCTCCGCGCCGCACAATCTTACAGCGCTCGCAAATCCGCCTGACCGAACTTCTTACCTTCACGATGCTTCTCCAGCGGAAAAATAATCTTTCAGCTTAGCCGCATACCGCCGCCAAGTCTAACAAAAACCGCGTTTTACCCTCCGCGCAGCGTCAAAACCTCCGGATCGCCGGCCGTAACCGCCACCGTGTGCTCGAAATGCGCCGAGGGCCGCCGATCCTGCGCGACCACCGTCCAGCCGTCCTCCAACACCTCCACTTCCTGCCGGCCCAGGTTGACCATCGGCTCGATGGCCAACGTCATGCCCGCCTTCAACACCGGCCCGCGACCGGGCGGACCGAAGTTCGGAATCTGCGGATCCTCGTGCATCTGCCGGCCGATCCCATGGCCCACAAACTGCCGCACCACCGCATACCCCGCCGCCGTCGCCGTGCTCTCGATGGCGTGCGAAACGTCCGAAAGCCTCCGGCCGGCCCGCGCCGCCTCGATGCCCGCCCACAGCGCCCGCTCCGTGGCGCGCACCAACCGGATGATCTCCGTGTCCGTCACCCCCGCCATCACCGTCGTCGCCGTGTCGCCCACAAACCCCCGATACCGCACGCCCACGTCCAGACTCACAATGTCGCCCGCTTCGATCCGCCGCGGCCCGGGAATCCCATGCACCACCTCCTCGTTGACCGACACGCAAATCCAGCCCGGATAGCCCCGGTAGCCCAAAAAAGCGCTTTCCGCCCCCAGCGCCCGCAACAACTCGCCCGCAAATTCCGCCAATTCCCCCGTCGTAACGCCGGGCCGTACCTGCTGCGCCACCTCGTCCCGCACCCGCGCCGCAATCGCCGAGGCCTCGCGCATCCGCTGCAGATCCGCCGGACTCTTGATAATGATCATGCCTTCCGACCGCCGGCGCCGGCCCCCGGCGCCGCGGCGCCCGCATCGGTCTGCACGATGCCGAGAATATCCGCCACCAACTGATCCGCGCCCTGGTTGGAGTTCACCCGCGTCAACAGACCGCGCGCGGCGTAGAACGCAATCAGCGCCTCCGTCTGTTGCGCATACACGTCCAGCCGCTTGACGATCGTGGCTTCCTGATCGTCCGGACGCTGATACAACTCCCCGCCGCAAACATCGCAAACCCCCGCCCGCTTGGGCGGCACATTGGTCACGTGAAAATTCGTCCCGCATTGCCGGCAAATGCGCCGGCCGGTCAACCGCTGAATCAGCACCGCGCGCGGCGTCTCCAGCAACAGCACCCGCGTCAGCCGCCCGCCCAGGTCCGCCAGGGTCTGCTCCAGCTTTTCGGCCTGCACGACCGTGCGCGGAAAGCCGTCGAAGAGATAACGCGCCTCGCGCGGCCCCGCCTCCAGCCGCTCTCGAACCATGCGGATGATCAGGTCGTCGGGCACCAGTTCGCCCCGCTGCATGTAACCTTCGGCTTCGCGCCCCAGCGCCGTGCCTTGTTTGAGCGCTGCCCGCAGCATGTCCCCGGTGGCCAGGTGCGTGAAGCCCGCCCGATCCCGCAGCCGTTCCGCCGCCGTCCCCTTCCCCGACCCCGGCGCTCCCAACAGAATGATGCCTTGCACGTCCGCCGCCCCCTCCCCCTGACGCCGCTCAACGCCGGCCCCGCAGCCGGCCTTTCCTCAAAAACCCGTCGTAGTGCCGCATCAACAGGTGCGACTCGATCTGACGCATCGTGTCCAACAGCACTCCCACCACGATCAACAAGCTCGTTCCGCCCATGAACGAGGCCACCAGCCAGGGCACGCCGAAATGCGTGGCCATGACCGTCGGAATCACCGCAATGACGGTCAGAAAGATCGCGCCGATCAGCGTGATGCGCGTCATCGTCTTGTCCAGAAACTCCGCCGTGGGCCGGCCAGGCCGAATCCCCGGCACGTATCCGCTGTTGCGTTTCAAGTCGTCCGCAATCTGGAGGGGATTGAATTGGGTCGCCACCCAGAAATAGGAGAAGAACAGAATCATAACCGCATAGAATGCCAGATACAGCGGCTCGCCCATCCCCAGCGCCGCCGCCAGGGTCTTCGACCACTGCCAGGGCAGGCGGGAAAGCAACATCGCCGGAAAGGCCAGCATCGCCCCCGCAAAGATGATCGGCATCACGCCCGAGTAGTTCACCCGCAACGGCATGTACGTGTTCTGCCCGCCGTACACCTTGCGCCCGACCACCCGCTTGGCCGTGTGAATCGGAATCCGCCGCTGACCCTGCGTCAACGCAATCGTGCCCGCCGTGACCAGGAAAATCATCAGCACCAGACCCACCAGATGGAACACCGTGAACGGCGTGTCCCCGCGGAACATGTTGATCCCCTGAATGAGCGCCATGGGAATGCGGCTGACGATGTTGGCGGTAATGATGATCGAAATGCCGTTGCCGATGCCCCGCTCGGTCAATTGCTCGCCCAGCCACATCAGCAGCATCGTGCCGGTCGTCATCGTGACCACCGTCAACAGCCGGAAACCAAATCCTGGATTGGTGACAATCTGGCGGCCGATGCCCATCGTGCCGGGATTCTCCAGACTCCAGGCCAGGAAGTACCCCTGCACCGCGCAAATCGCCAGCGTCAGGTAGCGCGTGTACTGCGTCAGCTTCTGACGCCCGCTCTCCCCTTCGCGCGCCAGCCGTTCCAGCGTCGGAATCACCGCCGTCATCAACTGCAGGATGATCGAAGCGCTGATGTACGGCCAGATGCTCAGCGCGCCGACGGCGCAGTTGCTGAACGCGCCGCCGCTGAACAGGTCGATCCACCCCATGAACTTGCCGCCGGCGCTGCGCTGGGCCGCCGCGATCGCCTCCTGCAGCGCGGCGGCGTCCACGCCCGGCGTGGGCACCGAGGTCACAATCCGGCAAATGAACAACAGGCCGAAGGTGAAGAAAATCCGCCGGCGCAAATCGGGAATCTTCAGCGAGTTGGCGAAGGCCGAAAGCATCAGTTCTTCACCACCTCGCAGGTCCCGCCCGCGGCCTCGATCTTGGCGCGGGCCGCGGCGCTGAACGCCTGGACTTTGACCGTCAGCTTCCGGTCCAGTTCCCCCCCGCCGAGAAGCTTGATCCCATCCGCCCGACCGCGGGCCAACCCGGCCTGGCGCAACAGCGCCGCCGTCACTTCCGTCCCCGGTTCGAAGCGGGCCAGATCGCCCACGTTGACCGGCAGGTACACGCGCGCCGCGGGATTATGGAACCCGCGCTTGGGCAGGCGCCGCACCAGGCGCATCTGGCCGCCCTCGAAACCCAGTTTACGCTTGTGCCCCTTGCGGGCCATCTGGCCCTTGTGGCCTTTGCCGGCCGTCTTCCCTTTGCCGGAGCCGATGCCCCGCCCGATCCGCATGCGCGGCTTTCGCGACCCCGGCGTCTTCGTCAACGTGTGCAACCCGATGCTCATAAGCTCTTCGTTCCCCGCCCCGTCAACCCGCCGCCGCGCGCGCGATCGGCTCCGCCTGCCGCGCCCCGGCGATTTCGTCCTTGGTGCGCAACTGTTCCAGCGCCGCCACCGTCGCTTTCACCACGTTCAAGCGGTTGCCGCTGCCCAGCGACTTGCCGATCACATCCCGGATGCCCGCCAGTTCTAGAATCGGCCGCATGCCGCCGCCGGCGATCACGCCCGTCCCGGGCGAGGCCGGTTTCAACAACACCCGGCCGCCGTCGAACTGTCCCGTCACTTCGTGCGGAATCGTCCGGTTCGCCAGTTTGACGGCAAACATCCGCCGCCGCGCAATCTCCCCGCCCTTGCGGATCGCGTCCGGCACTTCATTGGCCTTGCCGAACCCGTAGCCCACGCGCCCGTTACGGTCCCCCACCACCACCACCGCGCTGAAGCTGAAACGCCGGCCGCCCTTGACCACCTTGGCGCACCGGTTGATCATCACGATGCGCTCTTCCAGTTCGGACTGCGAAGAGGCGAATCCCGATTCCTGGCTCACGTTCCCTCCTTGGTCGCTGTCTGCAGGCCGGCCTGGCGCGCGGCCTCCACGATCGCCTTGACGCGGCCATGGAAGCGATAGCCGCCGCGGTCCACCACCACCCGCCGAATGCCGGCCGCGACGGCGCTGGCGCCCGCCTGCTGCCCCAGCCGCGTCGCCGCCGCCAGGTTATGCCCGCCATCGGCGCCCAGGGTGGAAGCCGACGCCAACGTCACGCCCCGCTCGTCGTCGATGAACTGCACGTACATGTGCTTATTCGAAATCATCACCGCCATGCGCGGACGCTCCGCGCTGCCGCGGACTTTGGCCCGCACCCGGCGGTGGCGCGCCTGCCGCGCCTCGGCCCGACTCTTGCTCCCCATGCTCATTCCTTCCCGTCCCGGCTTAGGCCACCGTCTTGCCCACTTTGCGCCGCACGTACTCGCCCTTGTAGCGGATGCCCTTGCCCTTGTACGGCTCCGCCGGGAAAAACGCGCGAATCTGTGCCGCCACTTCGCCGACCAACTGCTTGTCGGCCCCGCTGACCGTCAGGCGCACGCCCTCCTCCTCCGTGACCTTCACCCCCGGCGGAATGGCGAACTCCACCGGCGCGGGAAAGCCCAGAGACAGCAGCAGCTTGCCCTTCTGCAACGCCGCCTTGAAGCCCACGCCTTGAATCTCCAACTCCTTCTTGTAGCCTCGCGCCACCCCCTCGAGCATGTTGGCGATCAGCGACCGCGTCAGCCCGTGCAGCGACCGCGCGGCGCGCGTATCGGCTTCCCGCGCCACGCTCACTTTGCTGTCCTCGACCCGCGCCGCCACGCTGGGCGGCAACGTCATGGACAGTTCCCCGACCGGGCCTTTGACGTGGACCGACGCGCCTTCGACCCGCACGCTGACGCCCGGCGGGATGTCAATCGGTTTCTGGCCTATTCTCGACATGGCGTCTTTCCCTTACCACACGGTGCACAGCACTTCGCCGCCCACGCGGCGCTGGCGCGCCTCGGCGTCGGTCAGCAAGCCCTGCGATGTGCTCAATACGGCAATCCCCAGCCCGCCCAGCGGCCGCGGAATCTTATCCACCGGCACGGTCACCCGCCCGCCGGGCCGGCTCACGCGCCGCAACCCGCGCACCGCCGGCTCCCGCCCGCGCAGATACTTGAGGTACACCCGCAACACCTTCCGCGGCTGGCCCTCCACCGTGTAATCGCTGATGAACCCTTCCTTCTTCAGCAGCTTGACCAGTTCGCCCTTCAGCCTGGAATGCTGGAACTCCACCGTCTCCTGTTTCGCCGCGTAGGCGTTGCGAATGCGGGCCAGCATGTCGCCGATCGGATCTGCCCAACTCATAGTCGCTCCTGTCACCAGCTTGCCTTCGTCACCCCGGGGATCATCCCGGCCGTCGCCAGTTCCCGGAAGCAAATCCGGCACAACTGAAACTTGCGCATAAAGGCGCGCGGCCGGCCGCAACGCTTGCAGCGCGAATACTTGCGCACCGGGAACTTCGGCTCGCGCGCCGCCTTAACTTCCAGCGATGTTTTGGCCAATGTCGTACCCTCTCGTTACTTGCCGGCAAACGGCATGCCGAGCAAACTCAACAACAACCGGCACTCCCGATCGTCCCGCGCCGTCGTCACGATCGTGATGTCCATGCCCTGCACGGCCGTCACGCGGTTCGGATCGATCTCCGGAAAAATCGTCTGCTCTTTCACGCCCAGGGTGTAGTTGCCCCGCCCGTCGAAGGCGTTGAGCGGCAACCCCCGGAAGTCCCGGATGCGCGGCAGGGCGGCGCTGATCAGACGGTCCAGAAACTCGTACATCCGATTCCCGCGCAGCGTCACCTTCGCCCCCACGTTCATCCCCGCGCGCAGCTTGAAGTTCGAAATGCTCTTGCGCGCCTGCGTCACCACCGGCCGCTGGCCGGTGATCTTGGCCAGCTCCTCCACGTGGTTCTTGAACTGGTCCTTGTCGGCGATCCCGATGCCCATGTTGACGACCACCTTCACCAGCCGCGGCAGCCGCAGCCGGTTGGTCTCGTTCAGCTCCCGGCCGAGCTTCGGCACCACCTCGTTCGCGTACTTGTCCTTGAGTCTCGGCATGGTTCCCCTCAACCCTCAAACGCATGTCCGCAACGCTTGCAGCGCCGCGTCGTCTTGCCCGCCTCGCGCGCGCGCCGGATCCGAACGCCCTGCTTGCATTCGGGACAGTACAGCGCAAGGTTCGAGACCGCGATCGGCGCCTCCTTTTCGGCAAAACCGCCCTGGGGACGATCCTCGGTCTTGCGCTGCGCTTTCTTCACCAGCCGCAATCCTTCCACCAACGCCCGCCCTTTCGAACGGTCCACCTGCAGCACCTTCCCGGTCTTGCCGGCCTCCACGCCCGTCCGCACCGCCACCGTGTCGTTCTTCTTGATCGTCGCCACGCTCACGCCCGTTGTTCTCCTCCGCGGCCGCCGCCGGCCCGCCCTCCCTACACCACCTCCGGAGCCAGGGAAATCACTTTGGTGTAATTCTTCTCCCGCAGTTCCCGCGCCACCGGCCCGAAAATCCGCGACCCGATCGGATTGCGCGCGCCGTCCACCAGCACCACGGCGTTGTTGTCGAACCGCAGCGCCGAACCGTCCGGCCGGCGAATGGCCTGCACCGTGCGCACCACCAGCGCGTCGCACACCTGCCCCTTCTTCACCAGCCCGCCCGGCTGCGCTTCCTTGATCGACACTTTGATCAGATCCCCGACCTTGGCGGTGCGCTTGCGCTGGCCCAGAATCCGGAAGCAGGCCGCGCTGCGCGCCCCCGTGTTGTCGGCCACCACCAGCCGCGTGTATTCCCTGATCATGCCTCCGCCGCTCCTCCCTGCCCCGTCCGCAGCACTTCCGCCACCCGCCAGCGCTTCAGCCGGCTCAGCGGCCGGCACTCCACGATCCGCACCTCGTCGCCCACGCGGGCCGCGTTGGCCGCGTCGTGCGTGTGGTACTTCTTGGCCTGGCGCACCACCTTGCCGTAGAACGGGTGCGGCCCGCGCCGCTCCACCCGCACCACCACGCTGCGGTCGCCGCTCTTGCTGACGACGACTCCCCGGCGCTCCTTGCGCGTTCCCCGCTGCTCGCTCGCTGCGTCAGGCATGTTGGGCCACCTCCCGCTCCCGCATCAGCGTCTTGATCCGCGCCAGTTCCCGGCGCAGCGTCCGAATCCGCAACGGCTGCTCCGGCGCGGCGCCCACGCCCTTCTTGGCCTTCAGCTCGCGAATCTCGCGCGCCGTGTCGTCGTGCGCCTGCCGCAGCTCCTCCGGCGAATATTCCCGCAGTTTTGCCGCCTTCATCCCTTGGTACCCCCGCCGCTACCAGCCCCGGCGCGTCACCAGCATCGTGCGCACGCCCAGCTTCGCGGCCGCCAGCCGCAGCGCGTCGCGCGCCATCTCCGCCGGCACGCCGCCGATCTCGAACAGCATCCGCCCCGGCTTGACCACCGCCACCCAGGCCTCCGGCGCGCCCTTGCCCTTGCCCATGCGCGTCTCGATCGGCTTCTTGGTCACCGGTTTGTCCGGAAACACCCGAATCCACAGCTTGCCCCGCCGCTTCATGTCGCGGTTGATAACCACCCGGCAGGCCTCGAGCTGCGTGCCGGTCACCCAGCCCCGTTCCAGACTCTTCAACCCGTACTCACCGAAGGCCAGCGTCGTGCCGCGCGAAGCCAGCCCCTTGCGGCTGCCGCGCTGCTGCTTGCGGTGCTTCACCCGTTTCGGCATCAACGGCATTTAGCTCCTGCCCCTTCCTGTGGCCGCTTCCGCCTTGCGGCAGACCCACACTTTGATCCCGATGCGACCCGCGGTCGTCGCCGCTTCCGCAAAACCGTAGTCAATGTTGGCCCGCAGCGTGTGCAACGGAATCTTGCCCTCCTTGTACCACTCCGTCCGGGCGAGCTCGGCGCCGCCCAGCCGGCCGCTGGCCTTGACCTTGATGCCTTCCACCCCCAGATCCATCGCAATCTTCATCGCCCGCTTCATGGCGCGGCGGAAGGAAACGCGGCGCGACATCTGCATCGCGATGTTCTCCGCCACCAGTTGCGCGTTGGCGTCGGGGTCCTTGACCTCGTGAATCTCGATGTAGATTTCCTTGCCGGTCTGCTTCGCGATCTCGCTGCGGATGCGCTCCAGATCCTGGCCCTTGCGCCCGATCACAATGCCCGGCCGGGCGGTGTAAATGTTCACCCGCACCCGGTTGGCGTAGCGCTCGACGATCACCTGCGCGATCCCGGCGTTCTCCAGCCGCCGCTTCACCAGCTCTCGAATCTCCTGGTCCTCCACCAGCAGCGCTCCGAAGGTCTTCTTGCCGCTGAACCAGCGGGAGCGCCAGTCCCGGCGCACCGCCACGCGGAACCCGATCGGATTGACTTTCTGTCCCAAGGCTACTCTCCTTCCCCCGGCCGGCGCCGCGCGCCGCGCCGCTCCGCTCCTCAGTCGTTGCCGTCCGTCAACACCACCTTCACGTGGCACAGGCGCTTCAAAATCGGCGAGGCGCTGCCGCGCGCCCGCGGCCAGTAGCGCTTCAGCCGCGGCCCCTCGTCGATCCGCACCTCTTTCACCCGCAGCGCGTCCACCGCCAGATGCGCCGTGTTCTGAGCGTCCGCCAGCGCCGTCTTCAAGGTCTTGGCCACCAGCGCGGCCGCCTTCTGCGGCTGCAGCTCCGTCACCTTCAATGCCTCGTTCACCGGCAACCCCCGCAGCGCCCGCGCCAGGGAGCGGCCCTTGCTCGCCGACATCCTCGCAAACCGCGTTACCGCCTGCACCTCCATGGCCTCTCCTCGCTTAGGTCTTCGCCACGGACTTGTCGGTGTGCGCTCCGTGCCGCCGGAACGTCCGCGTCGGCGCAAACTCGCCCAGCCGATGGCCGACCATGCTCTCCGTGATGAATATCGATATGTGCTGCTTGCCGTTGTGAATCGCCAGCGTATGGCCCACGAACTCGGGCACAACCATCGAACGCCGCGACCAGGTCTTGATCGGCCGCCGCTCGCCCGAACGGCTCAGGCGTTCGATCTTCGCCAACAGCTTCTGGTCCACAAACGGACCCTTCTTGATGGAACGCGCCATGACTTACTTTCTCCGGCTGACAATGAACCGATTCGACGGCTTGCGCGGCTTGCGGGTCTGCCCGCCCTTGGCCAGCTTGCCCCAGGGCGAAACCGGATGCCCGCCGCCGGACGTGCGGCCCTCGCCGCCGCCCATCGGATGATCCACCGGGTTCATCGCCACGCCGCGCACCGTCGGCCGCACGCCCCGCCAGCGGCGCCGGCCCGCCTTGCCGTCGCTCAGGCTCGAATGCTCCGCGTTGCCCACCCGGCCGATCGTGGCCTGGCACCGCACGTCGAACATGCGGATTTCCCCCGAGGGCAACCGCACATGGGCGTAGCGCCCCTCGCGCGCCATCAACTGCGCGCCCGCGCCGGCCGCCCGCACCACCCGGCCGCCCCGCCCCGGCTCCGGCTCGATGTTGTGAATCGTCGCCCCCGGCGGAATCCGGCTCAGCGGCAGCGTGTTGCCCAGGGTCGGCTCCGCGTCCGGCCCGGTCATCACCCGGTCCCCCACCCGCAACCCCTGCGGCGCCAGCATGTACCCCCGCGCGCCGTCGGCGTAGTGCAACCGCGCAATCAGCGCCGAACGGTTCGGATCGTACTCGATCCCCGCCACCCGCGCCGTCACGCCGTGCCGCCCGGCCTGGAAATCGATCTGCCGGTAGCGCCGCTTATGCCCGCCGCCGCGGTGCCGCACCGTGATATGCCCCTTGGCCCCCCGCCCCCCGCGGCGCCGCTTCGGCCGCAAGGCCGACCGCAGCGGCCGCGGCGCGCCCGACTCCTCGCGGGTCAGCGTCGTCGTAAAACGCATGCTGGCCGTCGTCGCCTTATGCTTCCGGATGCCCATCGCTCGCTCTCCCCGTTCAGGAAGTCAAATCGATCTTGCTGCCTTCCTTGAGCGTCACGACCGCGCGCTTCCAGTCGGATTTGCGCCCGTAGCGCCACGTCCGTTCCCGCTTTTTCTTCCCCCGGTAGCGCATCGTGTTCACCCGCGCCACCGCCACCTTGAAAATCTCCTCCACCGCCCGCTTGATCTCCAGCTTGTTCGCGTCCGGACGCACCCGGAAAAAATACTGGTTGCGCTGTTCGGCCAGCTTGGCGGCCTTCTCCGACATTTGCAGCTTCTCGATCACGATCCCCGGGTTCTTCATGCCGCCTCCCCGCCGCCCGCGCCCAGCCGGGCCCGCAGCCCTTCCAGACCCGCCCGGCTCACCAGCGCCGCCGGATACCGCAACAGGTGCCAGACGCTCACGTCCGCCGCGCCCACCAGCTCCACGTTCGGCAGATTCCGGCAGGCGCGCGCCGCCGCCCGGTCCACTTTGTCCACCACGATCAACGCGCCGCGGCTCAACCCCAGCTTCTTCAGCACGGCCGCCACCTGGCGCGTCTTCGGCTCCGGCACCGACCAGTTCTCCACCACCTTGACGGCGTCCGCCCGCAGCTTGGCGCCGAACGCGCGCCGCAAGGCCAGCCGCGCCACCTTCTTGTTCGCCTTCTGCTCATACGAGCGCGGATGCGGCCCGAAGGCCGCGCCGCCGCCCCGCCAGACCGGCGACTGCCGCAGCCCCGCCCGCGCCCGCCCCGTGCCCTTCTGCCGCCACGGCTTCTTGTTGCTGCCCGCCACCTCGCCCTTGCTCAGCGTGGACGCCGTCCCCGCCCGCCGGCCGGCCAGCAACGCCACCACCGTGTCGTGCAGCGCCTGCTCGCCTTTGCCCGGCGCCAGCAGCGCGTCCGCAATCTCCAGTTCGCCCGTCGGCGTTCCGCTCAAGTCGTACACCGTCAGCTTGCTCATGACGCCTTCCCCGGCTTCTTCAGCGCCCGGCGCACCAGCACGACGCCGCCGGCCGGCCCCGGAACCGCCCCCTGCACCAGCAACAGATTCTCGTCGGGCCGCACGTCCACCACCCGCAGGTTCTGCTGCGTCACCCGCGCGTGCCCCGCGTGCCCCGGCATCCGGTGCCCCTTGTGCACCCGCGCCGGAAAGGCATTGCAGCCGATGGACCCGATCCGCCGCTTCGAATGCCCGCCGTGCGTCTTCGGCCCCCCGCCCATGCCATGCCGATGCACCACCCCTTGAAAACCCAGGCCCCGCGTCACGCCCGTCACGTCCACGTGCGTGGCGCCCTCCAGCACCTGCACCGTCAGCGTGTCGCCGGCCTTCAACGGGCTCTCGCCCGGCACGGCAAACTCGGCCAGGTGGCGCCGCGGCGTCACGCCGGCCGCCTTGAAGCGGCCCAGCGCCGCCCGGTTCGTCCGCGCTTCCTTGCGCTCCGCAAAGCCCAGTTGCACGGCTTCGTAACCGTCCCGCGCCTTGGTCTTGCGCTGCACGACGACGCAGGGACCCGCTTCGATCACCGTCACCGGCACGCGCGCCCCGGCCCCGTCAAACACCTGCGTCATCCCCAGCTTCTTTCCGATAAGCCCCTGCATGGTTCACACTCAGATCTTGATGGTGATGTCCACCCCGGCCGGCAGATTGAGCTTCTTGAGCTCGTCCACCGTCTTGGCCGTCGGCTCCACGATGTCCAGCAGCCGCTTGTGGGTTCGCAGTTCGAACTGATCCATGGACTTCTTGTCCACGTGCGGACTCCGGTTCACGGTGTACCGCTCGATGCGCGTCGGCAGAGGCGTCGGCCCCACGACCTTCGCGCCCGTCCCCTTGGCCGTGTCGATAATGTCCGCTACGGCCTGGTCCAGGACGCTGTGGTCATATGCCTGCAACCGTATTCTGATGCACTGGCGTTCCATTCCCCGCTCACTTGTTCAGGAGTTCTTCTCTCACCGTTTTCGGCACAATCTCAAAACGCTCCGGCTCCAGCGTGTAGCTGGCCCGCCCCTTGCTCAAGGAGCGGATCGCCGTCGAGTAGCCGAACAGCTCGGCCAGCGGCGCGCTGGCGCGGATCGCCTGCAGCGCGCCGCGCGCAACAATCTCGTGCACCTTGCCGCGCCGCCCGTTCAAATCGCCCAGCACCTCGCCCAGATGCTCCGCCGGCGTCAGAATGTCGAGCTTCATGATCGGCTCCAGAAACTCCGGGCCCGCGGCCTGCGCCGCCTCGCGCAGCGCCATCACCGCCGCGGTGCGCACGGCCAGCTCGCTCGGCGCGGCGGCGTCGAATTCCACCCGCGTGATCCGCGCCCGCGCGTCGGTCATCGGATAACGCGCCAGCACCCCGGTCAGCAGCCCGTCCTGCACTCCGGCCTCCGCCGCCGCGCGCAACGCCGCCGGCAGCGCGGCGGACGAGACGGCCGTCTCCACCGTGTTTCCCCGCCCCCGCTCGGCCGGCGCCAATTCCAGCGCCACGCCGCCCAGGTGGCGCTTGCCGCCGATCTCGCGCTCGAAGCGGTGCGCCGCCGCCGCCGCCGCCGTCACCGTCTCGTAATACGCCACCATCGGCCGGCCGGCCACCACCGCCACGCGGTACTCCCGCCGCATGCGCTCCAGCAGAATCTCCAGGTGCAGTTCCCCCATGCCGCTGAGGATCGTCTGGCCGGTCTCGGGATCCTGCCGCACGACGCAGGTCGGATCCTCCGCGCACAGCGCCGCCAGCGCCTCCTCCACTTTGGGCTTGTCGGCCCGCGTTCGCGGCTCGATGGCCATGAACATCACCGGTTCGGGCACCCGAATGCGCTCCAGGGCCACCGGCGCGTTCTCCGCGCACAGCGTGTCGCCGGTAGTCGCCTGCTTCAAGCCCACCGCCGCGCCGATCTCGCCGGCGTACAGCGCCTCCACGTCCGTGTGGCTGTCCGCCGAAATCTGCAGCACGCGCATCACGCGCTCGCGTTTCTGAGTGCGCGGATTGTACACGTTCTGCCCCTTCTTCAGCCGCCCCGAATACACCCGCACGAACGCCATCCGCCCCAGGTACGGATCGTTCATCAGTTTGAAGGCCAGCGCGCTCAACGGGCCGAAATCGTCCGCCTCGCGCTCCACCGTCTCGCCCGTGCGCGGGTGCGTCCCCCGGATCGTCGGCACGTCCAGCGGCGAGGGCAGGTAATCCACCACCGCGTCCAGCAACTGCTGCACGCCCCGGTTGCGCAGCGCCGAGCCGCACAGCACGGGAATCAGCGCGCCGGCCAGCGTCGCCCGCCGCAACCCCGCCCGCAACGCCGGCGCCGGCAGGTCCGGGCTCTGCACATAAGCCGCCAGCGTCTCTTCGTCCTTCTCCGCCACCCGCTCCGCCAGCTCGGCCCGCGCTTTTTCCGCCGCGGCCGCCAGCTCCGGCGGCACGTCCGTCACGATCAACTGCCGGCCCTGGCTGGCGTCGTCGAAGGCGATGGCCTTCAGCTCCAGCAGATCGATCACCCCCCGGAACTGCTCCTCCCGGCCCCACGGCAGTTGCACCGGCACGGCGTTGGAACCCAGCCGCTGCCGGATTTCGCCCACCACGCGCTCGAAATCCGCCCCCATCCGGTCCATCTTGTTCACGAACGCCAGCCGCGGCACCCGATAGCGGTCGGCCTGGCCCCAGACCGTCTCGGACTGCGGCTGCACCCCGCCCACCCCGCAGAAAACGCCGATCGCGCCGTCCAGCACCCGCAGCGAACGCTCCACCTCCATGGTGAAGTCCACGTGGCCCGGGGTGTCGATGATGTTCACCTGGTGCTCGCGCCAGAAGCAGGTCACCGCCGCGCTGGTGATCGTAATCCCCCGCTCGCGCTCCTGATCCATCCAGTCCGTCACCGTCGTGCCCTCGTCCACGTTGCCCAGCTTGTGCACCCGCCCGGCGTAGAACAGCATCCGCTCGGTCGTCGTGGTTTTGCCCGCGTCGATGTGGGCCACGATGCCGATGTTGCGAACCTGCGCCAGGGGCCGCGTTCGTTCGGCTGCCTCCCGAACGCGCCCGCCCGCGGCCGCTCGCTGTTGCTCTCGTTCTGCCACGACTGCCATGTTGCTTACGGTTGCCTCTACCGCGCCCGCCGCCCGCCCGCTACCAGGCGTAATGCGCGAACGCCTTGTTCGCCTGCGCCATCTTGTGCGTGTCTTCCTTCTTGCGGATCGCGTTGCCCTGGTTCTTGTAGGCGTCCATGATCTCCAGCGCCATCGCGCGCCGCAGCGGCACGCCCTTGCGCTGCGCCGAGAAGGTCACCAGCCAGCGCAGCGCCAGCGCCAACTGGCGGTTGCGGTTCACCTCCACCGGCACCTGATAGGTCGCGCCGCCCACCCGGCGGGAACGCACCTCCACGCGCGGCTTGATGTTGTCCACCGCCCGCACCAGCGCCTCCAACGGATCCTCGCCCAGCTTCTCTTTCACCTCGTCCAGCGCCCCGTACACCACCCGCTCGGCCACCGACTTCTTGCCGCGGCGCATCACCACGTTGATCACCCGCGCCACCAACTGGCTGTTGTACTTCGGGTCCGGCACCAGCTCGCGTTTTTCCGCTTGTCGCCTTCTGGCCATAACGCACCCCGATCAACTCTTCGCCGCCGCCCGCTTGGCGCCGTACTTCGAGCGGCTCCGCCGGCGCCCTTCCACGGCCAGGCTGTCCAGCGTCCCGCGCACGATGTGGTAGCGCACGCCCGGCAGGTCGGCCACCCGGCCGCCGCGCACCAGCACCACGCTGTGTTCCTGCAGGTTGTGCCCCACGCCCGGAATATAGGCCGTCACCTCGTAGCCCGAGGTCAGCCGCACGCGCGCCACTTTGCGCAGTGCCGAGTTCGGCTTCTTCGGCGTCTGCGTCCGCACCGTCAGGCACACTCCGCGCCGCTGCGGGCAGCCCGCCAGCGCCGGCGACTTCGTCTTGCGACGCGTCGCCTTCCGTCCCCTGCGCACCAACTGGTTCAGTGTCGGCATCTTCTTTCGTTCTCCGCTTCGGCCAAAAGGCCGCTGATCCTATCAGACTCCCGCCGTCCGCTTCAAGCGGAACCCAGCAGATCCTGCAATTTCTTTTCCGCTTCGCTCGGCGGGGTCAATTCCTCCTCCGACAACGGCTCCGCCAACGGCACCAGCCGCAGGCTGCGGTGCACCGGAAAGCCCGTGCCGCCCGGAATCAAGTGCCCCATGATCACGTTCTCCTTGAACCCGCGCAGATAGTCGCGCCGCCCCAGCGTCGCCGCGTCCGTCAACACCCGCGTCGTGTCCTGGAACGAGGCCGCCGAAATGAAACTGTCCGTCTCCAGCGAGGCCTTGGTAATGCCCAGCAACGCCGGCGTCGCCTCCGCCGGCCGCTTGCCCTCCGCCATCGCCTGCTCGTTCACCTCCAGGAAGCGCTGCTTCGAAACCTGTTCGCCCCACAGAAACTCCGTGTCGCCCGGATTGGTGATCGTCACCTTGCGCAGCATCTGGCGCACGATGATTTCGATGTGCTTGTCGTTGATCTCCACGCCCTGCAGCCGATAGACCTGCTGCACTTCGTTCACCAGGTATTCCTGCAGCGCCTGCGGCCCGCACACGTCCAGGATTTCCTGCGGCACGATCGGCCCTTCCGTCAACTGCTGCCCCTTCTTCACCCGGTCGCCCTTGAACACCACGATGTGCTTGCCCATCGGAATCAGGTGCTCTTCCGTGGCGCCCGTGGTTTCGTCGCGAATAATCAGGCAGCGCCGCCCGCGTTGATTGGGCCCGAAGTCCACCACGCCCTCGATCTTGGCGATCTCCGCCGCGTCCTTGGGATGCCGCGCCTCGAACAGCTCCGCCACCCGCGGCAGACCGCCGGTGATGTCCTTGGTCTTCGACTCCTTGCGCGGCGTCTTGGCCAGCATCTCGCCGGGCAGCACCTTGCTGCCCTCCTTCACCACTACGTGCGCCCCGGCCGGAATGCTGTAGAAGCCCAACACCTCGCCCGTCGCCGGATGCTTGACGATGATCTGCGGATGCAGGTCCTCCTTGGTCTCCAACACCACCGTGCCCCGCAACCCCGTCGCCTCGTCCACTTCCTTTTTCACCGTCACGTTCTCGACGAAGTCGTGGAACACCACCACCCCTTCCTGCTCCGCGAGGATCGGCACGCTGTAGGGATCCCACTCGGCCAGCAACTGCCCCTTCTGCACCGCGCCGCCGTCTTCGACGTACAGCGTCGCGCCCATGGCCGTGCCGTAGCGCTCCAGCTCGCGCCCCGTCTCGTCCTGCACCGTCACCGCCCCGTTCTTGTTCAGCACCACGTGGTCGCCCTTCTTGTTGCGCACCACGCGCAGATCGTGGTACTTGACCACGCCGTCGTGCTTGGCCGTCAGCCGCGGCTGCTTGAAGACCGCGCTGGCCGTGCCGCCGATGTGGAACGTGCGCATGGTCAACTGCGTGCCCGGCTCGCCGATCGACTGGGCCGCGACGATGCCCACCGCCTGCCCGATGTCCACCCGCCGGCCCGTCGCCAGGTCGCGGCCGTAGCACTTGGCGCAAACGCCCCGCCGCGATTCGCAGGTCAACACGCTGCGAATCCGCAGCTTCTCGATCCCCAGTTCGTTCAGCTTCCGGCACACGTCCTCGTTGATCTCCTCGCCCGCGCGCACGATCGACTGCCCGGTCCGCGGATCGCTCACGTCCAGCAGCGCGGTGCGGCCCAGCACCCGCGCCTGCAGGCTCACCGTCTCCTCGTCGCCTTCGCTGATCGCCCCCACCTCGATGCCGTTGACCGTGTTGCAGTCTTCCTCCACCACCATCACGTCCTGCGCCACGTCCACCAGCTTGCGCGTCAGATACCCGGCGTCGGCCGTCTTCAGCGCCGTGTCCGCCAACCCCTTGCGCGCGCCGTGGGTGCTGATGAAATACTCCAGCACGCTCAACCCCTCGCGGAAGTTGGAGGTGATCGGCCGCTCGATGATCTCGCCCGAAGGCTTGGCCATCAGGCCGCGCATCCCGGCCAGCTGCCGAATCTGCTGGCGGCTGCCGCGCGCCTTCGAGTCCACCATCATGAACACCGGGTTGGTTTCCGCGCTGTCCGCGTTCTCTTCGATCGCCCGGTACATCGCGTTCGAAATCTCGTCCGTCGCGTGCGTCCAGATGTCCACGATCTTGTTGTAGCGCTCGCCGGCCGTCATGATCCCGTTGCGGTACTGCCGATCCACTTCCGCCACCTGCGCCCGCGCGGCGGCAATGATCTTCTCTTTCTCCGGCGGCACCACCATGTCGCACATGCCGATGGATACCCCCGCCAGCGTGGCGTTCTCGAACCCCAGCCGCTTCAGGTTGTCCAGCACCTCCACCGTCCGCTCGTGGCCCGCCAGGCGGTGGCTGTGCCAGATCAAGCTGCCCAGCAGCGTCTTGTCCACCAGCCGGTTCACGAACCCGATCTGCTCGGGCCAAATCTCGCTGAACAACACCCGCCCCACCGTCGTCTCCAGCATCCGCGCCTTGGCGTCCCCAAACACGGTCTGCCGCCCCAGATCCGGATTGCGGAACCGAATCCGATCGTGCACCTTCAGCGCGCCCTCGGCATACGCCAGCCGCACTTCGGTCGCGTCGGCCAAAATCGGCAGCCGCTCCGGCGCCGGCGCCGCGCCCCGACGCCGGCCCGCCGCCAGCCGGTCCCGCTGGCTCAGCGCCGTCAGATAGTAAACCCCCAGCGCAATGTCCTGCGTCGGCGTCATCACCGACTTCCCGCTCGAGGGCGAGAAAATGCTGTTGGTGGACATCATCAGCAGCCGCGACTCCAACTGGGCCTCGATCGACAACGGCACGTGCACCGCCATCTGGTCGCCGTCGAAGTCCGCGTTGAAGGCCGTGCACACCAGGGGGTGAATCTGAATCGCGTCGCCCTCCACCAGCACCGGCTCGAAGGACTGCACGCTCAGGCGGTGCAGCGTCGGCGCCCGGTTCAGCATCACCGTCTTGTCGCGCGTCACCTCTTCCAGAATGTCCCACACCTCGTCGGACTGCCGCTCGATCAGCTTCTTGGCGCTGCGCACCGTGTGCACTACCCCCAGGTCCTTCAAGCGGCGAATGATGAACGGCTCGAACAACACCAGCGCCATCTTCTTGGGCAGCCCGCACTGGTGCAGCTTCAACTCCGGCCCGACCACGATCACCGACCGGCCCGAATAGTCCACCCGCTTGCCCAGCAGATTCTGCCGAAACCGTCCGCCCTTGCCCCGCAGCATGTCGCTCAGGGACTTCAACGGCCGGTTGCCCGCCCCCGCCACCGCCCGGCCGTGGCGCCCGTTGTCGAAAACCGCGTCCACCGACTCCTGCAGC
>Ga0073932_1003697_pt1 | contig 19788 bp, 13 predicted proteins | sample DewCreD2012metaG_FD_76967 | JGI IMG/M metagenome (GOLD analysis project Ga0073932, IMG submission 76967) | Hot spring sediment bacterial and archeal communities from British Columbia, Canada, to study Microbial Dark Matter (Phase II) - Dewar... ...
CCGCGTGGGCGATGAAGCCCGGCGGTCGCGAATTCGTCGAAGGCGTCCGCGGCTCTACTTCGTGCCGCCTGCGGACACGGCCGGCGCCGCCGCTTCCTGGTTCTCCACCTGCCGGCGATAGCGCGATTCCTGCGCCTGGCGGGCCAGCTCGGGGTGCTCGCGCCGGTAGTTGGCGCCCTCCAGCACCGCATCGGCCAGCTTGCCGACAATCAGATCGATCGAACGGATCGCGTCGTCGTTGGCCGGAATCGGAAGGTCCACCGCATCGGGATCGGCGTCCGTATCGAGCTGCGCGATGACCGGGATGCCCATGCGTCGCGCCTCGCGAACCGCCGTCGCCTCGTGCTTCGGATCCACGACGATCAATGCCGCGGGAAGCCGGTCCAGCGTGCGGATGCCGTCCAGGTTGCGCAGGAGTTTGCGCTTCTCGCGGTTGAAGGCGCTCTGCATCTTCTTGTTGTAGGTGGTGATCGAACCGTCCGCCTCCATGCGCTCGAGTTCGATCAGACGGCGCACGCGGGTGTGAATGGTCTGCAGGTTGGTCAGCGTGCCGCCCAGCCAGCGCTCGGCGACGTACGGCATCTCGCAGCGCCGGCCGTGCGTCGCGACGATCTCCATGGCCTGCCGCTTGGCGCCGACGAAGAGCACCAGTTCGCCCTGCGCCACCAGCTTGCGGACCATGTAGTAAGCGGCCACGAGCCCTTTCACCGTCTCGCGCAGATTGATGATGTGAATCTTGTTCCGCTTGCCCAGCAGGTACGGAGCCATCTTGGGATTCCAGCGGCTGGTGCTGTGACCGAAGTGCGACCCTGCGGCGAGCAGATCCTTGGCATTGACGATCGGCATGAAAAACCCTTTCCGGGCGCTTCGCGGAAACGCCCTCCCCGACAGCGCAGGCTCAGCGGGCAAGACCCGCAGGGGCGTTCTCTCACGACCCCGGTTCGGCCCACGACCGCAGGTACATCCGTGCGTGTTCGACCCACCTGAAAAACGAAAACTCGACTCGGCGTGGATCGTTATTCCGAACGAGAGGTCGCCCATATTAGGACAGAAGCGGCGGCATGTCAAACGACCTTGGTGCCGCGCCGCAGATTCACGAATCCTGGAGTGCGTTTCAAAAATCAGGGCAGGACCTCTTCGAAAGAAGGTACAGGAGGGGCGATTCTCCGTCCCCGGTGTTTTGTCAACATCGAGCCCAATACATTCCCGGCAGGTCGTGGCTGCGGTGGAAAAGAAGGGCCGTACCGGGTAAGTATGTCCTATCTGGAAGAGCGCAAGGCGTGCGTAATCGTTTGGGCCCGGGGCATGCCGATGGACGCGAAGGTCTTGGTTATCGACGACGAGCAGGAGATCTGCGCGCTGATCGGCGAGAGCCTGGGTGCGCGGGGATTGACCTGCGAGAAGGCCTACAGCGGCGCCTCCGGCCTGCAGATCATGCCCGTTTTCGACCCCGATGTCGTATTCCTGGATGTCCGCCTGGGCGATGCGGACGGCTTGGAGGTCCTCAAGAGTCTGCTGCAGTTGCGTCCCAATCTCTCCGTGATCGTGATGAGCGGTCACGGCAGCGTCTCCGTCGCCGTCGAAGCCATGAAACGCGGAGCGTTCCATTATTTGACCAAGCCGTTCAGCCTGAAGGAAGTGGATACGCTTCTGGACAAGGCGCTGGAACGTCTCGCGCTCAATCGCGAAGTCGAATCGCTCCGCCGCGAACACGACCGCACCGTCAAGCAGGCCCTTTCGGGCATGGTCGGCGAAAGCCCGGCCATGCAGGAAGTGAAAGCCGTCCTGGCCAAGGTCGCGCACAGCCCCGCGACCACGGTCCTGATCCAGGGCGAAACGGGAACGGGAAAAGAAGTCGCCGCCCGAACGCTGCATTACCTCAGCGAGCAGCGCAACGGTCCCTTCGTTGCCGTGAACTGCTCGGCCATCCCCGAAAACCTGGTCGAAAGCGAACTCTTCGGCCACGAACGCGGCGCCTTCACGGACGCCAAGAGCAGCCGCCGGGGGCTGCTGGAGGAGGCCGAAAACGGGTCCTTCTTTCTGGACGAAATCTCCGACCTGCCGCTGGGCCTGCAGGCCAAGCTGCTCCGCGTGCTGCAGGAACGGGTCATGCGGCCGGTCGGCGGGAGCCGGGACATCCCCGTCAACACCCGCGTCGTCGCCGCCAGCAACCGCAACCTTTTCGAGTGCGTGCAGAACGGCACCTTCCGCGAGGACCTGTATTACCGGCTGCAGGTGGTCCCGATCACGCTTCCCCCGCTGCGCGAGCGGCAAGAGGATCTGGAGCCGCTGCTCCAGCACTTCATCCGGCAGTTCGCGCAGGATTTCAAGCGGCCGCCCATCAAGATCTACCCGTCGAACCTCGAAGCGCTCCGCAAGTACCATTGGCCGGGGAATGTCCGGGAGCTGCGGAACTGCGTCGAACGCGCCATGCTGCTGGGCCTGGCAACCATCGAGCCCGGCATCGCTCAGGCGAACAAGATCCTGGGGCAGACCACGCAGATCCTGCGACGCCGCCCCTCCTCCATCGGCGCCATGCCCGTCTCCTCGCCGGGTTCGTCCGAACGGGACTGGGTGCTGCGGGTCAAGAATCCCGCGCTGGAAGAGGTCGAAAAGGAACTGATCTTCAAGGTCCTGGATCGCTGCGGCGGCAACAAGATCCAGGCCGCCGAGCTGCTGGGGATCAACCGCACGACCCTCTATCGCAAACTGGCGCAATACCAGATCGGCACACCGCCGGAACCGGACGAGGCGGAACTCTCCGATAACGCCCCGCCCCCGTCCTGAACGCCGACCGCCAACCCGTTTTCTCCCGGATTAAGGCGCCTCACCTTTGCTTCCGGGCCATCCGGGTCTGGTGATCCCCAATCCGCAGCGTTCGATCACGCCGCGTGTCGAGGCCGGCGTGTAATCGAAGACCGTGAAGCCCGGCAACCCCAGACGACGCACGATCCGAATCTTGCCGATCAGGTTCGCCACGTCGTCGGGAGGAGTCCAGACGGTCAAGCCGATGCCCGGATAGCAGGCTTTGGGACCCGCCCACTCCTTCTGCTGGGCCACCAGGCTCTCGAAAATCGAATCGTGCTCGGTGTAGGTCATCGGGCAGACGAAGTCCACGTACCCGCGCTCGCACCACAGTTTCCAATCCTGTCCCACACCGTCGCGATCCACGGTCCAGTTCGGAAAGACCGCCGCGGAGATCTCGATTCCCGGCCGTGCCTTGCGTGCCTGCTCGCTGACCGTTTGCACCAGCGCCGTGATCTGCTCGCGCCGGAATTCCAGCCACTGCGCCTCCAGCGCCCGGTCCGCACGCAGATCCATGGGCCATTGGGCGATCTTGCGCCCGAGCTTTTCTTCGAAGCGCTGCCGGCAACCCGGGCAGTAACATCCGTCGCGGTCGGGATAACGGATGTAGTCGAAATGGATCCCCGCGACGTCGTACTTCGTGGCCACCTCGACCATCGCGGCGCATTCGAGTCGCCGGTTTTCCGGATGCGACGGGCAGAGCCACGCGCTGGCCGGCGTGCCGTCGTAGCGAACCTGCCCGCGCGCTTCCCGCTCGATCCGGTCCAGGAACTCCTTCGGCGCGCGCCCGCCGGTATTCCAATTCACTTTCCAGACATGGCACCGGACGCCATGTTTCCTGCAGGCCGCCAGGCACTTCGCCAGCGGATCGCCCTGCTCGCGGACTTGCGGGGAAACCGGCAGGACCGCGCTCTCGTAATCGGCGCTGCCGCCCCACAGCATGTTCGGAAAGACGGCGTTGAAGCCGTTCTCCGCCAGCACGCGAATCGCTTCCTCCCACTCCATGCCCGCGGCGCCGTAGGCGGAATGGCACCAGATGCCGCGCCACTCGCCCGGCTTCGACGACGGCGCACGGCAGAACGCCTCGACCAACGCCTCGCGCGCTTCGTCCGCCTTCCGCAACGATTCGGAAAACGTTCCCGCCCGGGCCCGACTCAGCGCCTCGTCGCGACGAAGCGCCGCGCGTTCCAACGCCGCGGCCACTTCAGGTTTCCCCTTTCCCATCTCGGCGATGCCACGCACCGCGGAATCGAAGTCGCCGAACGACCCGATCCTGCCGATGCGCACGTCGAGGTCGGCGGTCGCTTCCTTCCACAGGTCCGGCACCAGATCGCCGACCAGGGCCAGCAGCATGCGCCGTTTCTCCACGCCGCCATCCGCGAGCAGCACATGTGTCAGCAGATGGCAGACGTCCGTCCTGACCAGCGCGCCGTATCCGGTCGGCTTGCCGTCCCGGTCGCACCATTCGGCCGCGATGCGCCCGCGCCCCGGCGCGGGCCGGGCATCGCGGATGTTCCACGAGCCTTGCAGCACCTCGCGCGGCATGCCCTCCGGCAGCGGATCGACAAAGCGGATGCGGGCAAAGTCGCCGGGGGCCTGCTGACGGACGTAGGAGCCCTGCCGGATCCCCGCCACCTCGGCCAGCGCTCCCGGAAGCGTGTAGCAGACCAGCATCTTCCCGCCGCCCCGCAGGAACTCCGCGATCGCGCCGGCCGCGGCGTCGGGCAGCGACGGGTTGTGAGGCAGGATGACCAGGCGGCGACCCTTCAGCGCGTCGGCGACCGAGTCCAGATCGCTGACCAGCAGGTGCGGCAGCTGCAGTTCCTTCAGCCCTTGCGCCATCCCCTGCGCAAACGCGCTTACCGAACCGGCTTCGCCCGGATCGCGTTTCGCGACCGAATCGCCGCGCAAAACGACGATCGGGGCGTCACGACCCACGATACGGAAATTCGAGACGAACAGCTCGGTATCCGCCTCCCCGCCACGCCAGGCCGAGATGCGGATCGTCCGGATCCTGCCCCACCCGGCCGGCGCGCCCTCGATCCCCGTCGATGCCTTGTCGATCCGCACCGTGCCCCACTCGCCGGCTCGCCCGGGCGCAAAACCCGCCGTATACCAGCCGTCGCCGCTTTGAAAGTAAAGGCTGAAGTGGGAAACCGGCGAGACATCGCCGCAGAAAACATCGAACGAAACGCCCTGGCAGAAAGCCAGGTCCAAGGCCACGCTCCGGTCCCACGACGCGCGGTCGGTCCGCGTGCCGCGGAAGTTGCAGGGCATCCTCAGCGCGCGCACGCCGTCCTTCCGGACGATCGAGACCGGCGCCGTCTCGCCCATCGGCTTCCATGCCGCGCGGGCCGCGGCGTCGTCGGGATAGTCCGGGCCTTCGACGACGCTCGCCTCCCCGGCCGCACGCCCTGCTGCAAGCAGCCATGCCATCGCCGGAACGATCGCCCAACGGCGCATGGAGGCTCTCCATGAACGTCCTGCCGAACGTCAGGCCGGGTCGGACTGCGGGTGATACTTTTTCATCCACTCGGCGCTCACTTTGCCGGTGACCAGCGCGCTCAGGCCGCCCGGTTTACCGAGCACCGAACGGGACGTGTGCAGGATCGTCAACATCGCCAGCGCCAGCGCGCACCAGCGGTGGAGGTCCAGCAGGAGGTGCTGTTCCTCGGTACCGAAGAGCGGAACCATGCTCAGCAGCATCGTCGCCAGCAAGAGCAGCCCCAACACGCCGGCGATCCAGAAATAGACCTTCTGCAGCGGGTCGAAGCGGCCCGTGGCGGGACGGCCGGCAGGATCGCCGAACGGATCTTTCAGCGCCGCCGAAAACCACTTGCAGTCCGACGGGCCGAAACAGCAGTCTTCGCCCCAGACGAAAAGCGCCGCCAGCAGGCTGAGAAAGAAGACCGGCGAGAGGCCCACGTGAATCATCAGCAGCCAGCTCAGCAACGGCTGCTCCTTCAGCACAGGGACGAAACCGGTCACGACCAGGAGCAGGAAACCGGCGACCAGCCCCAGATGAATCGCCCGTTCGATCAGGCCGTAACGCTCGACCAGGACGTCGGACCGGGCCGGCGCGAAACGCCACGGCCGGCAGGCCACCAGATGAAGCAGTGCTAGCGCGACGGCCACCACCAGGCCGATCGCGGCGATGGTCGTAAAGTTCATTCGCCCCTCCCGCCAGGCGCCAGGTGCCTTCGCAGCCAATCCGAGAGTCCGCGCACGCCGTGCGTGGCGTAGGCCAGCAGGACCAGCGCGATGACGGCTGCGGCCGCGCATCCCATGTACTTGAAGAACGTGCGGAACCGATAGGAGAGCGCCCAGGCTTCCAATTCCACCGGATCCTTCTGCAGGAACTCGTGCATCTTCACGTCAGCCACGGGCAAGGCCGCGAGCGTGGGGATCTTCACGTTGCCGAAATGGAACGGTGCCCCCGCGCCGTGACACTCCACGCAACCTTTCACCCCCAGCGACTCGGTGGCGGGCCGGACGTTATGGCCGATGGGCCAAGCGACGGGGCTGGCCGCGGCATGCGGTTCGTCCTTCAGGTCCTTTTCGCCTGCGCGCCGGTACAGGCGGCCGCCCGAAATATAGACGGGCTCGCCTTCCGGCGAATCCTTGCCGCCCAATGCCGCCAGGATGTAGGCCACGCATTCGGGCGTAAGCTGCTTCTCGTTCCGCTCGGCCTTTGCGGCAAACGCGGCGGCCGCCGTTTTCACCACGGCTTCGGGCCCGATCGGCTTGACCTTCCCCTCTTTCTCGCGCGCCCAGAAACTCGGCCAGACCATGCGCTGCGGGCCGATCTTCCGGTCGTACTCGCGCTTGGCAAAGACCGGCTCGACGATCAGCGGTGCCGTATCGTCGCGGCGGTGGGGCCCCTGCAACTCAAGGCCGTGCGATTGGGAGGTCTGCACCAGATGCGTCGTCGCCTCGGGATACGGGCCGGAATGACAGGCGGTGCAGGTGAGCTTTTCGAGGTGATGCGGCGGAAGCCCCTTGTGCTCGGGCTTGGGAGCGCCCATGCGCCCGCCGACCGATTTGCCGCCGCCCAGATGGCAGCCTCTGCAGCTCAGCGAATCCAGGAGCGGGTCCAGCTCGGTGCCGGCTTCGCCTTCGTACCCGCGGCGGATGTTGTGCTCTTCGCCGTTGCGATGACACTCCGTGCAGCGCATGCCGGCACGCATGTGGACGTCCTGATCGGTCTTGAAGAAAGCCGGCACACCAGGGCCGACCGGACGCACGCTGTGGCAGTAGTAGCAACGGTCGTTCATCGGCGGGCGGGCGATGTCGAAGAAGACTTCATTCTTGGCGTCGAAGCGACCCTTGTTGTAGACGACGCGCGGTGCATCCTTGGCCTGTTCTTCGTTGGCCGGCCCCATGTCGCGCATGTAATCCATCGGCATCTTGCGCGCCGAACCCTTGACCGTGCAGAACTCGGTCAACCCCGCCGCCGGCGCCCATTCGAAGTTCTGCGCGGCGATGGCCAGGAAGTACTGGATGTGGTCGTAGGAACGATCGCCGCTGTGGCAGGCAAGGCAATTCACCTCCAGCGATCCCGTGATGTGCCACTTGGCGTCGGGGTCCTCGACCTCCGTCAACTCGCCGGGGCCGCCGCCAGGCATGTGATGCCCGAACGCCTCGACAAAGGCCCGCGGGGTTATCCCGAGGTCGTTGGGGCGATGGACATGAGGCCAGTTGCGGTAGGACACGGGAATCGCCGTTCCCGCGCCTTCGTGGACCAGGAACCACGGCTGTCCCGGACGGCCCGGATCGACCTTGGGGTCGGGCGCATTGAAGTGCCAGCCTGCGGAGATTTTCTTGTACACGTGACACTTTCCGCAGGTGTCCTGCAAGCGGAAGCAGAGATAGCCTTCGTCATCCGGCTTGATGACCTTGCCTTCGCTGTTTTTCAGCGGCATGCGGTGTACGGGTACGAAACGGCTGCCCTGAACGTGTTCGATGTGCTTCTTGGCAGGCTCGTCCTTCTTCGCCGGCTCTTCGGCACGGAGCGGCACCGTCCCTGCGACCAACAACATCAGCGGAAGCAACCACAGCTTGAGCGAAAAACGGGGTGTCACGCGAGTACCTCGGTTCGAGTCGTGGGAAGACACGGCAACCCTGATTCCTCTTCAGCTCCTTTGCTCCAACAACCTGCCGCCCCCCCCTGCCTCACCCTTTTTACACAGCGGGCGGGGGCAGACGACAACGCACGGTTCAGCGGGCTGCGGACGGTCCGGGCGGGCCATGGGACCCGCCCGGACCTTGCTGCGTCAGGCCGGTTCAAGCCTTGAAATCGGCTTCCGCAAAAGTACCCATGGCCTGCTTGGCATCCAGCAACTGATTGCACTTGAGAACCTGCACGGCGCTTTCGAAGGCGATCTCGCCCGGGCAGTTGAGCTTGGCCTGACCGCGGATCGCGTCGAAGAAATTCTTCAGATGCGGACCGTGGTAGGTGGTGTTGTCCGACTGATTGAAGAGGTACTGCACCGGCGGCTGCGACGCCTTGTAGAGCTTGAGCACGTCGGACATGCCGCCCGCATCGGCCGCCGGAGCCGCCGGAGGCGGGGCTTCGGGCTTCTTGATGTAGCCCTTGGTCTCGTACTTCTTCCACGGGTGATCGCCGGCCGCATCGGCCTGCAGGAACCCTTCGGCATACAGCCGGACGCGCGAAGGCGCCTCGGAAATGTTCAGCGTGCCGTCCGTGCCCATGAAGGCTTCGAAGTAGCCGAGCGCGCTGGTGGTCGTCAGCACCTGGTACAGCGCGCGGACCGGCCCCTCCGGCGTCGGGAACTCGTAAATCGCCCGCACGTTGTCGTACCACTGATACGTACAGTCCTTCTGCTTGCTCCAGTAGTCCGTGCCGCCCGAGACGATGACGTTCGTGGGCGTGGCATTCAGGAACCAGCCGAAGATGTCGATCTGATGCGCGCCGAGGTCGGAGATCGGGCCGCCGCCATACTTGCGGTACCAGCGCCAATTCAGGTACTCAACCATGTTGGCGTAACCGTATTTCTCGACGATGTCCGCCGGCGGCGCGGCATTCGGCGCGATGCCGAGCGGCTGCGAGTTGGCCGTCGAACGATTCCACTGCGCGTAGGCCTGCGTGATGGTGCCGAGGATCTTCGATTCCTTCATCAACTTCTCGTAGGCGAAGATGTAGCGCGGATGCGAGCGGCGCTGGTGGCCGATCTGAAGGAGCTTCTTGGTCTCCTGCGAGGTCTTGACCATCTGGCGGGCCTTCTCCAGATCGTTCGACATCTCCTTCTCGCAATAGACGTTCAAACCGGCCTTCATCCCCGCGATGGCATGCTCGTGATGGACCCAGTCGGGCGTCGCGACGATGAGCGCCTGAAGATCCTTCTCCTTGTCCAGCATCTCCTTGTAATCTTCGTACTGGTGGTCGGTGACGTCGTGCTTGTGCACCTTGGTAAGCAGATTCGCCATGTACTTGCGGTTGTAAGGCGAGATGTCGCAGACGGCTTTGAAGCGAACGCCAGGCATGCAGTCCTTCATCGCGCTGCTCATCAGCACGCGGCCCTGCTGGCCGCAGCCGATGATCGCGACGTTGATCTCGTTGTTTTTCTGGCCCGCCGCCCCGCCCTCCTCGCCTTTGAGGATGTGCGGTCCAAGCGCCAGACCGGCGCCGATGACCGTCGAGGTCTTCAGGAAACTGCGCCGATCGATGTCCTTCCGTACTGGGTCCGCCATCGCGAAAATCTCCTTCTGTTCTCGGTTCCCGGAACCTGAAACACGCTTTGAACTTGCCGCTTGTAGCCTACTCTGCGCGTCGGTCAAGGGCCAGCGGACAGCCCCGACGGGCCCGCGATCAAGCGGTTCTCGCAGCCCATAGAAGAGTAAACCGGAGCAACACCTCCGTGGACGGAATTTTCCATCGAGTTCAGTCCGGATGACAGGCCCCAAGCGGTGGAGCGAAAAGAGGTTGCAGGCGCGGGGACAAAGCGACCCGCGGCCGCCGCCAAGCGGCGGTCAAAGACCGGGATGATCGTTCGACGCAGCTCGAAACCGAACGTTTCGGCCTTTGTTGTCGGAAAGCCTGCGTGTGCCGCTTTCCGCCCCCTTCCCTCACCCTTCTTCCTCTTGGACGAACCGCCCATGCGCCCGGTCCTTGCGCGCTTTCCGGGGATCGAAGATCCGACCGTTCATCGCGATGTAGACGCCGGGCGGAAGGGTCTGCACGGCCGCGATGGCCACGCCGAGGTTAAAGACGGCATCGGTGTTCCGAAAACGCGCCGGCTGCATCGAACCGGTCAGCACCACCGTCTTGCCGGGAATGCCCTGCAGGCACTTGGCCGTCTCGACCATCGTATCCGTACCGTGCGTGACCACGATCCGGCTGCAGGGCGCCGCCGCCACGCGCTCGCGCACCAGCAATCGGTCGGCTTCGGTCAGATCCAGGCTGTCCTTGGCCAACACGCTCTCCACCTCGAATTCCAGCGCGACGTTGGCATCCTTGAGGATTTCCAGAACCTGCGGCGGACCGACTTCGTATTCGCTCTTCGCGTCGAAGTAGACCTTGTCGATGGTGCCGCCCGTCGCAATGAAGTGGATGTGCATGTCGGTCTCCAGCCGATGAATGCGGATAGCCTACCGTCTAACGGGGTTTCCGCGCAGTGCAAGATCGACGGAAGGGGGAGCGCTACGCACCGCGCCCTGATCCCGTCCATCCCTGTTCATCCTGTCGAGACGCGCCCTGTCATCCCGCCCGGACCTGTTTTCAAGCGCAGCCCCTTCGCGGAATGCTCGCATCTTGCCGCTTCACCGACTATAATCCGGCTTCCTGCGTCGAATGCGGAGCGAACGGCGTTCGCCCAGAACGGCGAGCCGGCCTCCGGGAAAACGGGAAGCCTGCCATGTCAGCGCCAGGGAATCCAGCATCCCCCAACCCGCTGCCCGGCGACTCGCCCTACGCTCCGACCCTGCGTTTCCCGAATCGCCCGCAAGCCGGCAGCGATCTGCTCAGCGCGCTCGACTGGGATGCGCCGTTATCGAGACCCGTCGAGGATCTCTCGCCCGACAAACTCATCCGCGACGCCCCGCGCATCCAGGCCGGTCCCGCCTCGCTCCCCAGCCTGGGCGGCATCCCGCTGCTGGCGCGGCTCGGCCAAGGCGGCATGGGCGCGGTCTATTTCGGCCTCCACCTGCGTCTGCGTCGCGAAGTGGCGGTGAAGGTCCTGCCCTTCCACCTCGCCATGCAGCAGCCCGAACTGGTCAAACGCTTCTTCCGCGAGGCGCAGATGGCCGCGCGCGTACAGTCGCCGCATCTGGTCGGCGTGCTCGACGTGAACGAGGACCATGGACTTCATTACCTGGTGATGGAGTACGTCCACGGACTCTCCGGCGGCGCGTATCTGCGCATGCGCCAGCAGCAGGAATCGCGGCGCGGCTTGCCGGAAGCCGACGTGCTGGCGATCGGCTGCGCCGCCTGCGAAGGTCTGGCCGCCGCACACGCGCAGAACGTCGTGCATCGCGACGTCAAGGTGGAGAACATTCTTATCCCGTGGGCCGATCCCGGCCGCACGCTCAACCTGCCCGCCGCCAAGCTGGCCGATCTGGGTCTCGGCCGCAGCGAGGAAGCAGGGCACACGCTGACCGGCACCCAGGCCACCCTCGGCACCCCCGGCTACATGGCCCCGGAACAGGCTTCCGACGCACGACACGCCGGCCCGCCCGCCGATGTCTTCAGCCTCGGCGCGACACTCTTCGCTCTGCTGACCGGCCAGGCCCCCTTCACCGGAAGCTCCGCCTTCGAAGTGCTGCTGGCCACGGCGCAGAAACCGCACATCCCCTTGCGCCAGCTCTGCCCCGACGTTTCCCCCGCCACCGAAGCGCTGATCGAACGGTGCCTGCAGAAATCCCCCGAGATGCGTTATCGCGACGGCTCCGAATTGCTTGCCGCCCTGCACGAATGCGCCTCCGGCGTGGGCCCGGCCCAAACGCAATCGCCTCTTCCCACGCCGATAACGGGGCGCCCCGCTCCCACGCCGGGTTATGCGCCGGTTCAGACGCCGACCCACCGGCCCGCGACGCCCGTCGCGCCGGTCGTCACTCCCGCCTCGTCGGCGCCGACGCACGTGGCGCCCCTGACACCCGCCCGCCGCGGCGGTTGGAAGATCGCTTGCGCTTCGATCCTGCTCCTGGCCGGCGGTGTGGGTGGCGGCTGGTGCTACCTGCGGCAGCAACACCATTTCTTCCTGGACGCTGCCGAGCGGGCGATGTCCGAGCAGGACTGGACCACCGCCCGGCGCGAATGCGAACGAGCGTCGCGCTTCTCGCTCTTCCAGGACACCCGGCGTGCCGAGGCCCTGTTCGCGGAAATCGAACGGCTGGCCGCGCACGAAAAAGCCGTAAGCGCAGGCCGGAAATTCGCCCAGGACGGCCGTTGGAAGGAGGCCGAGGCGGCCTTTCTTCAGGCCCTCGAGATTCCCGGAAGGGCGGACGACCGGCGCGCCCAGGACGGCCTGGAGGAAGCCCGCCGCCAGATCGCGTTCCAGGAACGGCTGGCGCATGCCGAAACGAGCAGCCTTGCGCAAAACTGGTCCGAAGCCAAAAAGCTGTACACCTACGCCATGGAAGTGCCCGGTTTCGAAGCCGATGCCCGGGCCCTTGCAGGCCGTCGGAAGGCGGAACAGGCCCTCGAATTCGGCGAAGCCCTGAAGCGGGCCCGCGGCGCCATCGAAGCGGGCTTGTGGGATGACGCGCTGGCCGCGGCCCAGACCGCGCAGGCCGTCTCCGGCTACGAACAGGACCCGGCCGCGAACGCCGTCCTGGCCCAGGCCCGCAACGGGGCCGCCTTCGAACTGGCCCGAGCGAGCGCACTGAAACTGCTGGAAGAACGACAGTTCCAACGCGCCGCCGTCACCTTCGACGAGGCGCGGGCGCTGGCCGGACAGCCCAACAGCCCGGTTTCGCGCGACGCGCTGGCGCTCGTGGTCAACGGCAAGACCTTCGCTTCGCTTCTGCAGGACACCGAGATCCATCTGCGCGCCGAGAAATGGTCGGACGCACAGACGGCTTTGAAAAGCGCCTCGGCGCTTTCGGGTTTCGCCGCGAATCCCGTCGCGACCCGTTTGGGCGAGCGGGCCCGGAACGGGGCCCTGTTCGCCTACCACATCGAGGAGGGACAGAAGCTGCTGGCGCGCCGCGGATGGCAGGAGGCCCGCGACGCCTTTACGGCCGCTCGCCAGGTACCCGGCTTCGCCGACGATCCGCGGGCGCAGAACGGCCTGGAGGTGGCGCAGCGCGGGATCGATTTCTCCAAGGCCGTGGAGGAAGGGCGCCGCGAAGCCCAGGCCGCCGCCTGGGCGCGCGCCCAGGCCGCCTGGCAACGCGCGCTGAGCCTGAAGGGTTTCGAAGACGACCGCGAGGCGCTGGACGGGCTCAAGGAAGCCGCCGCGCAGCTGGCCCGTCAAGGCAAGGAACAGGCGTACCGGAGCGCGCTGGCCGAAGCGCAGCGCCTGCGCAAAGCCGTCCCGCCGGGTCCGCGCGAAATGGACGCCTGGTCCGCCGTGCTGCGCGCCGCACAGAACGCCATCGCCACGGGTCACGGGGACACGGAAGAGGCGCAGGCCTTGAAGGATGAAGCCGCACGCGCGGCGCAGGCCGCGCAGGGCTGGCTGGATTCCGACCGCAAACTGATGGAAGCGCGCGCCTTCTTCAAACAGAACGACTTCGCCAACGCCGCCGCGGCGCTGAAGGCGGCGCTCGCCTTGGCGCCGCGCACCGACACGGCCGAATTCCAGACCGCGCTCGCCAACGCCGTCGCCCGCGCCGAAGGCCGCTCGTACTGGGACGGCGACCGCAAGTACCTGGACTACAAGGACCGGCACTGGCTGATCGGCGTGCGCGGAAAACCGCTCGACGAGAACCCCTTCATCGGCACCGTGCGTCTGAAGCCCGGCACCAGCGCCACCCTGCTCTGGGTCCGCGTCGTCGAGAAGGAGTTCTACTTCATCCGCGACGAAACGCACAAGCTCAACGTGGGATTCGAGATCATCCGCAACGAAAACGCCAGCTCCGCCGAAAAGACCGAACGCAGCGAGTGGGTGGGCACCTATCGCCCGACTCCGGCGAAAGAAGGCCGCTGGACGCTCAACCTGAAATTCGTTCGACAGTACGACAAGCTGAACGGCGGCAGCGGTTCGTTCTACCCCGCCGCCACCGAATCCGAAATGACGCCACAACCCGACGGAAGCGTCCTTTACGATGCGGCCTTCTGGAAACCGCACCCGATGGAACGCACCGGCCAGGAAGTCTCCGACGAGATGGCCAAGCGGGCCATCGACGCGTACCTGCAGAAGTGGCCGTGACTCAACGGACCTCGTCGCGAAGGACCTCGCGGCCCTCGGCCGCCGAACGATACGCCATCTGCGTGATCTCGGTGATGGCCAGCGCCTGGCGCGGCGTCGTGCCGATGCCGGGGTCCTTCCCTCGGATCGCCTGGATCAGATCGGCGTAAATGTGCTGGTTCCCGTCCGTGCCGTCGCGCCAGTCCGTCCGGTGCGTCGTCTGGCGCCACGGGCCGCCCTTCTCGGTGAAATAGGTGAAGTAGTGGTCGTCGTCCATCACGATCCCGCCGCGCGTGCCCAGGATCGTGATCCGCCGGAGAGGCCTGTGATGGGCGATGTTGGCGAAGTCGAAGGTGTAGGTCGTCTGGCCGGCTCGCGCGAAGATCGTGGCCTGCTCCTCCACGTCGCAAACCGCATCTGCCGGCAGATCGTGCGGAAAGCCCTTCCAGGTCGTCGCCGAGACACGATCGACGGCCGGCCAACCGGTCAGGTCGAAAACCATGTCCATGAAGTACTGCCCCATGTCCATCAGCATCCCGCCGCCGGCCAGTTTCCTGTTCGCGAACCAGCGCGCGTCCTTGATGATGTCCACGCCCGGACGGCCGCGGCTGCGATAGTGCGTCACCTCCACTCGATAGATCTCGCCCACCTCGCCGTCCCGAATGTACTGCCGCGCCATGACGGAAGCGCCCCAGCGCATGCGCGAGCTGAAGAAGATCACCTTCCTGTCCGCCTTCTCCGCCGCCGCGACGATCGCCTTGTTCTCGCCGATGTCGAGCGTGCTGGGCTTCTCGCAGGCGACATGCTTGCCGGCGTCCAGCGCCGCGAGCGTCATCGGCGCATGCAGCGCCACCGGCGTCGCCACCGTGACGAGGTCGAGGTCGTCCCGCCGGACCAGTTGCCGGTAATCGGTCAGCACCGCGGCGCGCTCGAGCCCGAATTCCTTTTTGCGGTTCTCGGCCCGCGTGGCGTCCACGTCGCAGAGCGCCACGACGTCCAGCCCGACCGCCGGATACGTCTTCAGGTGCGCCTTGCTGATGTCGCCGCAACCGATCAGTCCCACGCCCAGCCTTCGTTCAGCCATGCTTCGATCCTTTCCAGGGAACACGGGCGCACGGACGTACACGGCGGCCACGGACGAACAGGCGGGCTCGCGGCAGACCTCCGTGCCTGTCCGTGTGTCCGTGTCAATCCGCGGTTGTCCGTGTGTCCGCGCTCGTCCGTGCGATCACGCTCGCGATCGCCGCTTCCACCACCTCGCGTGCCTTGACCATCGGGGCCAGCAGATCGCCTTCGGCGATCGACTCGAATGCGATGCCACCCTCGTAGCCCGCCTCCCGGTACGACCGGATCAGTCGCACAAGATCGTCGCCGAAACCGACCAAGCGTCCGTCGACAACACCCTTGATTTTCAAATGCGACTGCGTCGCCTTGGGCGCCAGTTTCGCCGCGCCGCTGAAAACCTTCTCGCGGACGTCCGCGGGGCATTCGGCGGTCCAGAATTCCCTCCCCGCCCAGTTGCTCGGGTCGGGGCAGGCCGTCAGCCGCCTGCTGCCGCATTCTAGGACGGGTCCTTGAACCGATCCCGGAAACTCCATGAATGCATGGCGGCGAACATCGCTTGTCCTTTCTTCGGTTTCCCAGGGGCCGCGGGTCCGCATCCGCGATCCGCCGTTCGCGCTTACCCCCTTCCCCATTTCCGGATCAGCGCGATGGTCTGTCGAGCGGCGCGCAACTCGTCGCCATCCTTCGGGCAGCTTTCGACGCCCCACGCGCCCCGATAGCCGGCGGCATTCAGAAGATCGAAGGCGGGCTTGAGATCCACCGTCGTTTCGAGGCCGTTCGCGTCGAAGGCGAAGGTCTTGATGTGCAGCGCGCGGGCACGACCGGCACAGCGCTCCCACGCCTCGCGCTGGCGCTCCTTGATCCAGTTGTTCGTATCGAAGAGGAGCCCGAGTCCGTCGACGGCGTCCAGCAGCCTCAGCAGGTGATCGGGATTGGGGGTCGGCCCCCAGTGGTTCTCCACCAGGACCTCGATGCCCCTGTCCCGGGCACGCGGAATCAGGTCCCGGTAACCGTCGACGACAATCCGGAAAACGTCGTCGGGCATCTCGGCCGGACCGCCTGCGTCGATGCGGACCTGCGCGGCGCCCAGTTGCTGGGCGATGTCGAGCCAGCGGCAGGCACGCACGCGGTTGGCCCGGCGATGCACTTCGTCCTTCTCGTAGAGGTGCGCGCCGTCGACGGCGATGCAGCCGAAGGGCAGGCCGACCTTGTCGGCGGCCGCCTTGACGCGCTTCACGAAGCCGGCATCGTCGGGCGGCTCGACCCGTGCCTGGTCGGGATGGTGGCCGGCGTGAAGCGTCTCGGCGCCCGAAGCGGCCAGCGAAAGGTGCGCGTTCCACGGGTCGAGTTGCGTGCAGCCGAGTTCCCTGCAGGTCGCGATGTACGAAAAGATGTCCATCTTTCCGGCCGCGCAGGTGCGGTGGAAGCTGAAGGAGCAGATGCCGATCTTCATGGCGGATCTCCAATTACCATTCATTGCTCTTTGCCCATGAATCCCGCTTTTGTATAGTCTCTTTTCCCAAAAATATCATCTGGAAAGACGTACCACCTATTGATTATACTTAACGAAAATTGCTTCAGGAGGCTTCTCATGGGCTTTTACGCGTCGCCGCCGCCGGACGACCGGCGATTCCTGACCATCGACAGCACGGGCCTTTCGCGGATGGAATGGCGGGCCGCGCGTTTCCGGCGCGAGCACGGCTGGCGCTCGCACCAGTTCATGTACACGCTCCGCGGCCAGGGCGTCGGCGACGTCGAGGGCCAGCCGTTCACGGCACGCGAGCACACCGTGACGCTGATGCCCGCGGACCGCAACCACGGCTATCAGCCGGCCGAGGGCTGCCGCCTGTGGACGTACCAGTGGATCGAGTTCGGCGGCGAGATGGCGCCGGAACTGCTGCGGTTGTACGGGTTGCAAGGCCGCTGGCAGGTCGAGGGCTGCCGCGAAGCGTGGCCGCTCGTCGAGGAGATCGTCTCGCTGCTCGAGAGCGAGGGCAACGCCGCGTTGCACGAAGCCGCCGGGCTCTTCCTGCGCGTGCTGGCGGTCGTCGAGCGCTGCGCGGGGATCCCTCGCGCACGACCGCCCGCCTTGCGCCCGATCGATCAGGCCGCGCGGCATTTCATGGCCGACCACCTGCACGAGCCCATTTCGCTCGAAGACATCGCCCAAGCCGTCCGTTCGAGTCCGTACCACTTGATTCGCGTCTTCAAGCGGAACCACGGCCAGACGCCGATGGCCTGCCTGCGGCGCCTGCGCGCCGAACGCGCCAAGACGCTTTTGTTGCGGGGCGAACTGAGCATCAAGGAGATCGGGCAGCGTGTCGGCTACCCGCTCCTCCCGCATTTCTCGAGGATGTTCAAGGCGGAGACCGGTCTCTCGCCACGGGCGTTCCTGCGGTCGCAGGCGGCATCGAACGCGTAGCGCGGGCGGGCCGTGTGCCGCTCAGTACCGCGCCGCAGAAGTTCCTGACCCCGTGCGCCGCGGATGCGGGTCCGGATCGAGGCGCGAGCGAGGAGCCTATCCGGAGGCGATCGGTGACGAGCGAGCAACATAAGGGCCGGGCCCGCAGGCGCTGCGCCATGGGTCTGGAGCTTCTGCGTTCTCAGCGCCACTCCAGCAGCACCTTGCCGCTGTTGCCCGAACGCATCGTTTCGAAGGCCTCGCGGAACCGATCGACCTTGAAGCGGTGCGTCAGGACCGGCGTCACGTCGAGCCCGCTCAAGACCATCATCGTCATCTTGTACCACGTCTCGTACATCTCGCGGCCGTAGATGCCCTTGATGAGCAGACCCTTGAAGATCACCTCGTCCCAGTCGATCGCAGCCGCCTCGGGCAGGATGCCGAGCAGCGCGATGCGGCCGCCGTGGGCCATGTTAGCCAGCATCGAGCGGAAGGCCGCGGGGTGACCGGACATTTCCAGTCCCACGTCGAAACCTTCGTGCATCCCCAACTCCTTCTGGACATCCTGCAACGACCGGACCGTCGGATCGACGGCCAGCGTCGCGCCCATCTTCTCCGCCAGACCGCGCCGGTAGGCATTCGGATCGCTGACCACGACATAGCGCGCGCCGACGTGCCGGGCGATCGCCGAGGCCATGCAGCCGATCGGGCCGGCGCCGGTGATCAGGACGTCCTCGCCGACCAGGTCGAACGAGAGCGCCGTATGGGTGGCGTTGCCCAGCGGGTCGAAGTAGGCCAGCACATCGGTGGGCACCTTGGGGTGCGCGCCCCATACGTTGGCGGCCGGGATGCACAGGTACTCCGCATAGGCTCCCGCGCGATTCACGCCCACACCGGCCGTGTGGGCACAGAGGTGCCTCCGACCGGCGAGGCAGTTCCGGCAGAGGCCGCAGACGATATGCCCTTCGCCGCTGACCACATCGCCCGGCTTGAAGCTGTGCACGTTGCTGCCGACCTCGACCACCCTGCCGGCAAACTCGTGCCCGACCACCAGCGGCAACCGGAGCGTCCGCCGGGCCCACTCGTCGTAATTCCAGATATGAACGTCGGTCCCGCAGATGGCGGTCTTGTGGATTTCGATCAACACGTCGTTGAGACCGGGTTCCGGGACGGGCACTTCCTCCATCCACAGTCCGACTTCCGGTTTCGACTTCACCAGCGCGCGCATCGTCTTCATGGTTGGCCCCCCTTCGGGTAACCCCGCTCTCCGCCGGAATCCCGCCGCCCCAAAAACCTCCCCCCTCCCGCCCCCCGGAAGGGCGCGGGCAGGCCACGGCTCTCCTTCCAGCGAGCCGCCACGCCACTCTACCCGGCCCCGCAACGGTGCCAAGCGACTGTTCGAGATAATGGAATTTAGTGCGCGATGACAGAACCAAACCCTCCGACCCGCCCGCCCCGTCGAACGAGGGGCTGTCGCCGGGCTTCTCCGCATGGACCGCGCGGGAGCGGGATCGTCGACGGTTCGTCGGACCAAGGCCGATCTGCTAAAATTTTAGCTAAAATTGACTAAACAATCGCCCCGGCGCGTGGTATGCGTTCGTATGGGCCTTCGGAGGCTTGACGCCATGCACTGCCCGACCTCCCTCGCGTTCCTGTTGCTGACCGGCCTGCTTTCCCTGACCGCCTGGACGGCCCTGGCTGCCGAGCGCAACCGGGTGCGCGTGCTCTACGACTTCGAGGATCCCGCCGAACTGGAGGGATTGCGCGCCGAGGCGCAGAACGTCGGCTTCGACCTGGTGCAGGACAACGGCGTCACCCGCGGCAGGAACTGCTGCCGGATGGTCTTCAAGAAGGGCTCCGACTGGGCCGCCTTCCACTTCGGCAAGGACCGGCTGCAGGACTGGCAGCACTTCGACTATATCGCCTTCGATATCTTCTCGGATCGCACCGACAAGGTGGACTTCTGTTTCGAGCTGATGGACGGTTTGAGCAGGAACTACCACACGCGTTGTTCCTTCGAGGGGCAGACGATACGGCCCGGCCGGCAGACTGTCGTCATCCCCATCAACCGAGCCAAGCGCAACGGAAAGGAAGGGCGCGACTGGGACGAACTGGAGCCCCAGGACAAGATCCGGATGGACGCCCTGACGCGCGTGAAATTCTTCCTCACGCCGCCCAAGGGCGAAGACCTCGTCCTGTGGGTCGACC
>Ga0073932_1003698_pt1 | contig 19786 bp, 19 predicted proteins | sample DewCreD2012metaG_FD_76967 | JGI IMG/M metagenome (GOLD analysis project Ga0073932, IMG submission 76967) | Hot spring sediment bacterial and archeal communities from British Columbia, Canada, to study Microbial Dark Matter (Phase II) - Dewar... ...
CCGACAGACTATTTGACTGTTTCATCGCCGCTGGGTTTGCCCGAAGCGGAGATGAAAGTCTAGTCAAAAATCGAAAAAGTTCACGGCCTCAGCGATATGAGGCCAGCAGATGAAAAAACCCTGGGGTTTCCCCCAGCTCGCGGCCGAACGACCCTCAACCGCGGAAAAAAAGAAGCCAGACCACCAACAACACCGGCGCCATGATGGGCAGCGCGAATTTCACCACGTAGCCGATGAATCCCGGGGCATGGACCCTTTGCTGGTGGGCAATGGATTTGACCATGAAATTCGGGCCGTTGCCGATGTAAGTGTTGGCGCCGAAAAAAACGGCGGCGACACTGATGGCGATCACATATTGGTTGTAGGCGGGATTGCCCAGCAGGACGCAGATGCGAATTTGGTCGGCGGTGACCTTGCCGCCAGCGACCGCCGCGGGAAAGTTCGCCTGCAGAGCCGTGACGGTGTTGCGAATAATATCTGAGCCCGGTCCGGCCACGGCGGCCAGGTCGGGCGCGCCGCCGCCGGCCAGCAAGGCCTGGACTTGCTGAATAATATCCGCGGGAGCGAAAGCGCCCATGCTGGCGCTTAGGAAAGTAAGATAAGTGGGGGCGTTGTCGAGGAAACTGGAAAGCACCCCGGTGCCCCAATAGTAGAGAGTGGGGGATGGATTACCCATTTGTCCGGCGTTGAGCCGCAGGTAATCCAGCGCCGGCATCATGGTGGCGAAGATGCCGGCAAAAAGGATGGCCACCTCCCGAATGGGATGAAAGTTGAAATGATTGGCCTCATGAATGGATTTGCGGGTCAGGAACCAGGAGCCAGCGGCGGCCCCGACCATCAGGGCCTCGCGCAAAAAAGCCGGCTTGCTGATGAACACCGCCCCCAGGATGACCCCGAGAAAAACCAGGTTGCCCAGCCCCTGGAAGCTAAATTTATCCGACGGCTCAGCCAGGTGATCGCGGATCGGTTTGGGGGCGCGCCGGTAATTGAGCGAGTCAATCACGTAAAAAACGGCCAGCAGCAATCCGGTGCCCACCAGCCAGATCAACCAGCAATTTTTCAGGACCCACCAGAAGGGAATCCCGCGCAGGTAGCCCAGGAAAAGCGGCGGGTCCCCAATGGGGGTCAGGCAGCCGCCGACGTTCGAGATGATGAAGATAAAAAACACGATGTGATGCTGGGTGATGCGGTATTTGTTTTTGCGAATCCAGGGCCGGATTAACAGCATCGAAGCGCCGGTGGTGCCCAGCAGGTTCGCAATCACCGCGCCCACCGCCAAAAAAATGGTGTTTTCCATCGGGGTGCTTTCCCCTCTGACGCCGATGTGGATGCCGCCGGAGACGACGAACAAGGAACCAATCAGGGCGATAAAACTGACGTATTCGAGACCGGTGTGCAGGACCGTATGCCGCGCGGGTGGCGGGAGGAAAAAGCAATAATAAACCAACGTAACCGCTCCCAGGGAAAGGGCCACCTTGGGATAATGCTTTTCCCACCAGTGCGGGCAGGCCAAAGGGGCCAGCGCGATCACCCCCAGCAACACGCCGAAAGGGAGGATCATCCACGGATTAGGCTCATAGCCGACATTTCCCATAGCCCGCAACTATGCCCGCGCCGGTGTCGCGGTCAAATTGATTGTGCGCGTTGCCGGGGAAAAATTCATTTGGCGCATCGGCGCAAAGCCTGTAAAAATCAAAAGGGAACAGGATATGCTGTCATGGGAACTGTGGCGAACAATGATACGAAAATGACCGGCAAGCTCCGGTTGGTCGTCTGTGGCGGATGCCAGGCCCGCGTGTTTATTGCCAGCGATTTGCCGCCTTTTTCCACCGTGCCCTGCACCAAGTGCGGACACCCGGTCATGCTTCCCACCCGGTTGCGGCAGTTCGAGTTGCGCAGCATCATCGCCTCCGGCGGCATGGGGACGGTTTTCCGAGCCTTTGACCTGATGCTGGAACGGGAAGTGGCGGTGAAGTTGATGAAAAAGGAACTGGTCAATGACCAGCAGGCCCTGCGGGATTTTGTGCGCGAAGCCCGCGTTTGCGCCTCCCTGAACCACACCAACATCATCCACGTTTACACCTTTGACCAATACGGCGACCAGTATTACCTGGCCATGGAATTGGCCGACCGCGGCAGCATGGACCAGCGGATCGAAAAAGAGGGACAAATGGAGGAATTGCAGGTGCTCGACATTGGCATCAAGGTCGCCTCCGCCCTGGATACCGCCTTCAAGCACGGCCTGTTGCATCGGGACATCAAGCCCGGCAACATCCTCTTTAACGCCGATAACGAGCCCAAATTGGTGGATTTTGGCCTGGCGGGTCAACCGCATCGCGGCGCCGGCGGCGATAGCACCATCTGGGGCACGGTTCGTTATGTGGCCCCGGAAAAGATCAAGCGCGAGGAGGAAACTTTTTTGTCCGATATGTATAGTCTGGGAGCCACGCTCTACCACGGTCTGACTGGGCACGTGCCGTTTGATGGGGACAGTGACGAAGCCATTTTGATGGCACACGTGAACATGCCGGTCACGCCGCCCGACCAAGTCAATTTGAATGCCACGCGCCCGGCTTCCGAAGCCATTCTGAAAATGCTGGCCAAACATCCCATGGAGCGGTTTCACACCTACGACGACCTGATTATGTCACTCACCGCCGCCCGCACCAAATTGTTGTTTTCCCGCTATCATACTCCCCATTACGAGGGCTGATGATTAGACAAAGCCAAAGTGCCGGCTTCGTTCTCAAACCTGAGAAAAAACCAAGTCGTTGCCGCGCAAAATATTTTGAAAATTTTTCTTGCCGCCTCGGCAAGTGCTGCTTATAGTGCCCCGGTAGCAATGAACATCAGTCTTGGCACATGGGGTCGGTTGGGCCGTTTGGTAACGGCGCTAACAGCGGTGGCCGTGGTCATGATTCTGGGGGCGGCTTATTACCCTTTGCTCAAACAAAATGAGCGGATGCGGCGGATAGTGTATCAGTTGGACACCCAACTTCAGCAGGAGGAAATGCAGCAGAAGAAACTGCGCGGCGCCGTGGAAGCCCTGACCCGCGACAAGGCGGCGGTCGAGCGGTTGGCGCGGGAAAAACTGGGTTACGCCAAACCCGGCGAAACCGTGATTCGCTTTGAGTCGCCGGCGGTGAGCGCCCCGCTTTATCCCTGAGCAGGCTGCGGCAAAAAAGCGCCTCTTCCGCGCCAGCGAACTCAATCTTCCGACATTTCCCGCTCGAGGAGCTTGCGAGCTTTCTCGATTTGCGCCCGCGTAAATTCAATCCAAGCGCGGCCCCTGCCGGGAGCGGTGCCCCCGGCGGAGGAGGCCGAGCGGCGGCCATAGACACGGCAGCATTCGTCCAGGCAAACCACCGGACGAAGGAGGCGCGTCCGTCGCAGGAGTTCGACTCCCTGCCCTAGGGAGCGAGCCAAGTGCCGGGCAAATGGCGCAAAAAATTCCGGCGGCGCCGGCAAGGGTTCGCGATGGAAGAAACGCGCCGTCACCATCGCCGGATCATCCCAACCGGCCTCGGCAAAATCGAAGAAACATAGGTTCCCGGAGGGGGTCATCAAAGCGCGATGCAATCCGAAATCGCCGGGGGAAAGGCAGCACTCCGACAATTTCAACCGGGCGGACGGGTCCAACCCAAGCCTTTGGATTTCCCTGGCCAGCCGCTGCTGGATGATTTGCCACGCGGGTTCGAGCTGGTCGCGCGCAAAGTTGGCGGCTCGATGATCCCCGAGACGGCGCGCGGTGGTCTCCAACGCGGCTACTTGGCGCCCCAGGCGGTCGAAGTGCCCTTCGAGGCTAAAGCGGGCGTCCACCGCTCGGGGCATATCTGTTCCGGCGATAAAAGGACGAAACCGGTTGACGGCCAATAAAAACCCCAGAGCCTCCGAAACACGCTGGAGGTTCAAATCCGTGGGCGCCAATGGTTGTCCTTCGACATAGGTTCGCAAGGAGAGCCGCGACTTGACATCGCACGCGAGCGGTTCCGGCAATTGGCGCAGTCCTCTTCCCCAAGCCAAAGTGGCAAACCGATGGCCGATAACCTGCCGGCGTCGCGCCAACGGCAGGTCCGCCGGGTAACTTACAACCGTCAGCTCGCGGTGGGCCGTCTTGACCTTGAAGGTGTTCCTTCCCAGGCGGGAAAAGGCCGAGGCCGCATTCAGTCCAAAGGACGCGAATCGGGAAATGGCCGTCCGGCGCAGAGAAGCGGACACAAAGCTGCGGGAGCGGGACCGCTGGCGGAGGGATGAAGTAATTTCGCCGGATGGCTTGCCCATGTCGCGAGCGATATCACCTGGCGACTTTTTGCCAAGTTTTCAACTGGCCATCCGGGCCGAAAGTCAGGCGGAGAAAAACCTCCGGGGACGGGGAGTCAAGCCAGACGGTGGAGGGGTAACCGCCAAACAGCACGACGGAACCGCTTCGGCCACCCCGCCAGGCGACCCATTCCGCCACGCGGGTGCCATCGGTCAGCTGGGCGTTTTTATCCGGCGGCCCCATATCCAGCACCGCCTGGTCGTAAGTGTAATTGCCGACCCGCGCATTCCACACCGCCTTTTTGGGCCCGGCGCAGCCAGAGACGAGCCATAGGCAGGAAATCCAGAGTAACAACCGGGGCAAGACTGCTTTCATATTCCTCATACGAGAGAGAACGGCGAGCCGCGCCGCTAGCCAGTGGGGCGCACCAAGAATACCGGTATGGCCCCAAATTTTTTTGCCAGTTGCTTGGTGCCGACATAATCGCAAACGAATTCGGCGACCGCCTCCGCGGTCGCCAGCGCGGCAAAGGCCTGGCTGGCGTAAATCTGGCCTTCCTCGGCCACCGGCTCGATGCGCGCGGTTCGGTTCACGTGGGAACCGTTGTAGGTCATTTTGCCGAGCACCGGATCATAACACTCATAAACCGGGCCGGCGTGCAGCGCGATGCGGATGTTTAACTCGTTGGGCAGGCCGTAGCGGTTCCAGTCGGTGTGGCGCACCAAGTCCCGCAAGCGCAGCGCAAAGACGCCGGCGTCGCGCACCGTATCGAAGACGCAGCAGACCGCGTCGCCCCAGGTGTTTTTGTGGTTGGGGGGACGCTCAAGCTGGCTCATCAAGCCGGCCACCTGGCCGAGAAAGTGCTCGACAAACAAAGGCACCTGCATCTCGGTCAGCCGGGTGAAACCGACAATGTCGGCAAACAGCATGGCTTTGATTTGCTGGCGGTTGGCCGGCGCGATAGGGGCGGCCGTCTGGCCGCCATTATGGCCGGATTCCGAAGACTGAATTTCCGCGGGGAAGCCGCCGGCCAGGATTTCATCCAACCGGATGATTTCCAATTTATCGCTGCGATTCCGCCAAAACTCGACGAAACTGTGGGTGCCGCCGGCGCCATCGCCGGCTTGCCCGTTCCACAGCGCCAAGGGGACGACATCCATGCCGAAGGACTTTCCTTTCAGCAAGGCCAGGCCGTTGAGAGCGCGGTTGCAATAGTCAAACGCGGCGCCGTCATCCGCGTTGGCATACTCGTTCAGGATGGTCACCGTGGCTGCGCGGGCGAAAGCGCGCTCGAAGCGCGAGCCAAAGTCCACGCCGGGAATCAAATCCACGCTGCACCGGCGAAAATCGGCCTTGTTGAAAGGCAGCGCGATATTGGTTTCGCCGCCCCGCTCAAGGAGGAGTTCGTTAAAAAGCAGGTCGCCCCCGCAGGCCAGCGAGGAGAAGCCGATTTGGGCGTCAATTTTTTGCAGGCGGCCTTTCAGCTCCACGCGCACTTGGTCTTCCAGGGCCAGCGGGAACCGGGGTTGCTTGCGTCCCGGGCGGTCGAACATGTGCCCGGAAAAAATGACGATGCGCGGCAGGCGGAAACAATGATCCAGCTGATTGGGATTGCCGGTGATATGTTCGAGCAACAGGCGCGCTTGCGCCCGGGTGCGGCTGACCACGGCCAGTTTGTCGCCGCTGCCGACGGTGGCATTAAGGTAGTGTTTTTCGGCTTTGCCGAAGTCGTTGAGAATAATGGCGGCTTCAGCCAGGGTGGCCTCGAGCCAATAGCGCTCGTCGGATTCCGGGCCCAGATTCTCCAAAGTTTTCTCGCACAGCACGGTGATTTCCCTGGCGATTTTGCCCGCAGTTTCCTTTTCGCCCGCCAACAGGCCCATGGTGGCGGCATTGATGCCGGAGTAATATCCCCGGTTGCGCTGGTAGGAGGAATAATAGAGGTCAAAACTGATGCGCAAGTGTTTCTGGGCCTCTTTCGGCGAACTGGAAATAAGCCAGAAATCCTTGTGGGTTCGCGCCAGGATGCCGAGGGTTTCCTCGTCCTGGTGACCGGATTGGCGCAACTGGTCAAGCATCGCGTTGGCGCGGCGGGTCGCGCCGGTGCGGGCCAAGGCCAGCGCTTGCAGTTGCGTCAAGCGCAGGTCGTTTTTGAAATTTTGCAGGCCCTCAGCGGAGATGTCAAAAGCCAGAAAGGCCTCCCCAAGCCGCAGCGCCGCGTCCACGCTGCGCCGGTAAACATCCACATTTTGCGCCCACACCGTGGGAGCATGCTCTTCCCAAATCCGACGCAGGTCCGCCACGGTCAACTTGGGGTTACGCCGGATTTGGTTGATGGTTTCCTGAAGATGAGTGGCGGGGTCTTCCTGGGTGGTGATTGGCCGGCCTTGCGGCCCGGTCATGTTATAACCGAGGTCCACTATGGCCTTGATCGTATCCAGGGCCGTCGCGCGATTGAATTTCTTGTCGGCCTCCGCCAGTTCGTGGTAAGGCACCAGGCACGGGTTTTCCAATTTGTCATCGTCGCGCTTGTCGCCGTATTTCCAGCCCTGGGCCTGGCGCTCCTTCATCCAGCACTCGTGGTTGAACTGCGCCAGTTGCTCCACCAAGCGCACAATGTCTTCCGTCAATTTGACGGGCGCCGTCCCCACCCCCAGCTTGTTGTCAGTGGCCGCGCTCATGGGCGCTGTCAAATTTCAACCATCGTTTGACCCCGCGTTCCATACCATCGCGCCATTAAACCTGGCGATCATCCGGCCTTTTTCCAGCGAAAACCCTTTCCGGAGGCCGGTCATTTGCCGAACAGCCCCTTGATGCCCTTGGTGGTTTTATCCAGTTGCTCGGCGGCGGTATTCACCGCTTCCTTGCCCAGTTTGCCCACCTCGGCGAAGGCCTTGGCGGCCACCTTGTCCACATTGCCGATCATCTCGCCCAAGACCTGCTTGGTGAGTTCGGCGCTGGTGAGACCCTTGTCGGCGGTGCCGAGGTTTTGCAAGTGGATGTCCGGCAGCGGCATGGTGATGGACTTGCCCCCCAGGCCGGTGAAGCTCAGGTTGACCTTGGCGCCGCTGATGGTCAGGTCCTTGACCAGAATTTTCTTGCCGCTATCGCTGGTTTTCGAGCTGCCAACAGCCGCTTCCACATTCGCCTGAATTTTCTTCAGATTATTGCCGGTTAGGCCGCCCTCGAAAGTGATTTCCGGGGCCACAATTGCCACCTTGTCCACCACAATCGTGTCCGATTTCAGAGAAGACAAGCTAACCGCCACGCTGACTTCACCCAGTTTGAGGGCGGACGGAGTTTTGTAACCCTCGGGGTTGCCCACCAGCAGCCCCTTGAGGCTGCCGCTGCCGGAAAATGGGGATAAGCTGGCGCCGTCCAACTTCACCTCGGTCTTGGTGATTTGCGGGCCCACGGTTTCCACGCCCTTTTTGACGATCAAATTGAGGTTCAGGAAAAGGTAAATCAGCGCGCCTGCCACCGCGACCACCACCACCGCCGCTATCCCCAGTATGATTTTTTTCATGTTAAATTTTGTTTGTCCGTCAAACCACCATTTTTCCAACAAGCCCTTGTTTAGACAAAACCTAACCTAATGAAGGTCGAAAAGCAAACACCTTATCCTTGACCATCCCGCCGGGGCCGCCGCCGCGGGTCTTACCGTGCGGCACGGGCGGAGTGAGCGAGGGCCGCTTAATTATTCCCCAAATGGATGCTGAAGGAGAAGTCGGTGCCCCGCCAGCCATTCTCCACGCGGTAGAGGATGCGGTTGATCCCCTGCTTGAAGTGAACCCGGCGGAAGCCCTCGTCCACTTGCCACGATTTCTGCTGCTTGCCGCTGGCCCAAATCAACTGGTCCTCGATCCAGACTTTCGAGTAATCGTCGCTGCCCACCGCGACCCATAAATCTTGGGCGCGCTCGAAATAGAGCTCGGTGTAGGCGTAATAGATGATGTATTCGAGACCCCGAAACTGAACATCGCTCATGGGCTCGCCCGCCTTGCGCTCCGGGCGGAAATTGCTGAAGGGCGGAGTGACCCGCGGCTGGCCGGTCTGGAAAAATTCCCAACGGATGGGTTGGTTGTCTTTTCCGATGTAGGTCGCGTCCAGGTCCACCACGGTTTCCGGGGGGAACTTTTTCTCGATGTTCACCCGCCCCGCGTTGTCAAACGGCCCCAGGATATACCAGCTATCCACATAGACCCATTGGGCCGGCTGGCCGTAGGAGGCGATTTTGCGTGAAGGCAGAGCCCGCAAATCCTTGGGCACCACGGGTGGCTCCAAGGGGCGTCCAAAGCGGCCGGCGCCTCCCGCTCCTCCCCCGCCGCCCGGGCCATCTCCGCTGGCGCCTGGCTTGCCGGCCTTGCCCCCGCCGTCCCCCTGCCCTGTCCCCTTTCCCGTCATGGCGTCCGCAAGGTCCTTGGCCCGGGCCCGCGGGTCTTCCGCCGCCAATTGGTTCATCAATTCGGCCTGTCCGGCGCGCGCGTAGATGCCCTCGAGCGAAACTCCCGCGCGGTTGGTGCCCATGGCGCTATCGAAGCCTTTAGCGGTGGCCAACAGCGAATGCCCGAGCGCCACCATGGAATTGATCTCGTTGGCTGCGGTCTGCACGGTCTGGCGCATGTCGGCAACCCCCTCGCCGCTGGACACCTTTTGCCGCAGTTGACCGGCGAGGTCCGGCCGCACCGGCTTGGCCACCTCCGTTAAATGACGCGCTTGCGGCAGCGGGATTTGCCGGATCATGGCCAGATCCGTGGCGCGCACTTCCCGGTAAATCTCCGTCAGTGCCGTTTCCGCTTTGACTGCCGTCTCATAGAGCCCGGCCAAATCCAAGCCGCTGACCTCCAGCGCCGCGCCCCCGTCTATGGCGGCGCCTTGCCAGGACGGAGCATCGGCTCCGGCAACCCGCGTCCCCGGGCCGGCATTGGCCGTTGTCTGCCGGGCCCTGGCTTGGGCTTGCAACGCTTCGTTTTGCAGCTTTGCCGCAACGGCCTGCGTCTGGCCGGCATTTTTTAGGGCATCCGCCGCCTTGGACTGCGCCTGTTGCTGCTCCGCCTGGGCTTGATCCAATTTCTCTTGTGATTGCTGGACCTTAAGCTTGGCTTTGTCCGCCGCTTTTTCCGCGTTGGTCTGTTTGCTTTTGGCATCGTTTGCCTGACGCATGGCTTGGGAAGCGGCGCTTTTGGCGTTGTTTTCCTGCGCTTTAAGGGATTTCTGCTCCTCTTTGGACAAGCCGGACTGGCTGGCGACGAGTTTCGCCGCCTCCCAAGCCGCGGCGGCGGCCTCGTAATCACCCTGGCGTTTTTCATATTCCGACTTGGCGTCCCGCACCCTGGCTTGCGCGTCGGCGGCGTCTTGCTGGGCGGCCTGAAGGCTTGTCTCCGTCTTGGCCAGGCTTTCAGTTTTGCGCTGAAGATTGTTGGCGGCATCCTTGCTTTCCTCCCTGGCCGAATTGGCATCCAACTGGGCTTTGTCGGCCTTGGTTTGCAGGTCGTTGGCTTCTTGCTGGCTCTTGCCGGCTTCGCTGAAACCGGCGCCGCCCAAGGCCAGGGTTTGCAGCGCCTTTTCCATGCTTTGCCGCGCGCGCCACTGGGCGTCCTGGGCCTCTTTTTGCGCGGCGGCGGCGCTGGCCCAAGCCGAGGTCACATTGGCGCTGACCGCCTCGGCCAGCGCCTTTTGCGCCGCTTCCTGCGCGGCCAGCGCTTCGGCCTGCGCTTTTTCGGCCGCCGCCTGCGCCGCCATGGCCTTGGCCTGGGCGTCATCGGAAAAATCATTCAAGAACGCCGTGAACTCCTCCTTTTTTCGGGCGGCCAGTTCATTCAACTCACGCTGCAAGGAAAGCAGCTCGCGCACTTGGGGTTGCAGCAAATCCACCCGGCGCTCGCGGATGTAATCCATCACCCGCTCGATTTTTTCGCTGCCGGCGGTGTATTCCCGCTGGCGGGACTGGAGGTCAATCACCCGCACCGGGCTGAAAAAGAAAAGCCAGACCAGCAGGGCGCCATGCACCAGCAGCGACCACAGCCAATAGCCAGGCCGCAGGCGCTGCCGGTCCTTGCGGCGGCTTCGGACACCTGCCTCGGGGGATGGGAATTCCGGTTTCATGCGGGTCACGGATGCGGGTTTCTCCGCGTGTGGATGCCGATGTTTTTGAGCCCCTCAAACTGGCAAAGGTCCACGAGGTGGACAAAATCCTCGAACCGGGTGTCCCGGTCGCAATCAATGCGCACCCGCTGGGCCGGATTAATCTGGCCGGCTTCCCGCAGGCGCTGATGCAAGCGCTGGCGGTCCACCGGCTCCACGCGGGCGTCGGTTCCCAAAAAAGTGCGCCCGTCCCGATCCAAGCCGATGACCATCGTGTCCGGCATCTGCTGCACGGAAACCGCCGCGGCAGACTCCGGCAGTTCCAGCGGCAATTCGCGTTCGGCGTTTTTCAAGGTCGTGGCCACCAGGAAAAAGATGATAATGACCAGCATGCAGTCAATCATCGGGATGAGCATGATTTCAAACGCCTCATCCTCCGGCTTTTTAACGCGCATGGAAAGCCTCCTTCCGCATGAGCCATTCGGTAATCAGGTCGGTCATCTCCTCCTCCAGCATGGTTCCGAAGGCGTTGGTTTTGGTCTTAAAATAGTGGTAGAGAGCGAGAAACGGAATGGCGGTGGCCAAGCCCAGGCCGGTGGTGACCAACGCCTCGGCAATACCCGAGGCCAGCGCCGTTGGGTCCCCCAGCGCCCCGGCCAAGGCGACCGTCTCGAAGGCCTCGATCATGCCCAGGATCATCCCCAACAAGCCCAGTAACGGCTCCAGCGTGGCCACCACCCCCAGCGGATAAGCTTTCTGGTGCTGTATGGACAGCTCCCGCGAAACCAATTCCCCAGCGGTGGCGGAGACATCGGCGGCGCTGGCGTGCCGGTGCCGCGCCACGAACGCGATGGCCCTCGCCAGGGTGCTCGGCTCCTTGTCCGGCAGCTTTTCCAATTCCTCGAACTTGCCGGCCTTCCACAAGTCACGGGCGCGATCAGCCAATCCCTCCGGCACCAGGTATTTGCGGCGACAACGCGCCAGCCGCTCAAAAATGAAGCCGGCGCCAAAAACCGAGACGAGAATTTGCACAATGGCGGTGTTGCCTCCCTGTTTGAGCCGCTGCCCCCAAGTGGTGGCCACTTTGGTCGGCGGTTGATTCGTGCCGCCGGAGCGGTTGGTGGAAACCACCGAAACAAAATTGCTCGAAGCTCCGCCGGTCCCACCGGCGTTGGTTAACCCGGCAGGCCCCGTTGACGTGTTGGTTCCCTGGCCGCGAGCCGGCGCGGCACACAGAAGGATCAAAGCCGCCAGCAGGCAGCCAATCCCCGGGCCTGCAGCACGCAACAAAGGTTTGTCAATCATGTGATTTTAGTTTCGTTGGCGCGATGTAAGACGAGGACCATCGTAAACGCAAGCAAAATGGCAGGGGTGCATCTGGTGGGCGGCAGGATAAAATTCAGCAACCTCATTAACAACTTGTTTTGGCGAGATGGCGAATGGATATCCAAAGCGTCCCGATAATTTCAACCGTCATCATCGGGCTGAAAACGGTAAAACCGTTGGCAGGTCTCCCACGCCCACTGACCGCCCACCTGGAGGTGGGTGTTAAGTAAAACCTCGCCCGTTTGACGAGTCGGGAACCACCGCCGGGGCTGATACACAAAGCCATTGCGTCCCACTGTAGATTACCGGAATCGGAGAAGGATCGACTTTTTCCTTTATCCTGGCGCGGTCGTCTGATTTCATCAGGCCAGTTGGCCAACCGTCCGACTGTTTACAAAAATAATTATGGAAAATCTTGCCACTGTTTTGTTGCGGCCCGGCGAAGCGGACCGAGTCGCCGCCGGACATCCCTGGATTTATCGCGGCTCGGTGCTGCGCCTGACCCGGCCCGCCAAGGATGGCGACGTGGTCCAAGTCAAGGACCACCGCCAGCGTTTCCTGGGGATCGGCTTTTACAATTCCCAATCCAAAATCGTGGTTCGATTGCTCGAAGCTGAGCGCCTGGAAATCAACCAGGCCTGGTTCGAGAAAAAGATCGGGGCGGCGCTCGAATTGCGCCGCCGCCGGCTGCCAGGCGCCACTTCGTTCCGGCTGGTCAACGCCGAGAGCGATTTTCTGAGCGGCCTGATCGTGGACCAATACGAGGATGTGCTGGTGCTGCAAACCTCGGCCCTGGGCATGGACCGCCGCAAAGCCGAGATCGTCGCCGCGTTGCAGCGGTTGCTGGCGCCGCGGGCGGTGATCGAGCGCAACGAAATCGCTTCCCGCAAATTCGAAGGGCTGGAGGACGCCAACGGCGTGCTGGCGGGCGGTTGCGAGGCGGAGTTCACCGTCCGGCTGAACGGATTGGGTTTCCTTTTCCAGCCGCTGGGCGGACACAAAACGGGCCTGTACCTCGACCAACAGGTGAATTACGAGCTGGTGGCCGGCCTGGCCAAGGGCGCCCAAGTGCTCGATTGCTTCAGCTTCGCGGGCGGCTTTGCGCTGCACGCCGCCCGGGCCGGGGCAGCGCACGTGCATTGCCTCGAACAAAGCGCCGAAGCGGTCGCGCTGGCCGGACGCAACGCGGCTCTCAACGGGCTGGCCGAACGGATTTCCCAGGAAACGGTCAACGTCTTTGACTGGCTCAAGGCGCAAACCGCCACGCGCCCGCACGAAAAGGTGGCGCCGCGATTTGACCTGATCATTCTCGATCCGCCCTCGTTCACCCGCAACCGGGCGTCGGTGCCGGACGCGCTGCGCGGCTACAAGGAAATCCACCTGCGCGCCCTCAAACTCCTGAAACCCGGCGGAACGCTGGCCACCTTTTGCTGCTCGCATCATGTGGATGCGGCGCTGTTCAACGACGTGATCACCGCCGCGGCCGCCGACGCCCGCCGCGTGCTGCGCCGCGTCGCCACCTACACCCAGGCCCCGGACCACCCGGTGCTGCCGGTGATCCCCGAAACCGAATACCTCAAAGGGTTCGCCTTCGAGATCGCGCGATGACGGTTTTCGGGGACGGGATTTGTGTTGCCGTCGGGCGGGGTTGTGTTTAGCTATCGCGCGTGAACGGGATGCGATCAGGGTGGAGCCGGTTGGCGTTGCTGATTCTGCTGGCCAAGGCGGACTTGCCGGGCCAGGTGGACCCTTACCCCCGCCAACTGATCCAAGCCGGCTACAGCCAGCCGCTCCAGGGCCTGTCCCCGTTTCCCGGTTACGCTTTCTACTATTTGAACCAACCGGATTGGCCGCGCACCAACCAAACCCTTCGGCTGGCGGTGGCCCCGGTTTACCTGGACGCGGAACTGGCCTTTCGCGGCGCTTTCGGCCCCCGCACGGACCTGGCCCTGGGCGTGGCCGGCGGCGGCTACGCGGACAGTTACGCCGAGGTGCGCGGCGGCAAATATGTCCGCGAGGAATCATTCAAAGGCCACAGCGCCGGATTGGGGGTCACACTCCATCACCGGTTCAATCCGGCTTCGCGATTGCCGCTGCACGGCATTTTGCGCGGCAGCCTGCACCAGAGTTTTTTTTACCGGGACGACCGCACGGCGGCCATGTTTGTGATTCCCGAAGACCTGGGGCTGGCGGCGGTGCGCGCGGGGCTGCGGCTGGGCGGGACGGAACCACTGCTGCTCCCCGAACTGGGGTTGGAAATTTCCGCCTGGTATGAAGGCCAGTGGCGCACCGAGGGCCGTCCTTACGGGTATGCCGCCGACCGGCACATTAGTCGCGATTCACACCGGCTCTGGGGGCGAACCGGTTTCAGTTATCTGACGGAGGCGGGGCAGCGGGTGGGACTGGCGGTCACCGGCGGAACCTCTTTGAACCCTGATCGCTTCAATGCTTTCCGGCTCGGAAGCTGGCTGCCGCTCAATTCGGAGTTCCCGCTCAATCTGCCGGGCTATTACTACCACGAGTTGAGCGCCCAAAATTTTCTGCATGCGAGCCTGCAACTCACCCAGCCGCTGGATCACAAATTCCGCTGGAGCCTGCTGGCGATGGCGGCCACCGCGGTGATGGATTACACGCCGGGGGTCGAGCAGCCCGGCAAGTGGCATACGGGCTTGGGTGGGGGAGTGGCCTATCATCCGCCCTCGCGCGCCTGGCAAATCATCGTCGCCTACGGTTACGGCCTGGATGCGCTGCGCAAGGATGGCCGCGGCGCCCAAAGCCTCAGCGTCCTGGCGCAGTTCGATTTTCGCAAAGCCCGCTCGGCTCTTTTGGATCCGGCGGCGCAGCCGGCCCGATCACGCGGTTTGCACGACATGCTGCGGCGGCTCTTTTAGTCAGTCCAGCCGCACGCAGGCCTCGATATCCGGATAGGCAAAATGGACTTGGCCGATCCGCAGCTCGAGGTTTTTGGCGCTGACCGTTTCCGGAAACAACACCTCCTCCCGCAAGGCCAGGGTGCCGCGCAGAATGACCCCGCTCCACAAACGCACCTCAACCGGGTGCTGCAACGGCAGCCCGAGTTTGCGGGCGAGTTCGTGCATTGCTTGGCGGCGCTCCTCCTGCCAGCGATCCCAGCCGGCGGTGGAGGGAACGGCGCCCGGCCCGTTGAAATTCAGCTCGCCTTGAGGCGGTTCGGAAAGGCGGTCGTTCATGGATGGGGGACAAAATCGCGGCGCAGGTCCGGCAGAATGGGGAACTCGCGCCGGTAACGCTCCAAGCCGGGCAGGTCCAGTGCGGCGCGCACCTGGCCCTCGCCCGCGCCGCCATCGGCCAGCACCCGGCCTTGCGGGTCCACAATCAGGGAACGCCCGGCATATTCCAACTTGGGGGTCGCGCCGCAGCGATTCACCCCCACCACGTAGGCCTGGTTCTCGATGGCGCGCGCCCGCAACAGAGTCAGCCAGTGTTCGAGGCGGACGGCGGGCCAGTTGGCTAAAATGGCCAGCACCTCCGGGCGCTGAAGCGCGGCGGCCCGAAACACTTCGGGAAACCGCAAATCATAACAAATGAACGGCGCCACCCGGGCAGAGCCTGCGGCAAACAACGCCAGTTGGCGGCCGGGTTCGTAATGCTCGCCTTCCCCGGCGGGCGTGAAGCAATGCAACTTGGCGTAGCGGGCCAATTCGACGCCGGCGGGGGAAAAGGCCACAGCTTCATTCCGGCCTTTGCCGGAATCTCCCGGGCGGACCACCCCGCCCAGCAGGGTGACGCCGAACTCACGGGCGGTGGCGGCTAGAAACCGCTCAGTGGGGCCGCCCGCCGGTTCGGCGATGCCGGCGACATTCATGCTGAAGCCGGTGGCAAACATTTCCGGCAGCACCACCAGCGCGCCGCGCGACGGTCTGGCGGCGGCCAGCAGGGACCGCGCCTTGGCGTAATTGGCGGGCTTGTTCTCCCAAACGATGTCGAATTGCAGGCCCAGGACTTCCATGCTTACAAGGCGCGCACGCGGATATGGCGGAGGGAGAGCGGCAGGCCGTGATCCTGGAAACCGATGAAGCCGGCGTCCGGACGGCCTTTGAGTTTGGAATGATCGAGCGTCAACTCATTCACCACCTCGCCGTTGAGCTTAACCACCACTTTACCTGCCAGACAGGTGATTTGGAATTGGTTCCATTCTCCGGCAGGCTTGGCGGTGTTCTTCGTCGGCGGCAGTCCGGGAATGATGCCGCCAGAATCGTGGTCAGTCAGTTTTTTATCGGCCCCCTTTCCATGCGAATCGTAAATCTGCACTTCGATGCCCGTGGCCACCGGACTGTTAGTGTCTCCCACATGGAAATAAAAACCGCTGTTGCCGCCTTTCTGCACCTGATATTCAAACTCGATCTCAAAGTCCTTGAACTGCTCTTTGCACCAAAGGTAGGCGGACCAGCGCGACCAACCTTTCTCGCCCGGGCGCGGCGTCAGAGTGACCACCCCTTCTGGACTAAGCTGCCAATTGCCGGTGGTCACCCAATGCTTGGTGAGGTCCTGCCCGGCCAGCAAGTTCTGCCATTGACCGGCGGCGCCCAAGGCGCTAAGAGCGGCGGCGGTCCAAAGCAGTCCGGCGCCCAGGCAGAGGGTAAAGGGATGGATTAAAGTCGCAGTTTTCATATTTTTCTTTGTGCCCCATCTTAGCACGCGGCCCGCTGGCTGCCAATCATTTCCGTCCCGAAAAATAAGCAAGGGAAAGCTTGCATTTATTTCATAAAGGGTTTTTAATGAGCCTCCAGAACGGAAGACGAAGGGCCATAATAATATGCCGGGACCTCCCAAGATCCTGTTGTTGGATGACGAAGAGGATGCGCTGGAACTCTACCAGCAGATACTCGCGACTCTGCCCAGCAAACCGGAGATACGCACGTGCGACTCCGGCACCAAAGCCCTGGCGCTGCTGGAGTCCGAGGAATTTACCTTGATGATCAGCGACCTCAACATGCCCAAGATGGACGGCTTGCAGGTGTTGTCCATCGTGCGCCGGAAATATCCCAATATCAAGATTATGGTCATGACGGCGGTGGTGGATGAACAATTCCGCGCGCGCGCCTATGCCCTGGGGGTGGATTTGTTCTGGCAAAAGCCCAGTTCCGAGCAAGAGATGAAGCTTTTCCTGGAGGGGGTGGATTCCGTCCTGCAACGCTACGAGCAAAGCGGTTTTCGGGGAGTGCAAAGCAAGAGCCTGGTGGATATTGTGCAGTTGGAATGCCTCTCCCAAAGTTCGACGGTGCTCAAGATCACCAACGGCGTGCTGGTGGCGCGCATTTGGATTCAAAACGGGGAGTTGGTGGACGCGGAAATGGGGGATATCACCGGCGAGGAAGCTTTCAAGCGCATCCTGACCTGGAAAGCCGGCAATTTCGAGAACCTGCCGGCGGAACCCACTCGGGAGCGGAAAATTTTCAACACGGTGGACGGCCTGCTGCTGGACGCCATGCAGATGATTGACGAAAACCAGGCGATCGCCGATGGCACGGCGCCCAAGGAAGAGGTGCATGAAGAAGCGGCCAGCCGCCAGACCCCGTTGCAAATGAGCGCCAAGGTCAAAGGCGTGGATTTCCTCATGGCGCTGCCGGCGGACAGCGCCAAGCCGCCGGAGTTCTGGGGCGTGGAGAACCCGGAGCCGCTGGCCAAATGGGCGCGGCAGACCTGGCAGGGTTTCAACCAGTTGGGCGACCAGTTTGTCTGCGGCAAATGCGTGGCCATTGACGGCCGCAGTTTGCGGCGGCAGGTCGCCTTGCTGGCGGCCGGCGAGCGGTTGCTGTGTATCGGCCTCGAACGCGGGCTCAGTCAGGAGCAACGCCAGGAAACCGTCAACAACGTCCTTGCCAAATGGGTATCCTAGACCTTTTTTCCAAGAAAGACGGCCCCGCCGCCTTCGAGATTCCCGCCGGGACCTTCACGGTGGATCGTCATGGCAATGTGCTCAGCTCCACCCTGCCCCAGTCCTTTCCGCCGGAGTGTGTCGCGCAGATCGTCAAGCCGGTTCTGGAGTCCTTCCACGGGGCGAAAAAGGCGCAACTGGCGCTGACCGAAATCGTGATCCAGTATTCCGCCCTCAAAATTACCGCCCGGGAGCTGCGCGGCGGCGCGATGATCTTCCTGGCGCCCCACGGCCCGCAGCGACAAACTTAACCCGCGAATCCCTCACGCCTATGAGTGACAAGAAGAAAATCGAGAAGATCATCCTCCAAATGGAGGCCTATCTCGAATGTTGGAAGCAGTTCAGCAATTTCGTGAACCTGGCCCGCGCCAAGAAATTCTCGCCGGAGGACGAGGCGCAATTTCTGGAGGTAAAAAGCGTCATCACCCAGCAGTTGGAGATGGTTCTTTCCTTCTTCGCCGCGCCACCGGTGAACCGCGAGGACATTCATGCGCTGATGGGCAACGCCTCCTCCATCCGGGTCATGAGCGAGATGAATGAAAACGCCCTGCGCAATCTCGAGAGCCAATGGCATAAAATTTTCATCTCCCTCCAGGCCGTGCTGGGCCAGTTGAAGGTCCAGCAAAAGGAGGTTGAAGGCCAATCCTTCTGGTCCTCGCTGTTTGCCAAGAAAAAATAGGCGCCCGGCTTCGCCCTCGGCCGCGCCGTGGCAAGCCCGCACCGCACGCAAGGCAGCCCATGCCGGAGTGGCTTTCCGTTGTTATCCTGGGAATCGTTGAGGGCATCACCGAGTTCCTGCCCATTTCCTCGACCGGCCACCTGCTGCTGGTGCAAAACCGGCTGCCGCGGCAGTCGGACCTTTTTAACATCGTCATCCAATCCGCCGCCGTCCTGGCCGTCTTGCCGCTCTTCCGGCAACGGCTGCGCCTGTTCTTTACCGACTGGCGGGGGCCGGCCACGCGCGATTATTTGCTGAAATTGCTCGCCGCGTTTTTCATCACCGGGCTGGGCGGGCTGCTGCTGGACAAGGCCGGCTTCAAACTGGAGGAGAATCCCCTGCCCATCGCCCTGGCCCTGGCGCTGGGAGGACTGGCCTTTTTGGCGATTGAAGCCTGGATGAAAAACCGCCCTTCCTCCGCCAACATCACTTGGAGCATTGCCGTCGCGGTCGGGGTCGGCCAATTGTTGGCCGCGATTTTCCCCGGCCTCTCCCGCTCCGGCGCAACCATCCTGCTGGCGCTCATCCTGGGCCTGAGCCGCCCGGTGGCCACGGAGTTTTGCTTCCTGGTCGGCATCCCGACGATGCTGGCGGCCGGCGGCCTGAAAATTTTCAAAGCCCTGCACCACCCCCCGCCGGACGCCACCCCGGAAAACTGGGGGATGGTTTTCCTGGGCTGCGCGGTCTCGGCGTTGGTCTCGTTCCTGGCGGTCGGCTGGTTGCTGCGCTACATCCAAAGCCACACCTTCACCCTTTTTGGTTGGTATCGCCTCGCCCTCGGCGGGGCCGTCCTGCTGCTGGGCTGAAGTTGAAGGGGAATTGCCTTCCGCCGCCAGGCAGCAGACTGGAAGTCTGCGGCACACGCCGGCGCGCGTCCACAAGCGCCTTTCTCATTAACACCCCGCTTCAGCGGGGTGGCCGGCGTCTGATAAAGGAGCTCAACGGTTTTAACCGTTTCCTATCGTGCTCAGTCCAAGCGCCGTGGGAAATCCGCGAGGTTGTGCCGCAGTTTTCCAACCTGCCGTATCGCCGACTTCCAGTCGGCAAGGCCCTGGACAAACCCGAAACCATTGGAAAATACCCAAACCTTGCGGATTGGAAATCCGCGCCACCCGCCTGCCTGGCGGCGGGCAGGCAGCAGACTGGAAGTCTGCGGTACGCGCTGGCGCGAATTTGCGAGCGTCTCCCGAAGTCCGCGAGGTCTTGGAGTGCGGTAGTCCTCTACCGCTTTTCCTGGGCGCGTGGCCTTGGCGTGAGCAATCCGTTGGTCAGGGATGACGCCTAAGCACTGCCAAAGCGCCAGAGGGCTGGCGCACTCCACGACGCTGGCGCGCGTCCGCAAGCGCCCTTCCCATTAACACCCCGCTTTAGCGGGGTGGTTGGCGTCCGGGAACGCAACTCAACGGTTTTAACTGTTTCGGGTCGCATCCCTTTTTTTCGTGAGAATTCGTGAAATTAGTGTAAAGCCCCTTTCCCTTCC
>Ga0073932_1003718_pt1 | contig 19689 bp, 17 predicted proteins | sample DewCreD2012metaG_FD_76967 | JGI IMG/M metagenome (GOLD analysis project Ga0073932, IMG submission 76967) | Hot spring sediment bacterial and archeal communities from British Columbia, Canada, to study Microbial Dark Matter (Phase II) - Dewar... ...
ATCAAGGTGTACCAGGGAGAGCGTCCGATGGCTGCCGACAACATGCTGCTGGGACAGTTCCGGCTCGACGGCATACCGCCGGCGCCGCGTGGCCTGCCCCAGATCGAGGTCAGCTTTGACATTGACGCCAATGGCATCCTGAACGTCAGCGCGACCGATAAGGCGACCGGCCGACAGCAGAAAATCACCATCACGGCCAGCACCAACCTGGACAAGCAGGAGGTGGAGCGCATGATGCGTGAGGCTGAAGCCCACAAGGCCGAGGACGCGCGGCGCAAGGAGCTGGTGGACGCGCGCAATCAGGCCGACTCGCTGGCTTACCAGGTGGAGAAGAGCCTCAACGAGCTGGGCGGCAAGGTGGACGGCGCTACACGGGCTGACCTGGAGGGCAAGATCAACGACGTGCGCGATGCGATCAAGACGGACGATGTCAACCGCATCAGGCGCGCCGCCGAAATGTTGCAGCAGGCCAGTATGAAGATCGGCCAGGCCATGTACGGTGAACCACCGCACGCGGCCCCGAAGGGCAACGGCACTGGCGGTGCGGCCGGACAGGCGCCACAGCCCGGCCCGGAAGATGTGGTCGAGGGTGAGTTTACTGAGGCGTGAGCGCGACAGGCTCGAGACTCAAAGGATATCCTGTGCACCGATGCCCGGCTTCCCTACGAAGCCGGGTATCGGTTTTCTTGGGGAGGCGAGTGTCTGAGGTGCCGTCCTCACAGATCTCGAGGTCGTGTGTCTCAGGATGGGTGGTGAGCACTGCCTGTGGGGGCGTTCTCGACGGTGACATTGTGTGCCCCTGTCTATTTGACAGTGCAGCCAAATCGAGTACAATGCAGCCAGTCAGCCGTGAGACAGGATGGCCCATTCGTCTAGAGGCCTAGGACGCGGCCCTCTCAAGGCTGAAACAGGGGTTCGAATCCCCTATGGGCCACCATTCATGTAGTCAACAAAGAAGCGCCGGGAGAGCCTCTCCCGGCGCTTCTTTGTTGTGATCCGCTGCTTTCAGTGACGCGGTGGTGGCACCTCGTGGCAGCGACGACAACGTGCCTGGTACACCTCGTGGGCGCCGACCAGAATCTGCGGGTCATCGTAGTTGGCGGGGACACCGTTGATCAGTCGCTGGGTGCGGCTGGCGGGTGCGCCACATACCGCGCAGATCGCCTGCAGCTTGTCAACCATCTCCGCCTGTGCCATCAGAACCGGCATCGGTCCAAATGGTTCACCCCGGAAGTCCATGTCGAGACCGGTGACGATGACACGCTTGCCGCGCTGGGCCAGTCTTTCGCATACGTCCACGATGGCCCAATCAAAGAACTGGGCCTCGTCAATCGCCACCACATCGGTGCTGTCCTTGACCTGGTCCAGAATGGCATCGGCAGCGGGGACGGCGATCGCATCCCAATGCAGGCCGTCGTGCGAACTGACTTTCTCGGCTGAGTAACGGGCGTCCAGTATTGGTTTGAAGACCTGCACCTGCTGTCGGGCGATGACGGCGCGCCTCACGCGACGGATGAGCTCCTCTGTCTTGCCGCTGAACATACTGCCGCAGATGACCTCGATCCAGCCGCCTTCATAGCGGTGCTGCATATACTCCCTCCAAAGCACAATGGGCAGATGCACGCATCTGCCCATAGGACTGGCGAACTCAAAGGGGACGACAAACCGTCGCCGATGGTCACCTGGTGCGGCTGCTGCTCAGGCCGCAACCAGACCCAGCAGCTGTAGGCGTTCCTTGATCTCCTGGACGGACTTGGCGCCCAGACCCTCCAGGGCCAGCAGCTCAGCCTCGCCTTTGTCAAGCTTCTTGACCACATCTCCGATGGTGATAATGTCAGCGTCCACCAGGATCTTGTGGATGCGCTCGCTCAAGTCGAGGGCTTCAACCTGCTGCTTCAGCAACGCTTCACGCCGCTTGCGCAGTGCAAGTTCGGTGCGCGCTTTCTCGTCGGCCTCGGCCAGAGACTGACGCTTGACGCGCTTGTGGAACCGATCAACCTGCCCGGCGGCGTCAATGATACGCTGTTCGCCGGTGAAGAAAGGATGACACGACGAACAGACGTCGGTACGGATCAGCTCGACTGTCGAACCGGTCGTCCAGGTAGCGCCGCAACTGCAAACGACCTTGGCCTCCGGGTAATACTTGGGATGAATGCCTGCCTTCATAGAATGGACATAACCTTTCGCGCTGGTGCGACAGTTGGCGCAGTACTAGCTCTGTTCGCAGGGGTAGACACTGACGCGCTTCTTGTCGCGGCTCGCAAACTCGAACTTGACGATCCCATCCACTGTGGCAAACAGCGTGTGATCCCGGCCCACACCCACATTCACGCCGGCCTGCAGCCTCGTTCCACGCTGGCGCACCAGGATATTGCCGGCGCGCACCAATTCACCACCGTACTTCTTCACGCCCAGACGCTTGGCCTCGCTGTCACGGCCATTGCGGCTGGAACCACCACCCTTCTTGTGTGCCATCTTGTCTATCCTCCGCCTGTCTGGCGCTTAAGACGCTTTCAATGCACGATCTTTTCGATCCGCAGGCGGGTGTAGGCCTGCCGATGTCCCTGTCGGCGCCGATACCGCTGCTTGGGGCGATACTTCCACACCAGTATCTTATCGCCCTGGTCCACGGCCAGCACGCGTGCCACTACCCTGGCTCCTTCAATTACAGGACGGCCAACGGTCACGCCCGTCTCGCTGCCGATAAGCAACACCCGCTCCAGCTCCACCTGCTCGCCCACCGATTGGGGCAGCAGATCCACCTGGACAAGGTCGTTTTCGGCCACCCGGTACTGCTTGCCACCGCTCTCCACAACCGCGTACATCAAAGCCTCCATCCCGGCTATCGTTCGTGCAATTGGCTGGCTGATGGGCTGATGCCCAGTCTCACAAAAGGCTATTATACCCAGCCGATCGGCTTGAGTCAAATCTGCAGCGCCCTGCACGTTAAGGTTCCCCGCCGTTTGCGGGATTGGCTGGCTAGTGCTATAATGGCCTCGCTTCAATACAGCCATCGTGTCATACGCCGAAACTGACAAAGGCCGCTGGCTGGGGAGCGTGAGCGAAGAGCCGGAGCGACTGGCGGCGTCAGCCGGGCGCATCGGGCAATGGGTCTGACATGCGGGCATAGCTTAATGGTAAAGCCCTAGCCTTCCAAGCTAGTCATGCGGGTTCGATTCCCGCTGCCCGCTCTGGTGGCGGGCCCTTAGCTCAGCGGTAGAGCGGCCGGCTCATAACCGGTTGGTCGCAGGTTCGAACCCTGCAGGGCCCATACTTTCACTGACTCCTGCACCGGCCTGTTGGGCCGGTGCATCGTTTTCTGGAGGATGGTCCGGTATATGGACGTTCGTCGAATGGCATTTCTGGCGCGACACCGACGCGCTCGGCGTGACAGTCATCGTCCTTCGCCGATCGTCTGGCTGCTGCGTATCCTGGCGACACTGGTGCTGGCGGGATTGGGATTCGCAGTAACGCTGGTTCTGGTTGCGGCGGGTGTTCTCTACGGCGTGTATGCCTACTACGCCCAGGACTTGCCCGACCCACGCGACATCGAGACCAAGCAGGAGAACTTCGAGACCACCAAGATATACGATCGTACCGGCCGCACTCTGCTCTATGAGATATTTGATCCCCGGCTGGGCGATCGCCAGTATGTGACCCTGGATCAGATTCCCAAACACTGCATTGACGTCACAGTGGCTCTTGAGGATCGGGCTTTCTGGAGCAATCCTGGCTTTGACCCTCAGGGCATGCTGCGCGCGTTCTGGCAGAATCTGCAGGGCGTGGGGATTCAGGGCGGCAGTTCGATCACGCAACAGCTGATCAAGAACATTATCATTGATCCGGAGGAACGCGTTCAGCGTTCCTATGCCCGCAAGATCAAAGAAGTTATCCTGGCCGCCGAAATCACCCGGCGCTATGACAAGAAGCAAATCCTGGAATGGTATCTCAACACAAACCATTACGGCAACCTCGCCTACGGCATTCAGGCGGCCGCAAAAGTCTATTTCCAGAAGTCCGTCAGCGAGCTGAGCTTGCCCGAATGTGCCATGCTGGCGCCGATCCCGCAGTACCCGATGCTGAATCCGATAGACAACCCCGAGGAAGCGAAAAAGCGTCAGGGGTTGGCATTGGAGGCGCTGGTGCGGGATGGTTATCTGACGCAGGCCGAAGCCGACGCGGCATTCGGGCAGGACCTGATTGTCAAACCCGTACAGGAACGTTTTGATATTCTGGCGCCGCACTTCTCGATCTATGTGCGCAAGCAGCTCGAAGATATGTTTGGCGCCGATCTGGTCTACCGGGGTGGGCTGAAGGTCTTTACAACGCTTGACTATGAGCTCAACAGTGAGGCTGAGCGCATCGCGCGCGAGCACGTCGAGAATCTGATGGAAAAAGGCCACAATGCCTCCAATGCGTGCGTGGTTGCGGTGCGCCCGCGCACCGGCGAGATTCTGGCGATGGTCGGTAGCATTGACTACTGGAACAAGGACATTGATGGCAATGTCAACGTCTGCACCGCCGACCCGGGTCGCCAGCCGGGATCGTCTTTCAAGCCCTTCAACTATGCCACCGCCTTCGCCCAGAAGACCGTGACCCCGGCCACGATGGTGATGGATGTGCGTCGCTCGTTTCCTGACCCCCCCAACCCGCCCTACGTGCCCGAGAACTACGATCGCAAGTATCACGGCCCCGTCCGTTTGCGCCAGGCGCTTGCCTGCAGCTATAACATCCCGGCGGTGTGGGTTCTGCAACAGGCGGGAGTTCGCAATGTGATCAATACAGCCCACCGAATGGGCATAACGACCCTCAATGGCGACTTTTACGGGCTGGCCCTGACGCTCGGCGGCGGCGAGGTCAAACCGCTTGATATGGCCTACGCCTTCGGCGTCTTTGCCAATATGGGGGTAATGGCCGGTCAACCAGTGCCGCCCGAGCGACAGCGGATTGGTCATCGTACCCTCGATCCGGTGGCGATCCTGCGCGTTGAGGATGCGGCCGGCAACATCCTGTGGCAATACGATCGACCTGAGACGACCCAGGTGCTCGACCCGGCGCTGGCCTACCTGATGGCGGACATCCTGTCGGACAATGATGCGCGCGCCCCGGCCTTCGGGCGCAACAGCCCGCTGATCCTGCCCGACCGGCGCGTGGCGGCCAAGACCGGCACCACCAACGACTTCCGGGACAACTGGACGATCGGGTTTGCCCCGCAGGTCTCGGTGGCGGTGTGGGTGGGCAACAACAACAATGAGGCTATGAAGGATGTGACTGGCCTCACCGGCGCTGCACCGATCTGGCACGATGTGATGGCTTACGCACTGCGTGACCAGCCGGCGGAGTGGTACCTGCGACCACCAGGATTGGTGGACGTCAAGGTGGACGCCGTTTCGGGGCTGCTGCCGACTCCATTCAGTCCTCGCACGATTACCGAGATGTTCCTGGAGGGATCAGAGCCGATTGTGCCAGACAGTGTGCACCAGGCGTTCCGAATCAATCGCGAAAACGGCAAGCTGGCGACCGTGTACACGCCGCCCGAGCTGGTCGAGGAACGAGTCTACGAGATTTATCCGCCTGAGGCGGCCGACTGGGTGCGCGAGAACGACATCCCCCAACCGCCCACCGAGTATGATGATGCCTTCGGATCGCCGGTTGCCAGCGGACCGGTCGCTATCACCGGGCCGTCGCCCTATCAGTATGTGAGCGGGGGTGTTGTCATCAGTGGCAGCGCCAACCTTGACAACTTCGCCCTGTACCGCGTCGAGTTCGGTCAGGGCCTCAATCCGACGGAATGGACGCAGCTGGGTGGCGATCATGGCAGCCCGGTGGACAACGGTGTGCTCGAGTTCTGGGATACCCACTCTGTACCGGAAGGCCTGTACACCCTGCAGCTGACCGTGGTGCGGCACGATCAAAGCTTCGAGCGCGCCACGGTGCAGGTGACGGTGGACAACACGCCGCCTGAGGTGGCCGTGATCAATCCACCCGACGGCAAGGTCTACCTGATGGAGGCCGATGAGTACGTCAACATCCAGGCGGATGCTGAGGACAACTTCTCGATGAGCCGCGTGGAGTATTTCCTGAACAACGAGAAAATCGGCGAGTCGACGGTGGCGCCCTACAACATGCGATGGACGATCGTTATGTCGGACTTCGTCACCCCGCGGAGCGAGAGCCTCGTCACTCAGACCCTTGTCATTTCACAGCCGGATGGAGTCACTGTCAGCGAGCAGGTGATCACCCTGACCCAGATCATCTCAGTCACCGACCCCATCACGCCGTGGCTGCCGATAGGCTATATGCAGGTGTTCTCGGGCGGCCAGACGGTGATGTGGAATACCACGGTCATTACACCGGGCCTCGGATACACGGAGACTCACGTTCTGAAGGTGATTGCCCACGACGCGGCCGGCAACAAGACAGAGAGTCCGGTAACTATCTTCTCGGTTGTGCACGATCCCAAGGCCCTGGAGGACGAGGCCAAAGGCAAACGCGAAGGCTGGCTGTGGTCGCGCCGACGGCTGCAACTATAGGGGCGTGCGAACACGTCGGTTGCGGGAGATTCAGGTACCGTTGCCCCACGGATCCCGGAATCTCCCTGTCCGGTATGACGATCTTTCTTTCTACTGGTGGCGACCCGCTGCAATGAGCAGCTCTTAGTTTTGCAATCGGCGGGAGCTGCCGTCCTGGAGGCACTGCATGTACGTGCTGGTGACGAATGACGATGGCATTGACTCGCCGGCGCTGCTGCCGCTGAAGCAAGCGATTGATCAGGTGGCTGAGACGATTGTGTTTGCGCCGGATCACAACTGGTCGGCGTCCGGTCACCCCAAGACGATGCACAAACCGTTGCGCGCCGATCAGGTCACGCTTGCCGATGGCTCTGTGGGCTATGCGTGCAGTGGCGCGCCACCTGATTGCGTGGCACTGGCCTGGCTGGGGGTGCTGGACTGTAAGCCCGAACTGGTTGTATCCGGCATCAACCTGGGCGCCAACCTGGGCTATGACATTCTGTATTCGGGCACGGTGGCGGCGGCGGTGGAGGGTGTGGTCAATGGCATCCCCGGCATAGCGCTATCGAGGGTGCTGCCCGCGCCGGACGAGTACGCCGAGTTGGCGCGGTTTGCCGCCAGATTGGTGCAGCAGGTAGAGCAGCACGGTCTGCCGGCTGGCATGTTCCTCAATGTGAACTTCCCGGCCGTAGCCTGGAGCGAGGTCAGGGGAGTGGCTGTCACCCGGTTGGGGAGGCGCGTCTATCGTGACGAGTTGGTCTCGCGCCTTGATCCGCGCGGACGACCCTACTACTGGATTGGCGGTGAGCCGCCCGGCGGTGTGCCGGAATATGGCACGGACATCTGGGCCGTCGCAGACGGCTATATCTCCATCACGCCGGTACATCTGGACATGACGGCGTACCACTTTCACGAAGAGCTCAGGCGGTGGGACATACACGCGAGCTGTGATGCCCGTCAGAGCCAGAGCCCGGCGGACGGATGATGTCTGCTTGAGGCGTGATCTGGATACCTCATCTCCCCGAACAACGCACGATCGTTCCCGGGGCGGATTCGCCGCCGACCTCCTCCAACCACACAGGGTGCCTTGAGTCGGTATCTCAGTACCCTGAAAGATCCAACTCGCGCAGGTATGCCGCGAACTCGCGGCCAATGTCTGGCCGGTCGAGCGCCATCTCCACCGTCGTCTTGAGGAAACGCAGCGGGTCGCCGGTGGTGAACCACTTACCGGCGATGGGATGTACAATCACGGACGCACTGGCAGCCAGCTCGTCGATTGCATCGGCCAGCCACAGCTCGCCGCCCTGGCCCGTCTTCAGCTGCTGCAGGATGTCAATGATGGCATGGGAAAGGACAAAACGGCCCAGCTGAGCCAGGTTGGAGGGAGCCTCGTCGGGGGCTGGTTTCTCGACCATGCGCTCGAGCTCATTGCGGTCGGAGTTGGCTTTCATTTTGGCCACGCCGTAGCGGCTGATCTCCGAGACAGGAACTTCCTGCACCGCTACCACAGCGGCCGGACGATACTTCTCATAGACGTCTATGAGCTGGCGGGCACACGGGACGTCCGACTTTACGATGTCGTCGCCAAACATGTACACCACTGCCTCGTCGCGGTGAATGACCGAGCGAGCGCATAGCAGCGGCGTGCCATTGCCGTAGGGCATCTCTTTGCCCTGGCGGATGAAGATGAAGTTTGCCATGTTGGCAATGCGCCGGATCTCCTCGAGCTCTCGCCATTTCTTCTGCGTCTCCAAATGCAGCTCCAGCTCGCGCGAGCTGTCGAAGTGATCCTCCACCGCCTGGTTGCCCGAGCGGGTGACCAGGACGATGTCAGTGATACCGGAGGCCACCGCTTCCTCGACCAGGTATTGCACCACTGGCTTGTCCACAATGGGCAGCATCTCTTTGGGTTGCACTTTCGTGGCCGGAATGAAGCGAGTGCCGTAACCGGCGACGGCGATAATGGCTTTGGTGATGGGCATAGCGCTCTCCACTTCGAATGGGAAATCCTACATGGCAGATGTCATACGCCAGATCTCAAATGACACAGGATCTGGGTTTCGCGGCGACTGACACTGGTCCTGGGTCACTCGTTATCGTCTGTCCACGATCACCGGACGCTGCTTGTGCCACTCAGTGGTCTGCTCGTAGGCATATGCGGCCCGAAGGAGTCTCGGTTCTTCCAGGGGCGGCGCCATGAGCTGGAGTCCGACCGGCAGACCCTCTGAGAATCCGCATGGCACGGAGATGCCGCACATTCCGGCCAGATTGAGTGCCACCGTGAACACATCAGATAGATACATTTGCAGCGGGTCGTCCACCTTCTGGCCGGCCTTGAAGGCGACAGATGGCGAGGTGGGACAGGCCACCAGGTCCACTTGCTGCCAGGCGCGTTCGAAATCGCGTCGCAAGAGGGTGCGGGCTTGCTGCGCCTTGAGATAGTAGGCGTCGTAGTAGCCGGCCGACAGCGCATAGGTGCCCAGCATGATGCGTCGTTTCACCTCGGGGCCGAAGCCGTGCGCGCGTGTCTCAAAGTAGGTGCGCCACATCTCATCGCCGTCCACGCGCAGCCCATAGCGCACCCCGTCATATCGCGCCAGGTTGCTGCTGGCCTCGGCGGTCGAGATCAGATAATAGATGGGGATCGCATACTCGGTCAGCGGCAAAGATACCTCGATGATCTGCGCCCCGGCGTCGGCCATCACCTGAAGAGCGGTGCGCACGGCCGCCTCGACCCCGGCTTCCATTCCGGCGATGAAGTACTCGCGGGGTACGCCGATCCGGAGTCCGGCCAGCCCCTCTGAATGGCGCAGATGGTGGACATAATCTGGAACCGGCGCATCCAGGCTGGTCGCGTCGAGGGGATCGTGTCCGGCGATCACACCGAGAAGGATCGCCGCATCCTCGACGCAACGGGTGAGCGGGCCAATCTGGTCCAGAGATGAGCCGTGCGCCACCAGACCGTAGCGACTGACGCGGCCGTAGGTCGGCTTGAGGCCGACGATGCCGCACAGAGCGGCTGGCTGACGGATACTGCCGCCGGTATCGGAGCCCAACGCGCCGAAGGCCGTACCGGCTGCCACGGCCGCCGCGCTCCCGCCGCTGCTGCCGCCCGGCACGCGGGAAAGGTCCCAGGGATTGGCGGTTGTGACGAACGCCGAGTATTCGGTGGACGATCCCATGGCGAATTCGTCGGTGTTGGTCTTGCCGAGCACGATGGCGCCGGCCTGGCGCAGGCGCTGAACCGCTGTAGCGTCATACGGCGGTATGAAGTCCTTCAGGATACGCGAGCCGCAGGTGGTCGGGATGCCACGGGTGCAGATAACGTCCTTGATCGCGACGGGGATACCCAGAAGAGCACCGTCAGCGCCATCGGCCCGCCGCGCATCGGCGGCGGTGGCCTGCTCCAATGCTGACTCGGCCAGAACGGTGAGGTATGCGTGCACGGCGTCGTCTGTGGCGGCGATGCGTTCCAGAACCGCCTGCGTGAGCTCGAGTGCCGACACCTCGCGGCGGCGCATGGCATCAAGTGCCTCGTGAATGGACAACCAGCAAAGGTCGCTTGTGCTCATTCCAGGATCACCCGCACCCGGAACTGGCCCGCCTCGGCATCGGGCGCGTTGGACAGCGCATCGGCACTCGACAACCCGACCACCACTTCGTCGTCGCGCATCACGTTGTTGAGTGGCAGGGCGCTGGTGGTTGGCTCAACATCGTGGGTATCCAGCTCATTCAGTCGCGCCGCATAGTCCAGGATGGCTGACAGCTGGTCACGGAAGGTTTCTTTCTCGGTGTCGCTCAGGCCAAGTCGGGCCAGGTGAGCGATGTGTTGGACTTCCTGCAAACTGAGTCGGGGCACAGGCTACCTCTTTTCCTCCAACCATACCTGCAAGGTGCGCCCCACCCGCTCGAGGCTGTCGGGGCTGACTTTGTCGGCGGTGTCCTCCAGCGTGTGCCAGTAAGGGTAGTCGAAGTCAATGATATCAACCGCCCGGATTCCCATCTCGGCAAATGGGAGATGATCGTCAATGATGCTGTGCTTTGTTTCAGGAATGAAGTAATCGCGATAATCCAGCCGCTCAGCTACGCGCCATATCTCGGCGGAAAGCTCGGGATGCGAGAAGTTTTCGTAGTAGATCTGCTGATCGGCGTCGCCGATCATATCCACCACCACCACCGCTTCGGGACGCAGCGTCAGTCGGCGCGCCATGTCCATGGCGCCCACCGAGAAGGGCCAGTCGTCCAACCGGCCGCGGTCCTCGGCGTCGAAAAAGGTCAGCCACACCTGGCGCTTGAGATTGTCACGCGGCAGGACGCGCGCCAGCTCCAACAACACGGCCACGCCGCTGGCACCGTCGTTGGCGCCCAGGATCGGTTCACCCCATTTGACGGGATCAGGATCCTTCTCGGCGGCCGGACGCGTGTCGTAATGCGCGCCGAGGATGATGACGGCGCCGGCACCGCCCTTGCCGATAATATTGCGCCCCCGCACGCCCTTGAAGACGAACTCCTGAGTGCTTACCTTCCAGCCGAACGTTTCGAGCTGCTCGATGATGTAGTCGCCCGTCTTCCAGCCGGCCTCAGAACCGGTGGGACGAGGCCCGATGGCCACCTGTTCGAGCACAAACTGATAGGCACGGCGGCCGTCGAACTTCAGTTCGGTCGTCGCGACGGCTGCTGCGACGGTTGTTGGCGTGGGCGGATGGGCGGCGGTCGCGCGGGGCGTGACGGTCAGCGCCGGCGACGTTGAAGCTGCTGTCGGTGTGTTTTCTGCCACTGTCGCAGTTGGGGCAGAGAGGGCAGGTGCGGACCCGACGGCCTGGCAGGCAGCCAGGGATAGCGTTGCCAGCCCAAGCAGGACTGCCAGCACCAACCGGGTCAGGTAAGATGTTCTTTGGCGTCGGTCGTGTAGCAGCACAATCGCACGCAGTCTGGCAAGAAAAGGCATATGTGTCCCTTTCGGCAATCGGCCGCCGCTGGGTTGTGCAAGGGGTGCGAATCCTATCGTGCCAACGGCGTGGGAGTATGAGGTCGCTGCAGTCTACTCGCGTTCCACTGCGCGCGCGGGACGTTTGCCCAGTGTCACAGACAGCGTCTGCGTGCGACCCTCGCGGATGATGGTGAGATCAACCGAGCGACCAACGGCACCTTCGCGACTCAGGTAAACGAGAATGTCGTCGAAGCGGCGCACCGGCCAGTCGGCAATGCCGATAATCACATCGCCGCCGATGGTCACTGGTCGTCCCATCACCTCGATATCGCGATTCCCACCTCGCAGGCCGGCGCGACCAGCCGGGCCGTCCCTGACCACTTCCAACACCAGTGCGCCCCGCGCTTCGGGGAGATCCATCGCGGCCGCGATCTGGGGGTTCACATCGGTGCCCCAGAAGCCCAGCCAGGGATGATCGTAGTGACCCTGGCTGATCAGCACGGGTACCACCCGCTGCGCCAGGTTGGACGGCACGGCGAAGCCAACACCCAGAAAGCTGCGTTCACCGAGCAGGTTGAAATTCGGCACGATGGCGGTGTTCACGCCGATCACCTCGCCCTGCGAGTTCAAGAGGGGACCGCCAGAATTGCCCGGGTTGATGGCTGCATCAGTCTGGATGATCTCCGGGATGCGGAAGCCACTGCTGGCGGGGAGGCTGCGGCTCAGGCCGCTGATGATCCCGGTCGTCAGCGTGTTTTCATAGCCGAAAGGATTGCCGATGGCGATAGCCCGCTGGCCGACCCTGACGACGTTGGAGTCGCCCCAAACGACCGGACGCAGGCTCGCCGCCGGCACGTCCACCTTGATGACTGCCAGGTCGCTGTCCGGGTCGGTGCCCACGATAGTGGCGGCAACGGTTGTGCCCTCGTAGAAGGTGACCAGCAGTTCGGTTGTGTCCTCGACCACATGATTGTTGGTGACGATGTGGCCTTCGGTATCTACCACGAACCCCGACCCTTCACCCAACTGCTGGAAAGGCAACTGTGGCAGTTCGGGTGTTGGCACGCCCTCGGGCAATTCCGGATGCTCGAAGGTAACGCCAGTCTTGACTGCCTGGATGCTGACGACAGACGGTCCCACGCGCTCAAAAAGGCTGACCAACAGCTGCTCTTCGGCGTCGGTCTGCATCAACACGCTCGAGGGAAGAGGGGTAGGCATCGGTGGCAGCGTCGGTGGAGCGTACTGCCTGTCGCCCGCCATCGCCGGCTGGGCGGTGGGGGTCGCGGTCGCCTGCGCGGACGGAGACACGTCGGCTATGTGGGTGACGCGCGCCGCCAACGCCGGACTCTCACCGGTGACCTCGGGCATGTCAAAGGTCAAACGGATACCGGGCAGGCTGCCACAGGCCATCACAGCCAACGACAGCACCAGAATTGCAGCAACAACCAGTTGTCTGTTCTTCATAGCTACCTGCGGCGACCGGAGAGTATGAATACCCAACGCAGGACCTGCAAGAGGGCGGAGAGCGCAGCGACGACATAGGTCCAGGCGGCTGCGTTCAGGACGCTGTTGACACCACCCATTTCGGACTGACTCACGATGCGATACTGGGCCAGCAGCCGCTTGGCCCGCACACTGGCGTCAATCTCGACGGGCACCGTGATGATGGAAAACACGGCCACCAGGCCGAACACCCCCACGCCCAGCCAGGCGATGGCGTTTCCCAGTCGAAATGCACCCATTACTGCCTCAAGCAGTATGCCGCCCATAATGATGATGGGGCCGAGCCATGTGCCGAACTGAACTGCCGGCACCATGGCTGAACGAATCTGCAGTGGAAAGTAGCCCGAGGCGTGTTGCAGTGCGTGACCGGCTTCGTGAGCCGCCACGCCAACAGCCGCGATGGAGGGTGTGCGTGCCACCTCAGGCGACAGTCGCAGCGTGCGGCTGCGCGGGTCATAATGGTCGCTCAGGAAACCCGTCGTTTCCTCGATCATCACACCTTCGAGCCCGTTGGCATCAAGGATTTCGCGTGCCGCCTGGGCGCCGGTCAACCCACGCATGGTACGCACCTTCGAGTAGCGCGAGAAGGCTCCCTTTACCGCCAGCTGGGCGATCAGCCCCAGGATCAGAGCCGGCACGATGAATATGAAGAACGTCGAATCGTACCAGATCGGATAGTACATTGGTTCACCTCCAGTCCAACCTATTTTACCACAAGTCTCCCCAATCGCCGAAACAAGGAAAACCAATCGGGTTCTACTTCACTTGATGGTGGACGACCGTTCGGCAGAATCGTGGAAAGGGCTGTTATGATCCACGCGATGTGACAGATAGCATTATGTATGCTATAATAGTCTGCGGGCTGCATTCTGTGAGAGGATGCACCAACGTCAGCACCTGAACAGTCCACAAAGGAGCGGGGCGATGATCAGAACCAGGACCAGTCTGAGGGATCGAGGCTTGCAGATGCTGGGAATAGCGCGGCGCAGCTCGGAAGAGGCAAACTCGCTGAGATCAGATGCCCTGCCGGACGACGGAGAAGGTGCTGCGGGCCCGGCCAGCGCCCGACCGACGTCGTCATGGTCCGCCAGTGCACCGGGATCACGATCGGAGCGGGAGGTGCGCGAGGCCGCACTGCGCCACACGTGGGAAATCGAGAACCTGCTGGGTGCTGAGGCAGAAGCGGCCGTCGGGGGTGATTCAGGTGCGGTCCTGGCCGACGTCGAGGACGCGGAGCCGCTGCCGGCCATCGAATGGATAGCGCCGCAGCCGGTGGCGCACTTTCGGCCTATGCCAGCTCCTCCGCCGATCATCGAGCTGGAGTCCGAGGCCGGTACAACCGCACCGCTGTCAACGGTTCCTGAGTACCCGGCAGCAGGTCCGGCTGTCCCTGAGTCGCCGGTGCCGCAGACGCCATTGACCCCTCGCCCGGTAGCGGAGACCACGGTCACTCAGACATCAATCCGCTCATCTCAAGTCGCTCAACCCGCAGACCGTAGCGAACTGCCAGCGGATCAGCGGCTGCCCGCTGCGCCGCTGGATGGCCCGGTGGCACCGTTGCCTCTGCCGCGTGGGGTCAAGTTGACCGCTGAGCAGCAGACTGAGATGGAGCAACGCCCCGATGTCCAGCAGAAGTTGGTGGATCTGAGCCGGGAGATTCAGGCCGAATACGACCGCATACTGCGCGACAACATCAGCGCCAATCAGGCGATTACTGACTGGTGCCACGGTCTGCTCGCTGAGGCCCGCGTCATCGTGACATATCGCGATCTGGGCAATCTGGCCAGGGCCGAGTGGTGCGTTGAGCAGGTGCGCGCCCGACTGGATCGGGCTGAGCTCAGCGCTGAACAGGGACGCGCGCCGGTCTTCATCACGATCTGGGGTATCCTTTGGTTCTTCCCCTTCGTCTACCTTATCTTTGATCCTCTGGCGGTACTGGTACCACTGGGATTGAGTGACCTGCACGATCCATTAATCCGGCCGGAGGTGTTTCTGCGTGCGCTTTATTTTGGTGGCCTGGGTGGTGTGGCGGCCATCTTCTATCACCTGTTCAAGTACGTGCGCGACCGGAGCTTCGACGGCCAGTACGTGCTGTGCTATTATGGCAAGCCGTTCATGGGGATGATTCTGGGTGCATTGAGCTATCTGACCGTGTTCGCCGGAATGCGGGTGTTGGGTTTGACGCCTGTCGGGATGACCAGCCATGAGTCGGAGATGCCGACTCAGGTGTTATATATGGCGCTAATGTACGTGGGGGCGTTGGCCATCGGGTTCAAGGAAAACCAGGCATTCGGCCTGTTGAACCGGGTTATCACCCGCCTTCTCGGTGGCGGTGCGGATGCCATACGGCCGGAAGGTCAGCGGCCCACGTCCTAGAAGATGCGCGGCGGCGCCACGTCAAAGAAGAGAAACCACCAGTTCAGCCACGACGACGAGTCCAACGTTGTCTCCGGTGGAGCCAACGGGGCAGTCTCAGGAACCGACGACGGTGCATCGGGCGGACTGAGGATCACGACGACGGTCTCGCCGGGACGACTCCATTTCAGCTGCGTGCGTGCCACTTCCTCCACATAGGCGTCGCTCTGCACATACTCCAGTCGCCGCTGCAGCCTGTCTCGGAGCGCAATCTGCTCTGCCAGCTGCTGCTCAACCTCTGCGGCACGCTGGTGAGCCTGGAAAAGACTGGCAGCCCGGATTCCAAAGTCTACCATCAGATACACGGAACAGGCCACTATCACAAGCGCCACCAGGTGAGCCAATGAGACGTGGGGAGCACGGGTTCGTTTCAGCTTGATCGTTGTCATACGGTTGCACCAGCGTCTTCGCCTTCTGGAAAAAAGCAGACCTCTTTCGTGGGAAAGCAGGTCTGTCGTATGGCACGTATTAGAGAACACAGCGGGCCTTATGTCTACGGATCATTATAAACGATGTTGACAATAATGTCAATGCCCCTGTTGCCGAGTTCAGGGCCAACTTGGGCCTCAATCTCAGGTGGACCTGTGACGGATGGCGCAGGGGTACTGGGGGACGGGCTCTACCGGGGCAGGGGAGTGAGATGTTCCTGACGCGCCTGAGAGACGATCACGCGTCGCGTGTTAACATACCAGTCGGCGACATTTCGAAACCGATCCGAAGGAGTGACCATGGGAGCCATCTGAACTTGCTTGACCTCCCGGTCGACCGCGTAAGTGTAAACCGGATTTGCGATGATCAGGGCTGGCACCTCGTCGGCAAAGATGCGTTGAAACTCGCTGTATAGCGTCTTGCGGGCTTCGCGATCAACGAGCCGACGTGCTTCCTCGATCGCGGCGCTGGCTTTGCTGTTATCCCAGCCGCCGTAGTTCTGGCCCCCTTCGATCTGTGTCTGATCCCACATCGGGTACGGATCGGGATCGCCGGACAGCACCAGTTCGGCGAGGGCAGCCTGGAAATTGTGGGTGCGCAGACGGTCACCGAGGCCTGCCCCCAGAGTCTCAACGTTCGCGGCGACGCCCAGCTGCGCCCACTGGCTCGCGATTCCCTGTGCCAGTGCTACCGTCACCAGGTCATCTCCGACCAGGAGCGAGAAACGCAGCGCGACACCCTTGCGGTCGCGTATGCCGTCGCCGTCGGTGTCAGTCCAACCTGATTCTTCCAGCAGCCGCCGAGCCTGGTCCGGATCATAGTCATACTGACGCACGTCCGGGTCGTACGCCCAGATCCACGAACGTATCGGGCCGTTGGCCACCAGGCCGCGGCCGTTCAGTGCCGAGTCGATCAGAGCCTGACGATCCAGGCCGTATAGCAATGCCTGTCTGACCCTGGCTGTCTGGAAGAACGGCGAGCGATCCTCATCCTGCAAGTTCAGATAGACAATGTAGAAACCTGACATCCGTGCGCTGTAGATGTTCAGGTCGGGGAGACGTGCCACCTGAGGAAACAGATGCGGCGGCACGTCGCTGATGCCCATGATCTCCCGCGCCTGGTAGGCTGTCAGCAGGTTCTCATGGGTGGGGTAGAATCGCATTTCAATTGATGTCAGATACGGTCGCTTACGACCGAAGTATCTCGGGTTTGGCACCAGGACGGCACGTCGTGTCGAAATCTCACTCAACATAAAAGGACCAGTGCCAACTGGATGCGTGTTGAAGCTGTGGGTTGTCAACGTCTGTGCTGTCACTGTTGCCAGCAGATGCCTTGGCACGATTCCAACACTGGTGTAGTCCAGGAATGCCGGAAAAGGCTGTTGTAGTTGGAAGCGGACTGTGTAGTCATCCAGCTTGTCCACCCTCACGGTGCGCCACAGATTGGCTACATCCGGCGCGCCGGGAAAGTCAGGGTCCTGCATAAGGCCGATGGTGAAGATGACATCATCCGCCGTAAACAGCTCGCCGTCCGACCAGCGCACGTCCCGCCGTAGGCTGAATAGGTAAGTAATTCCGTCAGGGGAGACGGCCCAACGGAGCGCCAGGTCGGGCTCAGGCTCATCCTGGCTGTTGGTGCGCGTCAGGCCGTTGAACACCAACGCCACCAGGTCGCGGTCAACCTGGTTGAAGTCTGCCAGCAGCGGGTTGACGAACTGGGGGGCGCCCGCTACGCCCTCAATATAGGTCCCGCCGACGTCGGGCACGAGCACAGTCGTGCGCGACACGGCGACTGAGAACAGAAACACCCCCACCAGCACGATGCCACTGAAGGCAATCAGTATCTGCCCGCGAATGAGTCGGCTCATAGGCTCCGAACAGCGCGTTGGCAGATGATGGTGGCCGGCGGAGGACAGGGGCCGACGGCGGTCAAGCGGCCAGTACCACGCTCATCACAGCGATCAAGAAAAACACGAAGCTCAGAACGATGGTTGCCTGATGCAATGTTTTTTCAACACCGCGTCGTGTCTTATGGATGGAGCTGTCGCCCCCAAAAACGCTCCCCAAGCTGGTGCTCTTGGTCTGCAGCAGAACCAGGACGATCAACCCGATGGCAATGAAAATCTGGATGATGTTCACATAGAACATGACTGACATGGTTGTTCCCTCATTTCGTCTGCGTCGCGATCCTCCCGCGTTACGGCGGCGGGACGATCATCAAACGCAGGGACGCATTGGCTAAATATGGATCGCTTCTCCCAGCGCGACGTGCGCGGCCTCCATAATCACCTCACTCAGAGTGGGGTGCGGATGCACCGTGCGTGCCAGCTCCTCTAGGGTTGCCTCGAGCCTGAGCATGCCGGTCGGGCCGGCGATCAACTCAGTGACGTGAGGGCCGATGATGTGCACGCCCAGCAGTTCATTGTACTCCGTGTCGGCGACTATCTTGACAAAGCCTTCATAGTCGTCCAGTCCAAGCGCTTTGCCATTGGCGCGGAAGGGGAACTGGCCCGTCTTGACTGCATAGCCCTGCTCAATCGCCTGGGCTTCAGTGAGTCCTACACTGGCCACCTCAGGGTGGCAGTAGACACAGCGCGGCATCTTGGCATAATTGAGAGCCTCGACCTCTTTGCCGGCAATCGCCTCCGCGGCCACAATACCCTGCGCACTGGCGACGTGGGCCAGGGCCAACTTGCCGGTGACGTCGCCGATGGCGTAGATACCTGGCACATTCGTGCGCATACGTTCGTCCACGCTGATGAAACCACGCTCGGTCTTCACGCCGACCGCTTCCAATCCGATGTTCTCACTGTTCGGCGCCACCCCGATGGACATCAGCGCCTTGTCGGCAGTCAGCGTCTCGGTTGTCCCATCTTTCGTGACGGTCAGGGTTACCTTGCCACCTGCAGCATTCACCTTCTCGACACGGGTGCCGGTGCGGACATTGATCTTCTGCTTCTTGAGCGCTTTCTCCAGCTCGTTGCCGATGTCGGCATCCTCCAGTGGCAACACGGTTGGCAGCATCTCCACCAGGGTGACGTCAACGCCATAGCTGTTCCACACGCTGGCAAACTCGACGCCGATGGCGCCGGCTCCGATGACGATCACACTGGCTGGCAATTGAGTCATTTCCAGCGCCTCCCGGCTGCTGATGACTGTCTGGCCGTCGATCGTAACGCCGGGCACCGACCGCGGGCGTGCGCCGGTCGCGACAATGATGTTGCGTGTGTTCAGCACCCGATCACCGACCGCTACTTGCGTCGCGCTGCGGATGACGGCTGTCCCCTCGATGACGTCCACCTCGTTCTTCTTCATCAAGAACCCGACGCCCTTCACAAGCCGGCCGCTGACCTGACGGCTGCGCTGCTGGGCGACCGAGTAGTCAATCTTCAGGGTCGAGGCGTCAAATGAAAAGCCAAATGCCTTCCCCTCGTCCAGCGTGCGGATAACCTCGGCATTGCGCAGAAGTGCCTTCGTGGGGATGCAACCCCAGTTCAGGCAAACGCCGCCCAGCGCCTCTTTCTCCACCAGCGCTGTCTTCAGACCCAACTGGCGCGCGCGTATGGCCGCCACATAACCGCCCGGTCCGCCGCCGATCACGACAACGTCATAAGTTTCCATAGTCTGGTCGCCTGCCCTCTGAATGTGGTGACGAGAATGGCCCGGATTATAATGCATCGTGTGTTGTTGAACAAACTGACCGCCGTCGCATCGAGTTGGCAGCCCGTTCATCCGGCCAGGATCCGCGCCCGGCTCGTCAATCGCGGCGTGACCGGTGACTGTCCTTCTCAAAATGCTCTCCTACCGGGGTCGCGCCGAATCATTGCGGCGTGTCCTGTGGCGGTGCTATAATTTTCAGAGGGTTTGTTCCGGGAGGTTCTGTGCGTTCGCTATACCGTGC
>Ga0073932_1003720_pt1 | contig 19680 bp, 18 predicted proteins | sample DewCreD2012metaG_FD_76967 | JGI IMG/M metagenome (GOLD analysis project Ga0073932, IMG submission 76967) | Hot spring sediment bacterial and archeal communities from British Columbia, Canada, to study Microbial Dark Matter (Phase II) - Dewar... ...
CAAAATTCTTATTTTCTGCGACAATAATAATTTCAAATCGATTACAATGAAAATTCTTTATAACATAGTATTTTTTAACAACTTACAGCTACTTCTAAATCAAACAGTTGGACAGCAGTGAAAAATAGTAATAAATGAAATACAATGCTAAAATTTTAAAAGAAACTCTTTAAAGATGTAATAACTTTTTATAAAATAATTAATAATTGAAGTCATTTATAGTATAATTTTTATCTAAACAACTTAAGGAATTAACATATAAAATCACCAATGAAGGATTAAAATAAAAACTCGGATAAATTTCATACCATAAATGGCTGTTGCATAGATGTCATTCCGTCCTGAATGCTTTCGGGATATGAGCCCGACGAGCAAATGCCAATTTTATCGGGACTTCACCCCGCAATTGAAAATCAGTAACTTTACAATAAAAAACCAGTCTTTCGACTGGCTTCTATTTCTTGTAGCGGGGGCATCCCGAATGTTTTCGGGATATGAGCCCGACGAGCTACTCCCGATTTCATCGGGACTTCACCCCGCGATTAAAAATCAGTAACTTTACAATAAAGAACCAGTCTTTCGACTGGCTTCTATTTTTTGTAGCGGGGGCATCCCGAATGTTTTCGGGATATGAGCCCGACGAGCTACTCCCGATTTCATCGGGACTTCACCCCGCAATTGAAAATCAGTAACTTTAAAATAAAAAACCAGTCATAAGACTGGTTTTCTTTTCTTGTAGCGGGGGCATCCCGAATGTTTTCGGGATATGAGCCCGACAAACTACTATCAAATTTATTGAAACTCATTCCTTCGATTGATTGTCAATATCTTTAAAGTCAAAAACCAGTCTTTTGACTGGTTTCTATTTTTTTGTAGCGGGGGCAGGACTTGAACCTACAACCTTCGGGTTATGAGCCCGACGAGCTACCAATTGCTCCACCCCGCGATGTATTTTATATAATTCTTTTTTTAGTTTATGAGCCCGATTCGAGCTACTCCCGATTTATCGGAACTCCAACCCGCGATGTATTTTTCAAACTTTGTGTTGCAAATATAATCAATTTCTATCGGCTAAACAACCTCTTAACCATCTACATTGTTAAAACTAGAAGCAATACCATCTAAGGCTTGTGACCTAACGTGAATTTCATTTAACTTTTGAATTAATTTTAATATCACTCTTCTTTTTTCATCCACTAAATCGCTTAAAAAAGTGTTTACTTCAGGCATATTGCATTCTTTAACAACACTTTCATAAAATTTTACAAGTGCGGTTTCTCTCTTTAAAGCTTCACTAAGAGTCGCACAAGTATTTCTGCAGGCGTGTTGACAATTTACATCTATATCGTTCATAAGTTACCTCGTTGTAATTATAAAATTTATTTAAGCAAATTCGATCACATTTGCTAATTCTTTACCTCGATTAAGAGCTTGTTGATTTATCGGAATAAGATTATGTCGTCTTGGAGGTAAAGCTTTTTTAAGGGCATCAATCAAGGTTTCGATTTTTAATATGGGTCTTTTAGCAAGAAAAGCACCTGCTATTACCATATTAGCAACCTGTTTTGCCTGAAGTTTATCAGCTTCTTCAATTGCTGGTATCGGTAAAATTTCAATATCATCTCTTGTTGGAGGAGAAATTATAGTTGAAGTCTCGTAAATCAAGAGACCACCTGGTTTAACGGATTTTTCAAATTTATCCAATGATGGTTGATTAAGAATTAGAGCAGTATCAAATTTTGTAATTATTGGTGAACTAATTCTTTTGTCAGAAACAATTACCATACAATTAGCCGTTCCACCTCTCATTTCAGGTCCGTAGGAAGGCATCCAGCTAACTTCCTTTCCTTCAATCATTCCTGCATAGGCAATAAGTCTTCCCATAGAAAGAACTCCTTGCCCACCAAAACCTGCAATAATTATTTCTTGTTCTTGTGTCATATTCAAAATCCTTATTTTTTAATCTTTTGGAACTTTAATGTCTCCAATTGGATAAAGTGGAAACATATATTCTTCAATATATTTTATTGATTCAACGGGGGTCATTTTCCAACCAGAAGGACAGTTAGAAACGATTTCAATAAAACAGGTTCCTTTGTTAAGTTTTTGATATTGAAATGCTTTGGTTAATGCTTTTTTACATTTTCTAACTGCATTTGGATTATGAACAGATTGTCTTGTTACGTAATAAGCCCCTGGCAGTAAAGCAAGCATTTCTGTTATTTTTAAGGGATGACCAACCATTTTTACATCTCTTCCGTAAGGAGAAGTAGAAGTAACCTGCCCTGGTAAAGTTGTTGGAGCCATCTGCCCGCCAGTCATTCCATAGATTCCATTGTTGATAAAAACCATTAAAATATTCTCTCCGCGATTAACCGTATGAATTGTCTCTGCTGTACCAATTGCAGCCAAATCACCATCGCCTTGATATGAAAATACATATTTATCTGGAAGGACTCTTTTTATTCCTGTTGCAACAGCACTTGCTCTACCGTGAGCAGCTTCCTGCATATCAACATTCATATAATGATAAGCAAAAACTGAACATCCGACCGGGGCAACACCTATAGTCTCTTCTTGAATTCCTAATTCTTCAACGACTTCCATTAGTAATCTATGAACTACACTATGACCACAACCAGGGCAGTAATGGAAAGGAATATCATATAGTGCCTCTGTAGGCTTACAATAAACTTCTTCAAGCTCTAATTCAGGTTCATCTAAATACAATTTTTCTGACATATTTCCTCCTATCCAACAACTTTTAAGTTTTCGTAATGTAATAACAACTCTTGCAGAATTTCTTCAGGAGTTGGAATTATTCCACCCATTCTTCCTTTGAAATAAACTGGTACTTTTCCATTGACTGCGAGTTTAACATCCTGAACCATTTGCCCAGCATTCATTTCAACACTCATCATAAATTCTACTTTATCTGCAAGTTCATTTATTCTTTTTGATGGAAAAGGATACAAAGTAATTGGTCTGAGTAATCCAATTTTAATTCCTTTTTCTCTTCCTAAGTCAATTACTTTTTGACAAATTCGAGAAGAAAGACCAAATGCTGTTAATAAAATTTCAGCGTCTTCAGTTTGAATTTCTTCGTATTTAACTTCTTTTTGCAACTCTTCATACTTTGCTAAAAGTTGGTGGTTGATAGCTTCCATTTGTTCAGGTTGAATGTGTAAGGATGTAACTACTCTTTGTTTTCCACCTTTTGGTTTACCGCGAGTAGCCCATTCAGGAATATTTTTAGGCAAGGAATTATCTTCAGGTAAATAGACTTTTTCCATCATTTGTCCTAAAGCGCCGTCAGTTAAAATCATTGCCGGGTTACGATATTTCTCAGCAAGTCTGAAACCTTCAAAAACAAAGTCAGCCATTTCCTGAACTGAATTTGGAGCTAAAACAATAAGGTGATAATCTCCATGACCACCTCCCTTTGTAGCCTGGAAATAATCACCTTGAGAAGGTTGAATTGTACCTAAACCCGGACCACCTCTAACAACGTTGACGACTAAACAAGGTAATTGAGCTGCTGCGATGTAAGACAATCCTTCCTGCATTAAACTAATACCGGGAGAAGAAGAAGATGTCATTACACGAGCTCCCGCTCCGGCAGCTCCATACATCATATTAATTGAAGCAACTTCACTTTCTGCTTGCAGCACAACGATATTTTTATCTTTTCTGTTTGGAACTTCTCTTGTAAGATATTCAATCACTTCAGATTGAGGGGTAATGGGATATCCGAAATATGCATCAATGTTAGCTCTAATAGCAGCTTCAGCAAGTGCATCATTACCCTTCATTAATTGTGGTTCTTCTTTTCTTATTTCTTTTTCCATAGTATTTCCTATTCTGCTGATACTTTTTCTTTTTTTGCTGGCTTTGCCTGACGATATACTGTGATTGCAGCTTCAGGACAGACTAAGGCACAATTTGTACAACCTGTACAAACATTGTGAATTAGTTCTACATACCTGTATCCTTTATCGTTAAAATGGGGAGATAATGCAAGTGCATCCTGAGGGCAGGCTATTATGCAAAGCTCACAACCCTTGCAAATTTTACCATCAATGGTAACATTTCCTTTTACCATAAATTACCTCTTTTTAATATTTTTAAATGATTTACCAATGTTAGTGCCATCAATTAAATAGGTTTATTTTTCTTAAAAATGATTATTTATTTCAAGTTTTTCAGTTTTTGAAAAGCTGATTTTTAATTAATTCCTAAGTTTGAGAAGTAAAAAGGACGGAATTTTTTAAACTTCTGAAAATTTAAAGAGGTTTTTAAGATAGTTATCCTAATAAACAAAAAGGCTTTTCAAAATTAGAAAAGCCTTTAATATCATTATTCTTTAACGGAATTACTTATTCGATAACTACACCCATTTTGCCGAACTTTTCTATTCTGTTGGCCACAAGTTTTTCTGGTTTAATTTTAACAAGATTATCAAGTTCTTCAATTAAAGCAGATTTCAGAGTATCTGCTATTTTTTTGTGGTCTTTATGAGCTCCGCCTAAAGGTTCAGGAATAATTCTATCAATAATTCCTTGTTCTAATAAATCCGGAGCGGTGAGTTTAAGTGCTTCGGCTGCCTGTTCTTTATATTCCCAGCTTCGCCATAAAATACTTGAGCAGGATTCCGGACTAATGACTGAGTACCAACAATTTTCTAACATCAATATCCTATCTCCAACTCCGATACCCAAAGCTCCGCCGCTTGCACCTTCACCAATTATTACAACAACTATGGGGACTTTTAGGCGAGCCATTTCAAATAAATTTCTTGCAATGGCTTCCGCTTGTCCTCTTTCTTCTGCTTCTATTCCGGGAAATGCACCCGGGGTATCTAACATTGTAATAACAGGTTTATTGAACTTCTCTGCTAACTTCATCAGACGTAGAGCCTTACGATAACCTTCAGGATTCATCATTCCGAAATTTCTGAAAAGATTTGATTTCGTATCTCTTCCTTTCTGCTGACCCATTATAACAACTTTGTGATGACCAAGTTGAGCTAATCCTCCAACGAGTGCTTTATCATCTCTGAAAAGTCTATCTCCGTGCAGTTCAACAAAAGACTCACACATTGCATAGATATAGTCAAGCGTATATGGTCTTTCGGGATGCCGGGCAAGTTGAACTCTTTGCCAACGAGTCAGTCCTTTATAAACTTCTTCCTTAAGTTGCCTGACTTTTTCTTCAAGTCTGATTATATCTTTTTCAATATCAAGTTGATCAGAAATGGCTTTCATTTCTTCGAGTTTTGCTTCGAGTTCAATTATTGGTTTTTCAAAATCTAAAATTGTTTTTGCCATAATTTCAAACCTTATTAAACATTTTTTTTAATGATTTAGTTAATATTTCAATATCCATCCAGATATTTTGATTTTTTGCGTAATAAAAATCTAACTTTTCCTGATATTCTTTATCTCCTTGCTCAATATACCAAAACCCCGTTAATCCTTTTTTACCAAGGAATAAATTATTTTCGCCCGAATCTTTTTGAGGTCCAACAAGACTAAATTTCCCAATAAGAACTAATGGCATATTAAGAACAAACTTTACAAACTCTGATTTCTTTTTACTAATCCTGCTATAGAAAAATATAAAAGGGTAAATGAAAATCAAAGAAATAAATGCCACAATTAAATCGAAAGATTTTTTAATAATCTGCATTTTCAGATCAGATATATTAAATTTGACTTCAAAAAGAGGGATGTCCTCAAGAATTGAAACCGCGGTTTTACCAACTATAAAATCCTGGTCATTTCCAACTACGAGAAATTCAACATTTTCTTTTTTCAAAGCAGATACAATATTCATCATTCTGTTATATGATAAAGCAGATGAAGAAAAAATAACTTCGTCTATTTTATAATCACGAATTACTTTGTTTATATTTTGTTCAGTTCCAAGTATTTCAAAAGAATTTATTTTTTCACCGACTTGTCTGTAGGAATCACCTATAATACCAACAATATTTCTTAATTCAGTCTTTTTAAGTTTAATTTTATTTGCAAGCTGCTGAGATGAATCATCAGTGCCAACTATCAAAGTTCTTTTTTGTTTTTCAAATTCTGATTTGAATAAGTTCTTAAAGGTTAACTTTATTAAAAGCCGCCAAAATGAAAAAGCAACAAACACAAAGACATACAGAATTATTACAACAGCACGACTAAATGCAAATTGCTTAAAGAAAAAAGTTAGAGATGTCAGAATTGGAAAACTAAGAAATAGCGCTACAAAAACTTTGAGAATTGATAAATTGTTTTTTCTATAACATCCGACAAAAGAAGAGATGAGTATATGAATCAAAGCAGGCACAGTATAAATAACGGGTAACGCTTCTTTTGAAAACCCAGCCCACTCTGGTTTTATACTCATATAGAAATGCTCTGCAAAGTACAAGCAAAGATTAAAAACGAGAAAATCAAGTGTTACTCCTAATATTACCAATTTACTTTTACCAATGAATGCAAACAGTGTCCTGACAGCAATAGCAAATCTTAAAATCATCTCTACAATCAGTGAACTGGACAGATGTTTTTTTACAAACAAGTGCATAGCTTGATAAAAGATTTTAGTTTCATCAAGACTGCTTCGTTTAGTGCTTTCTCCCTTGTAGTGAATTATCTGAGTAGTATGAACATAATAAATTTTATAACCCGCCTTTTGAATTCGATAGCATAAATCAAGGTCTTCACCATACATAAAAAATTGTTCATCGAATCCGCCAATCTTTTCATAAACTTCTTTTCTTAACATCATAAACGAGCCGGATATTGCATCAACTTCGTAGGTTTGATTCTCATCGAGGTAAGTCAAATTATATTTTGCAAACAATTTACTTTTAGGGAAAAGAGTACTTAATCCTGAAACTTTTGTAAATGCAGTCCAGGGTCCGGGAAAACTTCTTCTGCAGGCAAGCTGAAGAGTTCCATCAGGATTAAGAATTTTACATCCTGCCATTCCTGTATCAGGATTAGCGTTAAAGAAATCAATCATTTTTACAAATGTATCTTCTGCAACTAAAGTATCAGGATTTATCAGAAGTATGAATTTGCCTTTAGCGATTTTAAGTCCTTGATTATTTGCTTTACCAAATCCGACATTAGATTTGTTTTCGACGAGTATGATTTCAGGGAATTTTTCTTTAATCATTTCTACGCTTCCGTCATCAGAAGCATTATCAACTACTATAATTTCCAATGAAAAGTTTTGAGAAGCTTTTCTAATAGAATCAAGAAGATTTTTGAGAAATTCTTTTACGTTAAAATTTACAACTATGATAGAAATGTCAATCATAAATTTTTATAAAAGTCCAAGAATACTTCTTATTCTTAATTTCCAAACCATAAAAACTGCTTCGTAAACAATTTTTTTTGACATTTTGGATGTTCCCTTTGCTCTATCAGTAAATACAATCGGAATTTCTTTTATTCTGAAATTCTTTTTGAAAGCTTTGTAAGTCATTTCAATCTGGAAAGAATAGCCATTAGATTTTACCTTATCTAAGTCTATTGCTTTTAGAACTTCTATCCGGAAACATTTGAAACCGCCGGTTGTATCGTGAACAGGAAGAAGAGTAATCGCACGGGTGTATATACTTGCGAAATAACTTAATAAAAGCCTTCGCATAGGCCAGTTAAGAACTCTTACTCCATTAACGTATCTACTGCCTAAAACCAGATCTGCATCTTTTATTGCTTCGAGAAAAGCCGGGATATCTTTGGGGTCGTGAGAAAAATCAGCATCCATTTCAAAAACTAAGTCGTAGTTATGATCTATTGCATACTTAAAGCCGGTTATGTAAGCAGTTCCAAGCCCCATTTTGCCTGGTCTTTTGATAATATTAATTCTTGGCTCAACTCTGCTTTTTTCTTCAACATATTTTCCGGTATTATCAGGAGAATTATCATCTACAACAAGAATATCAATATTCTCATTCTGACTGAGAACTGCAGGTATAATTTTCCTAATGTTTTCAAACTCATTATATGTTGGAATAATTACTAAAATCTTTTGATTACTCATAATGACCTTTACCAAAAATTACGACAAAAATCGTTCTGAAAAGAATTTTCAAATCCATTCTGATGGACATATTTTCAATGTAAAAAAGGTCGTATCGGAGCTTAACTTTTACATCTTCAATTGATTCATCATATTTATGTTTAACCTGAGCCCAGCCTGTGATCCCGGGTCTGACTCTTAACCTTCGTTTGTAATATGGAATTTCCTGAGAAAGTTTTTCTACAAAGTATGGTCTTTCTGGGCGAGGACCGACAATAGACATATCACCTTTTAGAACGTTTATAAACTGCGGTATTTCATCAATACGAAGTTTACGAATTATCTTACCAACTCTTGTTACACGCGGATCATCTTTAACAGACCAAACCGGACCAGTATGTTTTTCGGCATCTTTTTTCATTGAACGGAATTTTATCATCTTAAATATTTTTCCGTTCTGACCCATTCTCTCCTGAACAAAAAATATTGGACCTTCGCTATCTAATTTTATTGCAATTGATGTAAGTAAAACAACAGGAGAACTTATGATAAGAATAATAATTGAAAGAATTATATCAATAAATCTTTTTAATTTTTTTTCCCATTCCGGCATTAGTTCCGGCATTACATCAATTAAAGGTACTCCGTAAAGTTGACTGGTTCGAGCTTGCCCGCTGAGTATTTCATAAAGGTCGGGAACAATTTTAAGTTTTACATTCTTGTCATCACAGATTGGAATAACATCACCAATGATATCGTGTTCATCTTCTTCAAGAGCAAGTATCATTTCCTGAGCATTATATTTATCTATCATTTCTGGGAGTTGATTTATGTTTCCTTCAACTTTGATGTTTTTATACTCTTTGTTTTGAAGATTATCTTTGACAGTACAAAAAGCTTTGATGTCAATTCCAAGTGCTGGTGAACTTGAAACCGAATCAACAACATCAAAAGCCTTGTTATTGAAGCCGATAATTAAAGCACTTTTTCTGCCATAACCTTCAATAAGTAACTTTCTTTGAATACTTCTAATCGTTATTCTTCCAGCTCCAACAAACAGCACCAAAAAGCCCCAATAAACAAAAATCAATATTCTTTTGTTTGAAGAGACATTATTTATATAATCATCAAGAAAAATGAAGAAGAATAAAATGAATATGCCGACAAATGTTGCTTTGAATAATGTTGAAATTTCATCAAATCTTGAGGATGCGAACCAACTTTGGTACATTCCAACAAAAGTGAAAATCAGAAGCCAATAAAAGAATAAAACGATCATTGGCAACAAAAATTCTGGCAGAATAATTATTTCAAAGAGTCCGGACTCTACACGAAAAGTAAAGTAGATGACAAACGCAAGGTTTATCATTAAAAAGTCAGTCGCAAGCAGGACTATTTTCTCTAATTTTCTGGACATCAGATTTTAATTCTAAATTTATACTTTTTGTAAATATAAAAAATTCCGACAAAGTGCTTTAGGGATATAATCGAAAACAAATTCTTTTTAGTGATTCTCTGCTCGTGATGAATTATAGAGGTAAATGGATAGTAAAATACTTTCCAACCTGCTCTCCAGATTCTCAAACAAAAATCAATGTCCTCCGGACCGTAAAAAATTTTATCATCGTAAAGTCCAATTTTATCTACAATCTCTCTTCTGAAAAATTGACAAGCGCCGATAAGATAATCAACTTCTTTAATTTCATTATGATCCCAATCCTGCATAGTATGATTTTTCAAAGTTTTTGATTTTTTCACGGCATCAATCCATTCCAATCTTCTGAATAAAAAAGCAAGTAAAGTAGGAAATCTTTTACAAGAGAATTGCAGATTAAAATCTTTATCAACTAATTTACAGCCAATTATTCCTGCATCTGAATGATTTTCCATAAAATCATAAAGGTGTTTAATGCTGTTTTCAATTAACTCCATATCAGCATCAAGAATTAAAATATACTTGCCTTTGGTTTCTTTAATGCCTTGATTTCGAGCAGGTGCTACTCCACGATTCTCAGGATTTTTTATTAGCTTAACATGAGGAAAATTTTCCTCAATCATTTCAGAAGTGCCATCCTGAGAATTATTATCAATTACTATTATTTCGAAATTTAAATCCTTTGTGAAAAGATAAATCGTTTCTAAACATCTTTTCAGAAGATCTTTCATCTTCCACGAAATAATAACTATAGAGACATTGGTAGAGTTTGCTAAATTCATTTATTAAACTGATTTAAAATTATTTGTGCAGAATTTCGCCAACTGAATTTTTTTGCAATGGCTTCTGCTTGTACTTTCTTTTCTTTTATAACAAAATCATTTTCCACAACCAGTTCAAATGTTTGAACTATTTCGTTAATATTATCAGGATTGACGGAAAATACTCCGCCTTGTGAAAATTCATTTATTGCCTCCGAATAGGAGGAGATAACAGGAACACCAGCAGACATTCCTTCCAAAACTGGCAATCCAAAACCTTCATAAGAAGATAAATACGCCAATGCAGTGGAGCATTTGTAAAGCAATGGCAATTCCGCTTCCGAAATGTAAGGCAAATGAATAATATTTTCTTCAATACCAAGTCTTGAAATTAGATTAAAAAGCGCCTGTTCTTTCCATTTTATGCCAGAGGTAATTGCAAGATGATAATCTTTATGACCCTTTATGAAATCAGAAAAGGCAATGAATAATTTATCTAAATTTTTTCCGGGTTCAATTGCCCCGACGTAAAGAAAATATTTTTCAGGCAGATTATATTTTCTCCTGAAATTATTTTTTTCTGCATCTGAGAATTGGTTGAAAAATTTCTCATCAACAGCATTGTATGTTACTATTATCTCTTTACCTTCACCAAATTCTTTTATCAATTCCGTTTTAGAAAAATTCGAAACAGTAAAAACAATCTCTGATTTTTTTACTGCCAGTCTTGTAACAAAATCAACATACCATTTCCGTAATAAAGGATATTTATTCTTATTTCTTTTATAAGCAATATCGTGAATGGTTGTAAAAAATCTGCCTTTATATAAAGCCGGAACAGCAACTGAAGGAGTAAAAATAATATCAGGTTTTAATTCTCTTAATTTGAATGGAAAAATAAACTGTTCATAAAAAATACGTGATACTACTGAATCGGGATTAAATTCTGCTGTAATAAAACTAACATTTGTTTGTTTGAATGGAAAATTTACTTTGCCATTTTGTGAGATAAACAAATAATATTGATTTGTTTTATCTATATCAATTAGTCCAGAAACAATTTTCTGAGCATATCTGCCAGCACCTGCAAGTTTCTCTCGAAAAGGTAATAGATTAACAGCAATTTTCATTATGCACTATAATTATTTGAAATTTTTGACGGGCAATTTAAATATTTTAACAGCTCTTTGAACGCCTTAATTTTATGCTCCGAAACAACTTTATATTTTTTTCTCATAAAAGTCCAGAATAAAATTTGTGAGTAGAATTGCAGCCTGATGATGTAAGAATACATTTTGAACTTAAAATTAGGGTTATGTTTTTTAAGAAAAGTTAGTTTTCCTTTATAAAACATTTTAGTAAAGAAATAATAATTCTTTTTTGAGCCAACACTTCCAAGATGATTAACCTCAATTTGATGATAATATTTTACATCGTAGCCAAGTAGTTTTGCTCTCTTACATATATCCATCTCTTCAAAGTAAAGGAAATACTCGGGAGCAAAACCGGAAAGTTTTTCAAACAAATCCTTGCTCATAATAATTGCTGAACCCATTACCCAATCAAGTGAAACTGGTTGATTTATAAAAAGAGTTTTAACTTTTACCAGAAAGGCTTCAAGCCATCTCCCAATTAAAAAGATGTTCATTATTTCAAAAATTATATTTGGAAAATATCCTGCTGAAAAATCGAATATTTTTTCAGAGTTAACTTTCAATCCGGCAATCAAATTTTTCTGATAAATTTCTGGTAAAACATATTCGTTCAATTTCTTAATTAAGTCATTTTCAATCAGCGTATCGGGATTAAGAAAAAGAAAAATCTCTTTCTCTGCACTTTCTGCTGCTTGATTACAAGCTCCACCAAAGCCAAGATTAACTTCAGATTCTATGAACTTGAAATTCAATTGTTTCAGATTTTTTAATTCTTCAACTAAATTATGCAGTGATTTTTCGTTTGAACCGTTTTCGAAAAGAATCAATTCAAAGTCTTTTGTATTACAATTTTTTATCAACGAGTAAACACAGTCTCTAACTTGATCTGCAAGGTTATAGTTTATTATGATAATTGAAATCATTAATTCAGTTTTCCTTTTACATTCTTTCTATAATCAAAAAATCCTTTAATGATAAATTTCACTTTCTGGAATTTATAATCTTCAAAAAGAAAGATTTTAATAATATTATTTCTGATATTTCTTTTTTCATTTGCAAAGTATTCAGGGAAATCAGATTGATATTCATCTTTAAGGTAAAAAAAGTTTCTGATTTTATAATACCAACGGAAAGGTTTATGATTGGGCGGATATATTCTTTTACCACAAAATGATTTCACCATAAGATTAGCTTCGTTATGGTTAAGAATAGAACTATTTACTCTGATAATTTTAAAACCATTTTTTCTAAGCCTCAGGCAGTATTCAATATCAACATAATCAATAAAGTAATCTTCTCTGAACTTTCCGACACGCTTAACAGCATTTAGATTTAATAGATTACCTGATGTCATAACATCAAAGATTTCTTCATTATCAGAACTTTGAGGTGGATTGGTGAAGTATTTGTTTTTATGAAATGGAGAATAAATTGCAATATTTTCATCAGCAGAGAGGGATGAAATAAGTTTAGCCAACGAGTTTGGTTCAAATTCACTATCCTGATCCATTGTTAATAGAAAATCGAATTTCTCCGCTATTGCTTTGTCAATTGCAATGTTCATTGATGCAGCAATTCCAAGATTGGAATTGTTGAAACAGTATTCTACTTTTTGATTGTCCTGATATGTTGAATTTAAATCTTCATTCCTTTTTTCCGAATTATCAATTAGGAATAATTTTTCTACAAATGGTAAAATTGCTTCTATCCTGAATTTAATTTTCTCATCCGGATTAAAAAGAGTAATTACGCCTGCAATTCTGAATTGACTATTCATTTTGATTTATAAGGTCCGAAAATTCTTTTTTTATAATGAATATATCCTTTAATGATCATAAATATTTTTTTTAGTCGTTGATTCTCACAAACTAAAATATCTAATAATTCGCGCAAAAAATGTCTCAAGTCTTCTTTCACGTAGTCTGGAAAAATATTTTTGTATTTATTATTAACATACAATCTGTTTCTTGTTCGATAATAAATTCTAATTGGATTGTGAAAAGAAGGGTAAAAATTAATTCCTAAAATTCTAACGGTTTTGGATTTCCCAAGTTTATGAAAAAGAATTGAGTAATTAACTCTTTTTAATTGAAATCCATTTGCTTTCAGTCTTAAGCAAAATTCGTGGTCAACGTGGTCAATAAATAATTTAGAATCAAATCCGCCAACAGATTTGGCAGCGGAAACTCGCACCAAATTCCCGCTTGTCATAGTGTATAATATTTCTTCCACTGTTTGCTGAGAATCAATTTTATGCTGAGTTGGGTCATAATGTTTTGCAGTTACTAAAGCAATTTTATCATTTTTTGAAATAATTTCGTAAAGTTGAGCCACCATATTTTCACTTGCTTTACTATCCTGATCTAAAGTCAAAAGAAATTGAAAGTTGTATTCTTCACAATGTTTTAGAGCAATATTTAACGCTTCAGCTATTCCGAGATTTTTAATCAATTGCTTATAAAGAATTTTTTTTTGGCTTTGGATATATTCCTTTAAACTGACTCTAAGCTCGTTTTCAGAATTATCAATTAAATAGATTTTATCAACTTGGTTGATTACTGAGTTAATGTTTTCAATCAAATTTTCATCTGGATTATAAAGCACAAAAACTGCGGCGATGTTGTTCATCTTCTATCCCAAAGATTAGAAATCTTTTCAATGAAGTATTTCTTTTCATCATCGAGCAGAATCATATTCCAACTAATAAAAACGAAACCAACAATGGTCATCATACTTACAAGAATTTTAATTAAATGAACATCTAAGTTGAATGGAAGAAGGTAAGTTAGTAATAAAAACAAGGATATAACAGTAATCAGAGAATTTTCTAACTTAATACCAAACTTTAAGTAAGCAATTAAATAATTTATAACAGCATCAATACCAGCGGCAATCATCCAGAAAAATGCAGCACCAACAATTCCAAACCACTGAATAAATAAATACATAAATAAGATATAAATCGGGAGTTCAATCAAATTAAGAATTGCAGGTATATGTGGTTTGCCAATTCCCTGAAAAAAATTATTCGGAATTGAAGAAAGGCTGCTAAATAAAATACCTATGGCCAAATATTGTAAGACTAAAACACTTTTATTTGCAAACTCTGTATCGAGCCATAAACTTAACCCTTCAAATGAAAAAACAGTTATAAGAAAAATTATAGGGAAAAGAATAATGAATACAAATTTTGCTGATCTCTTAAATAAAGAACTCGCTAAATCAGGGTCCGCTGCATAAGAAGCCGAAAATGCAGGAAATAAAACTCCAACGAATGCTGTTGGTAGAATTAACAACTTTGTTATCATTTCGTAAGGAGTTGAATAAAATGTAACTGCCGTCAAAGAAATCAAAGAGCTTATTAAAAACCTATCGGAATATAAAATTATCGGACCGACTATGTTTACTATCATTATCCAGATACTAATTTTAAGAACAGGTTTTAGAATATTGAATTTAAAGAATATCGAAAAATGTTTTAATAAATCGTTATTAGTTTTTAATGCGGCAGAAAGATAAAAAATCCAAACTATTAACCTTATCAGCAATAAACTAAAAACAATCCAAAATAGATTATCAACTATTAACAAAACAATATAGGGTAGAACAAACGTAGATATTCCAAGGATAGTCCTATACAAATTTACTATGTTAAATTTCTGATATGCCTCAAGAAAACCACGCACCGAAGTAGTTGTTGTAACAAGTGGGATGGAAAAAATAATCAGATAAAAAGTTGTCAATGCTTCGTGATAGTTTTCAGGTGAAATCTTAATAAACTTTGTAAGCAATTCGGGTAAAATCAAAAGCCCAATGCTCATCACAAAAATTGAAATCCAGAAAAGGAATGAAAGAGAGCTCCAAAAAATCAGAGGTATGTTGTCTTTTTCCTTATTGCCAATTCTCTCAGCAATAACTTTTGTAACACTTTTGCCAATTCCGAAATCAAAAAAACTAAAATATCCTATTATCACCCACGATAAGCTAAGTAAACCAAAACGCTCTTTACCCAAACCAGATATTAAAGGTGGAATAAATATCAAAGCAAACAGCAAAGGGACAGTATATCCCATCAGATTGTAAAAAGTATTTTTTACCAACCTTTTTTTAGAAAAATCAAATTTATGATCTGATTGTTCCAAGCGAGACTTCAGTTTTGTTTCTTTGTTTGCTTTTTACTATCTGAGAAATAACAAATATGGTTAAGAGATTTAAAGTTAAACTAATACTCCAGTAACTTGTTCTGGTTATCATTACCAGAAAAGAAAAACCAATTATAATATAGAGATAGGATAAAATAACGAGAATGTATAAACTTCCTTCCCTGACAAGTCTGAACCAAAGATAAGTCATAAAGAATCCTAGTAAATAAGGAAAGAGTAGCAATCCAAATACATTAAAGTCGGCAAAAAGTTCTCGGATAAAAGTACCTGTGTTTACCCACATTGGAATAAAATAACCTTTTTGATATTGATTGGGTCGCTTGACAATATCAAGACGGTCTAAAAAATTGTAAACCGGCAGAAAAGTATTTTGTGCAAATAATGTTCTTTCATCCTGTCGCTTAACAAATTCATTTAATACTCCGAGATGCGCACTTAAATACAAATACACAGATGGAGAAAGAATAATGTTACCTTCCAATTCACGAAGCGTCTTTGATGCTCCCTGATACTGTTCGAATGAAACCCGTGAAATTTTTACTACCGATGCGGCAAAGATTAATAATGCGAGTAAAAACGTTATTGAGATAGTAGCATTTGGTCTTGAAAATCTGAATTTTTCTTTATCGTTAATAGTAAGGCAATGCCTGAAAAGTAAAAAAACAAAAATGAACTCAAACAATCCTAATAATATTCCTGCTCTGCCAATAGTTGAAGTTTCTTTTATTATGATACCAATAAAAGGTAAAATTGAAAGAAAAGTAAACTTACCCTTGTAAGCCGTATAAACAGCACCCCAAAACACAGCTACATACCCAAAGTTTGATACAAATGGAACCTGTCCTTTAATTCCACCCTCTTCCGTGTTCATTCTGTAAATTGTTAATGCATTAAGAAAAACTTTCGGAATACTTCCGAACATATCAATCAAAACCATCCAATGCTGAACTGCTCCGGCAATAGAAATAAAACTAAAAAGAAACAATGAATATCTGATTACTTTCGCATCGTCAGCAAAAATTTTATTGAATTCTCTATTTCTTTCATCAGATTTTGGGTTTTGACTTGGGAAAAGTCTTTTAAGAGATACGTAGGTTAATGTTCCCAGAATGAAAGAGATAAAAGTTGCGGCAATAAATAACCAGGTTGCTGGCACAATTTCTTTGTATGGTAATAGTCTAAGTTCATATAACATTATCATTCCCATCCAAATAAAAGCAAAAAGAGAGATATGATTAAACCATCTTTTGAAGATATACCTGCCAAGAAAAAAAGATAAAAAAGCTATTGTAGGAACAATCACAAAAATCATTTGAAATCAAAACTTGATTTTGTAAAAATTCAATATTCCAGCGTAGAAGTTTTTCAATTTTATTTGGAGTGGATTTGCGTATTCTGTCCTCGCAATTGCATTTTCGCCAATGAAAACAAAAGGAATTAGAAAAAATGATGCTAATAAAAATATTCCTATTACAATGATAGATCTTTTGGGACTGTCTTTAAGTTGCGGAGGGACTGCATTATCAATAACCATTACTGTGGGAACACTTTTTTGCTCTTCAACTTTTGCCTGTTCATACATTGGCATAACAAATTCTAAAATTGCTTGTTGAATTTCAACTTCTCTAAATATTCTCAGATAACTTATTGCAATATTTGGCATATCCTTAAATGCATAAAGTATATTTGATTTGTTACTTAAATCAGCAGAGTTTTTTAATTCTTGAACTTTCTTCTTTAATAAATTAACTTCTTGCTGGGCTAAAGTATACTGAGGCGAATTTTCTCCATATTGCTGTTTGAGGAAAAAAGCCTCAATTTCTTTTCTTGTTAATTGAGTTTCTATCTCTGCTGCGGCTTTAAAAGTACCTTCTAATTGATCAGGCACAGAAACAATTCCGTATTTACGTTGAAATTGATAAAGTGAGTCTTCTGCAATTCTTAAATCTTGAAGATTCTTTAAATATCTCTGTTCGATAAAAATTCTATTATCTTTAGCTCTTTTGATATTAAGAACTATATTCATACTATCTATCAATTTAACAAAGTAGTTTGATATTGCAGCGGCAACTTTGGGATCTTTATTTATTACACTTATTTCTATCATTCCATACTCATTCGGATCCGCTGACAAATCTTTTCTGAATGCTTTAATAGTTTTATCAATATTATTTTCAGAAATTTCGTAATAGTCTATAAGATTAAATTTATTTATAACATCTGTTAAAGCTGTTCGACTGTTCAAAATTCCAAGCAACACATCTTCGGAAGTTCCTGTAACACCAAATAATTTCGAACCCATTGAGGATAAAGTGGATTTTCCACTTAAAAGACTTGTCAAACCACCAAAAGCGGATTGAGTATCAGGAGGAATCATTATAGTTGCGGTAGCTTTATATTTATTTGGTAGAAGAAGGACTATTACAACAGTAATTATGGATACAATAAGCAGATTAATGATTAAAAATTTCTTCCATTTAAAGAGTACATAGAAATAATCTGATATTGTTGATGACTTTTCCTTTTTTTCTTCTGTCATATTGTTATTTTGGGTTTAATTGATGAATATTTACTTTTTACGAATTTATATCGCAGAGTAATTTTTACTTAAATAAAGTTTTGTAGAAAATTCCTTTTTGAAAAATAACAATATTATTTTTGATAATAAATTCATTAAAAACTTATTTAATAAAATTGAACGTTTATCTTATTGTTGAAAAAATTCTGAAAATATTTGCTTTACCTGTAATATTCTTAATTAAGATTTATCAGCTTTTGATATCGCCATTATTTCCTCCATCTTGCAGATATCAACCAACTTGCTCTCATTATACAAAAGAAGCGTTGGAGAAATATGGCTTGCTTAAAGGAATGTGGCTTGGTATTAAACGAATATCGCGCTGTCATCCTTGGGGCGGAAGTGGTTATGACCCTGTACCATAAAAGAAAATAATGTAATATGTCAGAAAAAAATAAAATATCGTTTATAAAAAGACTGAGTTTGATTATCAAATCCTTTTTGAAGTTCTGGTTTTATGTTTTTTTAACTTCTGTTATAATTGTGTTTTTAATGCGTTGGATTGACCCAATTGTTAGTTCAATAATGATTCAAAGACAAATTAATAGCTTTCTTAAAGGAGATTTTAAGTTAATTAAAAATTCTTGGGTTGACTATGACGAAGTCTCAAAATTTGTTCCTATTGCATTGATTGCCGCTGAAGACCAAAATTTTTCAAACCACTATGGCTTTGATTTTGAACAAATAAAAAAAGCAATCAAACACAATGCACACAGAAAAAGAATTCGAGGGGCAAGTACTATCACTCAGCAATTATCAAAAAATCTTTTTCTTTGGGAAGGAAAATCGTTCTTAAGAAAAGGGATTGAAGCATACTTCACTGTTTTAATTGAAACTCTATGGGATAAAAAGAGAATAATAGAAGTTTATATGAATGTAATTGAACTTGGTGATATGACCTTCGGTGTAGCCAGTGCATCTGAAATTTATCTTAAAAAAGACCCGTCTAAACTTTCGGCTTCACAAGCAGCATTGATTGCTTCTGTTTTACCCAATCCCAAAAGATTTCAAATTGCCAGACCTTCGGGTTATGTTCGAGCCAGACAAAGTTGGGTTATTCGTCAAATGAATTCACTCGGTGGAATTGAATATTTAAAGGATTTGTAGCATTAACAGTAGAAAAAGCATCCTTGCTTTTTTGATTATTTTTGTTGGCACGCAGATGACACAGATTAGACTGATTTACACTGATTTATAATAAGCAAAATGTTTAACTCTTTTCATCGGTCTGATAGTTAATTTTAACTCTCGATTTTTCAATTATTGTTATTTCGTGTAATTAGTGGCTCTGAATTATGTGTGTTCAAGGTTCAATTAAATTCATTTTTTCTAATGACCATTGACCGAATAATATCATGCTTTCGAAATTTAATTTAGCTCATAAAATAAAAAATTTTTGATTAGAGAATTATAGTAAGAGCAATCCGTTTTTCAGAAGGAAACTTAATTCATTTTTAATTAAACGAGACTTCTGAAATATTGTTCGTTTGTCAGTCTGAGCCTGTCGAAGACTGACAATTTCGAAGCAAATTACACTTCGACTTCGCTCAGTGTGACACTCTTC
>Ga0073932_1003726_pt1 | contig 19658 bp, 19 predicted proteins | sample DewCreD2012metaG_FD_76967 | JGI IMG/M metagenome (GOLD analysis project Ga0073932, IMG submission 76967) | Hot spring sediment bacterial and archeal communities from British Columbia, Canada, to study Microbial Dark Matter (Phase II) - Dewar... ...
CGAACACCAGCACCCGGACGGCGGGCTTGCGGGGAACCGCTTCGAAAACGGGGGGAGGCTGTTGGAGGAACAGGGGCATCACCGCGCCGCGGGCATGGGTGGACCATCGCTGATGGACTGCGGTGAGCGCGTCCACGGCTTTGCTGTCCTGATTGGCGTGGGCGAGAGCCAATCGCTTCTCGAAGAGTTCCCCCAACTCCTGCGCTTGTTGGATTCTTAAACGTTCCAAAGCGGCGAGGGCGACGCGAGGATCCGGGTCCGCCGCCGCATGCTTTTCGAGCGCCTCGCGCACCGCAGGCACACGCAACCGTCCGACACGGTCGAGAATCAGCCGCCGCACGGCAGGGTCCGGTTCTTCGGCCGCTTGCTTAAGAAACTCAGCCGCGGTGGACGCATCCACCCTCTGCAATTTCCGCTTCAACGCCGAGAGGCGGTCGTCCTGGGCGGACGCCTGCCACAAAAGGCAAACCAGGAAGAGGACCAGTTTCATAGATTCGATCCATTCTGGCGGAGAGGGAGGGATTCGAACCCTCGGTACAGGTTTAAGCCCGTACGACGGTTTAGCAAACCGCTGCTTTCGACCACTCAGCCACCTCTCCGCGGCTGTTGGGTGGGTCTAGGGCCACTATACCACAACCCATTCGATGCCCAACTTCTTCAATGCATAGCCCGTTTCTTGCAGGTAGTTTCCGTAGCAGCTCATCCAGTGGAAACCCTTCATCTCTTCGAGCAGCTTTTCGGTGCTGCCTTTGATTTGCACGTCGATTTGCGAGCGGCAGATGGCCATGAAGGGGTTGTCCACGATTTCGGCCTCAAAGCCGGTCCATTTCTGGCTTGCGAAATCGGGGTCCAGCACGGTGATCCGCTGGCCCTTCTTCATTTCCACTTTCGGCGCCGCGCCGTAGTCGGACTCAAAATGCGTGAGCAGTTTCACCGGATCATAGGCCGCGCCGTCGTTTTTCCGGGGCGCCGTGCAGTGCGCCAGCGTCACGACGCCGTGGTGCGGATGCGTGGGATCGTTCAGGAATACCGGCTTGTTGGAAATGTAACGCAGCAGGATGCCGGACGGGATCACGACGAAGTCGGACTCGCAAAAGGCCATGTAGCCTTCATCGTTGAGGATGCTGAGCGGCAGGCAGGCCGTCGTCTCCGAGTACCGCATGATGGTTCCCATGCACTGATTGATCGTGATGGCGTCGGTCTTCGCCTCGTCAAGCAAGTCGCGAAAAACCTCGGTGAGCAAGAACGCCTTGTCGACGAAGGCGCGCTCGGTTTGAAGCGTCACCCCCCGCTGTTTGAGATAGGCGGCCGAGGCTGCGGCGGCGCGGGCTGACACGGCAGCGTCGGCGCGGGCGCGCTTAATCCGCTCCCCCAGGTCAGGGTAGGGAACCGTGACGATGTCCATCTTCCACTGACTGCGGGCGATGTCGGGCGCCTTCCTGCCTTCCACTCCCCATCCGGCCGGACCTCCTACGGCTACGATCCGCTTGTTCAGAGCGTTGTTGAGGCCGTGCAAGCCGCGAAGGCGCGCCGCCAGATCCTTCTGGCTGTCTACGACGATGTCTTCGACGCCCATGCCGATGTCGGCGCGGCGGTCAGTGGTTTTACGCAGGAATCGGGGATCCGCGATTTCATACCAGAGGTAAACGGGGCCCGAGCGATGCCGGAGGAACATGAGATTCCAACGGTTCTTCTTGGTGAGCGCTTCGAGCGTGCCCTGTCCTCCTCCGGCGGCGTACATCAACAGGACGTCGTGTCCGCCTTCGGCAATCTTCGCTCCCTCTTCGGGTTTGCGCGGTTCGAGGACGGGCAGGAATTCGACCGGGAAGCCGGCGGAGCCTTTGAGAGCCGCGATTTCGCGCCGGATGCGATCGAGTTCTTGCGCGGCGTCTTGCGGAGTCTGAATGGCGCCCCAATGGCGCCAACTCGTCTGGTTGCGGCGTTGAGGCGTGTCGTAGAGGAAGACCGGCTGCACCTTCAGCGGCTTCACCAAAGGTTGCTGGCGCGCGGGATCTTTCGACGCCGCGCGGCTGGTCCAAGGAAGGGCGGCAGCGGCGGCTGTGGCTAGAAAGCCACGGCGGCTGAGCCCGGCTGGCATGCGCGCCGGGCACCCGAGGGAAGAGCAGGTACAACACCGAGAAGGAAATATGGCCATAAACGCCTCCCGAATTTCAGCCCGAATTATCTCATAGCCCGCCGGGCCGTTGTATATTGACCGGGTGATGTCTGGTCACGGGAATTTGCAGGGTAAAGTGGCGCTGGTTACGGGCGGCAACCGCGGAATCGGGAAGGGCTGCGTATTAGAGCTGGCGCGCCGGGGCGCCGATGTGGCGGTCAATTTTCGCAGCCACAAAGAGGAAGCGGCGGCTGTGGTGGCCCAGGTGCAAGAGATGGGGCGCCGAGCTTTCGCCATGCAAGGCGACGTCGCTTGCCGGCAGCATGACGAACTGCTTGTGCGGCGTACGGTGGAGGAATTCGGCCGGTTGGACATTGTGGTAGCGAACGCCGCATACAGCGTGCGGAAACCGTTCCTCGAACTCGAACCGGAAGATGTCGCAGCCACCGTGGACGTGACGTTGTGGGGCGCCTTTCACGTGGCGCAGTTCGCTGCGAGGGAGATGGTGAAGCAGGGCGGAGGGGGGGCCGTCATTTTCATCAGTTCGGTTCACGCCGTCTTGCCGATTCCCAACTCGCTGGCTTACAACGTGGCCAAGGCGGGGATGAATCACATGGCGCGGTGCATTGCGGCAGAGCTCACCGGGGCGCGCATACGGGTCAACGTTGTAGAACCCGGCTGGACCGACACGCCCGGCGAACGCCGCTTTGCGACCGAAGAAGAATTGCAGGAAGCGGCGAAGAAACTGCCCTTGGGAAGAATGGCGACGGCCGAAGACATAGCCTTGGGTGTGGCTTATCTGGCCTCTGACGAAGCGGCTTACGTCACCGGCTCGGTCTTGCGCATTGATGGGGGGTTTGTCTTGAAACCGCTGAAGTGACGCCCGGGCCGCCCGGTAGCCAAGGGCGCGTCAGAGAGGCAGCAAGATGTGATCCGGAGAGTCGAGATTGACGCTATCGTACAAGCGGCGGATCAAGCCGCTCCCGTACCATGCCACAAACGGGATCAGGGAATAGAAACGTTCCTGCAAGTGGCGGTGCGGCGCCACGAGGCGGCTGAGTCTTGCGGCGTCGGCGGAAGCGGACTCCTGCCGGCGCAAAACTTCCCGCCCGGTCTTTCGCTCCAGCTTCGACAATTGATAGAGGATCTTGGCCGCACTCTTGTCGAGCGCCGCCGCCAGCGTGGGATTAAAGGCGGCCATGGGATTGCGCAAGGCGGTCAAGGCCTCGGCCACTCGGGTCTGAGCGGCGTTAAGCGCGGACGCGATCTCGGCCGGAATCCTGCGCCGGGCGATGGCCTCGGCCACCGCTTGCTCGCCCGCAAGGATTGTGGACAGCGCCAGCTCATAACGTTCGATGACCTTGGCTGAGCGGGCGTCCAAGAGAGTGAATCCGGCTCGCGGCCATTCCACCGGCGGCTCGACGCCGAGCCTCTGGTAGAGCACCTGCGACTGAGCCAGGTAGGCGATTTCCGCCGGCCCGGCGACGTGAGCCGCCACAGGCAGAATGAAGTCCTGCATGAGGGGCCGCAACAGCGCGTTCGGCGAGATGGATTCTGGCGCGTCGATGAGAGGTTGATAACCGTTGGGGACTTCGCCCAGCGGCGTTCGCTTTCCGTTTCGGAGGGCGAAGAAAAGGGGGGCGCCGGGCGCCACTTGCACTTGCGCGTGGTAGCCGGCTGCCTGCAACTTCCGGCTGCGCTCGGCTACGGCGCCCGTGAGTTCGCTAGAGACCGAGGCGGCGCGGGCGAGCAGGGGAGCGGCGAGCTTGCGCACCGCCGGGCGCAGAGGGTCGAGAAACAGCATGTCGAAGGGCTGAAGCAACGCCGCCATCCAACCGCGAAACGCTTCACCCATGCTCCGCCCTGGGCGGTAATGCGCGGCGATCTCGCCGGCAACCTCGCCGCCGTAGGGGAACTCGGCCAATGCCTCCCGCAGTGCCGCAAGTGGAAACTCTCCCGGTGCGACGCTGCCGGCGGGCGCGCCGCCGGCGTTCGCTTCGACGGAAAGCCGGACGGGATGGCAAGCGCCGTTGAAGACCCAAACATGGCGGACTTCTTCAAAGTCGTGATCCTCAGTGGCGCACCAAAATACCGGGACCGCCGGAATTCCTGCGTCCGTCAGCCTTCTGGCCAGCTTGACCGCCGTAAGAGCCTTATAGACGCTATATGCGGGACCGCCGAACAGGCCGACTTGCTGGCCGGTCACCACCACGACCGTCTCCGGTTGCTCCAGCAGTTCCAGCGCCGCCGATGCAGGATTGTCCTCCCGCAGAGCCTCCACCAGCGCCGCCCGGCGGCTTTCGGGATAGTGCGAGCGGCGGGCAGCTTCGCGCAAAGACTCCAGGTTCCCGGGTGCGTGGCTGAAAAACGGCGCCATACGCTCGAAAGAATACAGGTAATCTAAGAAGAGCTTGGTAGAGCCGGGCAGTTCGGTATGGGGGATTGCGGTTGCGTCCATCAACTGTTCCAAACTAGCAGATGCAACCGTCCGGCCGGAAGCCGCCGCACTTTGCTACTGTCGATGGAAGGGACCTGGTAACGGGAGATGATGACAGAAGAACAGGAGTTCCAGCGGCGAGCCGAAGAAGCGATGGACCGTCTGTACCGGGCGCTTGCGGACGCCGCCGACGACTATCCATTCGAACCGGAGATGGACGCGGGAGCGATTAAGGTCGAATTTGAAGAGCCTCCCGCGAAATTTGTGGTCAGCCCGAACGCTCCGGCGCGGCAGATCTGGGTGTCGGCGCATTCGCGCAGTTTCAAGCTCGATTGGGATCCTGTGGAATCTGCGTTTGTGCACGCCGACACCGGCTTGACCTTGGTGGAATTGATGGAGCGGCAGATCAGCCGGCAGTTGGGCAAAGAAGTTCTGCTGTAGCCCATGGCCGGAGTGTATGTCTCTTATCCCTTCTGCGCGCAGAAGTGCACTTATTGCAATTTCGCGTCGGGCGTCGCGTCGGCGGATCTGGAACGGGCTTACGGGGACGCGCTGGAACGGGAGATACGGGCGCACGCGTGGCTGTGGCGGCCGGAGACGGTGTATCTCGGCGGGGGCACTCCGAGCCGTCTTCCTGCGCCGTCGCTGGCGCGAATCCTGGACGCCATCCCCGGGCGCCCGTGGCTCGAAGCGACGATCGAAGCGGCTCCGGGGACGGTGAGCGAAGATGCTGCCCGCGAGTGGCTGGCGCTGGGGCTCAACCGGGTGAGCCTTGGGGTGCAATCGTTTGTCGAGCGCGAGCTGGCAGCCACAGGGCGCAAGCATAGCGCCGCCACAGTCGCCCGCGAGGTAGACGCGCTCAGGGCGGCGGGCTTGCGCAGAATCAACATCGATCTCATCGCCGGGTTGCCGTACCAGACAAAGGAGAGTTGGGGCGAGTCCCTCGACTGGATTCGCCGGCTGGAGCCCGATCACGTTTCGGTCTATATCCTCGAGGTGGACGAAGACAGCCGGCTTGGGGCGGAAATCTTGCGGCACGGCACGCGGTACGGGGCCGCCCGCGCGCCCGCCGCCGACGAAGCCGCCGAATGGTACGAGATGGCGGTGGAGCGCCTGGCGGCGATCGGAATTCAGCGTTACGAGATCTCCAATTTCGCCCGGCCGGGATCCGAATCTGCGCACAATTTGAAATACTGGCGCCTGGAGCCGTACGCCGGTTTTGGAGCGGACGCTCATTCTTTCGACGGGACTCGCCGCCGCGCGAACGCCGAGCGGCCTGCCGATTACCTCCGCTTGATGAACGAACGAGGCTCCGCGTGCGTGAACGAAACGGTTGCCAGTCCTGAGGAAGAGAGATTCTTCGTGAGTCTGCGGCTGAGCGAAGGAGTTCCGCTGTCGGCGCAAGATTGGGCCCGTTTTTCGGCGCAGATCGGCCGTTTCCGGGAAGGCGGCTTGGTCACGGTGGAAGACGGGCGGCTGCGGCTCACCAGCCGCGGCGTATTGTTATCCAACGAAATCTTTCAGGAGTTTTTGACATGAGCGTGGATGGTCTTATTGATCTGAGAAGCGACACTGTGACGCGCCCGACGCCGCGGATGCGCGAGGCGATGGCGCGGGCTGAAGTCGGCGATGACGTATATGGCGAGGATCCGACGGTCAACCGGCTGGAGGAGCGGGCGGCGGAGATCTTCGGCAAGGAAGCCGGATTATTCGTGCCCACCGGGACGATGGGCAACACGGTGGCGGTGAAAGCGCTGACCCGGCATGGGCAGGAGGTGATTTGCGAGTCCCGCTGCCACATCCTGAATTACGAATTATCCATGCTGGCTTGGTTTTCCGGCTGTCTGGCGCGTCCTATCGCCGCCCGGCGCGGGATTCTGGACTGGGATTTGATCCGCGCCGAAGTGCGTCCGCCGGGTCCGCATTGGGCGCCCACCGGATGCATCGCCTTGGAGAACACGCACAACATGGCAGGCGGCACGGTGTATCCGCTAGAAACCGTCAACGCCATTTGCGAGGGGGCGCATGCGATGGGGTTGCCCGTGCACATCGACGGCGCAAGGATTTTCAATGCCGCGGCGGCGCTGGGCAAGACGGTGAAAGAACTCTGCGCTCAAGCCGACACGGTCATGTTTTGCCTCTCCAAGGGTCTGGCTGCGCCGGCGGGCTCCCTTGTGGTGGGATCGCGCGACCGCATCGCCGAAGCGCGCCTTTACCGCAAGCGGCTGGGTGGAGGCATGCGGCAGGCGGGCGTCCTCGCCGCTCCTGGTCTGATCGCGCTCGAGGAGATGCCGCAGCGTTTGCATGAAGACCACGCCAACGCCCGCTATCTGGCCGAAGGACTGGCGAACATGGCGGGAGTGAACGTCGACCTCGAAACCGTTCAGACCAATATCGTCATTTTCGATATCGGCGGAACCGGCTTTTCCGCATCCGAATTCAGCGCGGAACTCAAGCGCCGCGGCGTGCTGATGAACGGCGTCAATTCGCGCCTGGTCCGGGCGGTGACGCATTGCGACGTCTCCCGGGCTGACTGTGAAAAGGCGCTCGCCGCGATCTCGGGGACGCTGCGCGGAAGGGCAGCCGCTACGCCTTCTGGCTCATAACCCGGCGGACGAACGCCAGGTTCTTTTTCATATCCGCTTCGATGGACTTGGAGGGTGAACTCGTCTCCAGGTCGGCGAACCCTTTGTAGCCAATATCGCGCAGGGTCTTGAACACCTTCACGAAGTCGATCGTCCCCTCGCCGAGGTAGCCTTTGTCCTTCAGATGAACCAGGCAGATCCGCTTGGCGCCCAGCCAGCGCATCTCTTTGTAAATGTCGAAGCCGTTGTTGGTGGAGTTGCCCACGTCATAGAACACCTTGACGGCTTTCGACCCCGAACGCTCCATGATGCGGGCGTTGTCTTCGGCTGAAATGGTGTTCTCCAGGCCTAGAATCACGCCCGCTTTCTCGGCTTCCTTGCCGAACTCCTTGAGGATGTCGGCGACGTAGTCCATCTCCTGCCGGTTGGTCAGAGCGCCCTTGCCGAAGAAAGGCATCAGCATGACGCGGGTCTTCAGCGCCTTGGTGACGCGTATGCCGTCGCCCAGCCATTTCTGGCCGAGTTTGTCATTCTTCAGATAGTTCACGTGAAGGATATCCAGGCAAGTGCCGGATATCTCGATGCCGCGCTTCTTTGCCTCCGCAACGTATTGGGCCACGAGTTCGGGATTGTCCAGAGGCAGCTTATTGTCCTTTGCTTGCCGTCCCAAGCTGACCTCGACTCCCTCGAAGCCCAAGCTCTTGGCCAAAGCCAGCGCCTCGATCCGCGCGGCTTGCCGCAGATTCCAATCCGTGACGCCGATTTTGATGCCGCCGCGCGCCCACACGGACGTAGCCGGCGCCACAGCGCCGGCGGCGGTTAAGAACACCCGACGAGATATCATGCTTGCCTCGCTCATTTGACGATTGAGTCTACTGCAATAGGTCATTCAGTTCGCGAATGGCCTTGGCGTCGAACTTCATTTTGCGGTCATAGGTCAGCAGACCGTTGATTTCCTGTTCGACGTCGGTGGTTTGCGTGTAACAAATGCCCATGATGGGCTTCAACTTGGCGATCGCTTCCCACAAGCTGCGCATGCGCTTCAGCGCGTCCTCTCTGGTCTTTTCAATGCCCGAGTATCCCCAGGATTCCTTGGGAACCGTATGGCCTTCGGGAATGAAGGCGATGCCGCCGAATTCGGAAAGGAACACCGGACTGCCGTTATACTTTACGCCCGGCACAAGCGCCGCGCGCGCGTTGCGCGGGAAATCGGAACCCGGCTTAAAGATGGCCGGATCGCCGTAGCGCTTCAGCAGCAGGTCTCCAGTGCGCGCGTAGTCGTGGATGCCGAAAAGATCCGTCATCTCGGTGTGCTCCCAGCCGTCGTTGTCGATCACGAACCGCTGTGAATCTAGCGACTTGGTGAGTGTATAGAGGGAGCGCAGGTGATGCTGCTGCCGCGGATCGCGCAGGTTCGGCACGCCCCAGCTCTCGTTAATCGGGATCCACATGATGATGGAGGGGTGGTTGTAGTCCCGTTCCACGGTTTGGATCCATTCGCTCGTGAAACGCTCCACATAGGTCTCGTCGAACAGGTAGGCATTGGCCATTTCGCTCGAAACCAGGAAGCCCATCTTGTCCGCCCAATATAAGAAACGCGGGTCTTCCAGTTTTTGGTGTTTGCGGCAGCCGTTGAAGCCCATCTCCTTGGACTTTTCGATGTCGTACTTGATGGCTTCATCGGTGGGCGGCGTGATGTTGCTCTCTGGCCAATAGCCTTGGTCGAGGAGCCACTTCAGATACACCGGGCGGTTGTTGATCGTCACCCGCCCTTCTTCGAATCCGATGGTGCGGAAACCAAGGTAGGACTTGACGCGGTCCAAAACGCCGCCGTCGCGCAACTCGTAAGTCACGTCGTAAAGGTTAGGCTGCCCGACGCTCCACAAGCGCGGATTCTGGACGTGCAGCGACGCCACGGCGCGGATGCCGCCGACTTTCACCATGGCGGACGCCACCGGCTTGCCCTGGAGGCTCACCGTAATATGAAGTTCGGAACCGCTTTTCGGGCGGGCGATGCGGGCGTCGAACTTCGCCGTCCCATCCATGCCCGCGTCCACGCGGACTTTTTCCAGATAGCTGTCGCCTGCCGCCTCAACCCACACCGGCTGCCAAATGCCGGTGGTGCGTGTGTAAAAGATGCCCCGGGATTTCAGCTCCCAATACTGCTTGCCGCGCGGAATCGAGCGATCTTCAGGAGGATCCCAAGCCCGCACCACGACCGTGTTGGCTCCGGGGCGAACAAAGGGCGTAACGTCGAGGCGGAACGGCGTGTGTCCGCCAACGTGCTGCCCAGCCCAGTGCCCGTTGACCCACACCCGCGCCTCGTAATCCACCGCGCCGAAATGCAGCAGCACGCGTTTGCTGCGCCAAGCGTCGGGAATCGTGAAACTGCGCCTGTACCAGACCACCGGGTGAAAGGAAGCCGTATCGCCGATCCCGCTGAGTTTGGTTTCGAAAGCGTACGGCACTACTATGCTCCGGGAGAACTTCTTCGTTCCCGAGGACCAATTGGCGGCTAAGCCTTCGTCTTTGTCGTCGAACTCAAACTCCCACGCCCCGTTGAGCGTCTGCCATTGCTCTCGTTCGAATTGCGGCTGCGGGTATTCGGGGCGCGGGACAGATTGCGCGGCGACCACTCCCGCCAGGAGGAGGCAGTAAATATAGCGGTGCATCACAAACAGGATACACCGACTCGATCCCTATAAAGCGCGCGTTGCGCGGCGCGCCGCGCCGGTTTCGGAACGGACGGGCTTGCGCGGCATCAGAGCGGCGCCGGTTACGCGGCGGAGCTGGTCGGTGACGCACACCAAGAACATCGGCTGCCGGGAGTTCTTGAGCAGGTCGACAATGCGCTCGCTCGAATCCTCAAGGTAGATACTACGGCCGTCGGTGAGCAGGTGCAATTCGCTGCCCGAGCCGGCGACTTCCGCCAAACGGCGCCCCATCTCACGTTGCAGGTAGCGCAGCACCCGCCGAATCTTTTGGAGAGAGAACCCCTTGCGGCGCAATTCGGCGATGACGGACACTTCCACAACTTCGTCCTGCGTATAAAGCCGCTTGTGCCCCTCATGCCGGGGGGAGACCACTTTACGTTCATCCCACCATTGAAGCTGACGGAGGCTCACACCGGACAGGCGCGCCACTTGGCTCGAAGAGTAAGCCGGGACGGTGGGGGCAATTTCAGGACGCGCGCGCTTTGTTTTGAACATGGGGCACCTGTTACGTTTGCGTGTTCAGCCGCTTCTCAGGATTGTAACCGATTGGCGCGGCGTGTCAACCGGGAAAAATACTAGGAAGCTAAGGCTATGAGTAGTAGGAAGTTAACCGCCCCCGACGAAGTGAACAATCTCGACTTTTGCGTCCGGCTTGAGCAAGGTCTCAGCCCAACGTGCGGCTTTCACGATTTCGCCGTCGACCTCCACCGCCACCCGGGATGGCTCTAACCGGAGGAAGTCGAGCAACTCGATCACGCTGCACCCCAGAGGGACATCGCGGCGCTCTCCATTCAACACAATCGGCATCGTGTTTGACACTTTGTTTCCATGGTCATTATAGTCAAAGAAGAGGGCGCTGCTTTACAATCATCCTATATCCATGCCGACCGATTACAAGGAACTCTATTTCCCGGTTTTCTTGCAGGCATGCGTCGCCGTGGCTGTGGCGGCTGCAATGGTCGGGGGCTCCTGGCTGTTGGGGAAGCGGGTAAGAAACCGGGTGAAAGACCTGCCGTACGAAAGCGGCATGACTCCCACCGGCAACGCGCGAGAGAGGTTCAGCGTGAAGTTTTACCTGGTGGCGATGATTTTCATTTTGTTTGACATAGAGGCGGTGTTTCTCTACCCGTGGGCGGTCGTTTACCGGGAACTGAAAATGTTCGGCTTCGTCGAGATGTTCGTGTTCCTGGTTTTGATCCTGGCGGGCTTTTTCTACATCTGGAAAAAGGGAGCCCTGGATTGGGCTGCGCCCCGTTCGGAGCCGTCCGAAGCGGAAGAACATCGCCATGCCGCCTGACACCCGGAACGCCACTCCGGCAGTAGCCGCGATCGAAGAGCGCTTGCCCGGCGCAATCGAGGAGGTTTCGTACGCTCTGGGAGAGACGACCCTTTGGATCGCGAAGGAGCAGATCGTACCCGTCTGCCGGTTTCTGAAGGAACAAGGCTTCATCCGCCTGAGCGGGCTGACTGCGGTGGACCGTTTCCCGGCGAAAGAGCGTTTCGAAGTCGTCTACCTGCTGCATTCTGTCAGCGCCAATCTGCGGCTGCGGCTGAAGTGCCGCCTGGGCGAACCGTTCGAGATCGATTCCGTGACCGGCGTGTGGAAATCAGCGAACTGGTATGAACGGGAGGTCTTCGACCTGTTCGGAATCGTCTTCCCAGGTCATCCCGATCTGCGCCGGATCATGATGCCCGAGAACTGGCAGGGGCATCCCCTGCGCAAAGACTACCCCGTGCACGGGCACAAGTACGATTACAAGGACGAGTGACATGAGCGACGCCGCCAGCCCGTTCGACCTATCCTCGGAAGCGCAGCCTGAGACTGCGGGCGGCGCCCGCCGCATGGTGCTCAACATGGGTCCGCAGCACCCCTCGACCCATGGAGTGCTCAGGGTGCTGATCGAACTGGAGGGCGAAACGATTACGAAGGCGGCGCCCGATATCGGCTACCTCCATACGGGCATCGAAAAGCAGTGTGAGGCTCTCACCTGGCATCAAGCAGTGACGCTCACGGATCGCGTGGATTACCTGGCCAATCTGAGCAACAACCTCGGCTACGCGCTGGCGGTAGAGAAACTGCTGCGACTGGAGATTCCTCCGAAAGCGCAGTGGATGCGGGTGCTCTTGGCGGAACTGACGCGCATCAACAGCCACTTGGTCTGGCTTGGCACGAGCGCCATGGACTTGGGCGCGATGACGGTCTTTTTTTACTGCTTCCGCGAACGCGAGAATCTGCTGAAGATTTTCGAGATGTTTTCGGGGCAGCGGATGATGACCAGCTATATCCGCCCTGGCGGGCTGGCGTTGGAGCCGCCCCGCGGGTGGGACAAGGCGGTGCGCGATTTCATTGGCGGTTTCCCGGAGAAGGTGGACGAATACGAGGCGCTGCTGTCCAAGAACCCGATCTTTCTGAACCGGACTCGAGGCGTCGGCTACCTAAGCCTTGACGAATTGATGGAGTATGGCGTCACCGGACCGTTGCTCCGCGCCGCCGGTCTGGCGTGGGATATCCGTAAGGCGGAGCCTTACTCGTCATACGAAAAGTTCGAATTCGACATCCCCACCCGCCCAGAGGGCGACGTGTACGCGCGGTATCAGGTGCGCGTGGAAGAAATGCGGCAGAGCGCGCGCATCGTGAATCAAGCCCTGGATGGGATGCCGGAAGGTCCCTACCAAGCGGATGCGCCCCATGCCGTGCTTCCGGAGCGGGAAAAAATGAAGACTGAAATGGAAGCCTTGATCTACCATTTCAAGCTCGTCTACGAGGGTTACCGGACGCCGCCGGGGGAAGCCTATCAGGTCATCGAGTCGCCTCGCGGCGAGCTGGGCTACTATGTCGTGAGCGACGGCTCGGCGAAGCCTTGCCGGGTGTACATGCGCACTCCCAGTTTTGGGACGCTGCAAGCTTTGGCGCCGATGTTCGAAGGGCGGCTGATCGCGGACGCGATCGCGTGCATGGGGAGTCTGGATTTCGTGCTGGGGGACGTGGACCGCTAGATGACTTTCTCACCGGAGTTGGAAGCCAGGTTTGAGAAGCTGCTGAAGAGCTACCCGCCCGGACGCGCCCGCTCGGCGGTGATTCCGATGCTGCTTTACGCGCAGGACGAGCTGGGCTCGGTTACGCGGGAATTGGTGGAAGAAGTCGCCAGGCGCTGCGGCGTGACGCCGTTGCAGGTGGACGAAGTGGTGAGCTACTATTCCATGCTGCGCCGCAAGCCGCCCGGCAAGCACCATGTGCAGATTTGCACGAACATCAGTTGCCTGCTCCGCGGCGCCGACAAGCTGTGGGAGCACGCGACGAGAAAGCTCGGCATCGGAAACAAAGAAACAACGCCCGACGGACTGTTTTCGCTGGAAGAGGTGGAGTGCATCGGCGCTTGCTCCTGGGCGCCGGCGATTCAGGTCAACTACGACTACTACCACGGACTGACGGTCGAGAAATTCGACGAACTCATCGAAAATCTCCGCAAGACGGGGGTGCAGTAGGGCCATGCTCTACAACGAACCGAGCCCCCTTGAGGTCAAGATCCTGACGCGCCGCTTCGGGCTTCCGAACTCGGCATCCATCGACACCTATCTCGCCACCGATGGCTACAAAGCATTCTTGAAGGCTCGCGAGATGACGCCGGAACAGATCATCGAGGAGGTGAAGGCGTCCAATCTTCGCGGGCGGGGAGGCGCAGGCTTTCCCACGGGAATGAAGTGGGGCTTCGTGCCGCGGCAGTCGCCAAAGCCGAAATATATCGTGGTGAACGCCGACGAAGGCGAACCGGGAACGTGCAAAGACCGCCTGCTCATGGAGCACGATCCCCACCAGTTGATTGAGGGCATTCTGATTGCGGCGCTCGCCGTCGGCGCCCGCCTTGGCTACGTTTACATTCGCGGCGAATACCGTTATGTCATCGGCATCATGGATGGCGCCATCGCCGAGGCGTATGAACGGGGATGGCTGGGCAAGAACATCCAAGGCACGGGCTTCGATTTCGATCTGTATACGCATACCGGAGCGGGTTCCTATGAGTGCGGCGAGGAGTCGGCGCTGCTTGAATCGCTCGAAGGCAAGCGCGGCGTGCCGCGCATTCGTCCGCCTTTTCCGGCGGTGGCGGGGCTTTATCAGTGCCCCACGGTGCTCAACAACGTCGAGACGTTCTGCGCGATACCCGCCATTTTGCGCGACGGCGGCGCGGCGTTCGCGGCGTTGGGGACGCCCCGCAACGGGGGCACGCGCCTGTTCTGCCTGTCCGGGCACGTCAACAAGCCGGGCGTTTATGAGCTGCCGATGGGATTCAATCTCCTGCGGATGATTCACGAAGTCGGCGGCGGCATTCCCAACGGGAAGAAACTCAAAGCGGTCATTCCGGGCGGTTCCTCCTGCCCGGTGCTGCGAGCCGACGAATGCGACCTGGCGATGGATTTCGACTCGGTGGCGAAAGCCGGCAGCATGCTCGGCTCGGGCGGCGTGATCGTGATGGACGAAGATACCTGCATGGTCACCGCGCTGTGGCGGATCATGCGGTTTTATCAGCACGAAAGCTGCGGCTGGTGCATTCCTTGCCGCGAAGGGACTACGTGGCTGAAAAACCTGATGCATAGAATCCATCAGGGAGGCGGGCGGAGCGCCGACATCGACCTGGTGGGAGACGTGGCGCGCAATATGCTGGGGCGGACTTTCTGCCCGCTCGGCGACGCCGCCGCGATGCCGGCGATTTCTTTTGTCACGAAGTTCCGGGAGGAGTTCGAGGACTATATTAAGCGGCGCTCCTCGCCGCTGGCGGAACTGGTGACTCTGGGGGCATGACGCATGGGTGACTTGGTGACGCTGACCATCGACGGCAAAGAAGTGCGCGCAGCCGCCGGAACGCTGGTGATCGATGCCGCCAGGACGGTGGGCATCGAGATTCCGGCTTTCTGCTATTACCCCGGACTGTCGCTTCAGGCAGCCTGCCGCATGTGCCTGGTGGAAGTCGAAAAGGCGCCGAAGCTTCTTACCGCCTGCACGCTCCCTGTCGCCGAGGGCATGGTGGTGCGCACCGACACGGAGGTGGTGAAGCACGCTCGCAAGTCGATGCTCGAGCTGTTGCTCACCAATCACCCGCTGGACTGCCCGGTGTGCGACAAGGGCGGCGAGTGCGAGCTGCAAGACTTGACGTTTCGCTACGGCATTTCCGAGAGCCGCTTTTTGGAAGTGAAGAACCACGTCCCCGAGAAGCAGTGGTCGCCGGTGGTATACTTCGACGCCCCGCGCTGCATCCTTTGCTACCGCTGCGTCCGCATTTGCAATGAGGGCTTGGGCGCCGGCGCGTTGGGTATCGTCAACCGGGGAGTGGTTTCCGAGATCGCTCCCAACCGCGGAGACCACCTGGAATGCGACGAGTGCGGCATGTGCATCGACATCTGCCCTGTGGGAGCGCTGACGAGCGGAACCTACCGCTACCAGACGCGCCCGTGGGAGATGAAGCATGTCGGCACGGCTTGCGCGTTCTGCTCGAATGGTTGCAAGACCACGTTGGGCGTGCGCAACGGCGAGATCATCCGCGGCAATAACCGCGACCGCTCGGGTCCCAACGGCGAATTTCTGTGCGTCAAGGGACGGTACGCGTTCGACTTCTACAAGCATCCGGAGCGCCTGCGCTCGCCGCTAATGAGAAAGGGCGCTGAGCTGGAGGAGGTTTCCTGGGCGGTGGCGCTTACGGCTGTCGCCCGCCGCTTCGCTGAAGTCAAGGAGAGCAACGGGCGCTTCGCCGTCATCGGCTCGAATTTCACGACGAACGAAGAGAACTACTATTTGCAGAAGTTCGTCCGGCAAGGGCTGGGGTGCAACAACCTCGATCATCACCGCACGGGGGACGTCGCGGCTTTGATGGGGGCGCTGCATGGGCGGAAGAACGTGTTGGCGACGATTGAGCGCTTGTACACGGCGAAGGCGGCTCTAGTCATCGGGACGGATTTGGCGCAGCAGCACCCCCTGCTCGCTTTTCAACTGCGAGCCAACTGGCGCCACCACGGACTGCGCTTGTACACCGTCGCCGAAGGCCCGGTGCGGGAGCGGCAGTATGCCGTTCGCTCGGTGACGGCGGCGCGCGGCGAGGAGTGGCAGGCGCTCGAAAGCCTGCGCGGCGAGTTGTCGGCGGAAAGCGAGCTCATCATTTTGTTCGGCGATTGCATTCAAGGCGAGGGCGTAAGCCGGCTTGTCGCGTTCGGGGATTCTTTGGGCCTGCCGGTGGAGTACGTGTGTTTGGTGGATTACGCCAACTCGCGCGGCGCGGCGGATATGGGCATCCTGCCGCACATGGGTCCGGGGTATCAGCCCCTTGAATCGCCCGGCATGACTTTGGCGGAAATGTATGACGACGCGGCGCTCGACGTATTGTGGATCGTGGGGGCGAATCCCATGAAGCGGGCGTATCCCGCCGGCCAAGCCGCCTTCGTCGTGGTGCAAGATATGTTTCTGACCGAGACGGCGAGGCAGGCCGATGTGGTCCTGCCCGTGGCTTCGGCTTACGAGAAACGGGGAACGTTTACCAACGTCACGGGCGAGGTGCAGCCATTGACCCCGGCGGCCAGCGTCATGGGCGTCAAGACCGATCTGGAGATTTTCGGGCTGCTGGCCCGCGCAATGAAGCTCGATCTTGGCCCCGCCAAGCCCGAGGCGGTGCGGAAAGAAATGGAGAGCGTTCTCGGCTGGCCTTGGCAAGGGCCGCCGCAACACGCCGCGCCGGCCGCCGGGCGGCACGGGCTGGTTCGCTCCTCCCGCGACACTTTGTTTACGAGCGGCTCGCTGGGCGCAAGGTCTTCGCTGTTGACATCGTTGAGGGAGTATCCCGGAGAATTATTCAAGGCTTAGGCTGCGATGAACTTTTACCTCTTGACTCTCGCCAAGTTCGCTGTGGTGATGGCGGTTTTCATGACCACGCTGGCCTATCTACAGTGGGTGGAGAGGAAGGTTCTGGCGCACATCCAGTTGCGGCCTGGCCCGTATCGCGTGGGGCCGCACGGATTGTTGCAGCCGCTTGCCGACGTCATCAAGTTGCTCACCAAGGAGGGCTTCATCCCGGCTGGCGTGGTGAAGCCGATCTATCTTCTTGCGCCGGTTTTGGCGGTGGGTACTTCGCTGGTGGCTATCGCGGTGATCCCATTCGGCCCCAAAGTTTCCATTTTGGGAGTCGAGACGTATTTGCAACTGACGGATTTGAACATCGGGCTGCTGTTCATACTGGCGGCTTCCTCGCTGGGGGTTTACGGCATCGCGCTGGCGGGTTGGGCGTCAAATAACAAGTACGCCCTGCTCGGCGGTTTGCGGAGCGCGGCTCAAATGATCAGCTACGAACTTCCGCTGGCGCTGGCGCTGGCGGCGCCGCTGCTGCTGCTCAACTCCTTAAGCTTGCGCGAGGTGGCCGAAAGCCAGGCGGGTTATTACTTCGGTTTCCTCCCGCGGTGGGCGATCCTGCAAGCCCCCTTCCCGCAGATCTTCAGCTTCGTTCTTTTTTTGATCGCCGGTTTCGCCGAGTGCAACCGCATTCCGTTCGACCTTCCGGAGGCGGAAAACGAGTTAGTCGCGGGCTACCACACCGAATACAGCAGCCTGACTTTCGCCTCGTTTTTCATGGCTGAGTACGCCAACATGGTCACCATGTGCTGTGTGGCGGCTACGGTGTTTTTGGGCGGCTGGCATGCGCCGTTTCCGGCGGAATACGGATCGAAATACATTCCGAGCTTGCTCTTCCTGCTCGCCGCGGGCATTCTCTTCTACCATGCGGCGAATCCCTCCGGGCGGCGGTGGGACCGTTACTCGCTTCCTGTTTTCGGGGTGGTCTTTCTCGGCTTGGCGGTCCTGTTCCTTATTCCCGTTTTTCAGTCCGTGCTGATTCCGGTTTTCTGGTTTGCCGCCAAAGCGGGCGGGCTGCTGTTCGTCTTTATCTGGATTCGCGGAACCCTGCCACGGTTCCGCTATGACCAGCTCATGCGCTTTGCATGGGGTTTCCTGTTCCCGGTGGCTGTGGTCAACCTTCTGGTGACCGCGTTCCTGGCCGCCTGGGTGGCCAAATAGACGATGGATCTGATTCTGTTTTTGGTCTTCGCCGCCATCGCGGTAGGCTGCGGCGTCAATCTGGTGGTTCAGCGCCACCCGATTTCGAGCGCACTGTCGCTGATCGGCGTAATGGGTTCGCTCGCCGTTCTCTACCTGTTGCTGGGAGCGGAATTCATCGCCGCGGCGCAATTGATCGTTTACGCCGGCGCCATCATGGTGCTCTTCCTGTTCGTGATCATGTTGCTGAACGCCGGCGTGGAGCGCGGCGTGGACAAGTCACGCCTGGCCCGGTGGTTGGGCTTGCCGCTGCTGGCTCTCTTCCTGGGGATGGTGAGCTTTCTGGTCCGCCGCTTCTATCCCGATAAGGTCAGCGTGGCGTTCGGCGGCTTCACCGGCGGAGGCCCGGCGGACGTTGGGAGGAAGCTGTTCACCGAATACCTGCTGCCTTTCGAAGCTGCGTCGGTGTTAATTCTGATAGCCATCCTGGGCGCGGTGGTTTTGGCGCGGAAGGAGATCGACTGATGTCCGCTGTTCCGATCTCGTGGTATCTCATCCTCAGCGCCATACTGTTCTCGCTGGGCGTGGCGGGCTTCTTGTTCCGCAAGAACATCATCACCGTCTTCATGTCCATCGAGCTGATGCTCAACGCCGTGAACCTGAGCTTTGTGGCTTTTTCGTACAAGCTCAAACAGGTGGACGGGCACATTTTCACCTTCTTTGTGATGGTCGTCGCCGCGGCTGAAGCCGCCGTGGGGTTGGCGATCATCCTGACTGTCTTTAAGAACCGGCGCACGCTGGAGATCGATGAAGTCGATTCCATGAAGAACTGAGGAATTATGCACCATCTCTGGCTCATCCCCGCACTCCCGCTGGCCGGATTCCTCGTGAATGGGATCTTTGGACGCCGCTGGCCTAATAAGGCAGTGAGCCTGGTGGCATGCGGCTCGGCGCTCCTCTCCTTCCTGTGGGTCCTGAAGACGCTGCTGGCTCTGGGCGATCTGGATGCACCCTACCTTGAGCGCTACTACACCTGGATTCAGAGCGGCTGGCTGCACGTGGGCTTTGATTTCGCCTTGGACCGGCTGACGGCGGTCATGCTGCTTGTAGTGACCGGAGTGGGCTTCATCATTCATGTCTACGCCACCGGTTACATGGCGCACGAGGGAGGCTATTACCGGTTCTTCGCTTTCCTCAACCTTTTCTTGTTCTTCATGTTGACCCTGGTGCTGGCAGCCAACTTCCTGTTGTTGTTCATCGGGTGGGAAGGCGTGGGGCTGTGCAGCTATCTGCTGATCGGATTTTACTTCCGCCGCAACAGCGCCGCGGTGGCGGGCAACAAGGCGTTCATCGTAAACCGCATCGGCGATTTCGGCTTCTCGCTGGCGATGTTCCTCATCGTGATCGTCTTCGGGACGCTGGATTTCCAGAAGGTGTTCGCCTTGGCGGCGGAACGCCCGGCGGAAACGGCGGGCGGCATACTGACGCTGATCTGCCTGCTGTTGCTGGTGGGCGCCACGGGCAAATCGGCGCAGATTCCGCTGTACGTTTGGCTGCCCGACGCCATGGAGGGTCCGACCCCGGTTTCGGCTCTGATTCACGCCGCCACAATGGTTACGGCGGGCGTGTACATGGTGGCGCGTTCCTCGGCTCTCTTCCTGAAGGCGCCCATCGCTTTGGAAGTGGTGGCTTACATCGGACTTGCCACCGCGGTTTTCGCCGCCACGATCGGGCTGGTCCAGAACGACATCAAGAGAGTGTTCGCCTACTCGACGGTTTC
>Ga0073932_1003731_pt1 | contig 19633 bp, 19 predicted proteins | sample DewCreD2012metaG_FD_76967 | JGI IMG/M metagenome (GOLD analysis project Ga0073932, IMG submission 76967) | Hot spring sediment bacterial and archeal communities from British Columbia, Canada, to study Microbial Dark Matter (Phase II) - Dewar... ...
CAGGTGTTGAGGTCGGTTCAGGTGTTGGATTAGTGTTGGGGCCTGAGAAGAACGCGCTGAGTTGATGGTCAGTGTCCATGTTGACAGTTATGGTGGTTCCAAGCCCTTGGTATACTCCGTCTAGGTACCATCCGCTAAAGTCGTTCCCCGAAGCGGGGTATGCCTTAACTGTTGCAGTTGAACCTGCAGAGTAATTCCAGATGCCAGCTCCAGGGGTTGTTGTTCCGCCTCCAATGGGGTTGGTTGTAATTGTGAGAATCGTTGTGCGCTGACTAAAAACCGCGTATAACGAATAATCCTTAGTCATTGTAAGTGTGATAGTCGAGAGTTTTCCTTGGTAGACTCCGTTTAGATACCAGCCATCAAATACATAGCCGGGGTATGTGACGGCTTGTACAGTTACCGTGGAACCGTAATAATAAAGCAAGTTGGACCCTGAAGGAGTAACATAGCCTGCTCCCGAATAGTTTACCATTGTGGTGAGGCTACACTGTGATAGAGGATAATAGTATGCTTGAACGGTTGATATATAAGAAAACGAAAAAAGGACTATACAGGTGATTAGCGCGAAAACGCTAATTTTCTGTATTCTAAATTTCATTTTCTGCCCCTATCTTGTATTACATGATATTGGATATAAAGTTTACAATCCCACCACACTTGCCAAAGCTTGCACAACACATAGGCGAGTCTTTAATTATATAAGACGCTCAAAGCGTATAATCTGTATAAACAGTTCAGATGACCCTGATGGTTAATGGCCGAAACATCACCCTCCTGCTATTTATCACACTCGCAGCAGGTTTCATCTACAGATTAACCTTAACCACCATAAACACTTACCCACCAGGAGCCGACATAGGCCTACATGAAAGCGTCATAAACTCTATTCTAGCTCCAAAAACGACCCTGATCTACAATTATTTTCACATGGGCGGAGGTGTCTCGGCAACTAACCCAGGTTACCACATTTTTGCTGCGTTCATCATTACATTAACTGGGGCGCCAGATTACTTTGTTCAGGCAACCGTTGCGTCACTGTTTTCCACTATGATCGTTGCCTCAGCTTTTTTGGTTGTTAAGCAAGTTTGGAGCGAAAAAGCTGGCTTAGTTGTGGCTGTTTTGGCTGTTTTTTCTGCGAGTGATATTTTGATGTTAACCTGGGCTGGATACCCTAACATCTTGGCGTTATCCTTGATTCCTCTTCTATTCTATTTGCTTCTTCAACCTACAAGGCTAAAGTCAAAGAATTTTATCGTTGCAACCTCAATCGTTGTTGGCGCCTTATTTTTGACGCATGTTTTTAGTGCGCTTGTTTTCCTTGCCACTATCATTCTCGCACTTTTAATCAGCATAGTTTCATCAAAATCAGTCGGCTTCAAGCAAGCAAAGCTCTGGTTGACGCCCATATTCTTTGGAGTTATCTTGGTGTCCCCATATTTGCTCTCAGTTATCCCAGTCTATTTTGGCTCTGAAAGCGCAATTACAGGAAGCGTCTCAATCATGAAGCAAGCTGTTGTTGAAACAAGGGTGGTTTCAACGGCCATTTTGGGTTTAGCCATAATACCGATTATCTTCTTTTTAGTGTACTCAAAGAAGCGGCAGGGTCGATTCATAACACCCGCAAGTGTGCTGTTTTCATCGGCAGTATTCGTTCCCCTCATAGCAGCTCAATGCTACATTTTCGGCTTCTTTTTGGATTACGAACGCTTCCTCTATTTCTTAGCTCTGCCCGTCATTGCATGCATTGGGCTAATTATCGTTGAATCCTCGGAAATAATCACTAAAGCTTTACGAAAAATCAGGCCTCAAATATCAAACAACACAAAAACAGCGACCATATCTCTGTTAATCGTTGCATGCTTATGCACTTCCCTGCTTGGCGCATCCCTGTTCACATTGCCAGACAAAGCAGCCGCACAAGTTGATTTCTTTCAAGTCATGAACAACGAAGAATTTGAAGCAATACAATGGATACAACAGAATACTCCTCAAGAAGCAATTTTTGTCGCAGACGCAAATTTTGGTTGGTGGCTATCCGGTTTTGGTCAAAGACGAACCCTAAGCGCGGTTGACCCTCAATATTTGATTTTGCAAAGGGAGTTTGAGCCCGCACAAGTTGCGGCTAATCTTTTGAAAACGAATTATTTGGTTGATAACGGAATTTTGCAAATTGAACAATCAGGACCATACGTTAGTGGAAGCACCCATGATATTTATGCCTCTGTGGAAAGCTCAATCTATAAGCCGCTGGTTTTTTCCCTAAACGATACCAATGTTAGCATGCTTATCAGGGAAGGTGGCGTAGCTAACGAGATAAAGTTGGGTGCGTTTGCTGATTCTGACATACATGTAGTTAATGACGGCAACTCTACATCGTTTATCATATCACGACAGAACGGCACAATGAGGGTTACAGAGGAAATTACAGTTTTTCGAGGCGTCAGGTTTGCTGAGGTTACGTTTGTTTTCCAAAATGAAGGCTCTGTGAATTATGACTGGCTACGTGTACCGTTTAAGGCCCGAGGCGAGGTTGTACAGTATGCTAACAGCATCGGAATAATCGATAACACCATGCAATGGGTGAATCAGGTTGTGTTACCTCAAAATCAGCTTGGAAAAGACGCGTCCTTCGAAGAGAACGGTGACTACTACGAATTAGTCTTCAACTTGGGTGGCAAATCAAATGCCGTACTGAGTTTCTACGTCGGGTTATGTACCTATTCAGCTCCGTCAGAAATTTTGTCATCAGAATACAAAAACAGCTTAATCGAAAACAACACCAAAAACTACCGGGATGCAGTATCTAATGACTCGATTAACAGCTTTGATTATCGCACAGAGATAAGAAAATGGAACATTTCCTACATTGCGGCACGTGACCCACAAGCAATTGCCCGCTTCATGGACGATCGCATCTTTGAGGTAGTATTTAGAAATAGCCAAGTAACAGTATTCAAAATTATAGGAACATGAAAAAGCATCCATGAAGAGCTATTAAAATAAAGATTCAGCTAAAACCGTCGAGTTTTTCCTGCGTGAGGGTTTCAACGATATCTGTAGCGATGTCCACGATGGAATCTGCCTGCTTCATCATTGCATCCCCGTTGACTTCTTCAAGCTGAGAAATCTGCTGCACAATCGTCTCTATCTCCATCAAAAACCGCAAAACAGAATCGTTAGTCGCAGGGTTTTTTGCAACTTCGTCACGGATGAGTATCTCGATGAAGGCTGGTTCGCCGAGACTGTAGTAGATGGCGTTTCGGGCTTTACGTATGGCTTCTAAAACCAAGCTTGGTGCCATGTAGGGAATTTTACGTGCGGCTTCTAATTCAGCTTTTGCTTCACGCAAATACCTTAATGCCCAACCTCTGCGGTACTCATCCATCATAGCATATTTCTCTGATTAATCGACTATATCTTCTTCGATTTCAGTTTCCATCTCAGAGCTAGATTGCGCCAACGCGATTGTGCGTGTAATGTACCCGGCGACTTTGTTGCGTACGCGTGTAGTTGTGCCTTTGGTCACTTCGTCTACGGCGCGTTTGTTTTCGTCAAAGTTAGTTGTGAATTTGCCTGGAAAGCGAGTCATTAGTTCTTTGCCGAGATGCTTTATCTGCTCAGTCTTTACTTTTCCCAATCAGTTTCCTCCAGTGTTAACGTGTTTTCTCCGACGTTTAAAAGCGTAGGAGCAACTCTCAATATTGAGTAGCCGTAATTTAAGGTTACGCCTCAAACCAACATAATATACTGCCAGCAAGTTGCGTATAAACCGTTAAATTGCTAGTTTAGTTTTATGTTAAAGAAGGTTTCAAAGTTCTTGGCAACCTGCAAAGCAACTTCATCAGCAGATAATTTTTTAATTTCAGCAACAGCAGCAACAACGTTTCGGATGTAGGAGGGCCTAGTTAATTGCCCATTGTAGGGTTGTTTCCAGTAAGTTACTGGACCATCAGTTTCCGTCAACAGGTTGGTAAGAGGGGTTTTTTCTACAACTTCACGGATGCCGTTGGAGTATGTTACAGGTGGACCTTCAGTGATGTAGTAACCGTTGTCTATGGCTTTAGCAAGGGCTGTCATGGGGTGACTAAACCAATGCAGCAACACACGACTAAGGCGGTATGATGGAAGCATTTCGACGATTTTGTCGGTAGTGCCCCTTGAATGTATGATCACTGGAAGGTTGAGTTCTTCAGCTAAATGCAGCATGCTATTGAAAACCTCAACTTGCTGCTCCCAGATAGATTCATACTTGTAGTCTAAGCCGATTTCGCCGATGGCGACCACTTTACCTTTTTGGGACCGGATGAATTCTATAGTATCCTGTAGCTCGTTTTCTTTGAGCACATTAACATTCCAAGGATGGATACCTAAAGCAGGATAAACCAAACCTGGATGCTGCTCGGCGAGTTTAACGTCGTTTTGGCAGGTCTTTAAATCCATAGAATTAGTCACCAAAGCAGCTACCCCAGAGGTTTTCGCATCGGCAATTAAATCTTCAATGCGACCAATGTATTCGGTGTCAGAGAGGTGAATGTGAGCGTCGATTAATTTCATTATTTCTCAGCGCTATATGCGTAGTTGAGGGTTTTAAAATTTTCTTTACTAAACTCGCTGAGTATGGGCTGGCTGCTTTTTAGAGCAAAAAACGATAACAAAGGTTAAATACAGCTTTAAAAAGAAAAAGGAGCTAGAGAGATGTCGATATGACAGAATTAGAAATAGCTGTAGCTCCCATGCATAGACTATGTAAAAAAGCAGGCGCGGACAGAGTAAGCGAAGCCGCAGCAAAAGAACTAGCAAAAGCCTTAGAAGAAATCGGCGTCAAAGTCGCCAAAGAAGCACTCGATTTCGCAATGCATGCGGGAAGAAAAACAATCAAAGCCGAAGACATAGAAATCGCGGCAAAAAAAGTCATGGGCAAATGAGCTAACTAACATTCATCTTTCCCTTCTTCTTTTTTGTTCAACACCCCAACCAACCTGAGATGTGCTTTTTTGAATAGATTCCCCTTTTAGATGTGCATACGGTTCCGTATCCGTACATGGTGGAGCCACGCGACGTCTCAGCGTCTACCTCCCCTCCCTTATATAAAGGGCAAACAAATTTTCAAATCAAAAAAGGTACAAAAAAGAAAAAGGAAAGACGCTTAAAAGTCAAGTATCTTCTTGACTGCGTCGTTTTCGACTTCATGCGCCAACGGAATGCCTGTCACTTGCTGTGCAATGTTGCTTAGACTCATCAAGTCGCCGCGGTTCAGCAAACTCAAGTTCCATTTGCGGTTACCCGCCATCAACTGCTTAAGACCCACACCGACTCTGTCAGTTAGGTACGTGTAGACGCCGACACTTTCCAGTGGGATTTCGCTGTATCGTTTGCCGTATTTGGCTTTAAGCTCTGGGGCAGCTATGAAGAACTTGTCTGGGTTAGCGCCGAACTTGTCCACGAAGCTCTTGGGCAGTTTGCCTTCAGCTGCGAGTTGTTTGAAGTAGCTGGCTTTCATGGCTGCAGTGATCGGTGAGCGTCCCATCAAAACCGCTTTGACCAGTGGACCATCTCCGAAGTTGCTCATGGCGATGGTTTTGAATATGCTGGTTTCTTCTATGAAGCCGCCTGCCATGACGAGGTCAGGAACGTACTTGCCCTTCTTCTTGAGAATCTGTGCACATTGCAATACGAGTGCTTGGAGGTAGAGAGTTGGGATGCTCATTTCATCCATCATGGGGACTGGGCTCATGCCTGTTCCGCCTCCTGCACCGTCAAAGCTGAGGGCGTCGATTTTAGCTTCCGAAGCCCATTTCATGGTATAAGCAACTGCGCTGGGTCGGTATGCGCCTGTTTTGAGGAACACTTTTTTGGCGCCCTGTTTGCGTAGCCACTCTATGTCTTCTAGAAAGCTTTTCTCTTTGGGGATGCCGACTCTGCTGTGGCGCTCAAAGGTGTTGAAGACGCCGTCTTTGAAGGCTTGCTGTACTACTGGGTCTTCAGGGTCTGGGATAACGATGTAGCCGCGTTTTTTGAGTAAGATGGCTTTTTCGAGACTTTTTAGGCGTACTTCTCCGCCGATGGCTTTGGCTCCTTGGCCCCATTTACGTTCGATGATGTTGACTTCAAGTTTAGAAAGCGCGTAGACGTCTATGCCTAAACGTTGGTCTTCAACGTTGGTTTGGATGATGACGTCGCCGTATTTTTTATCCCAGAATTTGCGGAAGGAATCGACTCTGCGTTTGAGTTCTGGTGAGTGGGTGACTTTGCCGCCTGTCAGTTGAGATTCAACATCCATACCTGCGATGTTTTCGCCTATGGTTACTGATACACCTGAGAGGGCTGCGCCTATGGCTAATCCATCCCAGTTGGCGCGTGCGACCTCGGTTGAGCCGAAGGCACCTGTGAGGATGGGCAACTTTAGGGGCATGCCGCCGACTACGACTTCTGTGTTGGCGTTGGGGAAAATTGCTGCTTCAGATGTTTCTGCTACGCCCTGTGCTTCAAAGAGTCCAGCTTGTATGCTGAAGTGTGACCAGTCTAAGCCGAAGTTTTTGAGGGCTCCGGCGGTGCTGGTTCCGAATTGGGCTGGTTCGGGGTAGAGGGCTTCTCTTCCTCTAAATGCTGAGAGGCTGATTTCGCACAGGACAGGGCAGTCGCGTATGCAGATGGGGCACATGCCGCTGATTGTGCTTGTGTCTTTTACTCTGGTGTTGGTTCCAACGGTTGATTTGCCGTTGAGATATGAACTGTTTTTGTGTACTCGTTCGCTCATTTGTTCAATTCTCCAAGTTACCTCAAAGTTAATGTGGTTGCTAGTGCGTTCGTTCAGTATTTAATCCTATTCAACATCATATATACGAAAAAACAAGTAATTATATGAAATAAATGAAACAGCCGTTCAACACTAGACGTACCATACTAAACAGAAATAAATAGTGAAAAACGTGAACATTTGTCTAAAAATTCACTAAGGACGCCTCAGAACTTTGCCCACGTAAACACTTGGGGCAAACACAACTGAAAGGCAAATTCTTAGTGGAACAAGTCTCTACGTAGCTGCATTCTTTGCAGCCAAAGCTCTTCCCGCATCCAATACAAATCTGCTGAAAAACAACTTCATCCCCCAAAATCACGCCGACCGTTTCAATAAGCTTCTCTATGTTATTGTAACTCTTAATAGAAAACAAGCCTGCGTTACGGTCATAATCCAAGCCGAGATGGATGAGGCTGACGAATTTTTCTTTCTCCAGCCGCGGAAGCTTAAACCCTTTGCTGTTCAAAACAATCGTCATGACCCTAGAACCTGCCCATTGTAACTAAGAAATTAACCTCTTCAGGGGTAAACTTAAACCAAGCCGCTAAGGGGCTTTTGGGTTTCTTCTGCAAAATCAGCCGAATGTAGGGCACATACTGTTCTCTGGCAATTTGGTGGCTAACGTGGCATTGTGCGCCGATTTTGCCGCAGATGGCGTCCAGCGTGGTGCGTTTGCCTTTCGTCCAAAACAGAGTTATCACGCGAATAGGGGGAGTAATGAAGGTGAAAGGCTTGTAGGACGCGGGGTTTACTGCGGAGGCTTCAGCGAGACAGTTGAAGAAGTATTTGAGTAGATGCCAGTTTTCTGTGCCGATTCTTCCACGAAACACATCAGCTTTAGAGACAAAGTCGAAGGCTTTGGCGAGTTCAGCGGCATCGGTGTAGCGTTTAGGCAAGTTGTCGGCCACGGAGAGCAAGAAGTCATCGTAGTCCACGTTTGAGTAGCTAAGCAACCGTGAGGTATCCGCTATTGACTGTGCTGAGAAGAAGCCTCTTAATGTGTCGTCGAAGCTTACGTCTTTGTTGCGGCTACTTAACGTGAGTGTGTCTTGGAGCGTTAAGCGGTGGTTTTCTTCGCTAAGACTCTGCAGGTCATTTATGGCTGAGCGTACGTCGCCTTTGCTGTTCTGAGCTATGCGTTCGAGCGCTTCAAACTCAGCCTTCACACCTTCCAACCGGCATATTTTTTGTAGCAACGCAATGATAAGCGGGATGCGAACCTGATGAAAACGCACAAGCAGACACACTTTTTTGAGAGGCCGCAGCTTCTCTACGTCAGGATCATTTGCCGCCATAATCACGGGCACAAGCGACTCTTCCACGATTTTTAAGATCGCGTTAACGCCGCCTCTATCCTCGTTCCCTGCGATGCCGTCCACTTCGTCAAGGAACAACACGTTACCGCCCGCTTTTTTGGCTGCACCTGAAAAGCTGTCCAGCGACGTGTATGAGGTGGCGGGTTTAGCGACGGCGTTTATGGCTTTTTCTGATCGGGTGTCGCTGGCGTTCATTTCGATAACGTTAAAGTTGTATTCAGATGCAGCAGCCATGACCAAGGTTGTTTTGCCGACTCCTGGTGGACCATAGAGCAGCACCGCTTTTTTGGTGTGTTTCTTGTTCTTTAGCCAATCCAGAAATAGGGCTTTGGCTTCGTCGTTGCCCGTGACATCGGCGATTTTTTTGGGTCGGTACTTTTCAACCCAGAGCAGGTCACTTTGTTTCTGCATAACTTTCCTCTATACTTTTTCCGAACTTGGCAAACTGGGCGAGGAGTGCGCTAAGTTGGATGTCGGTGTTTGCACCTTCAGTTAAGCGGAAGTCGTATTCGCCGATGACTTCTGAGAGTTCGGCTTTCTGTTCAGCGGTTAAATCCGACATTTTGAAGATTTCACGCTGTATTTGCCGTATGATTTCTGTGCCTGAAAAACCGAAGTTACCCATTATGTCGTACATGGTTTTACGTGCCTCCATAAAGTCCCCGTAGAGCGCTTTTCTGATCATTTTCTGGACTAGCATGGGGCTGGCTTCGCCGATGACAAGCGCCACTGTTTTCTCGTCGATGACGCCTTCCTTGTAAGCTGAAGCGGTTTGCAGCGAGTTTATGGCATGCCTTAAGTCGCCTTCAGAAAAGTCTACGATTCTGTCGGCAGCTTCGGGCACAAGCGTGTAGCCTTCCTTTTTAGCGATACAAATGAGATGCTCTTTCATGGCCTGTTTGTCTACGCGGCTGAAGCGGAATATGGCACAGCGGCTTTGGATGGGTTCGATGATTTTGCTGGATTGGTTGCAGATGAGGATAAATCGGCTGGTGCGGCTGCCAACTTCCATAATGCGGCGCAGGGCGGTTTGGGCTGGGCCTGTCATTTGGTCACATTCGTCGAGGATAATTAAGGCGAAGGGGATGTCTCCGCCAAAGCCTGTTCGGCTGTAACGGCTGAAGTCTTTGATGCGGTCTCGGACGGTGTCGATGCCGCGTTCGTCTGAGGCGTTGAGCTCCAGCGTGAAGCTTTTCCAATTCGGCCCGTAAAGGGTGTGGGCGATGGCGAGTGCGAGGGTGGTTTTTCCTGTGCCTGGAACGCCTGCGAAAAGGAGGTGGGGCATGGTTTTGGGGTTTTTCATGAATGCTTTGAGGCTTTCGACTATGTCTTTTAAGCCGACGACTTCGTCAAGCGTTTTGGGGCGGTACTTCTCTACCCACATAAGTGCTTCTTCGGATGTTGCCATAAACTGGAACCTTCAAGTGGAATACTAACATAACCTTTGGGATAATTAATTTAACTTTTCTCTAAAACCTGTTTTTCTACAGTGGATGTAAAGAATTTGCTTTGTACAATTAGCTGGAGTAACTGCACTATTCAGGGTATCGTTTTTAATTAATGTCATGTGCAGTTTTTATTGCGAGTAAAAGCTGTAGAGTTGAGTTGTTGATGTTAAGTAACTCTTAAATTATGCGCCCCTTCTATTTCTGCTTAGAAGCTAAGCCTATCTAAACCGTCGAGGCGACCCTTTATGTCTGAAATTGGATTAAGAACAAAAATGCTAGTAAGAGACGTCATGAGCAGCCCCGTCGTAACCATAGACGAGGATGAAACCGCCAACAAAGCAGCCGCAAACATGGATATGAAAGATTTAGGCGCAGTCATAGTCCAAAACAAAGCAGGCAAATCCATAGGCATCATCACCGAACGCGACCTCGTAAAACGAGTGGTAGCAAAAAACCTCAAACCCGACACGGTGAAAGCTAAAGAAATCATGACCACTCCGTTAGTCACTATCGAGCCTGAGGCATCCATCACTGACGCGGCAAGACGCATGACAAGGCTGGACATTAGAAGACTTGGCGTCATCTACAAAGGTAACCTCGCAGGCATAATTTCAAGCAAAGACATCCTCGGCGTGATGCCTGAGTTAATTGAAATCATGCAGGAAAGACAACGCATCGAAGGCTCAGCAAGAGTGGAAGACACCGAAGAGGTGCCGCTTTCAGGTTACTGTGACCGATGCAACACCTACTCAGAGAGCCTCAAAGAACGCAACGGACAAAACATCTGCGACGAATGCCGCATCGAACTCGAACAAGAAAAATAACCCTTCTCGGGTTTCTATCTTTTTCAAATAACTTTATTTAACTAACCGCCCGCTAATTCTATGACCCAACTTGATAGTTGATTCTGTACTCACTAACGCCAAAGCTTACCTAAAAGGCCAAATCACCGACTGCTGCATAGCCATCGAAGAAGGCAAAATCCAAAAAATCGGCAAAGAAACAAACATGCCTCAAGCAGACGAAAAAACGGATTTGCACAACTTGCTGGTTCTACCGGGATTGATTGATGAGCATGTGCATCTACGGGATGAGGGCAGGGCTTACAAAGAAGACTTCGCTTCAGGAACCGCGGCTGCTGCGGCTGGCGGCTTTACCACCGTCTTAGACATGCCTAACAATGAGCCCGTAACCATGAGTGTCCAAAGCCTTAGAAATCGCATGCAACTTGCACAGCGAAGGCTTCTGGTTAACGTAGGATTCTACTCCGAGTTTCCCAAAACGTTCCCAGAAATCAAAGAAGTCGTCTCAGGGGGCGCGGTTGGGTTCAAACTTTTCATGGGCAACCAAACGGGCGGCGTAAACGTTGACGACGACTCAGCCCTAAAAGAAGCCCTCAAAGAGGTTGCTGGTCAAAAGGTGCCAGTCGCCGTCCACGCCGAAGACCGCACAATGCTGGCAGCCAATGAGGCGAAACTCAAGAAAGCTCAAAAAACGGCGCCAGCCGACTACCTGCGAGCCCACACAGAAGAGGTTGAGTTGAAAGCGGTTCAACGTGTCCTCAAACTCATAGAGGGAACGGATGTGCAACTGCATTTCTGTCACATCTCCACCAAAGGCGCGCTAGAAGCGATTGCAGGAGCAAAAAAAGCAAGCAAAGCGGTCACCTGCGAGGTTACCCCTAACCATCTGATGCTGTCAAGTGATGATTTGCAAAGATATGGCTCATTGGTGATTATGGCTCCGCCCCTGCGTGACCGACTTCAAGTCGAGGCGCTCTGGCGCGGTTTAGAAGACGGTGCCGTGGACACTTTGGGCTCAGACCACGCACCCCACACGCTAGAAGAAAAAATGGCAAGCAGCGTCTGGGATGTCAAGGCAGGTATCCCCGGTTTAGAGGTTACTTTACCACTGATTTTAACGATGGTGCGAAAGAGGCGATTGACGCTTAACCAAGTTGTATCGCTTCTTGCTGAGAAACCCGCAGAAATCTACGGCTTAACCGACCGAGGCCGCCTCGAAGCAGGCAAAGCCGCAGACCTAACCATAATCGACTACAACTGCCAATTCAAAATCGAAGCAGCAAAATTCAAAACCAAAGCCAAATTCTCCCCCTACAACGGCTGGGAAGTCAACGGCAAAGTCGCCAAAACCATCGTCAACGGCACAGTTGTCTACGAAGACGGCGAAATCATCGCGAAGGGCAGCGTTGGCGGAATCGTGCGGGGAGGCACCCGGTGAAGTTCCTAGCAGATGGTATGCTGGGGAAACTTGCGCGTTGGTTACGGATGCTTGGACAAGACGTCAGCTACTCCACACAATTAGGCGATAATGAGTTGTTGGGGTTGGCTAAGGCGGAGGGCAGGGTTTTGTTGACGAAGGATTTGGGGCTCTACAAGCGCGCGGTGACGCGGGGCTTGGAGGCTTTCTACGTTGAGGGTAAAACTGAGGTAGAGCGGCTGGCGGAGGTTACCAAACGGTACAGCGTCGATTTAGCGGTGGATATGGATAAAGCGAACTGCCCAATCTGCAACACACCGCTGAAAGCATCGCCTAAAGAGCAACTTAAAGAAAAATTAGAACCCAATACCTACCTTCACTATGACAGGTTCTGGCATTGCTCCAACTGTGGACAAGTCTACTGGCAAGGAGCACACTGGAAACAAATCACAAACACACTAACACAAGCACATCAAAAAAAGCTCTGCGTCTAGCGGGGGCGCCAGACTGTCTTGAGGTTCTCAATTTTCTCGAAGTGTGCTTCGTCTGCAGATAAACCCAACAGTAACTTTTTCTTTTTCATATAGAGCCAAATTTTTCTATATATAAGGGAGGGGAGGTATCCTCAGAGCAGTTGCGTAACTCACATACCAGTAGAATACACTGTGGAGCTTTGACCAAAGCAAGTCTTATTTAACTACCCACAATTATGAATTGAACATAGAAGGCTCTTTATGTCCGAAACACCAAACGCGTTAAACGTAGCACTTTATCACCTTAAACTCGCATCAGAAAAACTCAACTTAGACTACGGCTTACAAAAAATGCTAAGCCACGCCAAACGCTCCATAACCGTAAGCATGGACATCCACCTCGACGACGGCTCAGTAGGCGTCTTCAACGGCATCCGCGTTCAGCACTGGGACGCCCGCGGCCCCTTCAAAGGCGGCATCCGCTTCTACCCCGACGTAACAGTCGAAGACGTAACCGCGCTTGCGATGCTGATGACTTGGAAATGCGCCATAGCCGACATACCCTTCGGTGGTGCTAAAGGCGGCATATGTGTGGACAGCAAACAACTCAGCAAACTCGAACTTGAACGCCTAACCCGCCGATACGTCAGCCTCATGTTCGAATACCTCGGGCCACACCGCGACATTCCCGCACCCGACCTCTACACTGACGCACAAACCATGGCTTGGATAATGGACACCTACAGCCAACTCAAAGGCTACCGCGTCCCCGAAGCTGTAACAGGCAAACCGGTGGAGATCGGCGGTTCATGGGGCAGAACCGAAGCCACAGGCAGAGGCGTTGTCCACTGTGTCAAGCAGGCCGCAGCTAACAAGGGACTAAAACTCGGCGGTGCTTTGGTTGCAATTCAGGGATTTGGCAACGTCGGTTACCATGCAGCGGTGGCTGCTGACGAAATCGGCTGCAGAGTAGTTGCGATTAGCGATAGTTCAGGCGGTATCTATTGTGCTGATGGTTTAAATCCGCAGGCGGTGTTGGCGCATAAAGAGCAGACTGGGTCAATTCAGAACTATAAGGGCTGTAGAAACATAACTAACCAAGAACTGCTGGAACTTCAATGCGACATCCTCATCCCCGCGGCGCTGGAAAACCAAATAACCAGCCAAAACGCGGATAAAATCAAAGCAAAGCTGGTGGCTGAAGCCGCCAACGAACCCACCACACCCGAAGCGGACCGAATCCTCAACGAGAAAGAAATCTGCCTTATACCCGACATCTTAGCTAACAGCGGCGGAGTCACGGTAAGCTACTTTGAGTGGGTGCAGAACCTCACGCGGGAGCAGTGGCCGCTTGAAGTCGTCAACCGCAAATTGGAGGAAAAGATGACTAAAGCGTTTAATGATGTGGAGGCGGTTGTTGCAAGGGAAGAAAGCGACATGCGTACAGGTGCGTTGATGCTGGGTGTGGGCAGAGTGGCAAACGCGATTAAGACGCTTGGATTGTGGCCTTGAAAGCTGTAAGTGCTTGTTTAGTTTTTAGGTCATAATCGGTTAAAAGGCTGGAAATCAAGAAAAACCGCTAACCTGCGGCTGTATCGACATGATGTGCCTAGAAAAATTTATATGGATAAGGCTGTCATGTTGTTGTTCGCATTAATGGAGGTTTACTTGATTTGTCAACAGCACCAACACAAGCAGGCGGAATACCCATTATGGTTCTCAAAGAAGGCTCAAACCGCAGCCGCGGCAGAGAAGCCCAACACAGCAACATAATGGCTGCCAAAGTTGTCGCTGAAAGCGTCCGAAGCGCACTCGGCCCCAAAGGCATGGATAAGATGCTGGTCGACAACTTCGGCGATGTAACAATCACTAACGACGGCAGAACCATCCTTGACGAGATGGATATTCAACATCCAGCCGCCAAGATGATGGTTGAAGTCGCCAAAACCCAAGATAAAGAAGCAGGCGACGGGACAACCAGCAGCGTCATCGTTGCAGGTGAACTTCTCAGCCGCGCAGAAGAACTCATAGACAAAAACATCCACCCCACAGTTATTATTGAAGGCTACAAGTTAGCGGCACAGAAAGCCCTTGCAACACTTGACAAAATCGCCATACCCATTGATTTAAAGAAACCTGATTACCTCAAAAAAGTCGCCATAACCACCATGGGCAGCAAAATTGTTTCTGAACACAAAGAATACCTTGCTGACATAACCGTTAAAGCGATGCTTGCCGCCGCTGAAAATCAAGGCGACAGCTACAAAGTAGACGTCGATGACGTTAAAGTGGAGAAGAAAACAGGAGAATCACTCGCCGACACAGCCCTAATCAACGGTATCGTTTTGGATAAAGAAATAGTACACAGCGGCATGCCCAAACGTGTCGAAAAAGCAAAAATCGCCCTGCTGGACGCTTCACTAGAAAACGAGAAACCAGAACTCGACGCAAAACTCAACATAGAAAACCCCGCCCAAATCGAAGCTTTCCTTAAACAGGAAGAAGCAATGCTCAAAGCCATGGTTGAAAAAATCGCTTCAACAGGCGCAAACGTGGTTATCTGCCAAAAAGGCATAGATGACATGGCTCAGCATTTCTTGGCAAGAAAAGGCATAGTTGCGGTAAGAAGAGCCAAAAAATCTGACATGGAAAAACTTGCCCGCGCCACAGGTGGAAAAATCATCTCGAACATCGACGCCCTTTCAGCCTCTGACCTCGGTGAAGCCAAACTTGTAGAAGAACGCAAGACAGGCGACGACAAAATGACCTACATCGAGGGCTGCAAGAACCCAAAATCCGTCACCATACTCATCCGAGGCGGAAACCAACGCTTAACCGCAGAGGCAGAACGCTCAATCCATGATGCACTATGCGTCATCAAAGACCTGCTTGAAGACCCCCGTGTAGTTGCTGGGGGTGCAGCTCCCGAAATGGAGTTAGCCAGTGTTCTCAAAAAGTATGCTCAAACTTTGCCTGGCAGAGAACAGTTTGCTGTTCGAGTGTTTGCTGAAAGCCTCGAAACCATAGCAACTGCCATCGCTGAAAACGCAGGATTAGATCCCGTTGAGTTACTTACTCAGCTTCGTGCAAGCCACGAAAAGAACCAAACATGGGCAGGCATAAACGTAGCTGAAGGCAAAGTCTCTGACATGACTAAACTAAACGTTTACGAGCCGCTCGCAGTCAAAAAACAAATCATAAAATCAGCCACAGAAGCAGCATCCATGATACTCAAAATCGACGACGTCATCTCCGTAGCAAAGATGAAAGCTCCTCCGATGCCACCAGGAGGAGGCATGCCAGGCGGCGGAATGGGCATGGGCGGAATGGGTGGAATGCCGGGAGGCATGATGTAGAATGCAAGAAAAAACAATCAGTGTAGGACCCCCAAAAATTACTCGCTTCGAGAAAGCACGCATAGTCGGCGCACGCGCCTTGCAGATCTCGATGGGAGCACCAATCTTGGTTGATGCAGAAGAAAACACAAACCCAATCGACATAGCCGTAACGGAACTCGACGCAGGCATCTTGCCGATTACCATACGCAGAACCCTGCCAGACGGCACCTTCCAAGATATACCCCTAAAATGGCTTTCTTAAACGCCATTTCTTTTCTTATTTACTCCCCTAACCACCACAGCTAATACGGTTACACTGTAGACATTTTTTGTCTAAATTCCAATTTTAGGGCGCATAAGAAACCGTAACCGCAGGCGTTGCTGCTCTGCCATAGACTCCCGGCCTTATATATAGAACAAAAACGCTTAAACCCACCCTCTACGTCACCAACATACAACCACAAATATACCCCTGTGTACTCTCCCTAACTACTCTATTTCCTACTGAAAACTAGAAAACAAATAATCAGACGCATTGTTTCTCTTTTTTGTGTGCGTTCTCCATTTTATAGTTCTGTTCGGGCTCAGCTATAGTGATTTTCGTTCCAGAAGCCACGGGTCCAGTTAACCAAACGTTTCCGCCTATTACCACGTTGTCTCCCACAACCGTTTCCGCACCCAGCAGGGTTGCACCTGAGTAGATGACGACGTTGTTGCCGATTGTGGGGTGGCGTTTTCTGCCCTTGATGATGTTGCCCTTCTCATCTTTGGGAAAACTCAACGCACCCAACGTGACGCCTTGATAGAGTTTGACGTTGTCGCCGATTTCGGTGGTTTCGCCTATGACGACGCCTGTGCCGTGGTCGATGAAGAAGTTTTTGCCGATTTTTGCGCCCGGGTGAATGTCTATACCTGTTAAGCTGTGCACGTGTTCACTCATGATACGTGGAATAAACGGTACACCTGCAAGGTAAAGTTCATGAGCTATGCGGTGTGTTGTGATTGCCAAAATACAGGGATAACTAAGGATAACTTCATCGGTGCTTACCGCTGCGGGGTCGCCGCTGTATGCTGCTTGTACGTCGCCGCTGAGTTTAGCGCGGATTTCAGGCAACTTCTCCAATAACTCCCGGGCCACGATGTGTGCCCGTTTTTGGCAGATGTCTTGTGGGCATTCGCTGATTTTTCTGCAGATGTACTTGAGGCTCTTGTCAATCTGGTCGGTAAGCCTCTCATAGATGGAGGTTAGTTTGGTGCCTAAGTGGTATTTTACGTTGGCTTTGGTAAGTTCAGAATCGCCCAAGTAGCCGGGAAAAAGAACCGTGAACAAATCCTCCAAGACTTCGATAACGACTTTTTTGGATGGTAAGTCGCGTCCTTCAAGGTGATCCATCCCGCCGAACCGCTCATAACTAACCATAACGTCGTCTACGAGTTTAGGTATGCCTTTGAGTACCCAGTCATGTTCCACTTGTTGACTGTTGCGCATCAGGGTGTCTAGCATGCGCTGGGGGTTCCAGCAGTCTATGTCTTTGTTTTTTTCTAGGCATTCGGCGCAGTCTTTGGGTCGGGGTTGACTTGGTTTTGAACTCATGTCTTTTCCCTTTCCCTCAATAGTGTTGAGGGTGGATATAAGAGAAGCGTCTTTTTTCGTAAAAAGAAAAAGGAATTAAATGTTGGGAGGCGGCGTTGGCTCCTGGAACAGCACCGTGCTTAGGTAACGTTCGCCTGTGTCTGGCAAGATTACAACGATTAGTTTGCCTTTGTTTTCGGGTCTTTTAGCAACTTCAAGCGCTGCCCACGTAGCGGCTCCTGCAGAAATCCCTACCAGCAACCCCTCTTTCTGTGCAAGTGCTCGGGCAGTCTTCAATGCATCGTCGTCGGCTACTTTTACTATTTCGTCTATCTGTTCCAGTTGCAAAACGTCGGGTTTGAAGCCTGCACCTATGCCCTGTATTTTGTGTGGGCCTTTCGCTCCGCCGCTGAGTACTGGCGACGCTGCAGGTTCCACGGCTATGGCTTTGAACTCTGGCTTTTTAGGCTTGATGAATTGAGCTACGCCTGTTATGGTTCCGCCTGTCCCGACACCTGCCACGAGGATGTCGATTTGGCCGTCGGTGTCTTCCCAGATTTCGGGTCCTGTGGTTTCACGGTGCACTTTGGGGTTGGCGAGGTTTTTGAATTGCTGGGGCATGAAGCTGTCGGGTGTGGTGGCGTGGAGTTCTTCGGCTTTTTTGATGGCGCCGCCCATGCCGTCTGGGCCGGGTGTGAGGACGAGTTGTGCGCCGTATGCTTTTAGGAGGTTGCGGCGTTCTAGGCTCATGGTTTCGGGCATGGTTAGGATGAGTTTGTAGCCTTTGACGGCGGCGACCATGGCGAGTCCGATGCCTGTGTTGCCGCTGGTGGGTTCGATGAGGGTGGCGCCGGGTTTTAGGATGCCTTGTTTTTCGGCTTCTTCGATCATGCTGTTGCAGATGCGGTCTTTGACTGAGCCACCGGGGTTTCGGGATTCAAGTTTGCCTACGATGGTGGCGTTTATTCCTTCGGTGAGTTTGTTTAAGCGTATGAGGGGGGTATTTCCGATGGCTTGTAGGATGTTGTTGTTTATTTTCATTTTAATACACGCTTCTATAACACTGTTATAATCTTTGTTGGTGCTTAAAACCTTTATGGAAACTAAAGCATCCTCAACAAATCCGCCTTAGTAATAATCCCAATAATATCCCCCCTCCGCGAAACCAAAACCGCCGAATACGTCTGCAACAAACTCGTAATCAACGACAACGGCGCATCCTCATTAATCTGCGGAAACGCCTCCTCCATAATCCGCTCAGCAGGCTGCTTAGACAACTCCTCCAAATCCCGCCCAGCCAAAATCTGGTGAAAAATCGCCTTCTCAGAAATACTGCCCACGGACTGCTTCCCATCAAAAACAGGCACCTGAGAAATCCCGTACTCCTTCATAATCTTAACAACCGCTGAGATGGGTTCAGTTTTCTGCACGCTTATAACTTCGTTGTGGAGGACTTTTTCGGCTTGCACTTTAGTTTTGAATTCTAAGCGTTCGAGTACGTCGAAGATGGTTTTTACTTTGTTGTAGGAGGAGTCTATGGTGCCTGCTTCGAGTTTGGCGATGAGAGATTGGCTGACGCCAGCAGCTTTGGCGAGTTCGCTTTGTTTTAGGCCGAGTTGACGTCGGCGTTTGGCTATGTCTTCGAGGGTTGGAAACATAATTTAGTAATTTGCAGCGAAGGGTAATATTACTTTTGGAATATCCCGCAGATTTTTCGGCGGCATCTCGAAAGGTTTTTAGCTATAAAGCCGTTATACCAGCACGGTGCCCCATGGACCCCCAATGCGAAATAATCGGCAAATACGTCCTGCCCATCTTCCGCTCAATGCTAGCCAAAGAACTAGTCCAAAAGCACCACCTTTCCCAAACAGAGGCAGCAAAAAAGCTTGGCACAACACAAGCGGCTGTGAGTCAGTATTTGAGTTCTAAGCGGGCTTACAAGGGCATGGAGCATGTGGAAGAGTTTCTGCCTAAGATTAGGGTTATGGCGGCGGAGACGGCTGAGAAATTGGTGAATAAGGAGATTAGTGCGGGGGATGTTACGGTTGATTTTTGTCGGTTGTGTTCAACTTTTTGCAGAAACAACCCTTCGTTGGCTGTTGATGATCCTGATTTTTCCATCTGATTTTCATATTTAGGCGTTTTGATATTCTTTTTGGAATATTTTTTGCAAGAATGGTTATAACGGCGTTATCGGTAGATGTGTTCCAACAAACCAACCAAAGGAGCACCACAAAAATGACCCAAAAAAGAATAGACACCCTCGCCGTCCACGCAGGCCAGGAATCACCTGACTCAGCAACCGGCGCACGGGCTGTCCCCATCTACCAAACAGCCTCATACGTATTCAAAAGCCCCGAGCATGCAGCAAACCTCTTCGCGCTCAAAGAACTCGGAAACATTTACACACGCCTCATGAACCCCACAAACGACGTTTTCGAAAAGCGGGTTGCCGCCATCGAG
>Ga0073932_1003734_pt1 | contig 19615 bp, 13 predicted proteins | sample DewCreD2012metaG_FD_76967 | JGI IMG/M metagenome (GOLD analysis project Ga0073932, IMG submission 76967) | Hot spring sediment bacterial and archeal communities from British Columbia, Canada, to study Microbial Dark Matter (Phase II) - Dewar... ...
TCACACTTCGACCCTTAGTCCCTCCCTGTGGTCTCAGGGAAACCTCCGCTCGGGATGACACCCATTTTTATTTGCTTTTACATTTCTCCGCCAGAGTAGGACAACAGGCAATGGTTTATAATCGCGGCGAAGCGCAAATGATTAATTGTAATATTCATAAACAATTTTTCGGAATAGCGTGATGTGTGCCGGCGTTGTACCACAACATCCACCTATAATTTTTACTCCAATATTGATTAACTCAGGAATCCATTTTGCCATATACTCAGGAGATTCAGGATAGACCAATTTCCCATCTTTTAATGCAGGAATGCCCGCATTTGATTGGACTATAAGCGGTATGGAATTTAGTTTGCGCATTTCACGCGCTATACTTACCATTTTCTCAATACCGTTACCGCAATTAGTTCCAATAATATCTGCTCCTGCTTCGGTCAATCCTTTTACTGCCTGTTCAATACTTACACCCATGATTGTAAAAAAACCGCGCGGTGTGGAGTCGAAAGTCATGCTTACACAGACCGGCACTGACTGTGATATCGATTTTGCTGTGCAAACTGCAAGCACAGCCTCTCTTAAATCAGTCATTGTTTCAATGCAAATAATGTCAACTCCCTCATCGATTAATATTTTTAACTGTCTTTGAAAGGAATCAATCATCTCATTTTCACTCACATCACCGTATGGTTGTAAAAGTTTACCGCTCGGGCCACAAGATCCTGAAACATACGCGCGGTTTCCTACAGCTTTTTTCACGATTTGTACAGCACGTTTGTTAATTTCTTCAGTTTTATCTGAAAGACCAAAAAATGCAAGTTTCAGCGGGGATGCACCAAATGTATTCGTCTGAATAATTTCTGCACCAGCATCCAGATATTCCCTCGCGACCTCTTCAAGAATTTCTGGTTTTTCAAGATTCATCTTTTCAGGAGGTTCACCTTGCTTCAGACCCCGTTGCATCAATATTGTTCCCATGGCACCATCAGCGAGAATTACTCGGGGCTGTTTTATTCGATCAAGTAAGGCTATCATGTCAACCGACTTTCAATAATTGTTTTACGGTATCGACCGCATTCATACCATCGTAGCAATAAGCATCGGCGCCTATTTCGCGTGCATAGTCAGCAGAGAGCGGTGCTCCGCCTATAATAAATTTCTTTTTTCCAAAAAAGCCGCGCGCTTTAGCCCTCTCAATTACTGTTTTCATGACAGGCATTGTTGTTGTAAGTAAAGCTGACATCCCGACCACCTCTGCGTTTTCACTCTCAGCAACATCTAGAAATTTCTCGGGTGCTACATCCTTTCCTAAATCAATTACTTCAAATCCTGCACCCTTTAATAATATTGCCACAAGATTTTTACCTATATCATGAAGATCTCCCTGGACTGTACCAATTACAACTTTTCCGAGTCCAGGTACATCGCCTTTTATTAATAATGGTTTAAGAATGTCCATTGCGGCATTCATTGCCTTGGCGGCAAGCAATACGTCGGGTAAAAATATTTCATGATTTTTAAATCTCTCTCCAACTATAGACATGCCGCCAATAAGACCTTCATTGAGAATTATTTTGACATCAATATGATCTGAGATCGCTTTTTCAGTCAGTTTTACCACTTCACCTGTATTACCACTCTCGAGGTTTTTCGAAATTTCTTTAATTATGTCCATACTCGGAAATTTATCCTTTATTGTTTCTGAATTTTTTCAATGCGCTCCATGCAGGAATGCGTTGCGCAATCGGCGCAAAATGGAAATGAATCATCAAATTTAAAAATCTCTTTTTTCCCTGAAATTATAATACCGCTTATCGACTTTAACGGCTGCATGAGAAAACTGGAATTTAATTCAATTCCAATATCTTCAGGGTGCAGTGACTTGAATAATTTTTTCTGTCCGCTTATATGCCATCCACAGTATCCCGGGCTGAATCTTAGAATACCGTAATCGCCATTGAATCTATTAATGTTTATAAGATGCTCTTTGTATATTTCCTCCAATGCCTGTGCAGTTAATTCCGTTCCTTCCGAAGCCACAGTATCCAGCATTAATCCAAGCGCATATTCACCGATAGAAAATTGATCTGATATTTTTTCACAAATTTCTTCTTCTATTGTTACAGCGTACAATGCGAGGTCGTTTGATTTTTTATAAATTTGTTCGACAGGGGTGGATGATGCATTCTGTCCTTCGCCTGGATATATCTCATTAAAATCTTCTTTTGATAATTCCATTATTATCCCTGTGGGCTTTGCAAGTTTTGTAAAAATAGAAATTGCTTCCTGAGCAAGTTTTAAGGTTCTTTCATCCGGATTTATTCCAGCAGGTATACCCTGTGCACGAATGATTGTATTTATTCCAGGTATCACTTTGTTTACCGGTATATTAAAAATTTTTCTCATTGATCACCTATAGGTAAACTTGACATGCCGTACCTCTTTGCTTCCTTTTCCATCAGAATGGTTAATTCATTTTTAACATCAGATGGTAATCGTGTCGGTTTTGCATTCATAACATGTTGATTTACTTCTTCTGCAGCTCTTTCCATGAGGGATTTCTTTCCTTCTTCTTCCCATCTCGAACGATTTGCACGGTTTATAACTCGTCCAGGGAAATAATCCTCCTCCTTCAGATATTTCAATGTGTGTTCAGAAATTAATAGATGATTTTCCGTCAGTAGTTCGTTAAAAATTGGGAGTGATGGGAAATCCTCCTTTGGCTCTATCCCTTTTATGAGTCGAAGTGCCATCCCGCACAGCTCATTGTCAAACAGCAATTTTTCCAGACTGAAACAACTTTCGAAATCCATCATACCTGGACCGGAAATATTATTAATACCTGCAAGTGCTGCGAGTAAGATCCCCGAGGCAGTCTCCGAACCTGCCTGGGCATCAAGTTGTTTGGAATCACTCAGTCCTATATATGCCTGTGTTGGTATATTTAAAAATTTTCCAATTTCATTGTAAGCACAATCGATCATCATTGTAGCAATTGATCCCATCGGAGTAGTTTCGTAGCGGACATCAAAAAAAGCGGGTGATCCGCCGTAAAGAACAGGCGTACCAGGATTAACTAACTGACTTATTGCAAGTCCGCTTAAGGTTTCTGCTGTGTGCTGTACCAGTGTTCCCACAATTGTTACAGGTGCCATGAAACCTGAAAGCGGCATCGCGATGTACTCGACAGGAATTGAATATATGGCGCAATCGATAAGGTTCTGTGAGGTTACCTCACTCCATTTTAAAGGAGAGGTTGGGCAGCATGAAAAAATTGTTAGCGGCTTTGCTGCTAAGTTTTCTTTACTCCCGCGAATTGCAATCTGAAGATTTTTCATTATTTCAAATGCTTCAATCGTGAATGCACCGGTTACAACAGGTTTTTCACAGTGCATCAGACTTAAATAAAGTCTGTAACTATCGGAAATCCGCTCATGTACGTCTGAGGGTATCATTGCAGTCGATTGTGACGCTATATTTTGCATTGATGTCATTAACTTCGCATACTTAATGTAATCTGAAGTAGTCGGCTTCCGCATTGTACCCGTATTGCTGTCCAGAATATTAATCGCAGCAGAACCTGGTGTGTAATTGACAATATCTTCTGATAAATAAACTGCCTCTTTACCAGAAACATCAGAAAGAGTAAAGGAAGATGGAGCGGTTTTAAGAATTTTATCTAAAAGATCGTTGTTGAAATATACCCTTTCTTTCTTTATATCAACTTCGGCTCCGTGATCATGAAGAAGTGAAATTGCCCGATCGTTGTGTATTTCAACTCCGAGTTTGCATAAAATATCACGTGCTTCTGAAATTATTCTTTCGATAAGTTCTTTTTTGAGAAAATTAAGTTTTGGTCTCATATTTCTTTCCAAGAAGGAATTTAATGTATAATATGATAAGTTTCGTTGATTAATTCAAATAAAGACTATTTTCCAATCCTGTATCAGTTAAAAAATTGTGGATTTTATAAAAATGGTCTAAAATTAACTTTTATGATGATAGGATGGGGGATTTTCCAGGTTATAACATGAAAAATTCTCGGGTGGAAAGAAGGTACAGAGGAAATTCATTTTATGCTGTATTGACAACGGATTGGGATCCTGTTATATTAATATCGGTTACTGTAAATTTGTATTGTTGATGGGATGAACCGAAAAGAATTCGAAAAACATTAAATTTAAAGTAATATTTAGCAAATCAGCGATCATTTAGCAGGGGCCATATGAATAAATATTTCGTCTCTATCTTCCTTTTCCTGAGTCATACTTTTCTTTACTGCCAGAATGTACTTGATTATTTTTCCCTTGAGGGGTTACCACTACTGAAGGATAGTAAATTAATACAGATATCAAGCAATGATACATCAGGCGGGAATGCAGATTTTGTATCGGTTCCTGCAGGCGAGACAAAAGTTCTTGCCGATATAAAAGGGGCGGGCATAATTACCAGAATCTGGATAACTGTTGGTGCAGATGATAAATATTTTTTGCGTCGCATTCTCCTGAAAATGTACTGGGACGAAGAAAAGGAACCGAGTGTCATGTGCCCAATAGGTGATTTTTTTGGAAATGGTTATCAATACACTCACTGGACATCAATTCCTCTTGGTATGTCAAGCGGCGGTTATTATTGTTATTTCCCGATGCCATTTTCAAAGGGTGCAAGAATTGAAGTGGTAAATGAAACGGGGAAAAAAGTAAATTCATTTTATTATCATATTGATTATCAAAAACTTGCTAATCTTGATAATGAAAATATTGGAAGATTCCATGCACAATGGAGGCGCGAATACAGGACGGAGCGTGATAAAAATTATGTTATACTTGATGCGGAAGGTAATGGCCAGTATGTGGGTACAATTCTCGCAATGCAGGGGTATGGAGAAAAGGATATTTCATACCTGGAAGGCGATGAATTTGTATATGTTGATGGAGAAGCAAATCCTTCCGTTGCAGGCACGGGAACTGAGGATTATTTTACCAGTGGCTGGTATTTTAATCGGGGCGTTTATTCTGCACCTTTGCACGGATTGATTCAGAAGGATGATACATTGCTGTCACGAGTGGTGGCGTATAGATTTCATTTTGGTGATCAAATCCCGTTTAAAAAAAGTATTCGCTTTACAATCGAGCATGGTCATGACAGTAAAGATCTTGTTGATTTTGCAAGTGTAGCGTTCTGGTATCAGCGCGAACCACATAAGCCGTTTGAACCTATACTCCCGCCGGCTCAAAGGATTCCGCTTCGTGTTGCGGTGCCTGAAAATTGTATCGAGGCAGAAAATTTGATCTCAAATGCTAAAGTATCAAAAGGAAAGTTGAGCGTCGAAAATATGTCGGGATATGGCGTCGACTGGTCAGGAAATCAAGAATTGCGTTTTATCTGCGATGGAAAAGGGGCTTCTTTTACAATAGAACTTACAGTTAAAGAACCTGATATGTATACAGCTGGATTTTATGTTACAAAAGATACATCCTACGGCAAAACGGAAATCTGGATAAAAGGGAAAAAAGTCGCTGATTATGATGGTTTCAATCGTGAGACAATTCCAGGAGGATTGATTACCTGCGATCCTGTACGATTCCCGGATACTAATGTATCAGTTACATTCAGGGTTGTTGGAAAAAATTCTGAATCTGCCGGATACAATGTCGGAATTGACGCCATCATACTTACTCCACACAGGAATTTTGTACGAAATTGGTATATTTTGGGTCCTTTTCCAAATCCAGGCGACTGGAATTTCAGAAGCGGTTTAAAGACTGTCTATGACCCCGAAGTTCGTATTGATTTCAAGAAACCTTACACCGGAAAGGATAAGAAAGAAATATTCTGGAAGCCGTGGACGGCGTCGCATGATGGTTTTGTGAATCTCAACGACGCACTCAAACCTCAGGAGATGGCTGTTGCTTATGCGTTAACATATGTTTATGTGCCTGAAAAAAGAAATGTCAATTTGTATTTAGGAACAGATGATGGTGTCCGACTATGGGTAAATGATATTTTATACCGTGACAGTATTCTCATTAGAGGCGCTGCACCTGATCAGGATACAGTAGCTGTAAAATTGCAAAAGGGCTGGAATAAAATTCTTCTGAAAGTTGAGAACAACATCGGCGGTTGGGGATTCTATTGCCGTATTCCCGACCCTCGAAGTGAAATTATAATTTCTCCTAACATGAAAAGAAAATAAGCAAAAATAATCTTTGCGAATATTAAGGCAAGAGGTTTTTATGAATAAGTTTATGTTATTAGTGTTATCGATATTTGTTCTGTTAAATGTCCAGGAATGCAGAACACAGAAGGTGGAAACAGATAGATATCCGGCAGTAGCAGGTCAATTTTATCCCGCATCTCCTCAAGAATTGAATTCAGTATTGGATGTTTATTTTAAAGAAGGAGTCCCCCGAAAGGTTCAGGGTGATGTTATTGCACTCATCGTGCCTCATGCCGGTTATGTATTCTCAGGAAAGGTTGCAGCTTCAGGTTATAACCAGTTGTCTACTGAAAAAAAGTATGAGAATATATTTCTGATCGGCTCTAGCCATAGAATGGCATTCGATGGTGCGTCGGTATATGCGAGCGGTAATTTTATAACACCACTCGGGACGATAAAGGTAAATAAATCAATCGGAAAAGAGCTGGTTTCAAAATATAATTTCTTTTCTGATCGGACTGATGCACACCTTCAAGAACACAGTTTGGAGGTGCAACTGCCGTTTCTTCAAAAAAAACTTGGCACAGATTTTCAGATCGTGCCAATTGTCATTGGTACACAATCTGAAGAGATATGTAAAAAAATATCGGACGCCCTTAAACCGTATTTCAAGCCGGGCAATCTTTTTGTAATAAGTTCAGATTTTTCACATTATCCGTCGTATGATGATGCAAAAAAAGTAGATAAAGCCACTGCTGACGCGATTGTCTCAAATTCACCTGATGAACTTCTGAGAATCCTGAGTAAAAACGAAGAAAAAAGAATACCCAAACTTGCAACGAGTCTGTGTGGATGGACTTCAGTACTTACACTCCTTAATCTTACCCGACAAAACCCGGATTTATCGAGGGATATAATTAGTTATATGAACTCGGGTGATTCGGAATACGGTGATAAGTCGGGTGTAGTAGGTTATTATGCAATTGCATTTTCAATTCCTCCTCAGAAAAAAAGAACAGTTTTTGAAATAAGTCCATCGGATCAACGGGAATTACTTGCCATTGCACGTAAGACGATTAGTATGTATTTAACCGAGAGAAAAATTCCCCCCATTGATACTAACAGGTTATCTGAAACAGTGCGCCGTCACGCTGGGGCGTTTGTCACTTTGCATAAAAAAGGAGTATTACGCGGATGTATTGGTAGATTTGATGCAGAAGAACCACTTTATTCTGTGGTACAAAAAATGGCTATTGCTGCGTCTACCGAAGATTATCGATTCCCTCAGGTAGAGGTTAAAGAATTGAACGATATCGATATAGAAATTTCTGTCCTTTCACCCATGAGAAAAATATCATCAAAGGATGAAATCACACTTGGAAAGCACGGTATTTATATCAGAAAAGGGAATCGTTCAGGTACATTTTTACCGCAGGTGGCAACTGAAACAGGTTGGACGGTTGAGGAGTTTCTGGGTCACTGTGCTCAGGACAAGGCTGGTATTGGATGGGATGGCTGGAAAGATGCCGAAGTATACATTTATGAGGCATACGTTTTCAGTGAAAAATAATTCTCACAGAAATATTGAATTAGTTACTGATAGCAGATCGGTACTTCTTGCAGCAGTTGTCGTAGTTGGTATCTCATCCATTGTGACACAAATTGTACTTTTGAGGGAATTCCTTTCCGTCTTTTATGGTAACGAATTAGTAATCGGTATCGTGATGGCTAACTGGATGATCGTGACTGCCATTGGTACATTTTTGGGGCGATATGCAGAGCGGGTACAAAATAGATTAGGTCTACTCACAGTTCTTATTATTCTTCTCGGAATTATTCCATCTATAACAGTTTTTTTGATACGATTTTTACGAAACTCGGTTCTGGAAATTGGCGTAATGCCGGATCTTTTGCAGATTATACTATTCAGTCTATTTTTTATTGCTCCATATTGTATACTTTCAGGTTTTTCATTTAATGTTATTGCAGTTCTCATTTCAGAAGAGAAAAAAGAAAATCGTATCCCTGAAGCATATTCCTGGGAGGCAGTAGGAAGTGTTTTAGGCGGACTCGCTTTCAGTATTGGGTTTCTTTATTCAATTCAAACATTTGAACGCTTATTTATACTGATAGTTGTTACTTTGATTGCGGCGTATTTTATATCATTACAAAGTCAGGGTACTGTTGCGAAAATTTTTATCCTATCTATTGCGCTTCTGCTGTTAATCTTTGGCAGGGGAATTAATATTGAAGAAATTACAATGGGTTTTGTTATGCCCGGTCAGAAAATTTTATATCATAATGATACTCCTTATGGTAGTCTGACTGTAACTGAACAGGATAATCAATATAATTTTTTTGAAAATAATGTTTTGCTTTTTTCCACTCAGGACCCGGCATCAAATGAGGAGGCAGTTCACTATACAATGCTTCAGCATCCGGATCCGCGTGATGTTCTTCTTGTCTCAGGTGGTATTTCAGGAACTACTCGTGTGATACTAAAATATAATGTCGAAAAGATTGATTATGTCGAACTTAATCCGGCAATATTTGAACTAGGAGAGAAATTTACAGACAACTTAAAAGACCCAAGGATACATATCATATCGCAGGACGGCCGTTTGTTTGTCAGGTCGACGTCCTCTAATTATGATATTGTCCTTATTAATTTGCCTGATCCGGTCACAGCTCAAATTAATAGATATTATACCGCGGAGTTTTATTCTGATGTAAAGAAAATATTAAAGAAAGGTGGAGTTCTTGGAATGAGTCTCTCTTCCTCAGCCGATTATATGAATAAAGATGCCAGACTAATGAGATCTATTCTATATTCCACACTTAAGGAGAATTTTTTAAATATATTGATCATTCCAGGAATGAGAGATTTTTTTATAGCTTCAGATTTGGTTCTTGATATTCGTATTTCTGAGCGAGTGGTTTCCCGCCGACTTGATAACATTTATGTTAACCCTTATTATATTAATGATAAACTTCTCACGAGAAGAAGCAGGGGTATTGAAGATTTAATCTGGAAAGATGAATTAAGAAATCTGGATTTTAAACCAATTTCTTATTACCGGCAATTAATTCTATGGTTGGAATCTTTTGACATTAATTATGGGATATTGATTTTAATTTTTACAGTACTGGTGATTTTTAGTCTTGCAAGAACAAACACCATTTCCTACGGAATGTACACTGCAGGTTTTGCAGGCTCGGGAATTGAAATTGTATTACTTCTTGCTTTTCAGATTCTTTACGGCTACGTTTATCAAATGATGGGGATTCTTATAGCGATGTTTATGGCTGGACTTGCATCAGGTGCGCTGATGAGGAAAAAAATTATATCAAATGTTAATATTAAAACCTATATGTACACTCAGGTTGTTCTTGCAGTTGTGATTGCATTTGTACCTGTTATTCTTTATTTGTTGCAAGTAACAGTTGTTTCATCAGTCGTAACCACTATTGCTTTTATTTTAACAACTTTTTTAATTGCCTGTATTGTCGGATTTGAATTTTCTACAGCAACAGAACTTGATCAAGGATCATACTCATCAATAGCATCACGCATCTACGGTTTTGACCTTATTGGTTCAGCAGTAGGAGCGCTGCTTGTTTCAGCTTTTTTAATTCCGCTTGCTGGAATAATTCCTGTTTGCTTTCTAATCGCTTTAATTGTTTTTTCCAGTGCGGTTTTGAGTTTTGTACATCGTGGAAAATATAACTTATCTTAATTTGAGCAATGATATATTTAAATAAGGACAATTATGAATGAACAAACGTGATTTTTTAAAAAGTTGTTTTTATGGACTTTGCGGTACGTTGATAGGGGGAAATTATCTCAAAGCTTTAAACAGATTTCCTGCAACTTTCGCAACGGATGGCCAAAAATCAGAGGGGCTCGGGAAGTGGAGCAAGGAGGCGATGTTTTACGTGAAATTATCTGATGGCGTTCAGTGTCAGAAATGTCCGCATGAGTGTATACTTTTGGACGGTGATGAGGGATTTTGTCGGAGCAGGGTAAATTTTAAGGGGAAACTTTATTCAATTGCTTATGGGAATCCCTGTGCAGTGCATATTGATCCGATTGAAAAGAAGCCTTTATTTCATTTTTTACCTTCAGCGCGGGCGTTTTCAATTGCTGTGGCAGGTTGTAATTTCCGATGTCTGAATTGTCAGAATTGGCAAATATCTCAATTCAGTCCGAAGGAAACAGAAAATTACGACTTCATGCCCGAAAAGGTTGTTGACCAATGCAGTGCGAGTAAATGCGAGGCAATTGCTTATACTTACTCGGAGCCAACTACGTTTTATGAATATGTCTTTGATACCGCATGGCTTGCGAGAACAAGAGGAATTAAGAATGTACTTAAGTCAAATGGTTATATAAATGAAAAACCATTACGTAAACTTTGTACAGTTCTGGATGCAGCAAATATAGATTTAAAAAGTTATAATGAGGAAGTTTATAAGAAAATAACAGCTGGAAGTATGAAACCTGTTTTAAGATCACTTGAAGTATTTAAAGAAGAAGGTGTATGGTTAGAAATTACAAATCTTGTGATTCCCAGCTGGACAGATGATATGGAAACCATCAGGAAGATGTGTGAGTGGCTTGTTAAAAATGGTTTAAGTGAAGTTCCCTTGCATTTCAGCAGATTCACACCGATGTACAAACTTACTCAATTGCCCCTCACGCCTGTATCAACCCTGGAGAAAGCATATGATATTGCCCGATCAGCAGGTGTGAAATATGTATACATCGGTAATGTTCCTGCTCATAGAGCCGAGAGTACATATTGTCATAATTGTGGATCATTACTGATTGAACGCCGTGGGTTTGTGATAATCAAAAATGAAATGAAAAACGGATTATGTGGTAAGTGCAAAGTAAAAGTCCCTGGAGTCTGGAAAAACTAAGAAGAACTAAATTGAAAGGTAAAATTTTATGCGACCTTATATCACAACTAAATCTCTTGATACAAAGACGAAAGCATGGCTTAAACATATTTCACCGGTAAACAGTCATTGTATGGATTTTAACAAAGAAAAAGCAGCCCTGCTTGTTATTGATATGCAGAAGTTTTTCCTCGATCCAGAGTCTCCATCATTCACGTGTGGGGGATTGGCGATTATTCCTAAATTGAAGCAACTTATTGAATCGTTTCGCAGAAATAATCGTCCTGTTATTTATACAAAACATGTTCACCATCCTGATCGGATTGATGCTGGTATTATGGGGTGGTGGTGGGAAGGGATGTGCCTCGAAGGGACAGTCGAAAGTGAAGTGCACAATGAAATTGCTCCTCTTCCGAATGAGAAGGTCATTTTAAAACATCGATATTCGGCTTTTTATAACACTGATCTTGAGACAATACTTCGATGTCAAAAAATTGAGGATTTAGTAATATGTGGAATCATGACTAATATGTGCTGTGAATCTACGGCGCGAGATGCTTACTTCAGAGATTACAAAGTATTCTTTCTTGCAGATGGAACAGGGAGTGTAAATGAAGAGATGCATTTAGCGAGCCTGCTTAATCTCGCTTTCGGATTTGCTTATGTAACAACTACCAAATACATCGTCCAGCAATTAAACAAATAGTGACGATAATAAATTTATCATACGAAAATATTAAACGTGTGATTGTTTATTATTATCAATCAGAAGAAATATAAATATTTTATTTTCAAAACTCCTGCTCTATCAATGACATGAAGTCGGTTAGGCATTGGATTCCCTTCCGAATCAAATTCATCTCTCCGGTCCTGTATTTCATTTATTGCAAGGTAAATCCAGCTCTTTGGCAGAAAATTGTACGAGAATAGGAATCCGAAGATCAACTGTTCCATTTTTTTTGTGGAACGGAAATATAGATTATCCATATAAACGCGGAGGTTAAAATTATTAAAAGGTGTTAGCGAGAAATATGGACGTGCATTATATATGATATCTTCAATCTTATTATCGGGATTTCCTTCTATATACATATTAAAAGACGTGCCCAGATTCAGTACGTTCATTGCCTGCCATCCCAGATGTGTTCCAATTCCTGTAAAAAAGGCAAGATAATCGCGGCGAAAGTTATATGTTTTGGAATATTGGGCCCACAGGTTTGCGTTCCATTTTGGTGATACATTAAACCAGGTAGAGAGACTCGCTGAGTATGAGGTGAATTTTTTATCTAAATCTTTGGATTTACCGCCCGAGAGACTTAATTCATATCCCCAGTTTGATCTGAATTGCATATTCAAGCCGAGAACAGCGGAATGGTCAGTGTAACCATCAACTTTTTCATATTCCATTGCGCCACCAGTGTAAATCATTATGGATTGTAATTCGCTTTTTTCGTAGTACCAGCGTGGTCCTGTAATTCCTGTTAACTCCCATGTTCCTCTCCAAGGGACAAATCCTATCTGGTCAATATCGAACATTTCTCCAATATATTTACCCCTTACGAAGCATATCCAGTCTTGTTTAAGCAATGTCATCCCGAAAGAACCTGCAAAGTCACCCTCTTTTCCTTTAAATGATCGTGCGAGTTGGTAAGCAAGTTGCCATTCAGGTCCTCTGAATGCACCGTCTAGATCCAGAACCCCATTGTCTTCTCCTTTTGTATGTTTGCCGACATATAAAATCCCGATTGAGGAATTATCATATATCTGTTTTTTTAAACGTGCCGAAGTAAAATACGCACGATCTTCATATGCTCTACTATCATCAAGTTGTTTGTATTCACGGGTTCCTGTGGTAGCGACGAACCCGCCATATTCCCAGCTGTTAATGCGGCCGAATATTTTTGTTCCTAGATCGAGAGGAACTTCAGACCCATCAGGTAGTTTTTTCCCGATTCGGCGTGAGTAAAACAATTGTAAAGGAGTGTAAAAGTTTGTGTTTCGTTGTCTGCCGGATGGATTAAAAATTTCACTTCCCTCTGTAAAGAAAGGGCGTCTCTCATTATAATAAGTTTCATATCGGGAGATGTTAAACTCATAAGGATCCGCTTCAATTTGTGCAAAATCAGGATTGGCGGTCAATTGAAATGTGAGGGTTTGTGACGGATTATAAAAAATATCTATTCCTGCGTCAGGATCAATTTTATATTTTGCATCATGAAGGTATGTAACTTTTGCTATCGCTACCGGATATATTTCCAGATTAAGTCCTTTAACGGCAGGTTTGAAATCTTTAAAATAAAGTTTACCGAATTTGGATATTCGTTGTCCTTCGTTTTCTTCATAACTGCACCAGTAAATGTCTTCAGCACCTTTTGGGATCCATCTGTCGAAGTCTAATCCCCATGTATCAAGTTCATTATCATACTGTATAGATCGGTAGGGTATTTCCATCTCAACAACGTATCCCCAATCATACACTTTTGCAGATGAGAACCATATTCCATCCCAGCTATAATCACGATTTCTTGCGTCATCAAGGAGTCTGCAGTCTGCTTTTACTCCTGATGCAGTCACGGCAAACTTATATGCTGTTCTTTTATCACCAAAGGTATCAAGCATAAGTGAAACAATATCTCCTCCAAAGTCATCAAGTTTACCTGTGTTTACCTGGATGTTATTAATGTCGTCATAGCAGATTATCAGGCAATACAGTGCATCTTCTGAAGTGAGTAATTTTGCTTTAGTTACTTTTGTTGGACTATAGCCGTAATATGGACGGTATTGCACAAAATCCGAAACCGAATCTGCCCTATTCCATAGAGAATCAATGATTCCATCTATTACAATTGATGAGTTAATTTTGTGAGGTATGAGTACTTTTTGTTCATTTGGAAAAATTTTAATTGTAAATAACAGGAGAAAAATAAGTAGAATTTTTCGTCGCATAAATAGTTAACATTAATATTGTGTGGTAGACCTGATTTATTCGATATAACTTTATAACGAAAAATATTTAATAATGTTGCGATTTAATTTGGAACTGTGGAATATTTTACGATGTTATTAATTTAAATTGCAAACTTAAAGAAAAACGCGATGAATTACAAAATAATTTTTTATCTAACATTAATTATTGTATTATTACATCATTCATTACCTGCACAGAATAAGATGAAATTAAACAAACTTACACCCGCTGAGGAGCGGGTTATTAAACATAGAGGGACGGAAATGCCTTTTACCGGAGAATACACAGATTTTAAGGCAAAAGGTACTTACCTTTGTAAACAGTGTGATGCACCTCTTTATCGCTCTGAGGATAAATTTGATTCTCACTGCGGATGGCCAAGCTTTGACGATGAAATACCTGGAGCCGTTAAGAGAATTCCTGATCCTGATGGAGTCAGGACGGAAATTGTATGTGCAAAGTGTGGCGGACATCTCGGGCATGTTTTTATTGGTGAGGGATTTACTCCAAAGGATACACGACATTGTGTTAATTCAATTTCATTAAAATTTGTACCTGCTAAACAAAAGTAAATTTAATCGTCTAACTAATATTGATAATACTTACACATCAACCACCCTCTGGTGATAGAGGGTGACGCTGGGCTACTTAGAATTCTTCTATATTAATAAAATACAAAACCACAGAGAACACAGAGAAAAAGAGGTGTCACCCTGAGTGGAGTCCTTGTCCGCCTTTGGCGGAGATGGGTGGGAGAAGCGAGAAAAATTGGGCGTCACACTGAGCGGAGGTTCCCCTGAGACCACAAGGAGGGACTTAGGGTCGAAGTGTGACACTAAACAAATATAGTTGTGCCACTCACTTCCAGTTCACAATCAAACTTGAAAGTAAGTGGCACATCTAGTTATACTTTACGACCTCTGCACCTCTGCGTTTTGAACCTCATCTACTCATCTCCATTTCCACAAGTGGCGAGGGGAATTTTAACCTTTTTAATGCTATGAATCGGTAATTTGACGACATATAAACATACCATCTAAATAAAGTTATCTTGATTGTGGAAAATATTATTACTACATTTTACGCGTTATTAATTCCAGAAAATTTATACATCCAAAAATTATATCAACAGGTAAATTTTATGAATACACTTAAACGATTCTTTTATTTTAATTGCATTCTTATTTTTTTAAATATTTCACTTTACTCCCAACAATCTGAAATCCAGACCCCCTCTCAATTTCTCGGTTTCGAGATAGGCGCTGATTATAAATTGGCCGATTATAATCAGATCAGATCATACTTTCAAATGCTTGCAAATTCATCTGGCAGAATTGAAATTGAAACCCTGGGTAAAACTACCCTGGGCAATGATATGTTTATGGCTATTATCTCTTCAGAAGAAAATCTCCGGAAAAAATCAGAATACCAGCAAATTGCTCGCAAACTTGCTGATCCGCGCGGATTGTCGCAAACCGAGGTAGAGAATTTAATTAAACAGGGAAAAGTAATTGTCCTAGTAACGTGCAACATTCACGCTTCTGAAATAGGTGCAACCCAGATGGCGATGGAATGGGCATATGCTCTGGTGACAGCCAAAGATTCTGAAACCAGACGGCGCCTCGAAAATGTAATATTACTACTTGTGCCCTCACTCAATCCTGACGGACAACTAATGGAGGTCGAGTGGTACAGGAAATATGTCGGAACAAAATACGAGGGAGGACGAATGCCATGGCTCTATCACTATTATATTGGCCATGATAATAACCGCGACTGGTTTATGCTTACACAAAAGGAATCGAAAGCAATGAATAAAGCAGTATATCATGAATGGTATCCGCAGGTCTGGCTGGATGAACACCAGATGGGATCATCAGGTCCACGTATGTTTGTTCCTCCCTATGCAAATCCGGTTGCTGCAAATGTTCACCCCCTTATCTGGAGAAGCGTGGATAATATCGGTACAATGATGTCATTAAGGCTCGAGGAACAGAACAAATCGGGCGTTATCTATGGATGGGTTTTTGATGCATATTGGCCGGGAGGAACAAAAAATACAGCATGGTGGAAAAATGTTGTGGGATTATTAACAGAAGTTGCATCAACAAAAATGGGAAGCCCCGTTGAAGTTGATCCAATAGAACTCCGCGGCGGCGGCAAAGGTTTGGTCGAGTATCGCCAGCAGATTAATTTCCCAAACCCATGGACCGGCGGAAAATGGCGATTGCGTGATATTATTGATTATGAAAGAATAGCATCTGACGCACTGTTAGAAGTATGCACCAATTACCGTGAAGATTTTTTAAGAAATATATCAAAAATGGCACTTGATGCAGTCAAACTTGGTGAAGAGGATCTTTATTATAAAATACCACTCGACCAGCGTGATTCGCCCATGGCGTCAAAACTGGCTCATCTTATACGTGAAAATGGTGCCGAGGTATTTTACTCTCAATCTGAAAAATCATTTTACATCCCAACTGCTCAACCGTTTGCTCGTTTTCTGAATGAATTTCTTGGAACACAATCTTATCCTGAAATAAAACCCGTTTATGGGAGTGAAATAATTCGACCTTATGACGTGACAGCATGGTCACTTCCACTTATGATGGGTGTGACCGTGGAAAAAGTCAGGATTACAAAAGAGGTAAAAAGTTTATTAAAGCCAATTTCGGATGATGACAAACCAAAAGGAATTATTAAAAACAGCGGAGCACCGATGTATCTGGTCTCTAATAACCTGAACAACAGTTTAAAATTGGTAAATGAAGCGTTCAGGAATAAAAGTAAGATCTATTATATACAAAAAGATTTCGAAGTTGATAATGTGATCTATCCAACGGGTACGTTTGCGATAGGGGCATATCCAGGAATAGAAAAATCTGCAGAGGATTTAGGAATAAATATTCAGGGAGTATCGGGGATCAATATCCCGAAAGTTGAATTAAAAGAACCCAGAGTAGGGTTGTATAAACCATGGCTCGCATCGATGGATGAAGGATGGACACGCTGGATTTTTGATCAGTATGGTTTTAGTTATAAAAATATCGACAATGCTATGATGAAAACGGCTAAGCTTTCAGGTAATTTTGATGTAATAATAATACCGGCATTGTCAAAGGATGTAATAATTGATGGTAAGTGGAAACCTAGAGAGGGGCAGATGAAATATTTCACAGAACTTCCACCCGAATATGCGGGCGGAATTGGACAGGAGGGTGTGAAGAATATAAAGGAGTTTGTTGAAAAAGGCGGAACACTTATCGCTCTGAGTGAAGCATGTAATTTTGTTATTGATCAGTTCAATATTCCTGTAAGTAATGTTCTTATTAACGAACAGAATGATATATCTCCCGGTTCCTTACTGCGCGTTTATGTGGATACAAATCATCCGGTCACATATGGTATGCCCGAAATTATATCTGCATTTGTTGGTGAGAATATTGCTTTCCAGACAACAATTCCCGGCTCTGAACTATCAAGAAAGGTACTTGCCTCCTATCCTGATAATCCAAAGGAAATATTGCAATCGGGGTGGATACTTGATCCAAACAAATTTACACGACGAGCTGCGGCAGTTGCTGTAACCTATGAGCGTGGCAGAATAGTGTTATTAGGTTTTAATGTGCAATTCAGGGCACAAACGGAAAGTACTTTTAAACTATTGTTCAATTCGATTTTATGGGGAGGTGTTCATTAAAATAGAGCGGCATTATTCAAAAAGTTCAACTGTCCCGCCGGTGTGGATGAAACATATATTTTCATTGCGCTGAAATATTTCTCGCTTTGCGTAATCAATAAGTCCGGCGGCCGCTTTGCCTGTGTATACATTGTCAAGAAGAATACCTTCGGTGTGTGCAAAAAGTTTTATTGCTTCCTCACATTCTTTAGTTCTTGCGGCATAAGCTGCACCTCGGTAGGCGTCGTCCACAATTACATCATTTATATCGACCTTGATTCCAAGCATCGAAGCAGTGTCAGACGCAAGTTTGTAAATTTCATTGAGTAATACTGGTTTATTTTTTGCGACAGCCATACCTATAATTTTTCCTTTCCAGCCGGTAATTGCTTTTCCGACAATCAGACCCGCCTGCGTGCCTGCTGATGAAGTGGCATGCATGATTGTGTCAATATTGATGCCGTTTGATTGGGATTGTTCCATAATTTCTAAAAAGGCATGGACGTATCCCAGTGCTCCGATTGGTGTGGAACCTCCTACCGGCAATCTGTATACTTTTTTCCCTTCTTTTTCTAATTTCTCGGAAAACATCTCTGATTCATGCTCCCATACTCCCCACTCACTGGAATCAATAAATTTTAGAGTCGCTCCGAATATATGATCGAGCAATAAATTTCCTGTTGGTTTCGTGGAAGGTTTCCCTCCCAGTAATAACATAACATCAATACCTGCCACCTTACCGGCCGCGGCTGCAATTCGGCAAAAATTTGATTGAATTGATCCAACTGCTGTTATAATATCTGCTCCTGATCTTTTCGCATCGCCTATCAGGAAATCAAGTTTTCTTGTTTTATTACCGCCAAGTGCAAAACCGGTAAGATCATCACGCTTACAGTATATTGAACGATTCAGAATGAGTGAAATTTTTTCGAGTTTTTGGAACGGCGTCGGAAGTACTGAAAAATTAAATTTTGGAAATTTGCTTAAGATATTTTGATTCATAATGATATAAAAATCTATTTGATGGATTCTATCGCCTGGATATATTTTTGCAGATGTGTAGGGGGAATTTCTGACTCCAGATATATAATTTTATTATTATCTAATTTCCTAAAATATTTTTTTACACCTTCTTTATCGGTTGAAAATGCCACCATTGATTTTGTTGATGGCAATTTTGTGTTACTCAAAAAAATCTCTAAATATTCGGTTTTCTCAAAATTAATGACTGATATTGTAACTTTTTCTGAATCTGTATCGATTGGAAGAATATATAAATTAAACCTTTCGATTGAATTAAATTTATCATCCCATGATGGATATCCATTTTGTAAACCAAGGGGTCCTGAAATATATTTAAGATTCTTTATTTGCGGGTTTATTAATTTATTTTCAAAGATTGGTGGTATGATTAAATCTTTTTTGTTTATTTTATTTAGAATGTTTTTGCAAATATTTCGGCTGAGGTTCATGGTTATTGTTGTCCCGCTATCATTTACAACCGAGATATAATATTCACCTTCGGCAATTTGTATCTGGTAGGGAGTTATACAGCACCATTTTGAAAGTGTATCCGTATTACATCGTTGATGAGAGACAGAAAAAATACCGAACGCTGAGTTCTCATTTATCATTTTATAAATTTCAATTTTAAAACGATAATTTTCCAGTAAAACTTCCTGTACTACAACATTTAAAAATCCATACTCGAAGTAAAGATCAGCACCTCCGTCAATAAGTCCCCAGAGTGATTTACCTGTAATAGTATCACTGCCTAATATTTCAATACCCGGAATATCATTTGGATTGATAGAGATCTGTGCCGTTGCGTTTGCGAATAGAATTATTAAAGTGATTATCAGTGCAGCCACATACTTATTTTTAATATTTTTCAAATGCACACTCA
>Ga0073932_1003742_pt1 | contig 19580 bp, 15 predicted proteins | sample DewCreD2012metaG_FD_76967 | JGI IMG/M metagenome (GOLD analysis project Ga0073932, IMG submission 76967) | Hot spring sediment bacterial and archeal communities from British Columbia, Canada, to study Microbial Dark Matter (Phase II) - Dewar... ...
CCGCACCAGCGCCGAAGCGACTCTCCAGCGCATCAAGGCGGGCAAATCGGCGACGGCAACGCCGGTTTCCGTGGAGTTCAAGGATGTGCGACCGCAGGCCGCTTTCGCCGAACTGTCCAGGCAAACGATGGTGGATTTCCACGCGTATGGCGAGGAAATGTGGCAGCAGGCAAACCTCAACACGGTGAACCTCAAGGCTGAGAGGCAGCCATTCTGGAGCGTCGTTCGCGAGCTATGCCAGCAGTCGGGGCTGACGATCTACAACAGCGGGTCCGGCGAACGGAAGCTGACACTGGCCCCGCTGCGCGAAGTCGGGGGGAATCTGATGAAGCACCCCGCCGTCGTGGACGCCGCGTTCATGGTCGTGGTCGGACAACTCAGCCGAACCAGCACTGTTGACCTGGCAAGCCCCGATTCGATTCGCCGCACGCTGAACCTGTCTCTTCAGGTGCTGGTGGAACCCAAGACCAACGTGGTCGCCTACGCCCGGACGGCCGAAATGGATGAGATCGTCGATGACAAGGGCAACTCGTTACTGCCGGCCAACCCCGCCGGGGCCTCTCGCGGATCGATGGGCGCATCACGCGGACTGTTCCTCAGCGTGGCCGTGCCGGCGACGTATCCCGAGCAGGCGGGACAACGAATCGCCCGCATGAAGGGGCGTATCCCGATTCGCGTGCAGACTCAAAGCCAGGTGGTGCAGGTTCCCAAGGTACTCCAGGCCAAGGATGTGACCGAGCCGCTGGGCAGCCGCCGGATGACGCTCAAGGGTGTGACGCGCGTCAGCGACCGCCACTTTAGCGTGAACCTGGTCTTCTCGCGCGATCCCAACGATGACGGAAGCGAGTCGTATGCGCCCTCGTACCGGCTGGTGGACGAAGCAGGCCAGCCCTATTCCTTTGGCGGCTCCGAGGGCGTGGGCGGCGGCGAGGTGCGCCTGTCGTTCAGCAAGCGCGACGGGTCGAGCCTAGGCGAACCGGCCACATTCATCGCCGAAATCACAACCGCCACCCAGGATATGAACATCAATTTCGAGTTCAACGACCTGCCGCTGCCCTGAAGGAAGGCATGAGTCATGCGCGAAACGGACAATAGCCAACCCACTCGGCCAGTCGCCCGGATCGCCGGCCTGGCTGTTGCGGCGGTCCTGGTGGCGATTGGGCTTTGGTGGACGTGGATCAGCGTCAGGGGCGACCAGTCCGGCAGGCAGGCCGACCTGATCATCATGCAACCGGAGCAGGCGGCGGCCTCGATGGGGCGAGTTCCCCCGCCGCTGCCGGTGGGCCAATCGCCGGACGGGACGCTGGTCTCGCTCAAGCTCAACGGCGTCAAACTGGCCGACGCCTGCGCGGCCCTTTCGCAGCAGTCGGGACTGGCCGTGCAACTCGACCGTGGACTGGCAAGCGCCCCTCCGGTCAGCGTCGAATTGAACCGCCAGCCCTTCTGGAACGCGGCGATTGCAATCGCCAGACAGGCGAATGCCGACATTCGCACCTCGGGCAACACGGTGCTGATCTGTCCACCCTACCGGCGGATTACCCTGCGCCCGTCGGCGGTCAGCGGTCCGTTTCTCATTGCGCTTAACTCGCTCACGCAGACCGCCACTGCGGATCTTTCCGGCGGCGACAGCCCGAAACGGGAGTTTTACGCGACGTTCACCCTGATGACCGAACCGAAGGTGCGGCTGCTTGGCGTCTCGGCTTACGCGGTGATCGCCCAGGCGACCGATGATGCGGGCAATTCATTGCTGCCCCAGCGTCAACCCGCCTTGTATCCCCGCCCCGCGGAGGAATTCACCTCCCCCGTCACGGCCGTGTTGACCTATCCGGCCAAGCCGGGCCGGCGCATTGTCACGCTCAAGGGACACGCCGCCGCATATCTGGCTGGGCCCGACCAGGTTCTTGAGCTTCAGAGTCCCGCGACCTTGTCCAACTCCGTTCACACCCTTGCGGGCATCCGGTTCACCATCGAGAACCTGACCCAATCCTCAGGCAACTGGACGCTGAGCATATGGTCGGACATGGACAATGCCCGCAAGCTCTGGCAGATCGTCGGGCAGATGGGCTATGCCAGGACCTTCGCCCTGCTGGATGACAACGGCAAGCCCCTGCCAATCCGCGATACCGACCGTTCCTCCGATCCAATCGGCCAGCGGATAACAATCACCCACGGCGGCGGCGCGGCCGCGCAGCCTGCGAAGCTGGTGATTACGGTTCCCACCGACGTGCGGCAGGTTCATATCCCCTTTGAATTCACAAACCTGCCACTGCCGTGACTCGCCCGACCGCCGGCCTATGATGCAATGATTCATTTCCGTGCGGACATCTGGCGATAGCGGGTCATGACTCAAGAGGACCAAAGCGACGGCGGGACTGCGGCGTCATCGGCGCCGACCGAATTCGCCGCGCGGTTCCGGGAGTGCTACCGCGCGCTTTGGGCGGTAGCTGTGGCGATCGTTCGGGATCGCACCACGGCCGAGGATGTCGTGCAGGATGCCGCCGCCCTGGCCCTTGGCAAACTGGATCAGTTCAAGCAGGGAACCAGTTTCCGCGCCTGGATGACGCAGATGGTGCGTTTCGTGGCTCTGAACCACGCCCGCCGGTTGAAGAAGCGGCGAGGCGAGTCAACCGGGTTGTCGATGGATTCACTGGTGTCCCACCCGCCGACGAGTCGACAGCCGGCGACACTCGCACGCAGTGGCGACCTCCCCCCCGACCAGGCATGGTTCGATGACCGGGTGGCCGCCGCACTTGCGTCGCTCGGCGAAACTGCCCGATCCTGCCTGCTGCTGCGGACACTGGAACACCTGGAGTACGCGGAGATTGCCGAGTTGCTCGGAATTCCCGAGGGCACGGCCATGAGTCACGTGCACCGCGCCCGCGCGCACCTGCGCGAGCAGCTCTCGGAACACGCGCTGGCCCCGGCGCGGAAAGGACAGGGAACATGAGCCGTGACACGGCCAGTCTCCTGGACCTCTATCTCGACGGACTGCTGGAGCCGGCGGAGTCGCTGCGATTCAAGGAGCAGTTGCGCGGCGACCCGCTGTTGCGTTCACAGGCGGAGTTGCAGCGGCGGATTGATGCCGCGATCGTCCGCGCCTGGACCGCACCGGCCGCACCCGCTCTCCGGCAGCAAGACACACCTCCCGGCAATCCTCACAGCAAACGGACCTTCCCCCGGCCGCTCCAAGCAGGATGGCTTGTGCGGTCGCTGTACGCAGCGATCGCCGCCTTGCTGCTGATCGGCGTGGGTTCCGTGTGGGTCTGGATGGGTTCGAGCGGCGAGGCTGATCCATACGCCGGTCTGCCGTGGCGAAGCATGGAGATGTTCTATCGGATTGAGACCCAGAAGGGTTTTGAGCCGATGTGGGTCTGCGATACCGACCAGCGATTTGCGTCAACATTCCATTCGGCACTTGGACAGGCGATGCGGCTGCGGCCGCTGCCACAGGGGGTCCGGATGTTGGGCCTGTCCTATTCCCACACGTTGTCGCCCAGGACGGTGTGTATGCTGGCGCGGGTAAATGGCACACCCGTCGTGGTCTTCGCCGACCGCCTCGAGCGGGACACGCCGCCGGTCCTGTCGGCCGAATCGGGACTGCGCGCCCACCGCAGAGCCGTCGGCGCCCTGGTGCTGTATGAGGTTTCGCCGCTGGAATCGCCGCGGGTGCTGGACTTCCTGGAGCAGGTCGAGATGCGCAAGGAATGGCTCGACAAATAGGACCCCCGCGCCAAAGGATTCCCTTCCGGGGCCCTCCGCTTCCTTCGGCGCGGGGTAGTGCGTGTATAGACTGATGTCAAATCGGGGCCAATCTCTTGCAGCGATCCCCTGTATGAAAGACGGCGTTTTTGTTAAAACTCCGCGTCTTGGAGACAGGACGCAACATGATCGATCTCAAGGACCTCCGCGAAAACCCCGATCGCTACCGCGCCGCCGCACAACTCAAGCGCATTGAGGTGGACATCGACCGCCTGCTTGAGCTGGACTCGCAACAGCGCCAGATCGACGCCCGCCGCCAGCAGTTCACGGCCGAAAAGAACGCCATCGGCAAACAGATCGGGCAACTCGCCGGTCGGCTCAAGAAAGCCTCGGACGCCGAGAAGACCGCTCTCCAGGAAGAGATCAAGCGGCTTCAACAGCGCCCCAGCGAGTTGAAGGAGGAGGAAACACGGCTGGAACAGCAGGTGGCGGAACTTGCGCCGCAAATCGAGGAACTGATCCTGCGCGTCCCGCAGCCGCCCGACACCGATGTCCCGGTCGGCAGGGACGACACGGAAAACGTGGAGATCAAGAAGTGGGGAACGATCCGACAGTTTGACTTTGCCCCAAGGGATCACATCGCCCTGGGTCAGAACCTGGGCATGATCGACATTGACCGGGGCGTAAAACTGGCCGGCTCGCGAAGCTGGTTTCTCATCGGCGCAGGCACGCTGTTGCACATGGCGGTGCTCAGGCTGGCGTTTGACCTGATGGTCGAGCGGGGATTCCTCCCGATGACGGTGCCGGTTATCGTCCGCGAGCCCGCCATGAAGGGCACCGGCTATTTCCCGCTTGGACGCGAGCAGGCCTACGCGATGACCAACGAGGACCCGGCCCTGTTCCTTGTGGGAACGGCCGAGGTTTCGTTGACCGCCTATCACATGGACGAAATCCTCGACCTCAAGTCGCTGCCCAGGAAGTACGTGGCCATGAGCCCCTGCTTCCGCCGCGAGGCCGGGACATACGGCAAGGACACGGCCGGGCTGTATCGAATTCATCAGTTCGACAAAGTCGAGCAGGTGGTGGTTTGCAGGGCCGACGAAGCTGAGTCCAGGCAATGGCACCAGGCTATCCTGGGCAACGCCGAGGCGGTGCTGCAGAAACTGAACCTCCCCTACCGCGTCGTGGCCGTCTGCACCGGCGACCTGGGCCAGGGCCAGGTTGCCAAGTTCGACATCGAGACATGGATGCCGTCGCGCAACAGCTTCGGCGAAACACACTCGGCATCCCGGTTCTATGACTTCCAGGCCCGCCGCCTGAATATGCGTTATCGCGACGAGAACGGGAAGATCCGTTTCTGCCACACGCTGAATAACACCGTCATCGCCAGCCCGCGCGTGCTGATCCCCATCATGGAGTTGTACCAGAACGCAGACGGCACGATCACCGTGCCCCAGGCCCTGCGGCCGTACATGGGCGGAATGGAGAAAATCGGCCCGGCGACCTGACCCTTTCCCGGGAACCTGCCACCAGAACCCGGAATTCCATCGCCGGCATTTCAGAACTCGCCTGGGCTGCCCGGCTCGGTGTCATACAGGAGATCCTTGCGGTCGATCACCTCCAGAACAGGCCGACCGTCGATGACATCCTCCTCGATGGGTATCTTCATCAGGTAACATGCGGTGGCAAAGGTGTCGTAGGTGCGGATGTCCCGATAGGGGTAGCGCGTCAGGTCGAGATTCTGCTTGATGCGCGGGCCGGCGATGATCCAGGGAATGTGCTTATTGGGCTCGGCGGTCCGCCAGTGGCCCCACCCTGAGCCGCCGTGGTCGGCCGTGACGATGACGGCCGTGGTATCGAGCAATCCCGCCTTGCGCAACGCCCCCAGCACAATGGCCAGCGCCTGGTCTGCCTGGCGCGCAGCCTGGAGTTGTTGGTCACTGCCCCAGCCATTGCTGTGCCCGGAGGCATCCACGTTGGGAAAGTGTACGAACATGACCCGCGGACGATGTTGCCGGATGATGTCGGCCGCGCGCCGGGCCACGTCCAGGTCCTGGGCATAGCTTTCGGGAACGTAGAACCAGTCCAGAGATCCCGCGCCGGCAATGGCCTCGAACTTGGCCTTGCCGGAAACCAGCGCGGTGCTGAGCCCGGCAGCCCTCGCCTTCTGAAAGAGTGTGGGGACAGCCGGCGAGGGCATGTTCTCCCACTGGTAAGACCAGTCCAGATTCACATAGATGCCGTGCTTTTCAGGCGTGACCCCGGTGAGCATGCTCACGTGCGAGGGCAGGGTCACCGGGGGATCGATTGTCTGTGCCCAATAGGTGTAACAGCCGCGGCGCGCGAGAGCCTGGATCGTGGGACAGCCGGCGCGAAGCAGAACATCCGGCCGAAGGCCGTCAATGCTGACGATCAGCACCCGTTGAACGGTTGGGGGCGACTGCCGGACCTGGGATTTCCCGCAGCCGGCCAGGAGCAGGCCAAGGAACACCAGCAGGACACGGTTTGTCATATGGCGGGGCTGATCAATCTCTCGCACACGCACTTCCTTTGCTGTTACCCGCAGTACGCGCCGGATGGAGCGATGTTAGCGCCGGCCGGGACCGATCGGTAAGAACCCCGGCGACTCAAACCTGACAACACGGGCCCCGGGCGTTACCATCATGTCTCATGATCCAAACCCTCAAGGACCTCCAGTCGCGGTTTGCCATTCCCGGCGCGGTGACATTTGAGGAAGGACCTGCGGGATTGCTGCGGGCTGCGGTCTTCTCCCCACATGCCGAGGCCACGGTTTACGTTCAGGGGGCGCATGTCACCCACTACCGTCCTTCGGGGCAGAAACCCCTGCTGTTCATGAGCTCCCGGAGTCTGTTTGAGCCGGGCAAGCCGCTCCGCGGTGGCGTGCCCATCTGTTTTCCATGGTTTGGCCCTCGCGCAGAGGACCCATCGGCCCCGTTGCACGGATTTGCCAGAATTGTGCCTTGGACGGTGGAATCGACCAGCATATCGGCCGACAGGTCGGTAACGCTCGTCCTGACACTCCAGAACGGCGAGGAGAGCCGACGCAACTGGCCCTTTGCTTTTCAATCCAAGTACACGGTGACGGTGGGACCGGCGCTTGGTTTGACCCTGACCGTCAGCAATCCTGGACCGGAGCCTTTCTCGTTTGAGGAGGCCCTGCATACATACCTTGCGGTGGCGGACGTCCGGGAGGCCAGAATCACGGGATTGGAGGGTGTCACCTACATCGACAAGACCGATGGCCTGCGGCGGAAGATCGAGCACGACGCGGTGCTGCGCATCACGGGCGAAACCGATCGCCCCTACCTCAACACCCGGGGCTCGATCCGGATCGACGACATTGCCGGTGGCCGGAGAATCACGGTTGAAAAGACCGACTCGCTGACAACCGTGGTCTGGAACCCCTGGATCGCAAAGGCCAAGGCAATGCCGGACTTCGGCGATGACGAGTGGACGGGGATGCTGTGCATTGAGACGGCCAACGCCCTGGAGAATTCGATCATGCTGCCGCCCGGTTCGAGCCACACGATGGGAGCCAGAATCTCGGCCGAGCCCGTCTGAAAAGACGGACCTTGCAACTGATCTTCATCCTCGCGGGCGGATCCTTCCGATAATACCTTCATGCTCCGCCTGAAGAATGCCGTTTTGGCCTTGACGCTCCTGCCGGGCATCCTCCACGCGCAGGCTGAAGCCCCGACGCCACTGCTGGCGGCACAGATCGCTCTTGAACGCGCGGGCTTCTCCCCGGGCTTGCTGGATGGAACACCGGGTCCCAAGACGGTGCTGGCCACGCGCGAATTCCAGAAGACCCGGGGCCTGCCACAGACGGGAAACCTGGACTCGGCGACGCTGCTGGCGCTGAACGCGGTTGGCCTGGAGGCGATGACGACCTACACAATCCAGGCAGCCGACGCGAGCCTGGTCTCCGGACCGCTGGGCACGTGGACTGCAAAGTCAAGGATGCGGTTCCTGGGATACGCCTCGCTGGCCGATGCGATCGCGGAACGGTTCCATTGTTCGCAGAAGTTCCTGGCCAGGGTCAACCCCGGACTCAACCTCGACCGGCTGAAAGTCGGTGATACGCTGAACGTGCCGGCGATTCAGCCGCCGGCCGGGCGCCCCCGAGCCCACCGCCTTGAGATCAACCTGACACAGAAGACCATTCGAGCCTATGACAGCGGCGGACAACTGGTGGGGCTATTTCATTGTTCGATTGCCAGGAGCGCCGAAAAGCGCCCCACGGGGTCGGCCCGCGTGGTGGTCATTGCCAACGATCCGGAGTACCGCTTCGACCCGACGATGTGGCCCGAGGTGAAGGATGTGAAACAGGTGCTGATTATTCCATCCGGACCGAGGAACCCGGTGGGATTGTGCTGGATTGGCCTGTCGCTCCCGGGGTACGGGATTCATGGTACACCCAATCCGGACATGATCGGCAAGACCGGCTCACACGGCTGTTTCCGCCTGGCCAACTGGGATGCGGTAAGACTGGGGGCAATGCTGACGGTCGGGACACCGGTCATCTTTGTCTATTGAGAGCGGCGATGCTGTCGGCGATTGCACCGTGTCAGAGAACCCAGGAGACGCGGCGCAGGTAACAAATGAATACTGCTTTCTGTCCCGGCGCAGAAGTCTCGGCTGGATTGGAAAGATCTTGGGTGGAAATCGGCGGCAATGACCCAAACGATGTCTTGTCGTTAACCCTTGTCAATAGCGGAAATAGGCGATACGCATGCCGTCCGGCAGGGAGAGAAAAGAAAGCCGAAGATGGGAGTTGAACCCATAACCCCCGCTTTACGAAAGCGGTGCTCTGCCATTGAGCTACTTCGGCATCCGCGACAACGATAATTATTATCGTCTGACCGCCAAGACAGAATAAGGCATGATTTGCAGGTTTTCAAGCAGCACGCCGATCGATCCGCTTTTTCGGTAGAGTCCAGACGTGGCGAGGCGGGACAGGGCTGGCCTATGTATTTGCGGCCCTTTCGGTTGCCGGTGCCTCAATGGCCGGTCCACGCTCCGTTTCCACCTCCCGCGCATCGAACCGGACGTGCCGATCTCCCGCATCCGGCTCCCGGAGAAGGTTCACGCGTTCGCATACCGCAGGCGGGAGGGGTTCCATTTCAACTCAAAGAACCGAACTTCTCCTTCAGCCAGGGGCTCCACTGCCAGCACGGCCCGTCCTAGCGATCAAGCAACGCCGATCGCGGAGTGTCTCGCACCCAGTCTCACCACCAAGGAGAGCGGATGCGCTACCGCGTCGCAGATCAGCACACTTCATTCTCCCCCGAATTCCCTGGGCTGATCGATAATCCGCAGGCACATCGTCGGTGGTGTGATCGTCGGCAGCGCATTGATCTCCTGCAGTGCCGCCTGCATCGCTCCCTCGCGGGCCACGTGCGTGGTAATCACCACCGGAACCAGGTCGCTCTCAGGCGTCTCCGGCTGGCGGATGGCCGCCAGGCTGATCCCCTGCCTGCCGAGCGCCGCGGTCACCTGTGCCAGCACGCCCGGCTGGTCCTTGGCCATCAGCCGCAGGTAATACCGCGAGCGAAGCTGCTCAAACGGAAGCACCCTTGCAGGCCCGGTCACGTCGGGAAGGATCTGCAATTGCCTGAAGGCCAGCGGCGTGACGCCCATCGCCACACCCACAAGGTCCGCCACGACCGCCGACGCCGTGGGCGTGCGGCCGGCCCCGCGGCCGTACCACAACGCGTGCCCCAGCATGTGCCCGTAGACGCTGATGGCGTTGAACGAGCCCGACACATCCGCCAGCACGTCATCCTTGTGAACCAGGGTCGGATGCACGCGCAGGGCGATCTGGTCTCCCTCATTTCGCTCGGCAATCGCCAGCAACTTGATCACATAGCCCATCTCGCGGGCGTACTGGATGTCCTGCGCCGAGAGCGTATCGATCCCTTCAACGTGCAGATCGCTCTCGGCCACGCGCACGTTGAATGCCAAGGACGCCAGGATCGCCAGCTTCTGAGCCGCATCGCGGCCCGACACATCCAGGGTCGGATTGGCCTCGGCGAAGCCCTGCTTCTGCGCTTCCTTCAGCGCCTGGTCATAGGACCAGCCGTTCTGGGTCATCTTCGTCAGGATGAAATTGCACGTGCCGTTGACGATGCCCAGCAGAGCATCGATCCGGTTGGCCACCAGGCCGCGCAGCAGCGCGTCGATGATCGGAATCCCGCCGCCGCAGGAGGCCTCGAAGGCAACGCAGGTGTTGTTCCGCCTCGCCAGGGCAAACAGCTCCGGCCCCCTAACCGCCAGGAGGCTCTTGTTGGCCGTCACCACCGGCTTGCCCAGTTTCAGCGCCCGCTCCACGAGCGCCCCGGCCACGCCCGTGCCGCCGATCAGTTCGATCACCACCTCGCTGCGCGGATCATCGACGGCTGCGGCCGCGTCGGTCGTCATCGGAAGTTCGGCCGCGTTGGGCGGGTAGTCCTCGGGACCCTTGACGGCCACATGCCGCAGTTGGAAGTTGATGCCCGTCCGCCGGCGCAGCATCTCGCGGTCGCGCGTCAGGATCTGAGCCACGCCGCCTCCCACGATGCCGCAACCCAATAGTGCCACGCCGACCGTTTTTTCCGCCATGACCTCGTACCTGGTTGAGTGCGCCCGCCGCACCATCCGCTGGGGCGGCTCCGGCCGCCCGACGGTCAGACTCTAAGGATCGCGCCAGAACCGGTCAAGCCATACGCTCGCCTTGCGCCGGTCCTCTCTCGGGCTCCGTTTGCGTCGCCCTTGGAGGAAAAAATCCTTGCCCGCATGCATCCCGCAGATTACGCTGTAGTGGCACATCCGCTTTGGAAGGAGCTTTCATCATGCGGTCGCGTCGCGGCTTCACGCTCGTCGAATTGCTGGTCGTCATCGGCATCATCGCGGTGCTCATCGCCATCCTCCTGCCGGCACTGGGCAAGGCCAAGGAACAGGCAAATCGCGTCGCGTGCGCTTCCAACATGCGCCAGATCGGCACCGCGTTCGTCAGCTACAACAACGACAACAAGGGATGGTTCCCCTCCATCGCGACCGCGGCATGGAAATACGAGGACTGGATCTACTGGCAGACAGGGCAGAACCCCGACAACGGCCGACTGGTCCCCTACCTGGGCAAGAAGTTCTCCGCCAAGACGTATCGCTGCCCCTCCGACGACATCAACGCTCGCAGGACCACGCCGCCGTACCAGTACAGTTATACGATGAATTACAACATCGGCGGCTATGCGCCCGGGAACATCCCGCCCCGCAAGATCACCCAGATCCGCAACCCGGCGCAGAAGATCCTGATGATCGACGAGACCCACGAGACCGTTGACGACGGCGCCTGGGCGCCCCAGCACTTTGCCAGCGACCAGAAGAACGTCCTGGCCAATCGCCACGATCGCCGCCAGGAGCAATCCACCAATCCCAACGCCGGACGGGGCAACGTCATCTTCGCCGACGGACACTACGAGTTCATCGAGCGCAAACTCAGCTTCGATCCCATGTACTACGATCCGGCCAAGTGACCCCGCGGCAGCCGGTCCCGCCGCCTGTCATCATGGCTGAAGGTGCCGCACGAAAAACTCAATCGTCCGTCTCCGTCCATAGGGTGATCCGCCCGCGCCGTGCCCCATCCCCGGCAATACCAGGAGCTCAAAATCCTTGTTGGCCTTCACCAGGGCGTCGGCCACCTGCATGGTGCTGGCCGGATCGACATTCCTGTCAAGTTCCCCGACGATCAGCAACAACCTGCCGGTCAGCCGGTGCGCCTGCGCCACATTGGATGAGGCCGCATATTCCGGCCCCACCGGCCAACCCATCCACTGTTCGTTCCACCAGATCTTGTCCATCCGGTTGTCGTGGCAACCGCAATCGGCTGCCGCCGCCTGGTAGAAATCGCCGTGGAAAATAACGGCGCCGGCCGCGTTCTGCCCGCCGGCCGAACCGCCGTAGATCCCCACTCGCGCCAGGTCCATCCAGGGGCGGTTGGTCGCCGCCGCTTTCATCCACGCGATACGGTCGGGGAACCCCGCGTCTGCCAGGTTCTTCCAGCACACGTCATGGAACGCCTTGGACCGCCAGTTGGTCCCCAACCCGTCAATCTGCACGACCACGAATCCGCGATCACACAGGTCGCGCAAACTGTAACCGACCCGGAATGACTTGGGCACGTACGCCCCCTGCGGGCCGGCGTAGATGTTCTCGATCACCGGGTATTTGCGGTTGGGGTCAAGGTTCCGGGGTCGGTGAATCACCCCGTAAATGTCGGTCGTGCCGTCGCGCCCCTTGGCCACAAAAGGCTCGGGCAGCGGCCAGTTCGCCGCGGAAAGCTCGCCGGCATCCGCTCGCTCCAGCACGCAAACCAGCCCGCCATCCTCCGACCGCCGCAGTTCGTTGACCGGCGGCTGATCAACCCGCGACCAGGTGTCGATGAAGTACCGCCCATCCGGCGAGAAACGGATCGTGTGCGTGCCGTCGCCTTCGGTCAGAATCACCAGCCCGCTGCCATCGAAGTTCACCCTCGCGTAGTGGATGAAGTATGGGTCCTGCCCCGGTCGAATCCCGCCGGCGCGGAACCAGATCTGCCGCTTCTGCCGATCCACGCGATCGACCCCGCGCACCAGCCACTGGCCCGACGTGATCGCGTTCTTCACCAGCCCCGTCCTTGCGTCGTAGAGGTACAGGTGGTTCCACCCGCTGCGCTCCGACATCCAGATGATCTCCGCGGTCTCCTCAAGATGTTCACAGAAGAACTTGTTCGAGTAGTCGATGAAAGTCGCGCTCTTCTCGTCGATCAGGATGTCGGCCTTGCCGCTCCGGGCATCCACCGCGATCACGCGGAGCGACTGGTGTCCGCGCGCGTTGTAAAGAAATGTGAATCGCGACGAGTCGCCGCTCCACCGGATGTCGCGGATGTCCCAGGGATTTGGAAACAATGCCTGGTCAATCGCCACTTGCCGGCGCGTCTCGACCTCGAACAGGTGCGGATAGCCGACCGGAATCTCATCGCCGGGCTTCAAATAGGGGTAACTGTGAAGTCTCGGCTGCGTCTGGTCCCTCGGAGACGATTCGACCAGGTAGACTCTCCGCTCCGGCGCGGTCTTCGTTCTCATCGCCACCAGCCGCTTGGAGTCCGGGGACCAGTGGACTTCCGCCTGCGATGCCGGCGGCTCAGCCAGATCGTAACTCATCCCGACCCCCGCTGGCGGGAAACATCCCGCCGCCAGGTGAACGCCGCCGACCCGTCCGCCGTCAGTTGATGCTCGGCCCCCGTGACCGCCTCGCGCAGCCAGAGGTTGTGCTCTTTCACAAAAGCCTCGTACCGGCCATCCGGCGAGCGCGACCCCGTATACCTTGGCCGACCCGATCGCCCGCGGCGCGACTCGGCGGGCTGGGTCGCCGCCGGCGCGGCGGGCCCCGGCGCCTCATTGACCACCGTTCGAGTCCCCTTCTCCGCATCGACCAGCACGAACTCCTGCCGGCCCCCCGGCAGGTCGTTGCGATACCAGAACCGCACGCCGTCTTCGAACCAGTTCGGCTCCACGCGATCCCGGTACACGCGCGGCAGTGCCGGCTGCGCGGCAACCGGCCCCGCCGCCGCCGCCAGGATCAGAACAATAACCGCAACTACCGACCGAGGGCGTTTTTTCATAGGCATGAATGTTCCGTGCGTGCGATGATCTCGTCCTGGAGCTGCTTCGACAGATCGCAGAAATAGTCGCTGTACCCCGCCACGCGCACAATCAGGTCGCGATGCGCCTCCGGATTGGCCTGGGCTTCCCGCAGCGACGCCGCCGTCACCACGTTGAACTGCACGTGGTGCCCGTCCATCTTGAAGTAACTCCTCACCAACTGCGCCAGTCGATCCACGCCGTCCTCTCCCGCCAGCAGCGACGGCGCGAATTTCATGTTCAGCAGCGCCCCGCCGGTCTTGACCTGATCCATCTTCGCGGCCGACCTGATCACCGCTGTCGGACCCTTCCGATCCGCCCCCTGCACCGGCGAGATCCCCTCCGACAGCGGCAAGCCGGCCTTGCGCCCGTCGGGCATCGCCCCCGTCACCGATCCGAAATACACATGGCAGGTCGTCGGCAACATCTCCACGCGGTAGCACCCGCCCTTGCTGTTGGGCCGACCGTCCAGCGCATCGACCAGCATCTCGAAGGCCCGCACTGTCAGGTCATCGGCAGCGTCATCATCATTGCCGTATTTGGGCATGCGGTTGACCAGCCGCTGGCGCATCGCTTCATGCCCCTCGAAATTCGCCGCCAGGGCCGCCATCAACTGCGACATCGTGACATCGCGGCTTTCGAAGACCGCCTTTCGAATCGCCGCCAGCGAATCCGTCAGGCTCCCGATGCCCACAAACTGGATGTATGAGTTGTTGTACCGGGCCCCGCCGGCGTTGTAGTCCCTGCCCTTCCTGATGCAGTCGTCGGTGATCACCGACAGGAACGGGGCGGGCATCATCTGGGCATACATCTGCTCGATGATCTGGTTTCCCGCCAGTTTCAGGTCGATGAAATGCCGCACCTGCTTCTCGAACGCGGCAAACAGCCTGTCAAAATCATCGAACGACTCGGCCTTACCCGTCTTCAACCCCAGCTGGACCCCCGTGCGCGGATCCACCCCATCATGCAGCGTCAGTTCCAGGATCTTCACCAGGTTGAAGTAGCCCGTGAGGATGTACGCTTCCTTGCCGAACGCGCCGGTCTCGACGCACCCGCTGCACCCGCCGGCCCGCGCGTCGGCCAGGCTCTTGCCCTGCCGCAGTTGCTCGGCCACCACCGCGTCGGCATTGAAGATGGACGGGAAGCCGTACCCGTTGCGGATGACGCGCAATGCGTGCTTGAGCACCGCGTCAGGCGTCTTGCGCGAGAGCTGCAGGTTCGAGCTGGGCTGGAGCAGGTGCATCTGGTCGATGATGTCCAGCAGCATGTGCGTCAGTTCATTGGACCCGTCCGAGCCGTCCGCCAGCAGCCCGCCCAGGTTGATGTTCGCAAAGTCGGTGTATGTCCCGCTCTCCTCCGCGGTAACCCCCACCTTGGGCGGCGCGGGATGGTTGTTGAACTTGACGAAAAACGCCTCCAGCAGTTCCCTGGCCGATTCCGCCGTCAACGTCCCCTCCCGCAGTCCGCGCCGGTAGAACGGCAGCAGGTGCTGGTCCAGGTGCCCGGGGCAGAACGAGTCCCAGCCGTTGAGTTCCGTGATCACCGCCAGGTGGCAGAACCAGTAATACTGAAGCGCCTCGTGGAAATCCCGCGGCGCGTGCGCCGGCACGTGCTCGCACACCTCGGCGATCTTCAGCAGTTCCGACCTGCGCCGGTCGTCCTCCTGCCTCCCGGCCATCTCCCGCGCCAGCCGCGCATGACGACGGGCAAACAGGATCACCGCATCGCACGAAATCGCCATCGCCGCCAGTTGTTCCCGCCTGGCATACGCCTGCGGGTCATTCAGCGGGTCCAGCGCCCCGATCGCCGCGTTGATCTCCCGCTTGAAGTCCAGCATCCCCTTGCGATAAATCTTGTCATCCAGCACCGTGTGCCCCGGTGCCCGCTGCTCCATGAATTCGGTAAACACCCCGGCCCGGTACGCCTCCAGCCAGGCCGGCGACATCTCCCTGAATATCCGATCCCTCATGCTCCGCCCGCGCCAATATGGGATGATCTTCTCCGCATAGGCCCGGATGCACTGCTCATCCACGGCATAGCTGGTCTTCGGCCGCGAGTTGAGAATGCGCAGATCCTCCACGCTGTGGCACGTCAGCTCCGGGTAGGTCGGCACCGCCTTGGGCCGCGGCCCGCGCTCGCCGACGATCAGCTCCTCGTCGCCAATGTAGATCGTCTTGTGTTCGCAGAGATGATGGAACGACATCGCCCGCATCACCGGCACCGAATAGCGCCCCTGATTCTCCGAGTGAAAGTCCGTCATCAGGCTCGCCCGCTCGTGAGAGATGCTCGGCCCGAGGGCAAGGCTCTGTTCCCGAAGTCTGGCCGTACGCTCCGTCATGTTCATCCACCAACCTTCGCATCAAGCCCCAGTTCTCGAAACCGCCTGGCGATCGCCTCCACAACCTGGGACGAAGGCGCCCGCACCGCGCCAACCCGGTATGGCCGGCCGAGCTGCCTGAACTTGCCCTCTCCGGTCGCATGATACGGCAACAGGCACACCTTTCGCACCACCCTCAACCGGCCAACCAGTTCCCGGACCGCGTCGAGGTTGGCCGCGTCATCGGTCAGCCCCGGGATGATCGGCACGCGCACCCAGATGTTCCCGTGAACCGCCGCCAGCGCCTGAAGGTTCTCCAGGATCGCGCGATTGGAAACCCCCGTGTAACGGATATGCCGCGCCTCATCCACCAGTTTCACGTCGTACAGCACCAGGTCGGCCAGGCATGCCGCCTCCAGCAGCCTCGCCTGCGGCGCAAATCCACAGGTGTCCAGCGCCGTGTGGATTCCCTCCCGCCGACATCCCCGCAAAAGCTCAATCACGAACTCGCATTGCGCCAGCGGCTCACCCCCCGATACGGTCACCCCGCCGGCAGACTCGTCGTAGAAAACCCGATCCTGCCCGATCTCCTCGAGCACCTGCTCCACCGTCATGCGCCGGCCCACCATCCGGCGCGCACCCGTGGGGCAGGCATCCGCACACCTGCCGCACCGCCCGCACTCGCCGGCCAGACCCTGTGGACAGGCCTTGCGACACTCGCCGCAGCGAATGCACCGGTCCTGGGCGACCATCACCTGCGGCGCAGCGTCCTGGCTTTCGGGGTTGTGACACCACCAGCAGTCCAGCGGACATCCCTTCAGGAACACCGTTGTCCTGATGCCGGGACCGTCCTGGATCGAAAACCGCTGGATATTGTAAACAAGGCCCTCCATCATCACCTGTTCATCACCCGAACCTCGAACACTCCCCCCGCGAAGTTGCCGGGATGCGCCTGAAACTTCACCGTCACCGACGTCTTTCCCTTCAGCATCTCCGCCGGGATCTCATACACCTCGTCATAAAACCTGTCCGGCGCTTTTCGATCCAGCGTCTGTGTCGCCAGCTTCACGTCGTCAATCAGAATGTCGAACGTCCGTCCGCCCCCGTCGCTGCCCCAGTATGTCACCCGCAACTCCTGCGGCCGGTCCTCCATCACCTTCATCGTCCAGGCGAACCACCCCCCGTCCGTCGCATGGCGAAAATGCTTGCCGCCAAAGGGACCTGTCCCCGTTCGCTCCCCCCGCACCCGGTGACTGCGCTCATTCGGTTCCTGCCCCGGGTAGACTGCGTCCACCGTCCGCGCGTCCAGCTCCTTCCGCCGCGCCAGCTCGGCCCGATACTGCTCCCGCTTCTGCGTCCACTGCGCCGGCGTAAACCGATCGAAGTAAGTCTGGTACGGCCGGTCGTGCATCTTGTGGAACGGTTCCAGCATCACCGCCGTCGGGGCATCATCCACGGTCTGGAAAACGGACCTTCCCTCGAACGTCGAGGCCTTGCCCTCCACCGGCTTCAGGTCCTTGAGCAGATCCGCATCCTCCGTCACCACCGCCGGAAACGGCCCGCCTTCCTTCACCTCCGCACAGAGCACCAGCGGCCCGTGCAGGAACGCAAGCCGGTTCGGGTTGTCCTTGAAACCCTCCGTCCGAAGCGAAAACGGCAGGCTCACCTCGACCACATCGCCGTCCTTCCATTCCCGCCGGAGCGAGATATAAGACTCGCCCGCCTTCCCGGTCAGCCCCACCGCCTCCCCGTTCACCTTCACACTCGGATTGACGCACCAGCCGGGCCAGCGGACGTTCAGCGCAAACCGCGCCGGCCGGGCCGCGCCGATCACGAACCGGGTCCGCTGCTCGTCCGGATACGCCGTCTCCTGCCGCACCTTCACCCCCTGCGCCTTCCAGTCCAGTTCAGACGCGATGAACAGGTTCACGAACAACACGTCACCGCCGTGGAAATAGATGCTGTCGCCATACTTGGCATGGTTCTCCACTCCCGTGCCCGTGCAGCACCAGAACGAGTGCAGCGGCGTGTTGTACCCGTGACCCGCGCCGCCCCGCTTCAGGCCCGGCCGCAGCGGGACGTAGTAGCACATCATGCCGGTGCCGGGATGCTGCGACGCCAGGATGTGATTGATCAGCGCCCGCTCGTAATAATCCGCCTGCGGCACATTCGGCTCCCAGCACCACAGGTGCCGCGTGAGCTTCAGCATGTTGTACGTGTTGCAGGTCTCGGTCGTATTCGTCCCCAGGGCCTCGCTCAGCCTCTCCTTGGGCGAGAACATCTCCCCGTCGCTGTGCCCGCCGATGACGTACGACCTCTCATGCACGACCGTGTTCCAGAAGAACTCCGACGCGGTCTTCAGCCACTCCTGGCCCGTCAATTCATACTGCCGCGCCGTCCCGACGAACTTGGGCACCTGCGTGTTGGCGTGCAGTCCGGTCAGCCTGTCCTCCCGCTTCGAGGCCGGCCCGATCACCGCCATGTGGTTGAATCGCTGCGCGATCTTCAGGTACTTGTCCTCCCCCGTCAGCGCATAGAGATTGGCCAGCGTCTCGTTCATCCCCCCGTGTTCCTCGCCCAGCATCCTCTGCATCTGCTCGTCGGTGAGCCTGCTGTTGCGGGCGATCACCCAGTCGCCGAATTTTCTGCACACTTCCAGTGCCAACTGGTCGTCGCACCAGACGTACATGTCCATCAGGCCGGCATAGATCTTGTGAAGCGTGTAATACGGCGCCCAGACCCGTTTCCGCGCCTCGACTCGATCGAAAAACTCCTCGGGAAACGCGCTGAGGTAGCCGCTGCCCATCTTCGCCTGGCACTCGGCCAGCCCCCTGACCACCGCCATTGCCTTCTCCTTGAGCCTCACATCCCCGGTGCTGGCGAACATCAATGCGCAGCCCGAAAGGTAATGCCCCACGAAATGGCCCCGCAACTCGCAATTGGGCTCCTCCCAGCCCCCCAGCGGCTGCGCATTGCTCGGCAGCCCCGCGTTTAGCCTGAACGTGTGCAGCAGGCGGTCCGGGTCCAGTGACAGCAGGTAGGCCTTGTCCAGTTCCATCGCATGCTTGAACGGACCATCCAGCAGCCGAACATCCGTCAATGGGAACTCCTGTGCCTTGATCGCCGCCACCGGCGCCACCTTCACCTTGTTCGGCACCTGCGACTGAGACTGCGCAACCGCGCACGGCGCCAGCACAACCAACCCCATCACCACCGCCGCAATCCACACCTGTTGCATCATGTTTTCCTCGTTGTATCACCTTGCCATCGGCCGGATGAACGTATATTACCGCGGCTGAAACGACAAGAGACGCGGGAGACGCGTGCGGGAGAATCGATTCTTCCTTCATCCGTGACCCTCCGTCCGTCTTGCCCATTCAACGCATGCTTCCCAATCTCCTGTCAACCCGTTTCGGCCGCCTGGTCGCCTTCTTCCTTCTTTACATGACCGAGGGCATTCCCCTGGGCTTTACCGCCACCGCCATTGCCACGCAGATGCGCCGGCAGGGCGTCAGCCCCACCTGGATCGGCATCTTCGTCGGAACCCTCTACCTCCCCTGGGCCTGGAAATGGATCGCCGGCCCGTTCGTGGACACCCTCTATTCCCGCCGCCTGGGCCGCCGCCGCGGCTGGATTCTGGGCACCCAGCTCCTGCTTGGAATCGGCCTGCTTTCGCTGATGCCCATCGACTTCGTCAATCAGCTCAAGCTCTTCACCGCCGCGGTCTTCATCATCAACATCTTCGGTGCCGTCCAGGACGTGGGACGCGACTACCCGTTTTGGGACGATCATGCAAGGACTTGATAAAGCGGCACCTCCGAGCGAATTGTTGTGGGGGTACACACGATTTGCCCGATTGGAGGTGAGCTACGGATGCTGGGCAA